>Ga0209089_10001603_pt1 | contig 20717 bp, 19 predicted proteins | sample ArcticOcean_MG_C_FD_187431 | JGI IMG/M metagenome (GOLD analysis project Ga0209089, IMG submission 187431) | Marine microbial communities from western Arctic Ocean - ArcticOcean_MG_CB2_150 (SPAdes) (version 2) | ecosystem: Environmental > Aquatic > Marine > Oceanic | place: Arctic Ocean: Canada... | reverse complement strand
GAAGTTGATGCTGGGGTCACGGTCGGACCGAGTTTCGAGTCGACCGGTTCCTTCCCCAACACCGACCAGCGACGGCCCGCCAAAGCCTTCGACGAGTGCTGAAGCTATCGCCGAACTCACGGCTCGAGAGCAAGAAGTGTTCATGCTGATGGCTCACGGCGATACGAATGCCGATACTGCTGAGGAGCTGTTCATTTCAGAAGGAACGGTAAAAACGCACGTGAAGCGGGTGCTTTCGAAGCTCTACATGCGCGATCGAACGCAGGTCGTGGTGTTCGCATACGAGAAGCATTTGGTTATTCCGGGAGCCTACGAAGTGGCTTCTCTCGAAAACCGCTCGTACGGCGGGTAGTGCAACTCGCCTACTCTGGATTCTCCAAAATATCCTTGTTCATCGCCCATCTCGGGTATTTGTCGTAGACCTGTTGACCCGGCAAGGGCTGGCCGATCGGCTGTGGTGGAACCATGAACTCACCCTTCCAACTGATCAGAGCTGAGTAGGTGTACTGCAGACCAAGATTGCGTAGATTTCGACCCGAAGGTATGTTCCAGTCGGCTGCAGACGCAAATGGCGTTGCGCCTTGCTCAAGAATCCAATTGCCAGCGGCGGATACTACAGCCGAACCGAGCCCTTTTGCCTGTGAGCCTTGAGTTGCATCGACACCAATTTCGTAAATGTTGTGACCCTTATCGCTGGCCGACGAAAGTGCGATTAGCCGCTCGGCTTCGTAGATGCCCCAGTGTGCAATCGAATCGGGACCACCAGAGTGCCAGAAGACTTTCCAATCGATTTCATCTCTTTGGTCCTGAGTAAGCTTCACGACTCTAGTGTCATCGACCGGCTTCCACGTTTCTTCGTTGGCAACAAAGCAAGGAACAGGACCCCAAACCGCCACGCCGTCGGGAAGCGTTACCCGGCTTAGTTCGTAACTTCCGGTTACAGAGAACAGCAGGTCGGGATGGAGGTTGTCGAGGATAGGTCGTAGATCGTTGTGCCACTCGCTGCGAGCTGAAACTGCTACGACATCGTCGATTCGTACAGCGAAGAACGGCCCGACTTCGACGCCGACCGGAGTCGCACCGAGCGTCGGCGAATCAACAGCCGTTTCCGGCAGCGGGTAGCCGAGTGATGTTTCGATCCATGGACGTACTTTTTCTAGGAGGTTTCGGTCGATCATTTGCTGTGACTGACTTAGGGGTAGACGGAGTTGAGATATTTCATACTCGACCGAGATCCTGAATCACCGATTTCTACGTGACTCGGAGCAAGTTCAGGATTACGGGTTACGACGTTAGCTGGTAGAAAAGGTGACTCGTCACCCCACCGGCATTGTTCGCTTCGAGTGGGCTCTTCCTACTTCTGCGGTGTCGATACGGTGACCTGCAACGATTCGAACGCCTTCGTCGATTTTGTCGGCGATGTTCTCGGGGGTGCAGCCATCGAGGAATGCCAGACCGTTCGCTTTGCACGCATTTTTCACACGCTCGCGGGCCTCAAGCAAACGTGGATCCATCGGCTTGCTTGGGTCACGCCTAATTCCGAACGACATGTGCAGATCACCCGGACCCCACTCGGCGAATCCCAAACCGGGGACTGCGAGCGACTGTTCACAATTGGAAAGCGCACGCACCGTTTCGATCTTCACACCCAGAAGTAGCTCGCCTTCTGGATTTAGCGGCCACGGATCAGCCTTATCGACATATGTATTGGCATCAACACCCCATACCGGCGCTGAAGTCGGCTGGGAACCCACGCCTCGCGTGCCTCGATCCAATCCGTATCCAACACCTTTCATATTGATCGGGTAGCGGCACGATTCCACGAACGCCCGAACTGCGTCTGGTGTTTCTGCCTGGCAAAGCAGAATGCCGTGTACACCTCGGGCGAGAATCATCCGGAACTGCCATGCGTTGAAACGGATTATTTCTTCTGACGAACCTTCCACTGGCGTTTCGACAATGATCGGCGGTGTGCGATGTCCGCTTGCGGTCGGCCCGCCATCAACCAGACCCCGCATGTAGTTGTCGAGTCCGGTCATATCGAACGCACCATGCTCCATGCCAACGTTTATATAGTCGGCCCAAGTGTGTGCGTCCTCAAGCCCCTGTTCGTAGGTCAGCACATGCCCGGTATGCCCACCGTCGTAGTAGATCGTCTGGTCTTGTTCAAGAAGCTCGATAGCCCGGTTGATTCGCTTTGCCATTTGTGATTTTCGTCCGTTGCGGTAGGTGAATGTGAACGCTCGGCGAATCGTACCTATGATTTTTCGCGCGTGCCAGAAAGTCCTATCTCGGGAGAGAGGATTTAGGTGGAGTGAAATTGTCGATTGGCGTGGATTGCGAGATTGAACGAATCGGCGATCGTTGGGTTCCAGATTCACTCAAGCGTGCCATTCAAACCCCCGCACCCCAGGTCCCTCGGCTGCCGCTCGGGAAAGGAAATCGCGGCCCCAACCCAAAAAATAACCCCGTGAGTCATCGCTGTCACATCGATGACTCATGAGTGCAACAACTCTGCAACTGTTTTGAAACAAAGCCTTTCTAATCTCAAATAAGGCGAGTGAGTGAAGATGCCGATTGTTCGTTAAGGACCGTCGCGCAAGCAAGCCACTGCCCAACGTGACTGTCGACCCAATTCGTGATGGCGGCAAATCACCGGTTATTTGAGAATTGACCAGCTAACACGCTGGTTCGAAAGGAACTACGGGCGATGGAATACAACCCCATCCACCTGGATATCGTGTGGGTACTGTTCGCAACAGTGCTCGTTTTCCTCATGCAGGCGGGTTTCGCCATGCTCGAGGCCGGTGCAACCAGGGCCAAAAACGCTGCGAACATCATCATGAAGAACATGATGGACATATCCATCGGTTCACTCGTGTTCTGGATGGTCGGTTTTGGTTTTATGTTCGGTGCCAACGAAAGTGGTTGGATCGGAACAAGCAACTTCTTCTTATCAGACATTGATCCTGCGACAGATCAGGGAATGTTTGATTTCTCGTTCTTCATCTTCCAGACAGTGTTTGCCGCAACCGCAGCAACAATTATTTCTGGAGCTGTTTCAGAACGAACCAAGTTCGCTGCGTACCTTATTTACACAGTTGCAGTTACCGCCTTTATCTACCCGGTCTTCGGATCTTGGGTTTGGGGCGGAGGCTGGTTGAGCCAGCTCGGTGACAACGGATTCATGGACTTTGCCGGTTCGACCGTTGTTCACAGTGTTGGTGGTTGGGCTGCTTTGGCCGGTGCGATCGTTGTTGGTCCACGTCTCGGCAAGTTCACTGCCGCCGGTAAGCCTGTTGCAATCCCTGGTCACTCGATCACGCTTGCAGCGCTTGGTGTGTTCATCCTCTGGTTCGGTTGGTTCGGATTCAACGCCGGTTCAACTGTTTCCGGTAGCGATACTTCGATTGCGATTATCGCGGTTACAACTTTGCTGGCTGCCGCAGCTGGTGCAATTGGTTCCATGTCACTCAGCTACCTCCTCTGGAAGCGTTTCGACGCTTCGATGACCCTGAACGGTGTCATTGGTAGTCTTGTAGCTATCACTGCTGGCACAGCCAACATGAGCCCGGCTATGGCCGTTCTCACTGGTTTGATCGGTGGGTTCGTAGTTGTTGGAGCTGTGATCATGCTCGAACGCAAGATGAAGGTCGACGACCCGGTGGGGGCTATCGCAGTTCACGGTTTCGCTGGTGCCTGGGGCACGATCGCAGTCGGACTGTTCGCTTCTGCCACTTACGGTGGAGTTGACGGACTGTTCTTCGGCGGTGGAGCCGGACAGCTTGGTGTTCAGGTTGTTGGTGTTCTAGCAGCGTTTGCTTTCGTCTTCCCAACGTCGTTCGTCGTCTTCATGGCGATCGACATGACCCTCGGAATGCGAGCTTCGGATGAAGACCAGATTCGTGGACTCGACATTAGCGAACACGAGGCAGCAGGCTACCCGGACTTTGCTCCGGCACTCCCGCTGGCTAGTTCAACGGCAGCAGTTCCATCCGGTGCAGCGGTCGACGAACCTATCGAAAGCTAACGATATTTCGCTTCCACCCACTTCGATTTAGCCCCCTGAAACGAAATCGGAGTGGGTGGTGAGCCATGTGCGTTAGTTACTAACTATTACTTATTACAGATCGAAACGACTCAATCGAAAACGTTCAGGCGTGATCAAAAGTTACTAAGGGTGAATTGTGGAAACTGCACTCTCCTTAAACAAAAACCTGTTCGAAATAGAATTCAAAGGTAAGCCTTTCGATCTCACTCCACGTGAGTACGATCTACTGGCAGTTCTCATGCAGGAATCACAGCGTGTGGTTGGCAGGGCAGAACTACTGCGTAGGGTGTGGGTAGAAAGCAAGCCTCTGATTCGTGTAGTCGATACATACGTTTGTCGACTTCGTGCGAAACTACAGGGTGCCGGGCACCCCGGTATTGGAGTTGCAAGGAAGCGTGGATATCGCCTCATTGCAAGTTCGAACGAGTCTTCGGTCGCAATTTAGTTCACGGGTTAGTTGCCGGTTTGCACAATTGCACGGCAACCAATTCGTAAAGAAAAGGACGGGAGTCCGATGAAAGAAATTACAGCAATTATTCAGCCAGTACGACTGGGACCGGTGCGTGAGGCACTTTCCCTGGTCGGCGTAACTGGAATGACAATCTCGGATGCACGAGGTTTCGGTTCGCAAGGTGGATCGGTCGATACCTATCGTGGTGTTGAGTACCGAGTCGACTACGTTCCGAAGATCAAGCTCGAGATCGTGGTTAGCGAATCGTTCGTTGAGCCGACAATCGACGCGATTATCGAGGCTGCTCGAACCGACACTGTTGGTGACGGCAAGATCTGGATCAAGGACGTCAGCACGGTAATTCGAGTACGAACCGGTGAGAAAGACGAAGTCGCCCTGAACTAGAGGCAGTGCCTCGTTTTCTTGAGGCTGAATCCGGTTCGTACGTGCGTTCGTTAGTTGTATTGAACGGGTTCTTGAAAAGAGATCGGATTGCCATCCGACCGCTTCATGCGGGTGGTGGTTCGATCTCTTTTCGCGCCCGCTCGTATTCAGCTCGGCGACCTTCGATATAGGTTGGAATCGGAACGTCCCACCAGCCAACAACGGTGCTGCCTGAATTCGGGAAGTCACGGGCCACTTTGACTTCGACGAGCGATGGGCCGTCATGAAGGAGTGCTCGGTTGACGGCGGCCTGAATGTCGCCAGGTTGATCTACCGATTCGGAGTACAGCCCGAATCCTTTGGCGACGGCTACAAAATCGGGCGATTTCTTTTCGTCCCAGTCAGTGGCAATCGCCCGATCCTCACCGAACTCGGCCATCTGTAAATCACGAATCGAGTACCAGCCGTAGTTGTTCAGCAGCACGACTACAACGTTGATTCCGTATTCCATTGCAGTCGCCATTTCCTGCATGGTCATCATGAAATCGCCATCGCCGATTACTGCCACTACCTGTTTGTCAGGAGCTGCAAGCTTCGCACCCAAAGCCGCCGGATGTGCCCAGCCCATCGTTGAAAATCCGCCTGAAGTCAGGTTCGTTCGCGGTTCGTAGAACGGGAACTCCAGTACGCACGCCTGTGCATGGCCGGAAGACGTGACAACGATTGCGTCACGATCCAACACTTCCCTTAACTCTTTATAAAACCTTGGAACGGTGGGTGGAACCGCCTCGGATTCTCGCAGCTCGGCCGTTTCGTTGAGCCAGGTTTGTCGAAGCTTCTGGATCTCAGCGAAGTAGTCGCTCTCTTTGTAGTTTTTCGAATGCTCCTGCGCCGCAAGCTCGGCGTTAATCGCTGCAATGGCCTGCGCTGCATCCGCCTCAATGCCAACGTCGATCGAATAGTTTTTGCCAAGCTCCCGTGAGTCGATATCGATTTGAATGAGCTTCGTTTTATCCGTCGCAAACGTAGTACCCGCCCGGAACGACGAAGCCACCTGATCCGTAAAACGTGTTCCAACAGCCAGAATCACATCGGCAGTGGTGGTCAGTGCGTTTCCGACGGACGTACCTTTGGTGCCCAGATGCCAGCCGTACAGGGGATGATCTTCGGGGAAGCAGCCCTTGCCTTGAAGTGTCGTCACGACCGCTGCCCCAGTTCGTTCCGCCAGTTTTAGGAGCAGAGATTCAGCGTTCGAGAGGGTCACCCCGCCACCAGCCACAATGACAGGGCGCACCGCACTGGCGAGGAGGCCAGCTGCTTGGAGTATCCCGCTCAACGACTCTCTAGAAAGTTCCGGATCCTCTTCGATATTTTGCAAAGCAACCGGCACATCGTCAGATTCCGCCTGGACGTCCATCGGTAAACTCACGGAAGTTGGGCCAGGCCGCCCGGTCGTCATCTCTCGAAATGCGCTTGCAAGATCATCAAATAGTTCCCGCTGCGAACGAGGCCGGTACGCAGCTTTCACCAGCGGTTCGAGAGCTGAAGAAATATCGGCAGGGCGCTTACGTTCAAGCTCCTGAAGAACGCCACGACCCTCCATGTACGTGTGGGTCTCACCAGAAATAACAAGAACAGCCGTCGAATCGACGTAACTGGCGCCAAGTCCAACCGCGGTATTCAACGCCCCTGGGCCTATCGATGTGAACACCGCCAACGGCTTCCCGGCCACCCGGTAATAGCCATCTGCGAGGTGAACTGCGCTCTGCTCATGACGCACCTGAAGAATCTTTATCTGATCTTGAACCGTACGAAAAGCATCGATCATTGCCACAATGCCGTGCCCTGGAATACCAACCAAATACGGCACTTCTTCGGCGAGTAATCGATCTCGGACAATCTCACCACCGGTTCGCTTGGTCAAGTCGCGCAATCCTCACTCTAAAAATATTTTGAGCCGTTGCCCATTCACGGCTAAAACGGCCATTCGCGATACACTGAATTGTGTACGAACCGCAATCGTAACGGTTGATAGGGTTGGAAGTTATTGATGGCAGCAGGAAATTATAGATTCATACGAACGACTGTGTCGTTCGCACTGAATTTCGTCCCCGCCCTGATGGTGATGGGACTTCTTATGCCCTTCGTCGGGCCCGCAGTCGACCACCACTACGTCGATAGATCGCCCGCCCACGCTCACGCGCTTTTGGGCGATGAAACGAATATCCACGAGCACGCTATCGTATCGAGCGAGCACGATCACTCCGGCGGAATCGCAAACGGCGATGGCGTTTCTTTAGCGACGGCCACTGCATCGTCGGCACATGGCCCGCTCACTCTCGATGGCGCAACTCTGGAATCATCCATTCCGAACTACGACCGTCATCTGTTTGCCATGCATTTCGGTGAATCACCGGTGCGCGATACTGAACTAGTTACTCCTCTCGATAGACCTCCGCGGCTTTCCTAATTAATCCGCAATTTTTGGTTTGTCTTGGGCCGATTCACGTTTGAATCGACTCACCATTTGGAGTTTCAGAATGCATTTACTTAGATGGCGCACACGCGCCGCACTGTTGCTAACTGTTCTATTTGCCGTGCTTGGAACGAGCACAGCGCTCGCCCATGAGGGTCGGGATGTTGGCGATTACAACTTTATAGTCGGGTTCATTAACGAACCCGCTGTTGAAGGCATGCTCAACGGCGTGTCAGTTCGTATTACATCCCTGATCGTAGAGGGAACCGATGATCACGACCACGACGCCCATGATCACGCAGAGGCGGAAGCAACGGAAGATCACGCTGCATCAAACGCAGTTGCTGGACTCACCACTCTTCAAGTCGAAGTCACGCACGTTGCTTCCTCTGTATCGCAAGTCATGGACCTCAACGAAGCCTGGAACTCTCCGGGCCAATACAAATCCGAGTTCATTCCAACATCGCCCGGTTCATACAATTTCAGGTTCTTTGGCGACATTGATGGGCAGGCAATCGATGAAAGCTTCGAATCGAGCAACACAACGTTTGATGAAGTAACGCCGGCGACGGAGATTCAGTTCCCGGTGCAACTTTCCGCCCCACGTGAAACGGAAAATGCAGCACGCGGTGCGCTCGACACAGCAAACGACGCTGCGATAGACGCTTCCGACGCCTCAAGCTCGGCCTCCACAGCTACCCTTCTGGGCATAATTGCTCTGATTCTCGGGCTAGCTGGACTGGTGCTTGGCGGACTGGCATTCCAACGTTCAGGAAAAAAGGCCTAATTGGCGCCCTAGGAGATAAGTGATGAACCTGATCTTGTCTGGAAATTCATACATTCCGCTCCTGCACGGCGTGGGCGGACAGTATGACGAGTTGATCCTTTTCGGCGGGATCGGGCTACTACTTCTGGTGCTAGGATATCTTTCGTGGAGAGCCAGCAAAGGTAAGGATGAACGACGTCGCAAGAGAAAGGCGAGGCGCAACAAACGTTGATTTTGGCTACGTGTCACAACTTTTTGCGCCGGCGACTACTTCTGGCAATAGTTGTGTTCGCCGCGCTCGCCGTAATGATCGGTGCTCCGATCAAATCAGTCGACGCCCATGCGAATCAGATCAGTTCGAATCCCGCTCCAAAAAGCGAACTGGAAACTTCACCTGACAGGGTGATCGTCTGGTTCAGCGAGCCGATTGAAGAGTCGTTCAGCGTAATTACCGTTCTGAACTCCGCCGGCGAGCGAGTCAATCTTGACGACTCAGCACGAGATCCTTCCGAACCGTCTGCGATGTCGGTCGGTCTTCCCCCGCTTGAAAACGGCACCTATACCGTCGTCTGGAAGAACCTCTCTTCGGTCGACGGCCACAAGGTGATCGGATCGTTTGTGTTTGCCGTTGGTGAACCGCTTTCTGCCGGTGCGCAACTGGCAGCCGCTGAACAACCGTTGCTGCAATCCGTGGCCGATCCGTGGCTGCGTTGGCTCGTGTTTCTTGGCGCTGCGATCGTCATTGGCGGGTTGGCATTTGAACTAATCATCGGCATCCCGACCGTATATGGCGATTCGGCAAGTGAGAACTGGCACAGAGCAGGCCTTGCGATGTCGGCACAGTGGTCGAGGCTCGGCGTAGTTGGCCTTGGCATTTTGATTCTGGCGATGCTGGGCCAGCTACTGCAACAAGCGAGTTTGATATCTGGAAACTCGGCATTTGCGCCCGATTTGAATGTGTTGCGAGCGGTCGCATTGGAAAGCGGTTGGGGGCGTTTATGGACCTACCGTCTGATCGCTGCGATTGGTATCGGGGTGCTGTTCTTTGTTGCTCGAAAGCAGAGCGAACCAGGAACATTTGATGATAATGATGATGATGACGAAGACGGTGGCTTGATCGGTGATTCTGTCGTTGCTCAAGTCGCCACAGTTCTAGGCCTGGTCTTCTTGGGACTGGTAGCGGCCAGCAGCCACAACGCAGCGTCGGCGGCCGATATCAAGATATTCGCAATAGCCACCGACTTCGCTCATCTGGTCGCCTCGATGATCTGGCTTGGCGGTGTGATCTATCTGGCCTTCACCGTTCCGACGATAATCCGTGAACTTGGCGGAGCCGGGGCGTCTGATTTGCTCAGCGCAGCAATTCCTCGGTTCACCGTACTCGGCCTACTCAGCGCGGGCGTGCTCGTAACTACCGGCATATTTTCGAGCTACATGCAGGTCACGATTCCCGCCGCAACAGCCACTCCGTACGGCTGGTTCTTGGTTGGAAAGCTGGCTTTGATTCTCCCGCTGTTCGTACTTGCAGGATTCAATGGATTCAATCTGGCGAAGCGATTTGGGTCTGGCGGCGAAGACCGATTCGGTCGTTCACTGTTGCTCGAAGCCACGCTTGCGGTGCTGATTCTCGCTGCTGTCGGCTGGCTTGCGAGCCTAGAACCCGCACGCCAGTACGCAGGTCGCACTGGCATCGGTGCCCCCGATAAGGCTGCTTATCAAGATCAGGCCGACGGCACCGTTTTCGATATCAAGATCAACCCGGCTGAGGTTGGTGAGAACGATGTAATTGTCCGCATTACCAAACCCAACGGTGAAGCGATTGAAAACGCGGTCGATGTGAGGGTTCGCCTGAAATTCATTGGCGACGATCTTGGCGAGCCGTTAATTTCGCTCGAAGATACCGGCGCTGGAATCTGGCGACTCAACGACACGCCTTTGAACATCGCTGGCGAGTACCAGGCCGAAGTTGTTGTGCAGCGCCCCGACGCATTTGACGCTCGTACAGCGTTCCGCTTCGACGCTAGGTCTACGGCAACAGCAGCCGATGCGATAAAGCCGGATACCGACACCACCAGCCTGCTGTTCGGACTCGAACTGCTGATCATTGGAGGTCTCGTGCTCGTGTTGGGGGTTCGAGGCAAAGTAGTGCCTTCGTTGTTTAAAGATGTTCGATTGCAGAGGGGCTTGGTGGCACCGGGAATCCTCATTGCGGTTCTGGGGCTACTGTTGGTGCTGAACGTTCAGGTACTGCGAATTGGGCTTGCTGAGAATCTGCGAAATCCGTTCCCGCCAACCGCTGAATCGGTAGTAATCGGAAAGCCGGTTTATGCGACCGCTTGTGTGGCGTGTCATGGTGTCGGAGGGCTTGGAGACGGTCCCGCTGGTGCCGTACTTCCAAAACAACCAGCCGACTTGCTGATACACGTTCCGCTCCACAGCGATACGATTCTGTATGAGTTCATCCGAGACGGAATTGCGAGCGCCGGAATGCCCGGTCAGGCTGACAACCTGACCGAAGACGAAATGTGGCATCTGGTGAACTATCTCAGAGCTGAATTCGACGGACGTTAGGGCGTTCGCTGGCTACTCGAGTTCGACTCGAAGAATGCTCTGGCAAAGCTGGCGTAGGCCACCGATTCGCAAATTCCCGTCAACTGCAATTACGCTGTATCGGTGAACTCCGAATCCAACAAGCACATTCATCTGCGTCCTATTCTCGAATGAACCAGCGTACGTCGGAGCACTACAGTCTTCCATGTCGATATTTCCGCCTGAGCCGCCAGACGTAGGGCCAGCAACATGTGTCACTTCAACGTCTTCAAATGGGTTGCCACTAACGCTAATGGTGAACTCTTCAGGATCAACGTTTACGTGTCTGTATTGCACGGAAAAGCCCTTGAGGTAGGGATCGTCAGGAAGCGCTCGAACACCGGCAAAAACACCGATCGCTGCATAGTCCTCGGGAGTGTGCACTGGCGAACTAGATGGCGCGCTTGATCCGTTTGAAACGATGATTACCGAGCCTGTCGTGATTCCATCGGTTGGCGTGCCGATGTCTATCGCCTTACATGCGAGTGTGATGTCCCGGACCCGAGAAACCGGGAAGAAGGTAGTTCGATCCATCGTGTAGTGCGCTCCGACTACCGCATAGCCCGCTGGGCACTGTGCCCGAGCCGTTGTGATACCAACAGTGACTCCGACGTCATACGGTGACTGATAGAGGCTATCGGTATCAATCATCGGCCCCAACTCCCAGCCATACAAAACTGGCACGGGGGTTGCTGTGGGAAGAATGCCAGCGGTACCGCCCGGTACGCCGGGTGTCGGAACAACTCCAGCCGATCCGCCGCCAGGGGGAAGCACAAACCCGGGGACGTTGGTGGCGGTTGGGATGTTAACGAAATTGCCGAATGGCGGTGGTGTTGGAGTTGCTGTTGGAGTTACGGTTGGGACGAACGGTACTGGAGTTACGCCCGCTAGAGGGGTTGGCGTGATTGTTGGCGTGGGCGTGGGCGTTATTGTTGGCACCGCTGCAGGAGTGGCTGTCGGGGTAGGTGTGGGAGTCGGTGTAGTTGTAGGTGTACTCGTTGGTCGTGGCGTTGGGGTAGGTGATTTTTCATCCTTGCCTGAATCATCGTCTGCCGTTCCTGATCCGGTGCATCTTGGGTCAGATGGATCTTTCTTGCAGGCATCGCTCGTTGGCGTTGTTCCGGCGTCGCCGCCCGACGTTCCTGTTCCGGTACACTTCGGATTAGTCGGATCCTTCTTGCAGGCGTCGGTGAGGGACAGTGATCCGCTGTCGCCGCCCGATGTCCCCGAGCTTCCGGCGCACTTCAGATCGTTCGGGTTCGTTAGGCAGAAGGTTTTGAGATCCTTTTCGTCACCGGAATCTGTTGAATCATCTCCTCCAGCGATATCGGAATCGTCTCTATCCGTGCACTTAATATCTTTGGGATTCAGTCGGCAGAATTCGTCCCGAGCCGCTATTTCGTCTTCCGGGCTGCGCTGAGCAACGTCTGAATCGTCTTTACATTTTGGGTCGGTTGGATTTTCGCGGCAGTGTTGCTCAAACGCGGTTGCGGCAGGTGTCGAAGTTGGCTTCACTGATACCAACGTCGGCTGCGCCAGCTGTGTCTCGCCGGACAATTGCCGGCACTTCAAATCGTCGGGTTTTTCCGCACAGAATAGGGCGTACCGGCCGTACTCGGCTTCTCTAGCCGACAGACTCGCGTTCCCGCACTTCAAATGGTTCGGATTGCGTTCGCAGTACACCGCATACGTCAGCTCTGAATCATCTCCGGCTCTGGTGAGAACTTCCTCGGCTCTGATTCCGCCTGTGCAGGCAGCATTCGATGGATCCTGCCGACACTTTTCTTTCAGTTCAGTTATCGCTCGATCACGGACCTGGCTTCTAGAATCTACAAATTCCCGACCAAGATCCCGATTGCTCGACACAGCATCAAGAAGAATCTCTTGATCGTCTGCGTTTATCTCGTATCTGCCACATTTGGCCAGCAGGACAAGCTTCTGTTCCCTAGTGATATCAGGTTCGGATTCTGGCACGAACCCGAGCACGGATTGGATACAACCAATCCTGCGTGCCGGGTTTGAATCGGATGAATCGGCCAGACTTTCGGCGGGTCCGACAACGACCAGTCGGCCATTGGCTTTGAGAGCGAGTCTCGCTTGCTCGGCGGCAGCTATTGCGATTGAAGGAGCGCGTTTCGAAACAGTTTCCAGCAGTCCACGGCGATCATTGTCGAACCGGGTGAGCACCGCTTCTGCCCGTTCCTCGGGAAGTTGACGCAGTACAAGTGCGCGTAGTTCATCAACATTCACGCCGTTCGACGACTGAATAGAGCCGTCAGCACGATTCGCCCGCACGATCATCACGACGTCCGCACCAACAGTGAGTGCCTAGACACCGTCTCGGTCAATAGTCGTTACTTCGCCGGATGCATCCAGCAACTGAGTTGAACCTCGCTCATCGGTGCCAAGTACCAGACCTCGTCGGTGTGATCTTGTTGGCTCGGACGGGATGAATGTGATCACGGATGCGTCGATCGCCCCGCCCACATCAGAAGTTTCTAGACTGCCGACCGCCACTACTCGCAGCCCGATCAACTGTTCGATAGATTCGACATCGCCACGATACAAAGCGCCCGTAAATTGCGTTAGCCCATCGAATCGCACAATCACCGGACCATCTGCGCTGCCAGCAGTGAGCGCATCACCCGAACCACCATCAACCGTTCCAAACACGGTGACAATTTCTACGGCACTGAGCGGTTCGTGACTCGGGGCCGCAAGTGCGAGCAAAGTCTGGGCCGCTGCGAACATCACGAACGCAGCTGCCATTAGACGAACAGAGATCGTTATGGCGCGATTAGAGACGATTCGTGTGTGGGTCATGGCAGGTACACCGCCGTGAGAATCAGACCACCGGTTTCGCCAGAGAAAGTACTGCCGACTATCTCGATGAGATTAGGCCCCGGCTCCAGCGTCACAAGCGCCCCAAACAGCCCATCGATGTCGGGCACAATAATCTGGTCATTGACCGTGATTAGGGCATCGGCTAGAGAACGCCCTCCAATGATCAGGTCTGGCTCTGTCACCACGATTTCAAGGGAACTGGGTTCGATAAGTTCGAGGAAGAATGAGGCTGCTGCCTGGTCAACTGGTCCAGATCCGACCGTCGGTGCAGGTGCCACAGTTGGAATCGGAGTCGGCGGTATTTCTGTAGGGGTCGCAGCGATCGAAGCTGGTGTGGCGGTTGCAGGTATTAGAGTCGGAGGTCCCGACGGCGTAACGAACACCGTTGGCGCTGAATCATCACTATCAGAACTGGTACAGCCGACAATCGCAAGGATTGAAATGAACGCGAATAAAAAAAGAGGCACGAACGTGCCTACTCGACGAACAGTTTTAGTGATCGGATCCCCTCGCATCGCCATCCCCAAGCGTTCAGTGAAAAGCGCCGTCGAATAAAACTCAGCGGCAACTAAATGTCGTTTACGACAGCTGCGCCCGACTCCACCAGAGCTTCGATTTCGTCGCCAGAATAACCCGCCCCGAGCAAAACTTCACGGGTATGTTGCCCCAGCAATGGTGCAGGTTTGGTAATTCTTCCGGGTGTTCCGTATAACTTGGCGGCAAGTCCGATGTTCTTAATCGTGCCTGCTGTGGGGTGTTCGAGAACCGCTTCCATGCCGCGATCTTGAACCTGCGGGTCGGCCCAGATCTGCTCCATATTCAGGATCGGACCCGCTGGAACACCTGCTTCTTCGAGAACGACAAGCCACTCATCAGTCGATTTCGTGGTGGTCTTGATCTGCAGTTCTTCTTCGAGTTTGGCTCTGTTGACCAGTCGACCAGCGTTGTCTTTGTACTCTTCTATCGCGATGAGTTCTGAGCAACCAAACGCATTTGCGAGCCGTTCCCAGTTTGGTTGGTTCGGCGCTCCAACCACGATGTAGCCATCTTTGGTCTTTAGAGCCTGATAGGGCGCCGAGTTGCGGTGAGACGATCCGAGAGGCCCGGCAACTTCTCCAGTTGCAAAGTATCCGGCCGATTCCCAAACGGTGTAGGCGAGCGCCGCTTCCAGCAGAGATATTTCAAGATACTGCCCTTCGCCCGTTCGAAGTTTGTTGATGTAAGCAGTAAGAATGCCGTACACCGAGAACATTCCAGCGTTCATATCGGCAACCGGAACACCGGCCTTCACAGGCGGCGTATCGGGCACCCCGGTGAAGCTCATGATTCCGCTCATCGCCTGCGCAATCAGATCGTATCCGCCTCGCTTGGCGTAGGGGCCAGTGCGGCCGAATCCTGAGATCGAGCAGTAGATGATTCCGGGATTAATGGCTTTTAGATCTTCATAGCCCAGACCAAGTCTGTCCATGACACCAGTGCGGTAGTTTTCGATGATGATGTCGGCGCCTTCAACCAGCTTCTTCATCGTTTCGATACCGGCGGGATCTTTGAAGTTGAGTACCATGCTGCGCTTGTTGCGGTTCATTGCCAGAAAGGCGGCAGATTCTGTGTCGAGAAATGGCGGACCCATCTTTCGGGTGTCATCGCCGCCGTTCGGCTTTTCGATCTTGATCACGTCGGCGCCCATATCGGCAAGCAGCATGCTGCAAAACGGACCGGCCAGAATTTGCGAACAGTCGAGAACGCGCACACCTTCGAGAGCTTCGGGCATTCCAGTTGGATTCGGGAGGGTCTGCATATTTTCTATCTGAGGTCCGGTTGGTGTTCGACAAGCCAGAGTTTAAGTCGATATTCGGTGATCGTACATGGGCATCGGAGATTCTATTCCCAAAAAACGTAGTTCGGTAACGAGTTGATGTGAGGGGTGAGGCAGGATCCTGAGTTTGCCAAACCATTTGCGTCAAGATTCATTGGAGTGGCGATGTGGGATCTTCAAGTCCTCTCCATTAGGGAGAGGACTTAGGTGAGGGGGAATGAAGGTGTGGGGTTAGGGTGAATGACTGCAGATGCTCCAACGATGGCATTCCCGCTCAACCTAACAATTTAAGACCGGGCGTGCTTACGCACTTGGGTCTTGTCTGTGACACGGTTCCCTAGGGAGAAGGGATAAAAGAAGTCTGAAATATTACTGCGCTCAACCAACAGTTAAGCAGTTGAGCAGCGACCTACTTCACGTAAGATGCCGTGCATTACTAAGACGTAGGAGAAGCAGCATGTTCAGCTTGGAAGGCAAGGTCGCATTCGTAACCGGCGGCAACGGCGGTATCGGACTCGGCATGGCTAAGGGATTCATCGAGCAAGGCGCTTCCGTAGTGCTGGCTGCTCGAACTGAATCGAAGCTGGAATCGGCGGTTGCCGAGATTGCAGCGACTGGCGCGGGTGATCAGGTACTCGCAGTGCAGTGCGATGTAACGAGTCGTGATTCCATTCAGGCCGCACTCGATGCCACTGTCGAAAAATTTGGTGGTCTCGACATTGCGGTCAACAACGCCGGTACCAACAAGCGAGCCGACGAGCCGCACTTGCTTTCCGAAGATGACTGGCAAGAAGTCATCGACACCAACCTCACGAGCATGCACAGCGTTACATCGTTGACCTTCCCGCTGATGAAATCCCGTGGTGGCGGAAAGATCATCAACATCGGATCGATGATGTCTATCTTCGGCTCGCCCTACGCTCCCGCCTACGCCGCCAGCAAGGGTGGGGTTGTGCAGTACACAAAGAGCTGTGCGATTGCGTACGCAAAGTACAACGTGCAGGTGAACGCCATTCTGCCGGGCTGGATAGTTACCGAGATGACCGACGAGTTTGGCCGCTTGTTTCCAGATCGCTACGCAGCGATTGAAGGTCGGACTCCGGCCGGACGCTGGGGCCAACCGAACGATCTGGCAGGCACAGCGATATTCCTGGCATCCGACGCCTCGCAGTTCGTATCAGGCGTATCAATCCCAATCGACGGCGGTTACTCGGTGCAGTAGGGGTGAGCGTCAGGTAGGAATATACGGCCCCCTCTCCCAGCCGGAGAGGGTTGGGGTGAGGGTGAGATCTCGGGTCTCGCTCACCGATTGCGTCGCCGATCACGCTGTTCTAACTGTGATGAAGTGAGAAGGAAATTGGGCGTTATTCGTAGGCTCTTACCCGCTGTCATCCTGAACCGCCGTTCATAGATCCTGAACTTGATTCAGGATCTATGAACGGCGGAAACAAATGGCCATCCAAGGCACACCGCTCGGGCGCTCTATGCCTGAATTCCCGACTCCTGTGGAGGGACCTTCGGCGGGGCTGCTGGGAAGGGTTGCCTTACGCCTTTTCGGAGGCATCAACAAACACGTTTGCCCGATACCACCGCAGCTCTTCGAGGCTCTCTTTAATATCGTTCATCGCCAAATGAGTGCCCTTTTTGCTGGGCGGACGATGCGTCTTCGGATACCAGCGCTCAACAAGCTCTTTGAACGACGAAACATCGATCATTCGGTAGTGCAGATAATCCTCAAGAGTCGGCATTTCCTTGTGCAAGAAACGTCGGTCGACCCAGATCGAATTGCCGCACAAAGGTGCTTTGCCCTTCACGGTCCATTCTTTCAGGAAATCGAGTGTCTGGCGCTCAGCCTCAGCAAGGTCGATATTCGAAGCCTCGATGCGGTCGAGTAGACCCGACTTCTTGTGCTGCCTCGCTGGCCACTCTTCCATGCGAGCCATTTCCTGCGGGGTGCGATGAATGGCGAGTTCGGGCCCCTCGGCAAGAACGTTCAGATCGGCGTCAGTGACAAGCGAAGCGATCTCAACGATCACCTGCTCATCGCCAAGCCCTGTCATTTCAAGATCGACCCAGAAGAGATTAGTGTTTTTAGCCATCGAAAGATTCTATTGCAGGAACGGATAGCGTGGTGTGATTCATATGTCAGGGTGGGCGAGCCATCGGTACTTTATCTAACTAATTGCTCGTTGCTGCTTGCGACGGGAGCCAGAGCTTCTCACAAGGTACATATGGCCGACCTTTCCAATCAATTACCAAGTGCAATTAAGTGCCTCGATTCCTCAGCTCACTCAAAAATGTCACTGGCATCTCAATATGACTGCACTCATAGTGCCGGTGAATTGACCGATCTGATTGAACGCACTATTCTGCACCAAACCGAGTTGTACCTAAGAATGCGAGAAAGTGATCAATATAATGGCCATGGACGAAAAATTTTGCAGTGCATGCGGCGAGCAGATCAAAGCCGCAGCTGCGATATGCCCTCATTGCGGAGTGCGACGAGCTTCAGCACCGGATAACGCAGATGCGAGCCCGAAATCGTTCGTCGCAGCACTGATACTGTGCGTTCTACTTGGCGGGCTCGGAGTCCACAGGTTCTATGCGGGCAAAATTGGAACCGGAATACTCACGATATTAACTATCGGAGGATTTTTCGGCATCTGGCCATTAATCGATTTGATCATGATCGCCACCGGTAACTTCAAAGATAGCGATGGTCTCAAGATCAAGCCCTGATCGAACGCTGTCGCGAAGTTGAAAACAAGTAGCACGTATTTATATCTATAGGCTAAATATTTATAAGTACATCGGATAATAATCGGTAAATTTACGACCGTACTGCCGAGTCTTGTATCACCCGGCAATAACTAATCGACTAGAATCTAATTCAGAGCGGGAGTAGCTCAGTGGTAGAGCATTTGCTTCCCAAGCAAAGGGTCGCGAGTTCGATCCTCGTCTCCCGCTCCAAACTGAAACCAAACTGAAGAAGTCCTTGCCGAAATGCGGGGGCTTTTCTGTTAATTGTTGTAACCGCACGAATTAAGTCGCTGTTTCGGTCGTCTGTCGCACCTACTGACAACACCTACCGCCGATACCCGCAAGCCCCATTGTTACTAGAGGATGTGGGGGTCACGGTGCTGAGTTTTAGGATGTTGGTAATCGAAGACGTACTGCGTACAGAGTTCGATTAGTTACCGCTGGTCGTGCTAAGTGGCCAAAAGCAAAGAAAGCAGATTGACAGACTTTTTCAGATTACGCATACTCCAACCACTATAGCTCGAGCGACACTACAGACAAGAGACCACCGAGATAGGGATATTCCGTATTGATTATGCGAAGGTTGAGCACATCGTATGTTGCTGCATTCGTCGTCACAATCGTCACACTGTTCATAGTTGGCGCCTGTTCTCAGCAGCCCTCACCAGCCCCTGCTATAGAGCCAGTCGTAACCCCAACCTCCACGCTAGGCGACAACGGAGATGAGCTAAGTAGCAGCCAGGTGGTTGATCAAGCCTCCCTGAACAACTCGACTCAGGGAGATGCTCAGACCACCGACACCCTTGATCCGACTGCGACCGCGACGCAGGAAGATAATCAGACCACCGACACCCTTGATCCGACTGCGACCGCGACGCAGGAAGATAATCAGACCACCGACACCCTTGATCCGACTGCGACCGCGACGCAGGCGGACATCGAAACCATTATCGACAGCATTCTAGCCGAACTCCTTAACGACGCCATGATGAACTTGCGTGACATTGAAGAGGAAATGGAGGCAGATATGGCGCTCCTAGTGGACGACGAGCAAGCCCTGATCGGGGTAGGAGAGTAATTTCGTGACATCACTTAACCGGCGAGTATTACGGCTGTCCGTGACATTGGTTGCAGCCAGTTTCTTAGTGTGGTTTACCGTTGCTACGCCGGGGCTCCTTAGAGCCCAGACCCCCGAGCCAAAGGGAATCTGTGCGAAGCTCTCGAGTATGACTTCGAATACCGAACTGAATATGCAAAACCGTCTCAACAATATCGAAGGAAAACGCACCGCACTGAATCAAAAGCGATCGGACAGACAAACTGACAAGGTGAATGAACGTGCCGAGAAGAAAATCGTCGGGGACGCCAAGCTAGCGGCCAAAGCTGAAGCCCTCTACGCCGTCGCTGCAACGGACGTTCAAACGGCCGCAGTTGCCACCTTCGTTACCCAGGTCGATGCAGCAGTAGCGGCCCGAGTTACCGCAGTCAACACTGCCATCGCCGTTTGGCACAATGAAGGAGACCGGGCCCGCGACTCGCGTATCGCTCTGTCTGATAGCCTCATCGCTACCCAAACCGCCGCCGTCTGGAGCGCCTACGCGGAGTCGGAGGTCAGTTGCAACGGGGGTGTCGTGTCTAAAATTGTTGGGCCCACGCACAAGGCAGCGATCGCTGCCTCCAAAGACCAGCTTAGTGCCGATATCGCAGCCGTTCTCCCCATGGAGGTCGTGATGGCGCCCTTCAAGGTCAGCTTGAAGTCGGCCACGGATGATGCTCACAAGAGCTTCACCGACGCCCTCCAGGCCGCCACCGACAACCTAACGACAGCCTTAGGCGTCGAAGCGTCGGATGCTGAATCCATGGCCGTAGCAACAGAGAGTTAGATTTTTCGCCCGCTTGGTACAAAAGGATGTGGATGTGACGGTGCTGAGAAGCCGATGAGGTTGAATCAATTAACCATCTTCTTGACGCACTCAAGCTCACGACGTAGGTTCACTTACGGTAAGCAGACAGTGAATGCATTGTCACAGGCTCCGGGCTTCGGTGACTTCACGATCACGATTGGTGACCGCGACATCATGGGTAACCCGATCAACGCACTGCCCAGAGATTGAGGCTGTTTGTTGTAAATTTGTTGTAACGGACGCTCTGAAACAGCCTGAGGCAGTGTGGGGCAGGGTTCAACGGCTTCGAGTACAAATCGAACTGAGCGAATGGTGCGTCAGGGACAGTCTGGGGCAGGGTTGATTTAATTCCCAAGCAAAGGGTCGCGAGTTCGATCCTCGTCTCCCGCTCCAGTTCAAGCTGAACTCAGAAGCCCTCACAGAGATGTGAGGGCTTTTCTGTGATTGACACCATAAAGACACCAAGCGGGCGGAAAAGTCGGTGTTTTTGAGTGAGATTCAGTTTTTTGGCGTGAGCAGATGAATTGCGAACTATCTGCGTAGCAGCATTGACCTGCCCCCGATAGCGTTACCACTTATTATCTCGGATTCACGACCAGTTGAAGCCTGGGCATGATTGCCTCAGGTGTCGGCGGCCGGTATCCGAGTGAGCTGTGTGGTCGGATCGTGTTGTACT
>Ga0209089_10001599_pt1 | contig 20768 bp, 16 predicted proteins | sample ArcticOcean_MG_C_FD_187431 | JGI IMG/M metagenome (GOLD analysis project Ga0209089, IMG submission 187431) | Marine microbial communities from western Arctic Ocean - ArcticOcean_MG_CB2_150 (SPAdes) (version 2) | ecosystem: Environmental > Aquatic > Marine > Oceanic | place: Arctic Ocean: Canada... | reverse complement strand
CAAGAGTAAAACCCGATTGGTTTCAGATTTACAGAGTATCGAATCGATGGTGGTGTACAGAATGAATAAACAACCAAGGCATGGAGTTGGATTGAAGTTCAACAACGCTAAACCGCTCAAATTCGGAGTGACATTATCGTCAGTCGAGCAGAATTGGATGATATCCGAAATGAGTCAATTTTTGCAACGTTGATGGTTGCTCAACCTAGGGTGACGTAAAAACGGACTCGCCGAAAACACACTTCTTGATTCAAGCATCAGCAATATCGGAAATCAAAAACATCTTTTTCGTGTGCTTTGATTGTAACAAAACCGCTTTTGATATTGAAACCGTGGCACTGAAAGGCTTTACATGGATTTTATCAAAATAAATAATTTTGACAATTAGCAAAGATTCCACTGATTCATTAGCGCTTTATTGGGTGTCTAACCCGTAAAATATTTTTGCTAACAGATGATTAATTGAGTTGCATGAGGGTTCTGGTAACCCCTTCCAACACCCTTCCGACAGGCATCTCACGCGATGGGACCCTCTGTGTCAGCTGAAGTTGAGGGACTCGAGGGTTTCTGAGACGCGCTTGAGTCGACGGAAGGTGCGATCTGCGCGAGCCAAGACCTTCTCGCGAACCCCTGCGGGCTTGGCGGCGACCAGACGCCAACCGATGGGGAGTTTTCCACCGAGCAGGTTCAGGATGACCATCTGGTCCTTCGCCGGGACATCGGAGAACATCTTCTCACAGGCCTCAACGTTGAATGTTCCCGCATCGAGCGCTTTGACGACTTTGGCGGCGAACTTCGCATCGATACGTGATAGTCCGCCCTTCTTGACCAGCCAATCGCCGCCTCTGCGGCCGTGTTGACTGGACAGGGCGGTCCACAGCGTCACGGGGAGTCGGTCGATCCGGGGCACGCGCTCGGCCAGGCCCGCGGCACGGAATCGGTCGAGGGTACGCGTCAGGCGCGGGCGCGTCGTGCCCCATTCTGAAAGGGCCTCATCCAGCGAGAGGGGTGCATGGGCGGCGAGCAGGTGTTCGAACATCAGTCGGGGCAGCGGGGCACTGCCGTCGGCGGGGCGGCGGACACGATCCCCATAGAGTCCGAGGTCGAACAGAAAGGCATCCATCTCGTCCTGGCCTTCGTCCAGCGGGGTGCGGCCACGAATCTGGATTCTGAACGGGATGGCATCGCTTTTTTCGGATGGAATCTGCATGCGCGCATCACTCTCGGTCATCCATGCATCCAGGCCGCGCAGGCGCTGCTCGAGGACGAGCCGCGCCTCTCCAGCCATCATCTCGACCGCGTTGGAGAGTGAGCCATTGCGCAGGTGGTGGATGCGCCATCCGTCACGATTCACACCTGCGGTCAATCCGCATTCATTCAGTTTGGTCAATTGGTACTGAATCGCCGTCGGCGACAGGCCGAGTTCATCGCCGAGTGCGGCGGCATCCCAGCCGTCGCCTGGCGCGGGGAGCATGAAATCTCTGAGCACGCGATGGATCGGAGTGTGGACTCCTTCACCGGCCCAATCATCGCCACTTCGGCGAACGAATTCGAGTGTGTCGAGGATCCACGAGACGAGTTGATCCACATCCCGACTGCCGGCTGGAGCGGGCTGCTCAACCAGACGCATGTTCAACATCAGCGCTTGCCGACCACCGAGGGCTCAAAACACCTGCGACAGCAGAAGAGCCTCAGCCCTAACTATGGCGTCATCATTCAGGTAGCGGACGCTCGTCCAGCCACTCGTAGGCGACACCACTCGCCTGCAGTCCCTCAAGATGCGGTGCGAGTTTCAATTCGTGTGCGTGAACGATGCCACGTCTGCGCAGGACCTTGACCGCGGAGTGTACCGTGGCGCGGGACCGGCCCAATTCGCGGGAGAGCTCAGCCTGGCTCTTCGGGCAAGGTGTTCGCATCAAGCGCGCAACGACAAGGCGCTGAGCGGCGGATAGACCGACCGGCATCATGCGGGCCGCGCGCTCGGCATCGCCGACATTCATCTCGAGCAGCACCTCGATCTGCTGGGGTGCGCCCGCATAGTGGCAGGACCGGCCATTGACGGGAATCACGGTGATTGAACGGTTTGAGATGAGGACATCGAGATGATGGCGCAGCGTTCCATTCGCCGCGCCCAATTGACGCTGCAATTCGCGGTAAGCCAGACCCGGTTGGGTCTCCAATACTTGCAGAATGCGCTGTCGAAGGGGATGTTTCCAAGGATTCGCGCTCTGGGTCGAAATCGATCCAGCCGCACTCCAATTCCATGGCATGACGCCGCCGATGCTGGCGCCGATCGCCGCCACTCCAGCGGCAATCCATGGCCGTTGACGGTGCCATTGCTGAAGCAGTGCCATCGAATCTCTTCGGTATTCAGTGCCTATTGAAGCAATTGGTCCGCAGTTCGGACATACCGATTACCGGCATTCTGTCCGTTCAGCCTTCGGTGACACTGCCTTTGTGGAGCTTCATGTAAGCGACGAGGCTGCCGAGGAGGCGTCCGGAGCGCTTGCCGTGGTCGGTCAAGCGATAGGTGACGCGGATCGGTGGTCCTTCGACGACGATTCGATCGATCAGGCCGTTCTCGGTGCACTTGCGCAACTTGTCACTCAGCGTTCGGCTGGAGATGCCGACGAGCAAGTGCCTCAATTCATTGAAGCGCCGATCTCCCGCGATGTAGAGCGTGGCGAGAATCTCGATGGTCCATCGGCTGGTGAAGACGTCGAGCGCTTCGACCGCGGCTTCGACCTCCCAAGCGATGTCGTGTGTGCCACCCTGCTGCTCGGCGAGAATCTGGCGGATTCTCGCACCCATCCCCTCGGTGGTGACGATGCAGGATTCGAGTTCTTTCAGGCTCTCAGGGGGCAGGGTCATGGGGGGTTCGGGCATGTGAAATCACCTAGGTGTAGTAAATCTTACAAGGTGTGGAAGTTGCACCTAGATATAACGTTTACAACTCCTCGGTCTAAATATGGCGGGCCATGCACGCTTTACTAACCACACCGATTAGGGGGTTACTTACCATGGATGTTTGGATGGAAGAATGGATTGAAACGCAGCTGAAGAGAAAGACGACCGAGGTGAAGGCGTGAGCCTTTCCACCGTCATCCGTTGGTGGGCCCGCGGCATCGCAGAGTGGCGTGCACCCGCGTGGGACATGAGTCCCCGCCGCTTCTGAGGGCTGGGATTGTTCAACCCGGTTCGACGGCTGACAGCCGCCTCATTGCTGACGATTTTCATGCCGGTCTCGTGCTGGTTGGTGGTCGCCTGGCTCGACCGATTGCCGTTGTGGATTCCCTACATTTCCGACCTCGCTCTCATCGAGCCGGCGACGAGAATGTTTCAGATCGGCATGGTGGTGATCGCTCTACTGTATCTCAGTCTGCTCCCTCATGTGCACAATCTGGTGCCATACCGCGCAGCGACCGGGCTGTACATTGCCTCGGCGATCGGTATGATCGTTGTCGGCAGCTATGATTGGATCAGCTACCCTTGGGTGCATTATATCGCGGCGATCTTCGCCTTCGGTGGATTCAGTGCCTGGACTGCCATCGCCACCTTTCGCGTGCGCCCCTCCGGGTGGCGAATTGGTCTGATCATCGTCACTGGAGGATTGTGCATCGCCTTGGTCACCCTCTCGGTCTCCTATGCGGCGATGCCTGTCTCCGCCGATGCCATGGCGTGGACGGAGCGGCCGTGGTCAATGACCATCGCCGCCAGCATCGAGTGGTTGCTCCTGCTTTCACTCGCATTGGTTGGCCTGTCGTTCCGCAAGGACCTCAGCGAGATCCAAGCGTCCATCATCGAATGATGACGAGTTGTCCATTCGCCGCTTTGACCAGAGCGGGCATCTGCAGAGCGTCGATCATCCACCCGATGAAGAAGCCGCCGAAAGTCATGAGATAGAGGATACCGATGCCGATGTGGCCGAGGTAGAATCGATGACCACCGAGGATGCCGATGAAGAACCACAGGAGATAGGCGACGACGAGATCCTTGTTGCCGGTCTGGGCCATCGCGAGTCTGGGTTGCTGCTGGTGGACGACGGTGTGGACGGTCTGTGGCACGGGCTGAGCCTGAGCCTGGGCGGGGGTGTGGTAGTGGTTGTGGACCACATTGCCCGTGTGGAGATTTCCCCCCACCACACTGTCCTGCATGGCAGGATTTTGACCGGGCTGGGGCTGCATCGAGACACACTCCGTACCCGCGGACAGATTGTCAGGGGTGATGATGGCTTCGGTTGGTCGGTTCATTCGCCTCGATAGGCCGGTCGTCGGCCTTCGATTAGGGCGGACAGGCCCTCGAGGGCGTCGGCCGTGCCGAAGATGGTCTCAAGGGAAGCCAGTTCGAGTGCGAGGCCGGCGGCGAGGTCAGTGCCGGTCGCGACGGCGCCATCGAGCAGATCGTTGGCCATCGCGAGGGCGACCGGTGCGGTACGACTGAGTGATTTCAACTGTCGAGTGACGTTTCTGTCCTCGGCATCGAAGCCCGGCGGACAGGAACCCGACAGAAGTGCCTCCATGTTGGCATCCGCATAGAATGCCTTGGCGAACGAGGACACTGGATGCGAATCATCCTGTACATCTCCAGAATACTTGTTCTCGTTCTTGCCTGCAGCCGCAATTGATTCGACTGTGGAAGTGACCTCAGCGGGCTCGACCAAATGGGTCAGTATGCCGAGGGCATGCGCGGTCTTTGAATCGACGAAGTTGCCAGCGAGAACGGCCCACCGGGCCGCTTCGATGCCGCAGATGCGCACGGTGCGTTGGGTGCCGCCAAGGCCCGGATAGATGCCGATGCTGGTCTCGGGGAAGCGGAATTGGCTGCGCCGCGTGCCGACCCGGTGATCACAGGCCAGGGCCAATTCGAGTCCGCCACCGAGCGCAAGGCCCGTGGTCAGGGCGATGGTGGTCTTCGGGCTGTTCTCCAACTTGTCGAGAACGACATGGCCGAAGGCGGTGAAATCGTAGATGCTCTGGAAGGAACCTGCACGAATCTGATCGACGAAGAATTTGACATCCGCGCCGGCGACGAAGGCCTTGCCCGCGCCTTCGAGCACAATGGTTTCGACACTCGAATCCGCATTCAGATCATCGAGCACTGCACCGAGTTGGGCAACGACTGTCTCGTTCAGCGCATTCATCGCCTCGGGTCGGTTCAGTTGGACCGTGGCGATGTTTCCCGTCTGGGTGACATCGATGAAGTTGAAATCCCACCCATGACCTGTGCCGGCTTTGATGGCGAAGAATTCAGGCAGGTCGAATGCAGCCAGTTCGGCATAGGCAGCCGCCATGCTGTGGGCTGCATCGATGCCGAGCGCATTCATGATCTCGAACGGTCCATTCTGCCAGCGCAGGCCGACCTTGGCGCCGCGGTCGACATCCTCCATCGAGCAGATCTCTTCCGCAACGATCTGGGCGGCCACGGCGAACACCTGTCCGAGCAGGCGCTCGGAGATGACCTTCGCAACATCGTCTGGACAGTCTGTCTCACCGTCGATGGTCCACATATCCCCTGCTTCGACGAGGTCCCTCAGATTCTGTACCCCCGTGTAGCGGGGCGTTCCGAGCTGCTCAGCGAGGTAATCGGTGGCGTGCAGCGCGATGGGTGGCCCGGTCAGATTCATCAGCGCGAATGGACCCATGCCGATGTCGAAGGCCTTGCATGCGGCGGCATCGATCTGTGCCGTGGTCGCAATGCCCTCAGCCAGAAGATGGCAGGCCTCGTTCAGCCACGGCACGAAGAAGCGGTTCACCACGAATCCAGGTCGGTCTTTGCAGACGATGACGACCTTGCCGAGCATCTTGCAGAACTGTTCGACCCGGTCGACGGTCTCGGGTGAGGACAGGTCGGAGGGGATGACCTCGACCAGCCGATTCTTGGCCGGGTGGAAGAAGAAGTGCAGGCCGACGAAGCGGTCCGGGCGCGCGGTCGCGCGCGCCAGGTCATTGACCGAGAGCGAGGATGTATTGGAGGCGAGAATCGTCTTCTCCCCACAGGCGGCATCCAGCGTCTCGAAGACGGCGGTCTTGACGTCGAAGTCTTCGAACACAGCTTCGATCACGAGATCCGTGTCCGGGGCGACATTCTCCACCCCGACAACACCCGTGACGAGGGCTCGGATGGACTCGACCTGAGCGTCTGAGAAAATGCGGCGCTCGACGGCCTCGCCGAGCAACTTGGCGATGGTCGCCTGACCGCGATCGACCCACTGCTGCTCGCGGTCGACCATCTGGACGGGAAACTGCTCCTGCGCGGTCTTCTGCGCGATGCCGCTCCCCATGTTGCCCGCGCCAACAATGGCGACGGTTTCGATTGGATTCATGGACCCGGCGACTCGCAATCTCCCCATCAATCCAACGGGTGGAGGTGAACGGACGGAGCATCAGGTTCAACACCCCCAACGTCCCGTGGTCATCCATGGTATCCGAAACTGACTTTGTCAAGGCCTTCCAAGCCTATGCCGAGGTCTTGCAGGATCCAGCGGCGAAAGTCTCGGAGATGAGACCGCTCGCAGACCGTCATGTCGAGAGCCTGATCGCCCGCTTGCCACGCGCGGTCCAACCCGCGGCCCGCGGCCGCGTCAACGCTGAACTGGACCGCCTTGAGAACGATGCACGGGTGAAAGCGGTAGAGCTTGCAAAAGAGGCTGAGCGAATTGAGGCAGAAACCAGGGCCAAAGTTGCAGAAATGTCGGAACAATTTTCAGAAAGTGGTTCAGTCATTTACGTCGAACCCGAAAATCCTCAACCACACACATCATTCCAAGTATGGTTCAGTGAAAGTTCAGGAGATGCAACCGCTTGGATTGGTATTTATTCAGCAGGTGCTCCGCACGGAGAACACGGTAGCAATTGGCTCTACGTTGGTGGTTCACAATCAGTGGGTGAGGCTTTATCATCTGGCGTCGTTACCTTTGCCGATGGTTGGCCTGCAGGAGAATACGAAGCCCGTTTGTTCCGAAACAACGGTCATGAAGAGATGGCATCCTGTCACTTTTCCATTGTACCAGAGCCTGAACCTGAGCCCGAACCAGAGCCCGAACCGGAACCTGAGCCTGAACCGAAACCGGTCCTGGCTCCCGCCACCCCGCAGGCGGGGGATCTCGCCCGCCTCATCGAGGATATCGGCGAGATGAAATTGAACGGAGAAAGGGCTCGCCGCATCGAGGCCGAGGGCGATGCGGTCTTCGACATCTCTCTGCGCATCGAGAAGGTCGAACGCACTTACGGCGTCGGCCTGCTAGATGGCTTCCGCGGTGGCGAGACTGTGATCGGGAAGATCGGTGAGACCGATGCCTCAGTTCGGCTGCCAGTATCGATGAATGGAACCCATGCAGTCGGAGACGAGGTCGCCTTCACAACCAAGATCCTCGGTTGGAAGGCTGTCTTCCGCAGGTTTGAGTTCGAACGGCTTTGATTCTACCAATCATTGACCCCACTCCATTCATATCCTCCCGGGCATGACCCAAGGTCATGCGCTTGCGTGCAGTGGTCATGGGCATTCTCTTTCTCGCCGTTCTCGCCAGTCCATTGGCGACCGGTTATCAGAGTGGAAAACACAACTCGGCTGGCGGCTGTTCCTGCCACTACGGTGGCTCGGGTCAGGTCACGCCGTCTTTCTCTGGATTGCCGACAAATTACGTACCAGGTCAGGCCTATTCAGTCGGTATTTCGGGCACGGGTGGCCCATCGGGCACCGAGGGTGGATTCTCTATGACAGCCAACAAGGGCGCTTGGTCCAATCCCGGCTCAAGCGTCAAGATCAGTAGCCTGAGCGTCACCCACAGCAATACCAATCAACGCTCGTGGACGGTCACTTGGACTGCGCCGAGTCAGGGATCGGGCACAACCACATTCAACGTCGCCGTCAACAATGTCAACGGAAATGGCGCCAATACAGGCGATGGCTATGGCGTGCGCAGTCAGCAGGTGCCCGAGCAACAAGGGGGGAACAACCCGCCGAGCGCTTCGAATCTGCAATTGAGTCCTGCGAATCCAACCGCTCTGACCAATCTATCCATCTCCTACACCTTCAACGACCCCGATGGTGATACTGAATCGGGCAGCGACATCACCTGGTATCGCGGCGGTACTGAGATCTCAGCCAACGCCGGCCAAACCACGATCACGGTCGCCAAGGGCGAGGAGTGGGTGGTCGACCTGACGCCGTCGGACGGCACCGATGATGGCCCGACGGTGAGTGCCGGACCCATCACCATCGGCAATGCGGCACCGGTGGCTCAGAGCGTCCAACTGTTCCCTGTGGATGCCGATGAAACAGATGTATTGTCGATCTCATACAATTATCTGGATGCCGATTCAGATGGTGAATCTGGGACACTGGTTCGCTGGAGTCTCGGTGGTTCATGGGTCAATGAATTGGAGAACCAAACAACCGTTTCTCCTCTGATGACTCGTTCCGGAGATACCTGGATGATCTACATCACACCCTCCGATGGGGAGGATTCGGGGGCAGAGATAGCGAGCAACCTCGTCATCCTCGGCGATTCGAATCTACCGCCGACCTGCACCAGCCTCAGCATCGCGCCGTCCAATCCGCTGACGACCGATGGTCTGGTGCCTTCGTGGAATTATGCCGATGACAATTCGGCTGCACCGGTTGACAAAGAGATCGAATGGCACAGGGATGGTTCGCATGAACCGGCTTTGGATGGACAGTGGGTCCTGCCTTCGAATGCGACGGTGAAGGCTGAGGATTGGCAATTCCGCATGCGCGCTTCAGATGGGGTTTCCTGGTCCAATTGGGTGATGTCAAATGCTGTGACGGTGGCGAATAGCGCACCGGTGGGCAGCATTGTCTCGATTCAACCGGCGGCGGCGATCTCATCGGATGACCTGATCTTGGCGTACGTCTTCGGGGATGCGGACGGTGACGCGGAGAGCGGCACCTCCCTGCTCTGGTATCGCAATGGTCTACTGATGACAGCATATTCCGGACAGACAACCGTGCCTGCGAGCGGGACGGCTCGCGGTGAGACATGGATGGCGCGATATACGCCGAATGACGGGGCCGGTTTCGGGTCTCAGGTTCAGACGGATGGCGTGGTGATTGGCAACAGTCCCGCGCTCGTCGATGTGAATTCCCTACCCATCGACGCGACCTCGATCGAACCGCTCGTCCTCAATCTGTCCAGCAGCGATGCGGATGGTGATGCGATCATCACCGAGATCCATTGGATTCGCGATGGCTTCGAGGTCGGTGCCCTCGCCAATCTTTCCGTGATTCCCACAGAGTGGCTCGCAGTCGGTCAGATGTGGAGCGTCGAGGTGCAGTTGGCTGATGGCGTAGAGATGAGTTCGACATCCTACTCGAACGTGATCACGCTGGTCAATCTCGAGCCGGTCGCGGCGTTCGGCACGAGTTCAGTCATTCTGGTCGAAGCCCAGACCATGCTCGATGCCTCGGCTTCCGTCGACCTCGATGGCGGCATCGTCGCCTACATCTGGAATGTCGGGGGCACCCGCCACACCGGCGAGGTGATCTCGGTCGTCCTGACCGACCCGCTGACCGTGGTCAATCTGACCGTGGTCGATGTCGATGGCGGCCAGCACAGCATCGAACAGACGCTTGAATCTGAATGGGGTGAAACGGTCTCTGCCCTCTCCGCCACCGTCGAATCCGGCGAGGTTCGCTTGGATTGGACTTGGGAAGGCGGTGATACGCAATTCACCGTCTGGCGCACCCATGAGGCGCTCATGCACTCGAGCCGGTTGAGTGGTCTGGTGCCGGTGGCGACGACCAATGATTCCCAATGGTCCGAACCCATCCATCTGGCTGGGACCTATCACTACACCGTGACTGTCGATATCGCCGAGGTCCACAACCCGCGCATCTCCTCGAATGCCGTGACCATCAGTCTGGATGTCGAGGATATGCAGGAGATTGAACCAGAGGCCGAGGCCGAGGCGGGACCGGGCACGACCTTCATTCCCATCATGCTCTTCCTCGTCCTCTTCGCAACCTTGGCCACAGCGATGTTCGATCGCTACATGGGGAGGCGGTCCTGATGCGTCGCGCGATTCTCCTCACCGGCCTTCTCCTGCTGGTGATGGCCGTGCCCTCGCACTCCGCCAATCCAGGTGGCAAGGGCGAAGCCGACCGTGACTTCGCCTGCGGCGGTTCCTGCCATGGTGACCCGGGATTGTCCCAGCCCTCCTCCGCGGTCTTCGCCTTCAGCACGGACCGTGAAGCGGCCTATGTCGGTGGTCCGATCTCGGTCACGGTCACCGTCAGTCAGATGGAACTCTCCGACCTCGGTCTGATCGGTCTCTTCCTGCTTTCGGACACCCACGGTGTTGCCGACACGCCCCAGGATGCGGGTTGGACGATTCTGTCGAATGGTGATGGGGGTCAGACGAATTATGTCGAGACCCATGTCATCGATGCCGAAGGTGGTGCTTCGATCACCTGGAGCCTGCTCGCACCGGCGAGTGAGGGGGACCACATGTTGCACGCCGCGGTCCACCACGGTGGCGGTGGCGATGCGCGAATGGCGGTCTCTGACCCCTTCGAAATTACCGTCGGTCCCGTGCCGGAGAATATGCCTCAGATGCTGCCGACATGGGAGCCGCTCAACGCGCGTGGCTTGGGTGAGGAGAGCTCGCTCTCCCTGCCGGTGGTCAACGCGACCGCCGTGACCCTTGAGTACACCTTTGATGGCGGTCCGATCGCGGCCATCGATGCGACATTGGAGAACAACGTCTGGACCGCAGTGCTGCCCGCTTCCCTCTCCGAGATCGACCTTCAGTACCGCATCGTGATGTCGAATGAGGAGTTCACCGAGACGACCGGCTGGATCTCAGTCGGCGACCCCGAAAAGGCCGGATTCAGTGCAGACCTCACCGCCGTTCGCCTCCAATCCATCGCCCTGATGTTTGCCAGTCTCGCGCTGTGTATCAGCGTCCAGCGCCGCATGGCGCGTCCAAAGGCGCCGGGCCTTGGTGAACCGATTCAAGCGCTGGTCTCAGCCGATCAGACCGACATTCTCGCCGCCTCCTTCGGCGCGCCGACGCTCAACATGGCAGACCCGCGCCGACCGGAGGGGTGGACGGATGAACAGTGGACCCACTACGGCACAGCCCACCTTGAGCAGAATTACGGAGGTGTGTTCTGATGGTTGCCGCAGCCACTGTGCACGCCTTCAGCACTGAGATGCTGATCGGTTCGATGACCTTCGCGGTGCTCACCACCTGTCTGCGATTGCTCGCCACCTTCACCGACCGCATCGGACAACGCGCCGAGGTCGGATTGGACGCGGCCGCCTTCTATGCGGCCATCTTCGCCTTGGTGATGATTCCAATCGTCGCCATCACCGGCAATGCCTCGGGCAATGCCGCCGCCTCTCCCCTGCTGGTCAACAAGGTCCTGCTCTCCGGCCTCTGTCTCGGTCTGTGGATCGGTGTGGTCCACGGACGGCGCACCTGGGGTCCGGACCTGTGGACCCGGCGCAGCATGGCCCTGTTCCACACGGGTCTGGTCTGTGCGGGATACGGCGTGGCCGCCATGCTCGGAAGCATCGGTGGGCTGCTGACCCGCGGAGAGACCGTCGGTGACATCCTCGGCATCTGGCCGCATTTCGGCGCCTCCCCGACGATCGGCTTCGGCATGTCGATCACATTGGCGATTCTCAGCCTGATGACGCTGCTCGTCGTACTCTTCCTGCAGCCCAAGGGCGAGCCGGTCGACGCTTGATCAGGAACCTGTCCATTGTTGGACATCATCTGAGGATGGAGATGATCGATTGCAGTGCGTCCGCCTGGTCCTTGGGCGTGGGCGGTGAACCCGCTTGACTCCACGCTTCCCGTGTCGCTGGGTCCATCGCTTCGGCCAAGGCCGCGTGCCATGCCTTCCAATCTCCGCGCGCAAGGAGTCGACCCGAGACGCCATCCTCGATGCTGAATCGGTAGCCGCCCTCATCGACCATCAGTGCGGGCGTGCCCGCAGCCTGCGCTTCGATCGGCGTCAATCCAAAGGGTTCTCCGCGCGCGAGTGAGACGACGGCTCGGGCTCTCTTCACCAGAGATACCAGATCGGATTGGTCCAGTCTTGGATGGATCACCAGTTCAACAGACCGTGATGCGGCATGCTGTTCCAAGGCGTGGAGGTCTGCTTCCTCTCCGCCTCCGACGTGGTGCAGGGCAAGGCCTGTACCCGCCAGCATGTCGACGGTGTCGAAGGTGCCTTTGACCCAAGATGCGGCGCCGATGGCGACGACAAAGTCCTCCGGCGCCGGGCAGTCGCCCCTCCAGACCTCGATGTCGACCGAGGGCAGGAGCAGTCCGGCCTCGATGCCGTAAACCGTCTGAATGCGTTCCTGAATCCACTTTGAATTGCCACTGATGCAACCGTTGCTGCGGTCGTTGATGCCGTGGGTGAGTAGAATGTCGATGCGACGTTGTTTACCCAATAGGAAGCGTGTCAATGCCAGACTCTGCTTCGGCGTGCCATCGATCTCGAGATGGAGCACATCCTCGTGCAGTCCGCGATGTGGCTCGAGACAATGGTAGTGGATGGGAAGATCGGGTGGAACCAACTGACTGAATTCAAGGCTGCCAACACCGCTCGTGATGTGGACCGCATCGCTGGTCGCGACCACATCCTGCATTCGCAATCCCTGTTCGGTCAATTCGAGCATGATCCACCAGCGGTGACTGGCCTGACGGGAGGCTCGGGCTCGAAATTCTGACCAAGCCCCGGTCGGCTTGATCCACTGGGCGGGCGGCGTCAGATACAGAATCCCGAGAGAATCCAATCTATCTCGTGCCTGTGAAGGCAGATTCAGAGAGACGACGGTGATCTCGAAGTGCGCCTGCCAAGCCTCGAGATTGTTCAACAGATCGCGCTCGGCACCACCGAATTGCTCGAAGGTGCCCTTGACGACCAGAAGTCGCGGCTTCGAGTCCGAATCGTCGTCCACGCACACGCCCTCGCTCGCCCGTTTAATATCAGCATGGGCTGGGCGGGCCGATGACGCGTCGAGTTCTCGTCGTTCGCGGTGGCGCGCTGCCGCGCGCCAGTGGTCTCGGCCGTGCCCATCACGATCTGGTCGACCGTCTCGACCAGGGTCTGGTTTCGGACTTCCAATTGGGCAGTGTTATCGAGCACGACCTCGGAGGCGGAGCCTTCACTCGGTGGCGGAGAAGACGGTCAAAGCACCCACAACGGGTCGCGGAATCAGCACGCAAAGAGCGCGACAAGTTTGCAACATCCATCCTTCACATCACGGACCAAGAACAGGCGCATCTGGTCCCAAAAAACAGCCCACTGCCCGTCAGTGTGACCGTCCATGACCTGTTTCATCTCGACCCCTATTTCATCCAAACCGCCTCGGGCAGGGTAACGGTTGGCAAGCGAAATCCCGGCATCATGCGAAGCCAAGACCTCTCACACATCCGGCAGGGACTCAAACGCGCCGATCTGCTCATCTGCATATCTCAAGCGACCGCCGACAAAGCGCGCGAACTCTGGCCTGACAAGGCGATTACAGTCGTGCCACACGGCATCGACCATGCCGGGTATGATCCCGTGCAATACCCCTTGCCCAAACCCGAAGGCATGGACCTCAACCGTCTCAATCTACTCTGCGTAGGCAGCGAAGAACCACGCAAGCGCATCGATTTCCTCATCGAGGCCATCAACAGTCTCCCCTCTCATGTCAAGAAGACAGTCACCCTTCACAAGGTGGGTGCGGAATCCAATCCAGAATCCCGAAAGCGATTGGAATCGGCCGTTGACGGCTTCGAATTGCACTGGGTCGGCCGGCTCTCCGACGTTGACCTATGCGCCATGTACCAGCACTGCGACGCGCTCCTCTTCCCGAGCATCGCTGAGGGCTTCGGCCTGCCTCCATTGGAAGCGATGGCCTCCGGTTGCCCGGTTCTCGTCGCCGATTTGCCTGCGCACAACGAGGTCACTCCCGCCGAATGGCTCCTGCCCCACGATGAAATCGATGCCTGGGTCGATGCCATCTGCAATCTTGAGAAGACATCAGAACCGAATGAAATCGCACTGAATCGCGCCCGTGAATTCAGCATCGAGCGATGGTATGAGAATATCTCAGAGGCCTGGCAGATGCTGCATCAAGAGTCTACGGTACCCGAGTCGTGATCATCCGACTGTGGATTCGATTGACGCGAACATCCGAAACAATTTCCAGACCTTTGTCAACGATCATTCGATGAATCTCGACATTACGCCCGAGTCCCAATCGATATCGAAACGGCTCCCAAGCGCGGGCCAACAGCCCCAATCTCTGTCGATGGTGGTTGACGATTACCAATCGACCACCGGGCCGAGTGACTCGAATCATCTCGTCGATCACCCGGCCGGGATCACCGACGACAGCGATGGCATGGGCGATGACCGAATGGTCGAATGAATTATCCTCGAACTCAAGATGATGTGCATCCATCTCCCTCAGATGGACCGTGGCGAGCACCTTGTCGGAATCGATGATTTTTCGCGCCTTTGCTAGCATCTCCTTCGACGCATCGATCGCTGTCACAGAAATCCCTTCGGCATAGAGGTGCAGAGACGCGCCGGTGCCGACGCCGACCTCGAGCACCGAGTCACCAGAATTGGCATCGATGACCTCGACCATTTTCTCATGGCCATCGGCGAATGAAGGTGCGAATACTCGGTTGTACATCGGTGCATAGAACCGATACATGCGGTTGTGATTCGCCTTGCGAGACCGCTTCGTTGCCCCCGCCATCAATCTTGATTGTTCGACGCCACGTTTGGTTCCTTCCCTCGAAATCCTTGCCGAGCCAACCGACGTTTCTAACTCAGGCTGATTGGCACCTATTTAGCAGCCATGATTCATATTTCTAAATGTGTTGAGGGACACTGAAAGCATTCAATTAAAAGCAAAATTTGATTCGCCGGCCCCATACAATGTCTACTGTTAGTTGGGAAGTAGAGATACCTCATTCGCCACCGGCGGTATTTGACTGGCTATTTAGGGGCAATCGAACAGGTTGTCGAAATAGCGACCCTTGCCATGGCATTGTGGCTGTTGACAACGGGGTTTTCCGGCCGCTGCCCTACATACACCGTCTTAGGAATCAGCACATGTCCCAATGAGGATGAAGAGGAGTGATAGGCATGCTTCGTGTTGATGAACTCACCAAGGGCTTCGGTTCTGGCTCAAATCGTCTTGAAGTCCTCAAGGGCATCAATATGGAGATTGAACCCGGTGAACTCGTGGCACTCATGGGCCCCTCAGGTTGCGGCAAGTCGACCCTGCTCAACATCATCGGTGGACTCCTGCCTGCGGAATCCGGCAACGTTCGGATCAATGAACGGGAATACGGCCTGAAAAATCCGTCATCGGTCGTCGATGTAAGGCGCAATTTAGTTGGATGGATTTTCCAAGATTTTCATTTGTTAGATCACCTGTCCGCCCTCGACAACGTGGCGATGGCGTTGGAAATTTCAGGCGTCGCTTCCGCTGAAGCGGAATCTCGCGCTCGTGCCGCGTTGGACCGCGTGGGTCTGACAGATCGAATGGATCACATCCCAGACCAATTGTCTGGCGGTCAACAGCAACGCGTCGCCATCGCGCGCGCCATTGCGGGGAGGCGTCCACTCCTGTTGGCGGACGAACCGACCGGCAATTTGGACATCGCCTCTGGCAGGGAAGTCTTGCGGCTCTTCCAGGCTCTGTGCCATGATCCTGAGAATCCGATTTCCATCCTGATGGTGACCCACGACCCCGACTTGGCCAGTCAAGCCGACAGGATGTTGCTCTTGCGAGATGGAACGGTGGCGGCGAGTGACATTCGTTCGGCTTGGGGACTGGATGGAGGTGAGGAGGAGTGAGGGATTTCGGCATTCCTCAGTTGGTGCGTCGCGCCCGCGACCTGCCTGACAATCTCCGCTTGGCCGCCATCGGTGCATGGCGCGGACGTGAGCGCGGCATGGCCGTTTTCGTCGGGGTATTCCTCGCGAGTTTGGTCATCACAACCGTCCTTGCCTATGGGGTTGGACTCTCCCAGATCTTCTTCCAAGAATCCCTTGAATCAGAGGTTTTCGATGCCAAAATTGAGTTCCGCAAAGCACCGAGTGAAGGATTCGAAGCATGGACCAATGACACGGATGTGCTCATCGAAGCTTGTGGCGAATTGACCGCTCGTCCTGAATTTGCAGATTGTAGCGTCATCCTCGGGATAAAGGGTATTCACAGCCGTTTCTCCTTCGGCAATGAGAATATTCTGAAGGGCATGCCATTGGTGATGAACTCAGTCAATACCAGTGCCAATTCACAGTGGGATGATGTGTCGTGGGACTATCCTGAAGCGATGGAATCTGGACCCCCGGTCACAGATCAACGCGCCATCACTCTCCTCGGACCGGGTGCATTTGATGGGGTACTGGCTGACCGTCTTTCAGAAGCCATCATCCACGAGATGGGTGAATGGGTGGGGCCTGAAAAAATGGAGGAAGAGCGCGGGGTCTACCTGCCCGCGAATATCGCCAGCGAAGCCCGGGCCAGCGTTGGAGATCACCTCGACAATCTCACCTTCCTCTACACTGTAGACTCGTCTTCATGGGCCGAGGAACCCCTTGAAGAGGAAGACTGTGAAGGTGAAATCGTCATCAACTTCGACTCCGGTTTCACTCATTGCATGGTCGAGATGAGAATGGAAAATCTCACTGTTCTCGGTGTTTACGAACCGTGGCCCATGGGCAACCCGACGCTGCCAGGAAATCCGATTTTCGCTTCATGGACCTCCCTTGAGGTGAGCCAACGAAACACACTGATCGGTCATGATCACGTCTATCTCGGGATGGCGCTCGACCGCAGCCAATTGCCGACGGAATCCACAGCCGAGGCAGAGGATTGGCTGGAGGCGCTCGGCCGTGACGTTGAGGGTCAGAATTACACCTCGGAGAATATTGAATTCTACTACGTGGACATCGTTAGTGGGACGATCATGTTCCTCAACATCTTCCTCGGACTCATTCAGGCATTCGATTACATCCTGATGGTGCCGATTGTCGTTCTCTCGATCGCCGTTCTTGTCTACGGACTGGTTCTTTCGCTCGAACAGCGTCGACGAGAGATTTCGATTCATCGTGTCATCGGTGCGACCTCGAGTGGGTTGCGTGGCATGGTTTTACTCGAATTGACCGTCGTGTCATCGCTCGCGTGGCTGGGCGGATATCTGTTGGCCATGGCGGCTGTTCCGGTCGTCCTGTCCAGCGTTGGATTCATGGAATTCAGTGCCATGAAATACACCGTCGACCCGAGATTGGGTTTCATAGCGACATTCTTCACCATGTTTGCCACGTTGGGTCTCGCTTTGCTATTCGGACGCTCGCGGACGCGAGAGTTCGTTGAAATGGAAATCGATGAGGGAGTATCGAATATTCGAACCGAGCGAAAACCTCGATATTGGTTGCATTGGGTCATGTTCAGTATCGGCATGTTTGCTGTCATCGACACATGGATGGAGATGAACGGCAGCGAAGATGGGCTCAACAGCGGCTGGTTTGTCGAGGGATTGCTCGGTATTTTCGCCCCCTTCATGCTATGGATCAGCGGGGCGATTCTGCTCGGCCGAATCGGTGCCGAAGGACCGCGCATCATGCAGTTCTTCTTCGGTAAATCCCCGTTGCTTTCAGACGTGAAGAGAGGCCTGAAGGGAAGCGGTTCGACAGAATCTATCAACCGGCTCGCCACCATCATGCTCCTGACGCTCTCCATCGTCACCCTCGCTGCCGTTCAGGGTCATACCGGCACGATTGTCGATGAACGAACCGCTTCGGTCACGGTCGGAAGCGACCTCCAAGTGAACATGGAAGATCCCAGTTCAGCTTTACAGGTCGAGACGGCGATCCAAGCCGTCGGCGGTTTTGATCTCGGTGTTCAAGCGGTACACGTCCCTTCGATTTTCTTGTATCTAGAGGGGGATGACCCCATGCAGACCTATGTGCTGCTCGACGATGGTGAAGACGTGCTCCATTGGTACGACCAGGCGATTCCCGGAGAGGATGTCGGTGCCGCGATGACCGCCTACCAAGGTATGACGTTCTCGGTGGGCGAAGACGCCGCGTATGCCCTCGACCTTTGGGGGTCCGGCCGCGGGGGAAGGGACGGCGACGACCGCGGCGATATTCTGCTCGATTCTGATAGTCCGAACAGCGAAAATAGGACGTTCATCTGGGATGAAATTGACTTCAATTCCTCTTCCATGACACTGACCTCCACGCCGCATAGCACCTCGCTCCGCTACATTGGGGTGCACAAGTTCATCCCCGGCGTGCCGACGACCGAAATGGACAATTCAATCATCATCGGCGAATCGGCCTACCGCGCGCTGGTTGGTGACGACGCCGTCGACAATCTGAAGGCGACGACTTGGATCGTCAAGGTGGACGGCGTCGAAGGCGATTCCCTCAGTGGACTTCGGGCGAATCTAGAGGCGGATTCTCGCTTCGCTTCGGCCATGGATTGGAAGTCTGAACACGAGAAGGTCGAGCGGAATGGAGGCCTCATTTTCGGGACGCCTGGATTGTTGAGCCTGCAATTCGTCGTGGCGAGTGTCGCCGCCGTGGCCAGCGCATTCGTCTTCCTTTCGCTCGTGCTCAGCCAGCGGCAGAAAGAGCTCGCCGTCCTACAGGCGATCGGGGCGAGCCCGAATCAGATCATTCGCCTCGTTCTCTTCGAGGTACTCTCCATCGTCATCGTCTCCATGCTTCTCGGGGTTGGACTCGGGATGGGCCTTGCCCTGTCGTTCAATGGCCTGTTCGAGGTCTTCGGTTTCATCTTCCAAATTTTCGGTGGTTCCGAGACAATCATCCAACGCGATTTGGTCTGGCCATGGTTGCAATTGGGAATCGTTGCGATTTCAGTGCTGGCTGCCGTCGTGCTGGCCTTGTTGATCACCACGCGGAAGGCATTGCGTTCGGACCTCGCATCGGTCCTCAAGGGGGAGTGAAAATGTCAGAAGAAAGCCACTCGATTCTCGTGGCAAATTCGCTGTATCACGTCTATAAATCGAAGGCCGAGGACGGAAACGTCGTCGCATTGCGCGGCCTTCACATCGCGGTGAGCCCGGGTGAAGCTGTGGCGGTGGTCGGCCCGTCAGGTTCTGGGAAATCGACCCTCCTGAAATGCTTGGGAGGCCTGATGAAACCGAGTGCGGGAAATGTCAAGCTCGCTGGGCGGAACATGACCCGTCTGACCGGACAAGAATTGGTCGAGCTGCGTCAAAAAACCGTCTCCTTCATCTTCCAAGAGGGCAACCTCCTGCCCCATCTCAGCGCGGTCGACAATGTCGCCCAACCCTTGCGTCATCAAGGGGTGGCTCCGCGCGAAGCGAAGGAGCGCGCCATGGCCCTTCTCGAAGAGTTGGGCATGGCGCATCGAGCGAAAGGCATCCCTGCGATGTTGTCGGGTGGAGAGCAACAACGCGTCGCCATCGCTCGAGCCTTGATCACCAATCCGCGGCTCATTCTTGCCGATGAGCCGACCGGCGCACTCGACCCGATCACCAGTCGTGAAGTTCTCACTCTGTTCAAGGAACTGCATCGGGAGAAGGGTGTCTCTTTCCTCATCGTCACGCACAGCGCTGAAGTCGCGGATTTCTGCAACCGATCCCTCGAATTGCGAGACGGCCGATTCGTCGCTCAACACGGGACCGATTTGGAGGTTGGAGATCTGGCAGAATCGAGAGAACTCATCGTCGACGACATCGGAACCGTCGCCTTCCCACCAGACATCCTGATTCAGATGGGCGGCTCGGGACGATACGAGGTCGAGGAGGTTGGCGAGGGAAGGATTGTTCTCACCGCAGCAGGCGATGCCCCCGTTCTTCTCTCCGCCCAAGGCTTGGTCAAAGCCCAATCATGCCCAGCTTGCGACCATGATTACGACCAGAGCGATGCCGAGGAGTGCCCCGAATGCGGCTCCAGTCGTCCGATGGTCTGATCAAATCGTCGGCAGCTTGTACGACTGGGGCTTGGCGATGCCCAAGTCGGCTGGGAATTCACGCACCTTTGGTGGCAGAACGACCGGCATGAGCTCGGTGCCGATCAGCGCCACCCTACTCTCGCTGCGGTCCGCGAGGACCTTGCGACCCACCAACGGCGCCAACTTGGCGCTGAAATCCAAGACATCGGTGTGCGTCGGCATGTTGTCGATGGTGTGATTATTCTGAGAATGGCCGACGTGAACATACCCCTTCGCCTCGATGAAATCAGGGTCTGCGATATTGTCGAGCCGGGCATAATCGGTATGATGGCCGAGGCTCTCATGCTTGATCAGCGTATGACGACAGACCGTACGCGTATCCAGTGAAGGGAGCAGCGCCAGCGTCTCCTCCAACATCTCCCAGGCATTGTCGTTGAATTTTGGTTTGCACAATTTGTTGAACAATTCCTTGTTCGGCGCGTCAACGCTGACATACAATTGGGTCGGCAGCGTGTCGAGATTTTCAATCACCTTCGGCAGGCTGCCATTCGTCACCAGGAAGGTCGAGACACCGTGGTCGTGACAGATTTCCAGGAACTCCGCGAGGCGCGAATACAGCGTCGGTTCACCGTTCAGTGAAATCGCCACATGTTTCGGATTCTGTGCATCCTCCCACTTCTCCAACGGCACGGTCGGATGGCCCTTGAAGCCGGTCAGTAGGCGGCGGTGCGCCTTGACCGACTCATAGAACAGCATCTCGGGGTCATCATCGATCTTGTGCAGCGTCTCTGAGTGCGGCTCGCGCCAGCAGTAGGTGCAGGCGAGGTTG
>Ga0209089_10001598_pt1 | contig 20778 bp, 21 predicted proteins | sample ArcticOcean_MG_C_FD_187431 | JGI IMG/M metagenome (GOLD analysis project Ga0209089, IMG submission 187431) | Marine microbial communities from western Arctic Ocean - ArcticOcean_MG_CB2_150 (SPAdes) (version 2) | ecosystem: Environmental > Aquatic > Marine > Oceanic | place: Arctic Ocean: Canada... | reverse complement strand
ATATTATTGGGCTAGTAGATAACATGAGTTTCTTTAAAGGTGATGATGGAAAAAACTACAATATTTTTGGTGAAGGTGGGGTTGAAAAAACAGCTAAAGAATTTAATAAAGAATTTTTAGGAAAAATACCACTACACCAAGATTTAAGAATGTCTGCCGACAAAGGAAATCCCTTAACGCTTTCTAAGCCACAACATGAGATATCTTTAATATTTGAAGACGTGGCTAAAAAAATAATTAAAAAATTTATATAGACTTATTTTTTAATTCTAATGTTTCCATTAGCTCGTTCCACTCTCTTTTTCCAAGTCCAGAATCTTCGTACTTAACTTCTTTTCCACTCAACATAGATTTTATAATCTTTAAACCTTTTGCTGAAACATGTGCTGCTCCAACTCTATAATCTAAAAAAGCAGCATGCGTAATTGGAACCCATTTTTTAACTGTTTCTAACATAGCGTCTGCATAAACTCTAATTTCATATTGTGCATGACTGTCTGCTCTTAAAAATAAAAAATTTAATAAATTCAATAAATCTGTTTTCCAGTACCACTGCGTATAAGAATTTAAAGTTAAATTCATTCTTGCAAGCTCTCTTGCCAGTCCAGATTTATTTTCATCAATAATTGTTCCATCAAATCTTTCATTAAGCATTTTTTCATAGTTAGAATAAGTTCTTGTAGCGTCATCTTTTAAAATTTGAAGAACTTCGTCTGCTTGGTCACCGGCGATTAAATCACCTCTACCTTGTCTATTATTTTTTGATTGTGCCGATAAATGTTTTTTTTCTGGAACATAAAATTCTTTATCTAAAATTGAATATCTTGCTGAATATTCATTAACGTTTGCAGTTCTGTGTCTAATCCACTGTCTTGCTATGAAGATTGGCAGTTTTACATGATATTTAATTTCACACATCTCAAAAGGAGTTGAGTGCCAATGTCTCATTAAATATTTTATTAGACCTTCATCTGTTGAAATTTTTTTTGTACCTTTTCCATAAGATACTCGCGCTGACTGAACAATAGAGCTGTCATCTCCCATATAGTCAACAACTCTTACAAAACCATGATCTAAGACTGGAATTACATCATAGAGAATTTTTTCTAATTCAAAAGATGTTACTCTCTTAGTGACACTTGTTTGCGCTTGTTGATTGGCAATTTCTTGTTTTTGAACTTCTGTTAATTTCATATTTTGTAATTTTTAATAAATCTTATATTAGGAATTTTATATTAATTGCAACAGCTTTCCAATAGATGAAAAAAGGGAAATAAATAATAACTCAAAACCTTACATTGTACAGTGTTTTGAGGTATTTGAAAAACATGTAGAAGGCTAATATTTTTTCTCTTCTTAATTTCAACATAGTTTTTTCTTTTTTTATAGTTCCATTATTAATAAATGTTTTTATTCTTTCCTCAAAAATATTACTAGGAGTGTATTTTGAATTAATTTTCTTTTCACTGGGACCACTATTCTTGGAAATAATTCGCAACAATTTAACCTGGAGACTGCTGATTGGTATCTGAATGAAATTTATAAAAATAAAACTATTACACGTAAATATAAATAAAATATAAAATATCTGCTGGGTATTTAAAAAAATATAAAACTTTACTATTGAAAATATCACTAACAACAGAACAAATATAAAAAAATAAATTAATTTAGTTAAATATTTTTTGTTCGATAATTGCTGAGCTACAAAAAAAATTAAAACATAAAATAAAGTAAATAAAAAAGGTGAGATTATTATTAAAAAATTTAATTTATTCATATGTTTTAAGTTTAAAAATTTTAGTAATAGTATTGAAGAAATAAATTATAATTTTTCCTTTATTGCTTAGAAATAATCGATTTTTTTTTTTACTTACAATATTTGTCTCAATATTTATTTTTAATCTATTTTTAATAATTGTAGAAGCCACATTTTTATTAAATAAAAATTTAAGTTTTTGTTTTGAGCAAATTTTATTCTTAATTAATAAATCTATAATTACTAATGCTGGTCCATTATTGATTATTCCAGGTATTAGTATATAAAAGCAGATTACAAAAAGATTAAAACTAATTAAATTTAATATTATTTCATTTGAGTTGGTCTTTACGCTTATGAGCGAAGATATTAAGAAAATTAAAATAATAATAAATATTTTATTAATATTTATACCTAAAAGTCTATAAAACGTTAGATGTATTAGAAAAAATGTAAAACAATAGGTGGTAAGATAAATAATTTGTTCCATAAAAAAATATAAAAAATTGATTACAATAAACTTAACTAACAAGCTATATGAAAAATTATTACGAATCTAGGTTTGCGGTACTAAGTAAAATTAACAAACCATTATTGATAAAAAAATTAAAAATTCCTAAACTAAAAAATAATCAATTATTAGTTGAAATTAAATACTCATACGTCTGCGGTACACAATTGAACGAAATTTCTGGCTCTAAAGGTGTCGACAAATACCTTCCTCATACACTAGGTCATGAAGCTAGTGGACATATTGTAAATTTAGGACCAAATGTTAAAAAGTTTAAAGTTGGTGAAAAAGTTATTCTTTCCTGGATTAAAAAAAAAGAATCAGGTTCAATAAATCCTTTCTATTTTGATAAAATAAATAAAAAAATAAATTCAGGTTTAGTCAGCACTTTCTCTAACTTAACCATTGTTTCTAAGGATAGGGTTTATAAAATTCCTAAAGGTTTACCTATGGATATAGCTGCTTTGTTTGGATGCGCGCTTCCTACAGGGTTTGGGGTTGTTTTTAATTTTTTAAAAAAAATTTCTAAAAATAATTATATTGGTGTTTATGGTGTTGGTGGTGTTGGTGTAATGGCGTTTATTGCATTAAAAAGTTTGGGAATTGAAAATATTTATGCAGTTGATAAAAATAAAAGAAATTTACAAATAGTCAAAAAATTAGGTTGTAAATTTGTTGGAAACCCAGAAGAAATAGAAAAAAAATTTATTAATAAATTAATTGATAAACAAAATATTAAATATAATTTTGAAATGTCAGGCCACAAGATGATGATGGAAGCTGCTATAAGAAATCTATCTTATAATGGTACAATGATTTTAGTGGGCAACACAAGAAAAGGTGATTTTATTAGATTAAATCCATATGACTTAATTTTTGGTAAAAAAATATTTGGATTTTCAGGAAATGATGTTTCTTTAGAAAAAAATATTAAAAATTATGCAAAAATAATAAGAAAGATTAATATTAAAAAATTAAGAAGTATTTTTCCAATTTATAAATTTAAAAATATAAATAAAGCAATTCGAGACTTTAAAAAAGGAACTGTCTTAAGACCCTTAATTAAATTTTAGATAAAATATTTTTTCTCTTTGCTCTTACTGTAGTTCTATTTTTAATTCTTAGTTCCCAAAATAGTCTCATAAAAGATGCAGATACATCAAATAAATTTTTAAAAGTTACAGTAGACCTTGCTTTATTTGGAAAATTATAAAAGACTGGAAATTCAGAATAAGTAATCTCTGTCCGAAATAACTTTGTAACCATCTCTGAAATTATACCGTGTCTATTAGAATTTAACCTCAATTCTTTAACTTGTTTTGTCGGAAAAAGAGAGGCGCCATTGATGTAATATACATTAATATCGAAAAATATAATGAAAAGTAATGAATAAATTTTGGAAACAATATTTCTAAATTTAGTTCTGTCCTCACAATTAAATGGGAATTGCATTACTAAGTCACTCATGTGATACAATTTTAGTGAAGTAATTATAGGATTGGCATCAATATCATTTCCGCCTGGAATAATGATAAACTTTTCATATTTAATTAAATCAATAGCTTTTTTGATTGAATAACCCATGCCCATGTTCTTTTCATTTTTAGCGAAAATAATATTATTAAATTTTAGTTGTAAATCTTTCACTTTAACCTCAAGATTATCGGTACCACCATCGTCAATTATAATTATTTCAAAATTTGTAATTTTACTCTCTGTAGCTGATAAATTTATTGTGTTTATTGTTGCTTCAATAAACATACTTTCATTAAGTGCTGGAATTATGAATGAAATCACAAAGACCTTATACGCTATATAAATTTATTTACAATTTTTTAGTAAATTATATGAATAATTTGATTTTTTTTAATTCCTTTTGATATTAGTTTTCTAGCTATTGTATTGTATGTTTTAATGCTCTGCTGACATACTAAGATTAATATTTTTGTGAAGTTTTGATTTTTATTTTTTAAAAAATATTTTCCATTAACTACGCTAATATTCATAAATTTTATTTTTTCTAAAACTTTGTTGTCATCAATAAGTGACACAATTTTAAATTTTTCTTTAACTAAAATTTGTGCAGTAGAAAAACCATGGATAGCGGCACAATATACGTAGATTTTACTGTACTTAAATTTTAAATTTTTTACTTTGGTTAAAATTTTTTCTTTTATTTTTTTTTGGTAAGATAAAATACTATTTGTACTTTTGTTGTTTTTAAAAAGCAAGAAAGTATTTTTATCTTTTATTTTATTTAAAATATTTTTTGAATTTTTAATGTAATTAAAAAAAACTTTAGAAAGTTTTTTAAGTTCTTTTTTATTGTGAAGAACAATACGAGCCGAAAACTCTCCAAGTGCAAATTTAATACACGTATTAATAAATTTTAATTTTTGGTGTGTCAGCGTAGTCTTGCTAATAAATTTATAGTATTCTACTAATATTTTTAGATAAGATTCTGTTGACTTTAAATCCATAGAATAACGCAGACCACTCTGTTTGTGTGTTCTGTGCCAGTAATAATTTTTTTTATTAAATGTACAAGACTTCATTGAACATAGTAGTCTTGCTCCAAATTCCTCATCTTCTCCATTTTTTACATCAACAAAATATAGTTTTTTTTTTTCTATAAAACTTTTCTTGACTACATAGTGCCAAATAACCATTGGTCTAAACTTTAGTTTATTTATTAGTAAGAAAAAATTATTTGCGCTAAATGTGTTTGGTTTACTTTTCTTGAATAAAATTTTGTTACTAGAGGGAAATCCATCAGAATTATACCTGCCTATTATTACATCAGGTTTTGACCTTGTAATCACTATTTTTTCTAAATCACTTAAACAATTTGGGTAAAGCCAGTCATCGCTGTCTAAAAATAATAGGTATTTGCCTCTTGCTGCAAAAATTCCATTATTTCTACTTTTGGCAACTCCAAGATTTTTTTTATTACGAATAATTTTTACTAAAGAATTTTTTTTATAAGAATTACAAATTTTTAAACTTTTATCCGTCGAACAATCTTCTACTATAATAATTTCTGTTTGACTGTGCTTCTGAGTAAGAACACTTTTAATACATTTTTTTAAATATTTTTCAGTGTTAAACACTGGAATTATAACGCTAAATAATGGCATAAAAAATATTAACTTTAATATTTAGGGACTAGTAATGGTCTTTTCGTTTGTATTGCCGCATCTATTCTTGGGGTAGTATGATCTCTGCCATTGCAATACTTGCATGCTTCTAAGTATTTTTTATCGCCCATGAGCAATGTGGTTTCTTTTTTTATTTCTTGTAAATTTTTATTTTCATCATTCAAATCAATAATATCAGAGTTGTTGTTTGGTATGGCATTAAGATTGTGGGCATTAGCTGAAAATGGACACCTGTATAATTTACCATTTAGTATTGTTGCTTTATCGTTAACACAACAATTTTTAAACATATCAGTAAGTTGGTCTTCACTCGCATCTTGAAATTTAAGCGTTCCAGAATCTGTCCAACTAGGAACCGTTGATGTGTATCTGATATTGTTTAACTTTAGCAAATTAATCAACTCATCTCTTTTTTTAGATTGAATTCCATAATCTGTTATTTCAATTAAAATTTTTTCGTTTTTAAGACATTCAAAATTTTCATCTTTTGGAATAATAGTTGCATTAGTGTATATTACTATTTGTTCAATTTTTTTATACGTTAATAGCTTATTGATTATTTTACCAATCTGCTTATTTACAAATGGTTCGCCACCAAGTACTCGAAACTCATAGAGTGAGTCTGTGATTTTCATTAATTTTTCTACAGATTTAAATAATAAATCTGTATCACTGTTCTTTGGTTTTATATAATATTGCATCAGATTTGAGCAACTTTGACATTTCATAGAACAGGCTTCGGTGATGACTACATCAACATACTTTAGGCTAAATGAAGTCGAGTCGGCACTTTGAGCTGCATCACATTCTACTTTGTATAAATCTATTCGTCTTCTGATTTCATGAAAACTCATTCCCGTATCAAGTTTATTAAAATCTGTATTTTTATAAAGATTGATGCAATTGTGAATGTTTTTAATTTTTATTTCTTTAAGATGTGAAAAAATTTGAGTTACCATCCAGCCACAAATAAATATATTTAAATCAAGGTCAAGTTTTTTTAGTTCTATTGACGATATAATTGGAGTGTTGCAAAAATTTTTAGCACTTCTTACTGCTGCGGAGTCATCGCAAAAATAATCTACTTTTATTCCAACTTCATTAAATGCAAGATAAGCAAGTTTTCCAAATATTTTTGCTCCAAAAATTACAAGTGGTTTTTTACTTTTTTTTAATGCTCTAACTAGGTGGTCAAACTCATAATTTTTCATTAAAATTTATTATATATGTTATTTTATTAATTTTAAAGCTTTTGTAACTATGTTAAGTGTATTTAGTCCTGCTCTACTGCATAAATCTTCATAACTTCCATAACCTCGTATAAAATCAAAAATTGCTAATTGTTTTGTTTTGATTCCATTGATGCCAATAGTTGATCTGATACATTGATCATATAAACCGCCATGGGCTGAGAGTTCTTCTATGGTCAAAAGTCTTTTGGTTTTTTTTAAACTAGCCCTAAGCTTTAAATGGTCAAAAGGTCTTATCGTGTGATAATATAATATTTCTACGGAATAATCCTGTTTAAAAAGAATATTTTTTGCCTCAATAGCATTTTTTAATTGGGTGCCGGTTACTACTATAGTTAGGTGTTTTCCATCAGTTACTTTTATTGCTTTTCCAAAAACTATTTGTTTTTTTTTAAAAGTTATCTCGTGTGAATTTTCTGGAATACGAAAATATTTAATATTTTTTTTTTTATAATTTTTTTTAAATAATACATCAAATTCTTCACTTGAACCTGGGATCATTATAGAGGCATCTTTAAAATGAGAAAATAAAGAAACATCAGTATAACAATGGTGTGTACAACCTAATTTCGAATAATCAAAGGACCCTCCTACTGACACCAAATTAAGATTTTGTTTCTGATATCCAAAATCTAATTTTAATTGCTCAAAAGCTCTCTCTGTTATAAACGGTGCAATTGTATGAACTACTGGATTAAGACCTGACTTTGAAAGACCGGCTGCCATATTGACAATACTGGATTCGCAAATACCAATATTATAATATCTATTTGAGCATTTTTTTGCAAAAGGCTGCATTATCCCATGGCTTATGTCTGCCACCATGACTACTAATTTCTTATCTTTTACTCCAACTTCAAGTACTGTATCTGCAAACTGTTGTCTTATTTTTTTCATTACGTTAATTCTTTAAATATTTTTTTTTGCTCTTCTTTGTTTGGAAGTTTGTGGTGCCATTTGCCATGGCCCTCAAGAAAAGAAACACCTTTTCCTTTGATAGTTTTAGCTAAAACAAGACTAGGAGTTCCATTTAAACTAAACTTTATTTTTTTAAAAACTTTCTTAAATTCATCATCCGAATGTCCGTTAACAACAAAAGTTTTCCACCCGAATGCTTTCCACTTATTTAGTAAATCATCTTTTGGCATTAGTTGTGCGGCAGAACCGTTCCAATCTACAATCGCACAAACATTACCTAAATTTAAGTTAGTTGCTATATTTGCACTCTCCCAAATAGTTCCCTCATGACATTCTCCATCTCCTATTAAAACAAAAATTTTATTTGTTTTTTTTTGAATTTTTAGACCAAGAGCTAATCCTATTGCAGTTGGAAAACCGTGACCTAAAGATCCGGTACTTGCTTCAACACCAGGGACTTTAGTAGCATCTGGGTGGCCTCCCAAAATACCAATTTTACTCCCATACTCCATTATATGTTTGTCTTTTAATATCTTAAATTTATTTAAAACAACATAAAGCGCAGGTGCTCCATGGCCTTTGCTTAGTACAAAATAATCTCTTTTTTCCCACTTGGGATTTCTACTTTTATATTTAATAATATTATTATAAAGAAAATGTACTATGTCTAATATCGAGAATGAACTGGGAATATGTCCTTCACCAGCTTTTGTGATCATTTTTACAATTTTTATTCTTAAATCTTTATTCAAAATCATTAGGGAAAAAGGAGCGTCCTTGTCCTCCGTCAACTAGAATTGCTGAGCCGACAAAAAAACTAGCTAGATCGGAACATAAAAATTTAACAATTTCACTTATTTCATTTGTTTTTCCAAATCTTTTTATTGCCATTCTTTCTGATAAATATTTTTTAACTTTTTTAGGGTTTTTTTTTAATTCATTATCCCAATATCCATCTTTAGTAAGAACAGCCCCAGGCATTACAGATGTTAAAATAACATTATGTTTGGCAACATATCTTGCTAGACTTCTAACGTAAGCATTCAAGGCGGCTTTAGACGCACAATAAGAAGGTGAGCCTTGATTTTCTAGAGCAGAAATTGATGAGATGTGGCAAATTCTTCCCCATTTTTTTTTAATCATTCTTGGTATGAACGATCTGTTTATTTCAATAGCGACCTCTACATTTAAAGACATAACTTGCTTCCATTCTTCTAGAGGTCCAAGTGGATCTTTATAGCCTAGATTTCCTCCAATATTATTAACAATTATATCAGGTTCAATTTTTTTTTTTTTAATTTCATTTATTAAGTCATGAATTTGTAATTTTTCAGATAAATCAACATCAAAAAAAAAATGTTTTTTTTTATTAGGCAATAAAGAAGATAGCTTTAGTAAATTTTTTTTATTTCTTGAGCACGCTATAATTGTCGCCCCTTCTTGTGATAAACTTTTACATATCTCTTCCCCGATTCCTTTGCTGGCTCCGGTAATCAATACATATTTATTTTTTATTTTATAATTCATTTATTTATAATAAAATTTATTTACTACACTCACCATATGTCTTACATGTTTTTCAGTTATAAATTCATGTACTGGCAAAGAGAGCGATGTATTTGCCAATTTTTCAGCTATTGGAAAATCACCTTTTTTATACTTTAAATATCTCGCAGCTTTTTGAAGGTGAATAGGTATTGGGTAATGTACTTTTGCATCTATATTATTTTTAATTAAGTATTTTTGTAACTTGTCTCTATCTTTTACGTTTATATGGTATAAGTGAAACACTTCCTTTAAATATTTTAGTCTTTCAACAAGAGTTATTTTCTCATTTTTAGATAAAAGCTTGTCAAGCATTGTTGCATTTTTTATTCTTTTACTTGTGATATTATCAAGCTTATTTTTCATTTTGTAGTTTGCGACTGCAGCCTGAATTGTGTCTAGTCTAGAATTATAACCAAAAATTTCAACATTATTTCTATCTTTTAGCCCGTGATTTCTAATCAGACATAATTTTTTTGCTAATGCTGTTTTATTTGTCACAATAAAACCCCCGTCTCCCCATACGTTTAGATTTTTAAGTGGGTGCATACTATAGGTGCATGTATCACCGTAATTGATCAGGTGTTTGTTTTTAAATTTTGCTCCGATAACATGGGCACTATCTTGAACAATGTGTAGCTTATATTTTTTGGCTATAGCAAATATTTTATCCATCTCACATGGCCTTCCTGCCCAGTGAACAGGCATTATTGCTTTAGTTTTTTTTGTTATTGCGGCTACTATTTTCTTTTCATCAATATTATAGTCCTCTTTTACATCTACAAAAACTGGTTTAGCACCAGCAGTTACTATGGAACCTACTGTAGCTACAAAAGTGTACGGAACAGTTATCACCTCATCTCCAGCTCCAATTTCTAGCGCTTTTAAACTTAACAATAAAGCGTCCGTACCATTTCCAACGCTAATAGCGTGCTTAGCTCCCGTTCTTCTAGCAAAAATTTTTTCGCAAAGATCGACTTCTTTCCCAAGTGTGTAATCACCTTTTTTAACTACTTTTTCTACTTCTTTAAAAATTTTTGAGTAGTCCGCAAATTGCTCGACTAAATAACTGTGGTTAATTTTTAATTTTTCATTTCTCTTGTATTCTAGTGGTAGAAAGTTTTTCATTATTTTTTTAAATCCTTGTCATGATATGTAAAATCATTTTTAGATATTTTTTTAATATATTTATTATGATGAACTATTATCTTTTGTATACCATCTTTTAAAGCATAAACTGGTTTCCAGTTTAAATTACTTCTAGTTTTTTTAGAACCAAGTTTGTACAAAAAGTCTTGCCCTATTCTACTTTTTGTCTTTATTATTAATTTTTTAATATCATAGGACTTTAAGTCACACACATTCTTAATGATATTAATTACACTATGAAAGCTATCTCCAGAAAAATGATATGTTTCACCTATTCTTCCTTTTGCTATTACTTTATTTATTCCATTACAAAAATCATAAGAAAAAATAAAATTTCTTTCTGATTTTCCATCGCCTTGAACTGAAAATTTTGTATTGCTGTCTATACATGCAATTAATTTTGGAATTAATCTATGTAAAGGTTGACCTGGACCATAAAAGTTTGAAAATCTAGAAATTATCAATGGAAATTTGTAATGGTTAAGATAATTTTTAAGCAAGATTTCAAAACTTAATTTAGATGTGGCATATGGAGTTTTTGGATTAAACACTTTGTGATCTTCTGTAATAAATTTTTTAGAAGAACCAAAAACTTCAGGCGTTGATATGTAAATATATTTCTGTAAAAAATTAGTCTTGCTTAAATATTCTATAGCTATAGTTTTAGACAAGACATTAGTTTGAAAATAAGTTTCTGAGTTATTCCAACTTTCATTGACCATGCAGATAGAAGCAAAATCTATAATAATTTCTGGTTTTAGTTTTGTAATTAATTTTAAAAGATGATTTGATTTTTTCTTTAAATCAATTTTGTATTCTCTAAATTTTCTAAAATTTTTATTAAACTTATATGGTAGATAACTATCTTTCTTTTTTCTTCTGTAAGTTCCAAATATTTGATAATTATTTTGAGTTAATAAATAATCAACTATTGATGCCCCGGAAAAGCTTGAACTACCTAAAACAAGTATTTTTTTTTTCATCTAAGTTAAAAAGGGCCTTTAAATTTTAAATCAGGAACGTCATGAATAATATTTTTAGTTTTTATATTAATTTTTTTATTAATTAATTTTTCAATATTTTTTAATATGTCTTCTTTGCTAATATAATAGTCTTTTGTATAAAATGTGCTAGTTGGAGCTGGAACGTCAGGCAGCGTTAGTAGTAAAGGTGCTTTTGAGAGTTTAATATTTTTGTCCAAAAAAATTTGAGATAATATTTCTGAGCCTATTGAACAAATTGGATGCGAAATAGTATCCAGCACTAAAAGTTTTTTTGTTTTTTTTAAAGATTTTTTAACTATATTTAAGTCTAAAGGTTTTATTGTTTGAAGGTCTATGTGATCAAAATATACATTGTTTTTATTAAGTTCTTTTTTTAAAGCTAACACTTCTATGGTAGATAAAGAGTATGTAACAACTGTAAAATCATTACCTTTGCTTAATAATTTAGAAAAACCAATTTGTTTATTGATATTTTTTTTCACAAGGCTCTTTTCTTCACTGCCGTGCAACCACCTGTGTTCAATAAAAATTACTGGATTTGGATCTCTTATTGATGCTTTTAAAAGATTATAAGCATCGGATGGCAACGAGGGCATAACTACTTTTAATCCAGGTATATGTGCAAACCAACTCTGTAAACTTTGTGAGTGTGTTGGGCCTTGCCCCCAGCCCTTGCCAACTATTAGTCTAATAGTTATTGGAACACTTCTTATACCACCAAACATGTAGTGCCACTTTGCTCCGCTGTTAACTAATTGATCCATCGCTAAAAGGAAAAAATCTAATCTTTGATGCATCATCACACAAGGATTTTTATAAAGAGACATTCCTATACCTATTCCTGTCATTGCATTTTCTGAGGTAGGAGTTTCAAATACTCTATTCTGTCCAAATTTTTCTTTTAGCCCTTTGGTAGTTCCAAAAAACTTAAGACTATCGTTAACACCTAGTCCAAAACATACCAATTTTTTGTTTCTTTTCATTTCTTCTGTTAGTGCAAGATTAATTGCTTGAGCATAAGTAATATTCATTTTTTATATACCAAATTTTTTATTCTATTAAATTTAGGTTTCTTGAGATTTAACATGTGCAAAAAATCTACACTAATATTTTTAAAAATATTTCTATCCAATGAATCTAATGTTTCTTTTTTAAATATATTTTTTTTAATGAGAAAATTTTTAGCAAATAATAAAGGGTCTTTTTTTTTCCAACTATTCAATTCTTTTAAAGTCCTGTAACCAAGTTTTGTGTCATCATTAGGTCCACAGTGTTCCAAAAATCTATAAGTTTCAATTTCTATAAAATGTGGAAAACTTGTTTTTCTAACTTTTTCAAATATTTTTTTAAAGTTTAGGAAAAGATCGAATGGATTGTCTTGTTTGAGCTTATGAGATTTAGCCCCCATTGCTTTTGCTAATTTATATATTTTTCTATTTTTTGGCTGTCTTTCGCCTAAATGAGTGTAGACAGAGTAAAAATTATTCTCACAAATAAAAACTACAGGAAGTTTTTTCACTATACAAAAATTTAATGATTCATAAAATACTCCTTCTTCTACAGAGGCATCTCCAATATAAATACATACTATATTTTTTTGATTATTGATTTTTAAAGAATAGGCCAAACCAACACCAATTGGTATTGAGTTAGAAACGATAGCTGTGCTCCCATAAAAATTATTTTTAAGATCTGTTAAATGCATCGATCCACCAATCCCTTTGCTGCACCCTTCTTCGAACCCATGAAGCTCGGCAAATAATTTCTTAACATTGCCGCCTTTGGCTAAATAGTGGGCGTGTGATCTGTGATAACTTATCGAGATATCTTTTTTATTTAAAGCTAATCCACTCGCAGCTGCAACAGCTTCTTGACCAATCGATAAATGAATCGGGCATCTCATTAGGTCATTTTGATAATTTAATGATATCTTTTCTTCAACGAAACGAATTTTTTTTTGTAATTCGTAGATCTTTTTATAAAATTTTTTATTCATTACGGCTTAAACCAAAAAAAATCTCCTGTATATCCAGATTCTATAAACAGTTTTTTCCATTCCTCTGTATGAAGTATTGTTTTTGCAGTTAAATTCCAAGCAAGCATCGACTCTTTTTCTTTCTCATTTGAATAGGCATCAATAGTTATAAATTTGTTTTTTTTAGAAACTCTTTCAATTTCTTTAAGTCCTTGTTTGCAATCTTTCAATTCTAAGTTGTGAACTGTTGTTATTGAAATTACTAAATCAAAATATTTATCAGGATATTCTAACGTTTTAGCGTCACCGACTTTTAAATAGTCTTTAACCTCAGGTTTTGCATTTTTTATAGCATATTCTGAAATATCTATACCTTGTATCTCAAAATTGCTGTTCGCTTTTTTAAAGTCATAAAGCATAAAACCTTTTCCACAACCAATATCTAAAATTTTATCTCCATCTTTTAAATTATAAAATTTAATAAAATCAGGAACTACATTAATCCAAAATCTTTCGTTGTAATAGTATCCTCCATATCCATTGTTCCGATCCCCGTCAAAAAAATCTTTATCAAATTTTCTTGCTAGCTCTTGTTGTGCAAGAGTTTTAGCTTCTCCTCTTTTTAAAACATCTCTTTTTGGCTTAGGATACTTGGATAACAAATCTATTTCTTTTCCAATATTATTTGACATTTAGTTTCTTCATTTTTATCAAATTGAAATTATTTTTACCAAATTGATTTAGTTTTTTTTGACTAAAATGCAAAATTAATTCGTCTATAGAATCATCTACGTTAAACCTAGGTTTAAAACCAGTTTTTATTAATCTTGATGAATCTTGCCTATAAGACCTGATATCTATTTTTTTTTTTACTATTAATTTAGCGCCTGTTTTTTTTTGAATTTTTTTTGCCACTTGCATAATACTTAAATTTTCAAATCCCATATTATAAATATTATCTCTAAATTTTTTTTTAGCGAAAAGTAGATGATCAACAACTCTAATAATATCTTTTAAATTTACAGTTGGTCTTATCTGAGCGCCTCCATCTACAAATATTTTTTTTTTATAAAATGCATCAAATGTTAATTTGTTAACTGTAAGATCTAGTCTTAACCGCTCAGAGAATCCAGACACAGTTGCTGGCCTCAGACATTTTATGTTAATTTGATTTTTATAACTTAGAAATATTCTTTCTGCGATCATTTTAGTTTTATTATAAACAGATATAGGATTTAATTTTAAATCTTCTGTAACTTTTTTTTCTTTTTTTACTCCATAAACACTTCCTGAACTAAAAAAAATAATTTTTTTTACTTTGTTTTTAATTGCATGTTCTGCAATTATTTTAGAAGCTAAAACATTCACTTCCCAAGATAAAGTTGGGTTCAACTCTACAGTTGGGTCATTAGCAATATTAGCTAAATGAATAATAGTGTGTATATTTTTGATGTTTAATTTATCAAAATTCCTTACATCCTCTTTGATAATTTTTAAATTCTTATGCCTTGCATGTTGGTTTCCAAACCAAAGATTGTCTACAACTAAAACTTTATGATTATTTGACAACAAATGTTTTGTTAGTTTCGTACCTATATATCCAGCTCCACCAGTGATTAAAAAATTCATTTTTTATTTAAGAATATGATTTAATTGTTTGTTTAAAATTTTAGAATTAAAAACGGAAAGATTTCCAATTTGATCTGTGGAAAAACTTGCTGCCAATGACCCAATCAATAATCCCAGTTTACTATCTACTTTTGAACCAATACATAACGAAGATAAAGCAAAAAAAGTATCTCCCGCTCCTACGGTATCTATAGTATTTTCACTAAAGGCCGGGCATAAAATGGAAGACCAGTTTTTACAATTAATTAAAATAGAACCAAATTTTCCTTTTGTAACAATAATATTGTCAACTGATATTTTTTTTTTCAGCTTTTTAGCTAAATCAAGAATTGTAGAATGTTTGTCTTTAAGCTCATAACGTAATTCGGCTTCATTGATTATTAACGAATTAATTTTTTTATATTTATAAACTGTGTGATATCCACGATTAAAAGAATTAATTTGAGTATTTAAAAATAATTTTTTACTATTATCATTGATTATTTTTCTGATTTTTTTTGTTATTATGCCGTGACCATAATCGGCAACAACAATTATGTCGTATTTTTTAATAGTATTTTTTAGAATGTTTAAAAAATTATTTTCTTCTTTGTTAGATATTAGATCGTCATTTAAATCATAAACTCCTAAAATTTTGCTTTTTCTATAATCGTCTAAATACCTTGTTTTAATTATAGTTGGTGAATTTTTTTTTAATAAAAAATTATATTTAATTTTTTTATCTAAATTTTTTATCACAAAGTTTTTTTCTTCTTTTTTTTCACCCAAAAAACTAATAATTTTTGTTTCTTTTACAAAGCTAGAACATAGATTAGCTATGTAGCCCACTCCTCCCAAAAATTTTATTTGTTTTTTTTTCTTTACAACCATCACGGGTTCTTTACCTGATTTTCCTACTGCATCAGTAGTTATGTAATTGTCTATTATTGTTTCTCCAATTATTAAAATTTTTTTATTTGAAATTTTTTTAACCTCCTCAATGATTTGATTTGAAGTATATTTTTTTCTAACTTCTTCTATAAATTTCTTATTTTTTAAGCCGAGGTCTTGGTACGAGTTATCATTTATAATTTTACTTGAGCTAAAACTGGGCTGTTTAATAGTTTTAAATTTACCTCCAAACGACTTAACGGCGGTTATTTCTTTTTTTAAATTTGCATCGAATTTTATTTGACTTAAAGAGTAATCCTCTCCCTTGCAGTAAAAGTTAGGTTTTAAATTCAAAATTATATTTTCCGCAGTTTTAAAAGAACTTATGCAAACATAATTTATACAGTTAATTTCTTGTAAGAACTTAATCCTGTTAGCTATTACAAAAGCTGGTCTTCCTGGTCCCTTGTTTACAAACTTATCATCGGTAACTGAAACTACTAAAATATCTCCAAGACTTTTTGCTTCCTTGAAATAGTTAATGTGGCCAATGTGCAATAAATCGAACACACCGTGACAAAGAACAATTTTTTTTTTTCTATATTGTTGTTTGATTTTTTTTAAATGTTTAAATTCTAAGTATTTACTTTTTATAGACATTAATATTTTTTGACATTTAAAGTTTTAATTTACTATTTCTATATGTCTATAAAATAGTTTAGTTTGCTTCTATTCAACATTGCTCCAACATTACTATTTTATAAGTATTATTCTTTTATTTGTCTATAATTTGCTTCTCATGTTATTAAAAGTAAACAAGATTGCAAAAGTAAATTTAAAGTATTTTGTAAAGGAATATCTCTTTATTGCCAAAGCAATTCGAGCAAATCAATTCTAAATTAATACTTTTAATTGAAAAAGCTGAAATTACGTAAGTGGCACCTATATTTTTGGCTTCGATGAAATTAAGCAACAAGTTATTTTTATCATTAAAAAATATATATACTCTATTTCCCCAATTATCGTAATAGTTTTTCAGCTTACTATTTATCTCTAATTCATCTGCAATTATTTTCCTGAATTTTTTTTTATACTCCATCGAATAAATGGTGTGATAACCGTCTATTACTTTTATGTCATTCATTACAGCTATCATCGGGTCAATTCCCACGGACATCACTCTGTCTTGTTTTACTATTGATTTAATAAAGCTATACACTTCAAATTTATAATAGCCATCAAAAGTATTTGATGAATTCAAATTGAGAGTAAATTTATTTTTTTGATAATTATTTTTATCTATTAAGAATTTAGTTATTTTTATTAAACTAACATTATTTATAATATTGTTTTTTAGTTCGTCATATTTTTTTTGTTTTATGTTACTTTTTAAAAATTGTTTTCCTGCTTCTTTGATCGGTACAGATACATGAATAGTAATGACTGTAAAAATAGACAAAAAAAAGATGAACTTCTTTAAATAAGATTTGTTAAGTAACTTCAGATTATAAGCTAGTAGAATTGATATGGTTAGAGGTATAACGCGATCAATTCTTTGAAAATTAAATCCCTGTAGAAAAATTAAAAAATCTGAAAAAATTATATTTTTAAGAAATAAATTTATAAATAAACTTGCAATAAATAATAAAATTAAAAAAAAAGTTATTAAAATTAAATTCTTTTGTCTGGAAGTGATTGAAAAAAATAAAATAAAAAAATATAGAAAAAATAACGGTACGGGAAATAAATATGCTATTCCTCTTGCGCCAGGTAAAGTTAAAAAATAATTTAAAGTATTAGTTAAAATTAAATAGATGTCATTAATATTAGAATTAACGCGGTGAGTTTCTTGTGTCTCTATCAAACTGAGTATTATAGGCAGACTAGCTAGTAAAATTGAAATTGAAATACTTATAAAATAAGCAACTATTATATTTATATTTATATTTCTAAAAGATTGTTTAAGTAAAATTGACAGAGGTATTAATAACAAAAGACCTAAATAATCTTGGACTAAAGAACTATTTAAGCCTGTAAAAATTATTATAAAAAAATGCTTAGGTTTAAGTTTTTGTTTTCTAATGAGTAAATAAAGAAAATAAGGCATCATGACCATGCCGTACCCAAATAATTTTTCTATATTGATTATACTTGAATAGACTATTGCCGCAACAGAACTGTTAAGCTTATTTTTATTAATTGATTGAGCTAGGATATAAAAAGCAAAATATGCTAATATTTTTTTTAGTATTTCATTAGCAAAATAAAATTCCTTGTCGTCTAAAATTAAATGGATTAGATTTATTGGATAAAATATATTTTCGATATAATACCATTTTAAAATCCCAGATAAAAAAAAGTTAGCCGCATCTAAATTTCCATTATAAAATCTACCTATAACATGATCCCAGACAGCTGTGACATCTAGGTTGTCATGAGGATTAATAACTACTTCTTTGAATAAAATAATTGATAAAAAATAGTAAATTGATAATAAAGCTAAAGCAAAAATATGGTTATAGTTTTTTATTATAAAATTACTATTATTTTTAAAATTAGACATATTACTTTCTAAATGACCTATAAATAAATTAAAATCAAATAACAAAATATGAAAAAAAAACCTGCAGTTTTCTTAGATCGTGATGGAGTTATTAATTATGATTATGGATATGTATATAAATATAAAGATTTTAAATTAAAGCCAGGCGTAATAAAAGGTTTAAAGTTATTAACTAAAAATAACTATAGAATTTTTATTATAACCAACCAATCTGGCATAGCACGTGGTTTTTTTAAAGTTAAAGACGTAGAACTCCTACACAAATTAATCATCAGGGACTTAAAAAAAAAGAAAATTACTATAAATGAAATAAAATACAGTCCTTTTCACATAATGGGTGTAATTAAAAAATATAAGAAGAATAGTAAAACTAGAAAGCCAGGCAATTTAATGATCAAACAAATTTTAAAAAAATGGAACACAGATCTAGAAGAAAGCTTTATGATTGGAGATAAAAATTCAGATAAAATTTGTGCTAAAATTAGTAAGCTTTATTTTCAATTCCCAAAAAAGAATTTTTTTCACCAAATTAAAAGTATTTTAAAATAAAATTTATTTAATTTTATTTAAACTTATTAAATCGCAAATACTTAATAACCAAACTTGATGAGTATTTTCTATGTGGTTATATATATTGCTATTAACCCACAGATTCACATCTCCTAGTTTAGACAAAGGATTATTTTTTTTATTACCTGTAAGAGTAATTATTTTTGAGATTTTCTTTCTTCGCGATGCCTTGCAGGCATTAAGCATATTTTTAGATTTTCCACTTGAAGATATTAGTATGACCACGTCTCCTTTCTCTGCATAAAACTCGATAGCTTTTTCTATCCATTTTTCATAACCATAGTCATTTGAAAAACAAGTTATCAAATCAGCCTCATTAAAATTCATCGCCTTAACTTTTATATTTTTTGTTAAATCCACACTCACATGACTAGCTATTGCGGCGCTTCCACCGTTTCCAAAAATTAAAACTCTTGAGTTTGTTTTTTTTGCTTTAATTATTAAGTTTTTAATTTTGATAATTTCATTAAAAACCTTTTTATTTGGAATTATTTTAGAACTAAGCTGCTGTAAATATTTTTGGACTTTTATTATGTCTGACATGAATTGTTTTATATTAGAGATTTTACAATTTTGTAAGATAATTTAAATATTTTGTATTGTATCTAGTTGTATTATCTTTATATTAAGAATGTTGGTTTGCCAACTATGACGATAAACGAGTTTCATAATAACCATTGCGGACGTGGGGGCAGTACCCACCACCTCCACCATCAATGTATATGGGGGTGAATTAGATTCGACGAGTGTCTAAAAGCTATTCTTTCGTTCGAGATTGTTCCGACGTAACGGGCTAATTTTAAATGCTAACGAAAGTTACGCACTTGCTGCATAATTAACTTTTAGTTAATTATAATAGCACGGCTTGGGGCACCGGGTAACAGAACGCCCCTTCTTAATTCTTCTTTCTTGCTACCTGCCTAAATAATAAACGATCGTATGAATTCTCGACACACATACGACACAGTGAGAAAAGAAATTTTAGTGTGCGGGGAATTAATTAAAAGATTTCTTAACCATTTCTTTAAATTCTTCACTAGCCCATTCACTTAAAACAGTTAGCTGAGGATTATCAGTTCTTAATTTTTCAAATTTTGCTTCCATACTTTTTGAGAAAACGTTGCCCTCTATATAAATTCCATCAAGATTATTAGTCTTTGCCGCCCAATCAATAATTGCTTGTCCAGCTTTATCGGTGATTCCACATTCAACAAAAGCTATAACTGATGTTGTTTTGGGAATTTGATTAAGCATCGCTATAACACCTTCATCTTTTAATTCTTGATTAAAGCTCATACTAAGTGTGTGTAGTTTTGGTCCGTTATTCTTTTCAACTCTGCTGATTGCATTTGCAATATTTTTTGCATCTTTAAGATTTAAATTAGCTTTTCTTATAATTAAATCATAAGACTTTTCTTTAGCGTTAATAGATTTCAGAGTATCGGCAACCTCTATACTTTTAGGCTTTTTAGTCTCTTCTAAAGAATTTATTAAATCCTGCATAACATATGAATAACTCGTATTGCACCACAATAAACCCAGAACCATGATCGCTAAAAGTTTTTTCATGGACTTACTATACCTCGACACACTAGTGGTCACAATACCGTCACACTGACCAAGGAAATCAGGGGTTCAGGTTGTATAATAATTATTATATATTAACGTTTATAGAAACAAGTTTCAGGGCACCTGGCAACAGAACGCCCCTGCTTAATTCTTGTTTCTTGCTACCTGCCTAAATAATAAACGATCGTATGAATTCTCAACACACATACGACACAGTGGCGAAAGGAAATGGCAACAATACGAAAGCATTATAAAAAATGGCAAGTTATAATTAGAAGAAAATTTGCTACACCAATAATAAAATCCTT
>Ga0209089_10001592_pt1 | contig 20809 bp, 20 predicted proteins | sample ArcticOcean_MG_C_FD_187431 | JGI IMG/M metagenome (GOLD analysis project Ga0209089, IMG submission 187431) | Marine microbial communities from western Arctic Ocean - ArcticOcean_MG_CB2_150 (SPAdes) (version 2) | ecosystem: Environmental > Aquatic > Marine > Oceanic | place: Arctic Ocean: Canada... | reverse complement strand
CCACTCAGGATGACATTCCTGTTGACAAGGTCGTCAAATCTTACTTTGGCCTTCCCAAGGCTGATCTGGATGAACGGGATGGCTACAAACCTAATGAATGACTTAAAAAAACCCTCTCTCCGACGTGGAGAGAGGGTTTTTTTAAGTCCAATGATTTGTGGAACCTAGACTAGCGACCCTTCCACTGTGGCTTCCGTTTCTCGGCGAAGGCTTTGGGGCCCTCCTTGGAGTCTTCAGTGAGCAGCAAGGCATCGTACATGGTGTAAGTCAGTGCTGAAATGTCCTGGTTGGACATGTTCAGGCCTCGGTAGGCCAGTTCCTTGAAGGTCTGGACTGCCAGAGGCGCGTTGTCCGCTATATGCCCGGCCATGGTCATGGCTTCTTCCATCAGGTCCTCGGCGGGCACAACCTTGTTCAAGAATCCCATGTCGTAGGCCCGTTGGGCGGTCACCGGCTGAGCGGTCAAAACCAACTCCAACACAGCGGATAATGGGATCTGCTTCGGCAGAATCGAACCAAACGGGGGCAGCAGGCTCCATCTTGTCTCTGAGATGCCTAGTTTGGCCTCCTCAGACGCAATACGCAGGTCGCACATCTGAGCGATAGACCAACCACCGGCCAGGGCAAAACCGTTCACAGCGGCGATCATGGGCTTCCAGGTCCGAGGCCACATGAAGGGACTCTCCTTGGTCATGCTGGCCGAAGCGTTAGCCTGGATGCCTTGGGCGTTGTCTTCAGCCCGCTCTTTCAGGTCTCGGCCAGAGCAGAAGGCCCGGCCGGCTCCGGTGATTACCGCGACATAGGCTTCCGGGTCGCCGTCAAACTCCATGATTGCATCCGCCAGTTCTTGACGCAGTTGCCGGTTGATGGCGTTCAAGGAGTCCGGCCGGTTCATGGTCATAATGACGATGTTGCCTTTTTTCTCGTAAAAAATCGTCTCAGCCAAAATTGATTGCTCCTAAAGGGAAGTTCTTGTATTTCTAATTACTGACCGCTGACTGCCGAGCGCTGTCAGCTAGATTACGCGTAGGGACCAAGGTTTGTGCCGCCGATAACGTGGATGTGGCCGTGGGCCTGGCTTTGCATGCCATCGTGTCCAAAGTTGGATAGTATTCGGAAGCCATTGGGGGAATACATCGCACCCATGTCCACTGCGATATTACCCATTCGGGTCAACAGTTCGCTGCTCCATAGCTCAATCTGGCTCATATGTTTACGGGGCATCAACAACAACATCAGAGGCACCCAGGTGAGCTTGTTTACTATGACCATCAGGTCATCATCCAGATAGCGATATCGTGCCGGTTCTTGGCCTGCATTGATATTACAGAATACGCAGTTGGGGTCTGAACTCAAAAGTAGTTGATCCTTTCCGTGTTCTTGGTAGTGTTCTAGGCTGGCGACGACGGCTCGATTGCGCCGTGCTCTGAGACTATAGATTGCCCTCTTTTTCTTGTCAACGAGATCAATTCGAGGTGAGCAAGTCCAGTCACGAACCTAGCCTGTGGTATCATCTCCTGTGGAGGGTGCCATGTTCGGATTAGCTGTGCTGACAGTCAGCACTTCCGGGTCTCAAGGGAACCGTGACGATAGCAGCGGCCAGGCCATAAAAGAATTGCTGGAAGGCGATGACTTTGAGGTAGTCCGCTATGAGATTGTCACCGACGACAAAGACACAATCTCGGCGAAGTTTATTGAGTGGGCTGATGCTGACGATGTGGATCTAATCATCTCAACCGGCGGCACAGGACTTGGGCGGTATGATGTTACTCCCGAAGCCTGCTTGGCTATCCTGGACAAAGAAGTGCCGGGGATGGCAGAAGCCATGCGAGCCAAGACTCTGCAATTCACACCAATGGCCATGATCAGCCGTTCGGTCGCTGGCATCCGCAACAACACCCTGATAATCACCCTACCAGGCAGCACCAAGGCAGTTAAAGAGTGTTTGGACGTGGTCATGCCCGTCATACCGCACTCCTTGGAACTGCTCCACCGTGAATCCGTAAACGAACACCCTGTTTAACACAGGGTGTCTTAATATCTAACTAAAGAGCTGAAACGATGAGCGACGAGTCCAAAGAAGTACAAGTAGTCTATTGGCCCAGAGTAAAAGAGATTCTGGACGGCATCATGGCCCGTTGGATCACCCGCTGGGAAAGAGAGCCGTTGCCGGGTATCCACGCTTATTACTGGGAGACTCCTCAAGAATTGCAGGCATCGGTTTTGTCCGGGCTTCGGTCCATAGAGCCTGGAATACCTGCCAGGGAGACCAACCTAGTAAAGTCCCTAGCCAGAGCCGTTGGCACCTCAGGCAAAATGCCTTTGCGAGGGCCGTTCTTGTCCAAGGAAGAAGTAGACGAAGTTGTAGCCTGGATCGACGGCGGCATGCCAGAAAGTCCGTAACGCTAATCTGGTGAACACTGCATTTGGATCACCATCAGCCTTAAATCGAATCTAAAAAGAGAGTCCTTCCGCGGAAGGACTCTCTTTTTTGCGTCTGCTAACTGGTGCTATCTAGACCAGCGCCGGTTCGTCTTCCTTGATGTAAATCTGAAGACGGTTCCGAGTGTGATCGATTATGACAATCTTGCCTTCTGAATCGATCTTAACGCCACAGGGGTGGCAAAGCTTCTGCTCATAACCTGGGTTATTGGCGAAAGCTAGCGACCGCTGCCGGATCATGTCCGGGTTAGAAGCCAGTTTGTCCCGGCCCCACTTCGAGAGTACGGCTTCGCCATGGAACTCTGTTATGTAGCGGCCGTCCGGAGCGAAGACTTCCACGCGGTTGTTCATCCAATCGGCAACATAAATGTCGCCATCAGCGTCGACACTCACACCATTGGGGCGGTTGAGTTGGCCGACTCCGCTACCGGTGGAGCCGATTGAGGCTTCCCATTGGCCGTCAGCGGTGAACTTCTGGATTCGGTCGTTGCGCCAGTCCGCTATGTAGACGTGACCTTCGCCGTCCAGTGAGATGCCCCAAGGCATGTTGAACTGTCCGTCGTCGCTGCCCTTCGAACCGAACTGGCTGATGTACTTGCCATCCAGGCTGAACTTTTGGACTCGGCTATTGCCGGCGTCAACGATGAAGATGTTGTCGTCGGAGTCGATGGCGAGACCGGCAGGTCCGCTGAGTTCGCCGTCGCCTGAACCGGCGGTGCCCCACTTGCTCACAAATTCTCCGTCGCTGGTGAATTTGGTGATGCGATTGAGCCACTCGTCAGCTAGATAGAGGTAGCCCTTGCTATCTAGAGCGACTGATGTCGGCCACATGAATTCGCCGTCGGCCTCGCCGTAGGCACCGAATTCTGTGATGTACTCTTCGTCCAGTGTCATTACGGTGACGTGCACGCCGTCTGGCCGGTTCTCATAAGAACGGTTGCAGATGTACACGGTGCCGTCGGGGGAGATTGCCATGTCTGTCGGGTTACGGAAACCCGTGCCGGCAAATTCTGCGCGGCCAACGGCATGGCTGTGCTTAAATGTTCGGCTGGTTAGGCCGAATAGATGCGTTGACATATTTTATTACCTCAAAGTCGCTTAGGTTGCCTGGGTCGCTTGATTCACTGGACCGCGGGTTAAGCGGCCCAACAAATCATAGCGGTCATTAGCTGCTGTTAGTCTTTGGCTGCTTAAGCGAAGAACTTAGTCCGCTCGAAGTTGCCGTTGACGATGGGATTGGCTTCCAAACCGAACCATTCTTCCAGGATGGTGGAGTAGACAGACCGGAAGTCCAGGTTGAACTTGAGGTTGCCACCCTCCTCCAACTGAGAAGGCTCTAGGGAAGGATACTGGCCGTAGATGCCACCCTTGACGTGTTCGCCGACTACGAAGGCAACACCAGCGGCGCCGTGGTCGGTACCAGAACCGTTGTCCTTGACGCGGCGACCGAACTCACTGAAGAACATCAGTGTTACTTCGTCGCTGGCGTCGTGCTCGCGCAGGTCAGTCATGAAGTTGTCGACGGTGTTGGAAACATCAGTCAACAGTCCTGAATTGGCCTGAAGTTGGTTGGCGTGGGAGTCAAAGCCGTTGTACGGGGAAGTGGTGTACAGAACCCGCGTGCCGAAGCCAGCAAGGTGAGTCTGTGCAATGTTTTTCATGTACTGGCCAATGGCGGTGGAGGAGTACTCAACGCTGGAAGTGTAATTGTCCGGTGCCGTGGACAGGATGTCGGCGCCCTTGAGGGCGTCTGTACCAGTCTGGTGGATGTAGTCCATGACTGCGCCGGTCCCGATGGCAGGAGCGTACATGCGACCGAACACCTCTAGCGCGTCGTTCCGCTGGTTCTCGCCTTCGATGCCGGTCAACAGACCGTAGGTCTCCAGGTTACCAACGGAGGCAACGGGGACACCGTCCATCACCAAGGCCCGGGGAAGACCACGGCCAAAGTTAACGGCCGTCAGTACGTTCTCGGAGTTCGCGTCAAGCTGTTTGGTGGCGCGGCCCAACCAACCTTCTGTGCCAATGGCTTCCGGCTCACAGGTGTGCCAGATATCCATGGAACGGAAGTGGGAGTAACTAGGTGTGGGATATCCGATACCTACGAAGACGGCCAATTTGCCTTCGTCCCAGTATTTCTTTAGAGGGCCCATGGTCGGGTGTAGGCCCAACTCGTCGGTCAGAGGAATGATCTGGTCTTCAGGAACTGCAATTGTGGGGCGCGCGTCACGATAGTGACCGTTGTTCCGGGGTATGACGCAGTTTAGGCCGTCGTTTCCGCCGGACAGGGAAAGTACTGCCAGAACCGGATCTTTTTTTGTTTGAACCATGATTTCTCCTTGCGTTTTTAGGTAAATCGAGAGTCAGTCTACTTATAGTGAACTTACTCGAATTGGAATTCAGCGGTGGCGGCAATCATCTGGAACATCTCGCCAGAGCGGCGGGTGAAGTCGGACTTCTCGGCGTCTGTGCCGTGGGAGAGTTCGCCTTCTTGGGAGGCGTGGGAAATCAACTGACCCATAGTGTCAGGGAATAGAACCACCGGACCGGTCAGGTCTAGACAGCCATCAACAAACTGCTCAGGGGTGAGCTTGTCGCCCAGACCCATCAAACGGTTTACCAGGGACTGCACTCCCTCAAGCTCGGTGTTACCGAGAATATCGGAAGCAAAGTTGATGCGCTCAACCAATGTGCCGCTGTCGATCCATTCGCGGCCTGTGTGCCAACCCTCAACGGTGGGAGGATTCATCAGGTCCATGCCCATGTATTTGGGCTCCTGTGAGTAGTCAAACAGACCAGGCTTGTAGCCCTTGAACTCTCCGGTCATTCGGAGCAGGCTGACAACCATCTCTGTGGGGTTCTTGACCTTGGCGTACCGAATCGCTTCGTCTTTGAAGAAGTCGGAGGTGAAGAGCACTTCCAACATCGCCTTGATGGAGTGGTCAGACTCCCAGTAGGCCTTCTCCATGGCTTCAATGGCCGCCTGATCTCGGGGCGGAGTCAACCGCCAAGCCGGAATCTGGGGCTCGTCAGCTACGAAGTAGTTGTAAAGGTGACGGGCAAGGAAGCGAGCGGTGGCCGGCTGCTTGCAGGCGATCTCAATGATGTCATTTCCGTTCCAGTTGCCGGTTTCGCCCAAGAAAGTCTTTTCCTCGGTGTCGTGGTCGGCGGGGTCGAACCGGAACTCCCAGGGGCTGCGACCATGAGGGAACGGAGGATAGGGAGGAGCAATGTTCCAACCGGTGAAAGCCCTGGCGCATGCTTTGACGTCATCTTCACTGTAGTTGAAGCCTTCGTCCATTCCCACGCCTAGGGAGAACAACTCTAGGAGTTCACGACCATAGTTTTCATTGATGGCGGTCTTGTGACTCTCGGTGTTGTCGAGGTAGTACATCATGCCGGGGTTGGTTGAAAGGGCTAGCAAGAGGTTGTCGAACTTTCCCATTCCATCCTGACGGAAGATATCTACCATCAGACCCATTTCTTGGCCACTGTCAATCTTGCTGTGACCCGCACAGAATATCATGTGCCAGAAGAGCGCCACTTTCTCTTGAAGCTGGCGGGGGCTATTAATCATTCGCCAGACCCATTGCTGCACGTTGTTTTCAATGGCAGCGGCTTCATAATATGAAGGGTTGTAGCGATAAAGCAGGTCTTCGTCTACAGCTTCTTGAGTCTCGGGATTGAGCAATTCTTGCACTACACTGTCATAACCTTGGGCTGCCTTGGCTTCAATCTCGTCACGGCTCGCTCCGAAACCGGCGCGGCGCATGAGATGTGACATCAAGGCAATATCCTGTTCAGCCATGTGCTCCTCCTCAGGAAAGTTCAAATTTTGTTGGTCTTGGGGGGTGTGAAATCACCCTTATAGGTCAGTTACATCAGTAGGGCACGACGGACATGGGAAGATCCCAGGCTCGTTGCACCCCTTATGTAACATTCATTACAAGGAAGAAATATAAACTAATCTGGCACTTGTGTCAAATAACTATCAGCAAGATTGTACTGAAGCTAATTTGTGCCTGTCTTAAATGCTGAAATCTCTGCTTATTTCAATGAATTAAAACCGTGAATTCGGCCAATATTCTTGAAAATTACAAGGCTAAACCGTTAAATGGCCCGTTAAATTCACCCGATTTCCGGCTATTTTTTCAGCCTCTGAATGCACAATCCCAAACTAGCTAAATAATTATACCAATTCCTGTCGACTACGCACAGTCAGCAGTCAGGCACAAAAGTGTACTATAAGAACTGGCAGAAACGCGCAGAAGAAATTTTAGGAAACGCAAATTAACCCGGGTTGCCAAGATGCAGGAGTGGGGACAGGCCAACAAAAGGCCGTTTTTCTTGACACCCTCCAAAATGCTTTGCTAGCATTTCCCTCACCATTGGCTGGTGCCAACATCGTCCGGTTGCGAGTGTAGGTGGTATGTCTTAGCCACTCCCCGCAGCACACCTCTCTTTTGAACGGGTAGAGTATGGCCCACGACGAGCAATCAAAGACGAGTTCAACCTCTGGGACCAAGCTCCCAGGGATGTTCTCCAGATACAAAAACTCAGTGGAGCAAGAGCTCAATAGGGTTGTGCCTATGGCCGACAACTCTGAGGCCTACCGCCTGCTCCGCTATCACCTGGGATGGGTCGATCAACAGGGCGACCCAATGGACACCTCACTAACCCAGGGGAAAGCGCTTCGCCCCACCCTATGCCTCTTCGCCTGCGACGCCTTAGCCAGCGATTACTCCAGGGCCCTTCCCGCCGCCGCAGCCTTAGAATTGATCCATAACTTCTCTTTGATTCACGACGACATCCAAGACCAAGACGTGGAGCGGCGACACCAACCCACTGTTTGGCACCTTTGGGGCATCCCCAAAGCTATGTGGACTGGCAACGCCATGCAGTGCACTGGTGATTTGGCCCTGCTGGATGTGGCCAGTCAACAAGTTTCCTCAGCCACCGCTATCCGCGTTTCTGACATACTGACCGAAAGCTACCTAGAGATGATTCAAGGTCAGTGCATGGATTTGGACTTTGAGTCAAGGACGGATATCAAAGCGGACGAGTACCTCTATATGATTGCCTGCAAGACCGGGGCTTTGATTCGGTCTGCACTACAAATTGGGGCAATCCTGGCCACGGAAGACACGGCTACTGTTGACGCGTTTGCCAAGTTTGGCAATCATCTGGGCCAGGCTTTTCAAATCAGGGATGATTATTTGGGCATCTGGGGAGACGAAGCCACCCTGGGCAAGGCAACCGGCAACGATATACGCCGTCGCAAAAAGTCTTACCCGGTTGTATTTGCTTTGGAACGTGCCTCTGGACAGGCCATGGACGATTTGCTTCGCATCTACGGGCAGGAAGAATTGGAAGAGGACGATGTCCAGCGGGTATTAGCCGTGCTGGATGAAGTTGGCTCCCAAGAACACTCCCAACGCGTTACTGAGGCAGCAGCAGCCCAGGCACTGGAAGCGCTGAAGCCAGTCTCACTGCCCGGGTGGGCCCAGGCGGAAGCGGAAGAACTGGTAGACTTCCTAGCCCGTAGGGAATACTAATCTAGTAATTCTTGAACGGACTCCAAAGTGAGTCCGATTTAGCCCGAATGGAATTCACCGACCCTTAAGGTTTGACGATATGGCTACTACAAAAGAACCCCAGAATGAAGCACCTCCCCAGGACAACGGCAAGAAACGCGCCAAACGTCCATTGGAATTGTCGGTTCGGCTGGCTGGCTACCTACTCAAGAACAAGCTGAAGGGTAGGAAGAAGTTTCCCTTGGTGACCATGCTTGAGCCTCTGGAGATGTGCAACCTAGCCTGCATCGGCTGTGGACGCATCAGGGAATACAAACCGGTGTTGGACAAGATGATGCCGGTGGAAGAAGCCCTTGCCGCTGTTAGGGAATCTGGCGCTCCAATAGTATCCATCGCTGGCGGGGAGCCGACGATTCACCCTCGGATACATGAGATCATCAATAAACTGATTGAAGAGAAATACTTCATCTATTGCTGCACCAATGGACTCTTACTGGACCGGATCATGGACAAGATACCCCCGTCCAAGTACCTGTGCTGGGTGGTCCATCTGGACGGCATGGAAGAAAAGCACGACGAGTCTGTGGACCGCAAGGGCGTTTTCAAGAAGGCCGTCGACGCGGTGCAATCAGCCCTCGACCGTGGCTACCGGGTCTGCACCAACTCAACGGTGTTCCGAACCAGCGACGTTGGCGACCTTAACGAAATGTTCCGGTTGGTCAACGATATGGGAGTCGAGGGCTCGATGATCTCCCCCGGCTTTGATTTTGAAGACGCACCGGTTCAAGAGATGTTCCTAACACGGCAGGAATCCCATGAGTTGTTCCAAGAACTACTGTCGCCGGAGAACTCTAAGGGTGCACGTTTTTACAACAACCCCCTCTACCTGAACTTCTTGAAGGGTGAGCGGGAGTATCAATGCACTGCTTGGTCCAACCCAACCTACACGGTTATGGGCTGGAGAAAGCCCTGCTATCCTCTGGCAGATGAGCACGTGGAACACGTTGCCGAGCTGTTTGACGAAGACATCTGGGAGAAATACGGGGTGGGCAAAGACCCAAGGTGCGCCAACTGTATGATGCACTGCGGCTTTGAGTCGGCGACCATTTTTGAGGCCCTGAGAACCCCCAAGGACTGGGCCACCTTGATTAAGTCTGGCGCGGCCACGAAGGGCGGCATCACGGCTGCCTAGTATCTGGGTGCCAAGTAGCGGTTCAATTTCTTTATTAAGAGAAGTACAACAATTTGTTAATCGTGGCATCCAGCATGGAGCAGGAATTGATCGGTCTCCGGCGTGAATTACTCGACATTGAAGATGCCACCGGGGTCAGACCCGAAGTGGAGTTTCGCGTGTTGGGCGTTGGGCCAGACCGGGCAGGCGCTGCTTTAGCCCAGTTACTAACGGAACGGCGCACCAACTTGCAAGGCGTGTTGTTGGTCGGCGTGGCTGGTGGCATAGACCCGTCCCTTGAGACCGGCGACCTATTGTTGGCAGACCGGTACGCACTCCAAAACGGGGCCACTATGGGCGCGGGCCGGGCAATCACCCCAGACGATGGCATGTTCAAGTTGGCGGAGCAGGCAGCCCTGGACCTTTCGGTGCCCTTGTTCAACGGCGGTGCGCTGACCGTTGACCATTTGGTAGCCGAGATACAAGAGCGTGAAGACCTCCGGCAACAGTATCAGGCGACCAGCGTCAACATGGAAGACTACCGCGCAGCCGAGGCAGCTCAAAATGCCGGGGTGCCGTTTCTATCAGTAAGAGTAGTCTTGGACACGGCCAATCAACGCCTCCCTGGCTATCTTCCGGGTTTGGCAAAGTCTCCCTATAAAGTCGTCACCAACGTGCTGCTCATGCCGTGGCGGATTCCCACGATGCTGCGCCTCAAGAAACAACTGCAACTGTGCCAAGCGGTGTTAACCAACTTTGGGCTGTCCTACATGAGGGCCACCGGGGTTATCGGGAATGGCAGCGGCTAGCCCAATGCCGTTATTGACAAACATTTCTCCACCCGGCGAGCCAAGGCTATGAAAATCTTAGTCACCGGTGCCACTGGGTTCATCGGAGGGAACCTCGCCCGTGAACTGAGGCGGCGGGGCGACAACGTGCAAGCGCTGGTGCGTCCTGGCAGCAACCGGCTGACCATCCAAGACACCGGTATCAATCAGGTGGAAGGCGACATCCTAGACCGACAGTCCATCGACCGGGCAATTCAAGGCTGTGAGGCTGTTTACCACGTGGCGGCCGCCTACACATTCTGGTCCAGAGATCCGGAGGGGGTGTCACGGGCCAATGTGCAAGGGACGATCAACGTCCTGGAAGCCGCCCGCCAAGCCGGAGTCTCCCGCACGGTTTACACCAGCTCTGTGGGCACCATAGGCATCCCCCAAACCGGCCTCGGCGACGAAAATACTCCACTTGACCCCAAGTCTCTCCATGGCTATTACAAGAACTCCAAACACCTAGCTGAGCAAAAGGCTCTGGCCTTCGCTGCCGGTGGCATGCCGGTGGTAATCGTTAATCCAACCCTGCCGGTGGGCCCGTGGGACGTTAAGCCCACACCTACCGGGAAGATCGTGTTGGATTTTCTCCGGCGTAAAGTACCCGCGTACCTGAAGACCGGCATGAACATCGTGGACGTGGCTGACGTTGTAGAAGGCCATATCTTGGCCTTAGAGAAAGGAAAACCCAGGGAGCGTTACATCCTTGGCAACCAGAACGTGAGTCTGAAGCAGATATTCGACATGCTAAGTGATCTAACCGGTCTCCCAGCACCCCGCATCAGAGCGCCATATTGGCTGGTGGTAGGCGTTGGTTACGCAGACCGGTTCATCGAGGGTTCTCTCCTCCGCCGTGAGCCGGCCATTCCCGTAGAAGGGGTGCTGGCATCCAAACACCCAGCATACGTGAGTTGTGAGAAGGCGATCAACGAGCTGGGTTTGCCACGAAGTTCCGTTACCGACGCGTTAAAACAGTCGGTCAATTGGTTCGTTGACCACGGCTACGTGAGCGGCAAAATCCAGGAACGGATTCACAGGGACGTCGCTTAGCCATGCCTGTGCGACCAGAGAATAGGCCGGTGAACCAAGCCACCCAGTGGGCGGTGCATAAGTCTCAGGAATACTTCCGCCAGTCACAATACGCTGAGGGTTATTGGTGGGGGGAGGTGGAGTCCAACCCCACAATGGAAGCCGAGTATCTGATGCTCTGCCACTTTACGGGCCACCATGATCCGGAGCGGTGGCGGAAGGTCTGCAATTACATACTGAGCAAGCAGCGGGACGATGGTTCCTGGGGCCAGTATTACGAGTCCCCCGGCGACGTCAGCACTTCGGTTGAATGTTACTTTGCCCTCAAACTAGCAGGCCATTCGCCAGATTATGAGCCGCTTCAAAAAGCCCGCGAGTTCATCCTGTCCAAAGGCGGGATACCGCAAGTTAGGGTGTTCACTAAAATTTGGCTGGCGTTATTTGGCCAATGGGACTGGAAGGGCACCCCCAACATGCCCCCAGAGATGATTTACCTGCCGTCTTGGGCGCCGTTCAACATCTATGACTTCGCCAGTTGGGCGCGGGCCACTGTTGTTCCCATGCTGATAATTCTCACCAGACAACCGTACTGTCCGGTGCCGAAGGCGGCCAACGCGGGCCACTGTTGTTCCCATGCTGATAATTCTCACCAGACAACCGTACTGTCCGGTGCCGGAGGCGGCCAACATTGACGAGCTTTACCCCGGAGGCCGCGCCGGCACTGATTACAATCTACCAAAACCCAAAACCGAGCTCGGCTGGGCCAAAGCCCTGTATTGGTCCGACAAGATGGTTGGTCTCTACCAGTTTCTGCCATTTCATCCATTTCGAGGCCGGGCTGAGCGAAAGATACTGAAATGGGTCTTGGAGCACCAGGAAGCCGACGGCTCATGGGCTGGCATTCAACCGCCCTGGGTCTACTCACTGATTGCGCTGCATACAATGGGCTACGGCCCGGAACACGAAGCAGTCAAAAAAGGGTTTGAAGCCTTTGAGGTGTTCGCACGGGAAGACGAAGACCATTGCAGCGTCCAGGCGTGCATCTCTCCAGTCTGGGACACCTGCATTGCCCAGTTAGCTCTGATTGAATCCGGAATCGCGGCGGATGACCCTATGGTCCAGTCATCCGCCAGGTGGCTCATGGACAAGCAGATATTCGCTGGAGGCGATTGGCAGGTAAGGGCGAAGAAAACTCGTCCGGGCGGCTGGTCGTTTGAGTTCGACAACCTGGCTTACCCGGACATAGATGACGCCTCGATTGTTGTCATGGCCCTCGACAAAGTTAAGCTGCCGGACAATGAGGAGCCGCGCCGTGCCGATTCCATCCAGCGCGGTGTGGAATGGATGGCCGGGATGCAGTCCAAAAACGGCGGTTGGGCCGCCTTTGACAAGGACAACAACAAGAAATACCTGACCAAGACACCGTTCTCGGATTTTGGCGAGACTTTGGACCCCCCCAGCGCCGACGTAACGGCACACCTGTTGGAGATGTACGGACGCCTTGGCTACACTAAAGACGATCCGGCGGTCGCCCGCGGGCTCAAGTACGTGATCAGCGAGCAAGAAGAAGACGGTTCTTGGTTTGGTCGTTGGGGTGTGAATTACGTCTATGGCATCGGCGCAGTTCTGCCTGCCCTAGAAGCCATCGGTGAAGACATGTCGCAGGGGTACATCCGTCGCGCCGTAATGTGGCTTCTCATCCACCAGAATGAAGACGGTGGTTGGGGCGAGAGTTGCGGCTCTTACGTGGACTCCAACCTGCGCGGCGTTGGGCCAAGCACCGCATCGCAAACAGCCTGGGCTTTGCTCGGCCTGGTGGCTGCCAAAGACCATGGATGCGAAGCAGCCCAAAAAGGGCTACTATACCTTGCCGAAACCCAGCGAAATGACGGGACTTGGGATGAGCCGTATTTCACCGGCACAGGGTTTCCCGGTTATGGCGTAGGAGAGCGCCTCAAAACCATGCAAAACCATGCCAGATATCGAGGAAATCAGTTATCAGGGCTTGGATATGCCAGCCGGTTTTATGATTAACTATCACCTGTATCGCAACTACTGGCCGTTGCTCGCAATGGGTAGGTATCTGCGAGCGACCAACGGTCCGAAAAAGGACCAACAAATCGAACAGATATTTATTAAATTAAGAATGTTTGGGGCTAAGAGAGAGCGGGAACTCCGAGATGATTAGCAAGTCCTTTTGCAAGTGGGTGAAAACCACGTGCGCTCCCCAGTTCATTGACATCACCGACTGGGTAAGAATGTTTGGGGCTAAGAGAGAGTGGGAACTCCGAGATGATTAGCAAGTCCTTTTGCAAGTGGGTGAAAACCACGTGCGCTCCCCAGTTCATTGACATCATCGACTGGGTAACCGAGTGCGTTGAAGAATCTCAGATTGCCAACGGCTTTGCGGTTGTATTCTCCAAGCACACCACGGCAGCCGTGAAGATAAACGAGAATGAACCGCTCTTACTGGACGACATGGCAGCCTTCTTAGAGAAGATTTTTCCCAGGAAGCACGATTACCAACACAATAATTTTGAGATTCGCACCGTCAACATGAACGAAGACGAATCTCCCAACGGCCACGCCCACCTGCAGCACCTGTTGCTGGGTACAAAGCGTGTTTTTCATTGAACTAGACCAACCCCGCCATCGAGAAGTCATGGTGCACGTGGTAGGCGAGTAATCCGGTTCTCGTCATAGGCCCAGGCTCCCTTCACTCTCCTGAGCTAAGACATTTAAAAAGCCGGTGAATCCGTTTCCGGCCCGCCACTATAATATAACCATCGGACTTGTTCCAAGCGTTCCAATCCATACCCACCCCCTGCGAGCCGCCAGCCAGTTGTATGCAGAAGGTTGTATGCAGAATTCCTCCATTAATCCCACCTTGGATTTAAAATCGGCCTACGAAGTCTGCCGGATAATCACCCGCAGAGAGGCCAAGAATTTCTACTACGCCTTCTTGACCCTGCCAGCGGCCAAACGACGGGCCATCTATGCCGCCTACGCCTTCTGTCGCCACTGTGATGACTCGGTGGACGACGTCACCTCCACCGACGCCAAGATCAAGGCCCTGGCCGACCTCCAATCAGACTTGGATAGCACCTACACGGGCACGGCCTCCAGTCCGGTTTACGTGGCCTTGGCAGATGTGGCGCAGAATTACTCCATTCCCCAGGACTATTTCCGTGAGGTCATATTGGGAGTAGAGAGCGATCTGGTTAAAGACCGGTTTCAAAACTTTGAGGAACTGCGTGAGTACTGCTACCGGGTGGCGTCTGTAGTTGGTCTGATCTGTCTTCAGATTTTTGGCTACAAGGATGACGAGGCCAGGGAGTATGCCGTGAACCTGGGCCTGGCAATGCAGTTGACTAACATAATCAGAGACGTGAGAGAAGACTTCAATATGGGCCGGATTTACCTGCCCCAGGATGAGATGGCCAGGTTTGGCTACACGGAAGATGACCTCAAATATAGCGTCCGCAACCAGGCGTTTCACGATCTCATGAAATTCCAAGCAGATCGAGCCAGGGAGTATTTCGATAAAGGCTTCAAGTTGCTGCCCTATCTCTCACGTCGATCTCGGGCTTGCCCGGCAGTTTTGGGTGCACTTTACTCAAAAGTGCTAGACCGTATCGAGGCGTCGGATTACGATGTCCTAGAATCGAGAGTTTCTCTGAGTAAGGCTGAGAAGATTAGCATCACGGCCAAGACTTGGCTGGGCAGCATGTTGACACTCCCGTATTCCCACAAGTGATCTTTTTGAAAATCAGCGCATGACTCTACACAAGATTTTTTGGACGGCAGTTTAGATGGCCCAACAGGGAAAGATAGTGGCAATCACGGGAGCCTCCGGATACGTTGGTGCCAAGCTTCTGGCCCAGTTAGAGCGGGAGCCGGGGCTTAGAAAAATTGTGGCCTTTGATGTTAACCCGCTACGGGTGCCGGTTCATAACATCGCCTTCTACCGCAAGAACGTTTCCGAGCCCATTGACGACGAATTAAACGACCAAGATGCAACCACCGTGGTGCACTTAGCGTTCAACCCTAAAAATGGCGCCAACCGCCGTGAAACGGACGCCATAGGCGAGGAGAACATGGAAACCTTGCGGTCAGTAATGGCCTCTTGCGCCAGAACCAGGGTCACTCATCTGATTTATCTAAGTTCCCATGCTGTATACGGGTCCCACAGCGACAACCCAATTCCAATCTCGGAAGATGCCTCCATGCGGCCGTCTCCCGACGATTCCAGCGCCCATGACAAGCAGCAATGCGAGATGGTTTTGCAGGAATTTGCGCTCGCCCAAGACGAAATCAAGATCACTACTCTGAGGTCATGTGTCGTGCTAGGAAACGGGACCGATAATCCTACGGTTGACTCCTATTTCCGCCCATGGATGCTGGGTTTAACGGGCTACGATCCGCCGCTGCAATTCGTCTACGACGACGACCTAGCCCGAGTCCTTTCTTTGATAATTCAGCGAGAAATCACCGGCACGTTCAACGTAGCCGGAGACGGTATCGTCCATTATCGAGAGATGACCCAGATACTCAAGAGCAAGGTAATCAGCCTGCCCCCCTTCCTGGCCTACCCGCTGATGAAGCTCTGCTCGGGATTGCATCTCCAACGTGACGCCACGGCCACCAGTCTGGACCATGTCCGGTGGCCCATATTGATGAGCACTGGCAAACTCCACCAGGCCACCGGCTATCGCTTCTTTCATACCGCGTTGGAGTCATTGACCGCCTTCGCCAATTCCACTTATCTCTATAAAGACCCCGCCCTGTTTTAAACCCACAAGAACGGCGAACTGAATTTAACACCCCTGATGGCAGAACCAATCAAACTGATAATTGATACGGACCCCGGCGTGGACGACGCCGTGGCAATACTGATGGCCTTGGCCGTTCCTGAGATTAAAATCTTGGGTCTGACCACCGTTGGTGGCAACGTCCCATTAGCCCGGACCACAAGGAATGCGCTGGCCCTACTACAGGCGGCAGGCCGGAGTGAAATCCCAGTGGCCAAAGGAGCCTCCCGTCCGCTGCGTGGTCGGTTCAAGTACGCGCCCCAGTTCCACGGCCCAGGAGGCCTTTCCCATCGCCTGCCAGACCCATCTGTCGGCCCTGTAACCAAGGGCGCAGTGGAATTCCTTTACGACCAGCTAACTGCCGATGAACCAGGTGAGGTGGCTGTGGTTGCTCTGGGCCCGCTGACCAACATTGCGCAACTATTGTGGGAGCGTCCATTTGCCCTGGAACAGGCTAAGAACATCATAGTCATGGGCGGCGCGGTGAATGCACCGGGCAATGTCACCCCTAAAGCAGAGTTCAATATCTACAGCGATCCGGTCGCTGCCGAGGTGGTGCTTGCCGGCGGACTCCCAATCACTCTGGTTGATCTGGCAGCGTGCCGTCAGGTAGGTATCAGCCGTGAACAGGCCATGGGGCTGCGGTCTGACCATCCCATGGGTCGTTTAACCCTAAACATGCTGCAGGGTTGGTTTAGAAAAGAACCCAGCAGGCAGAGATTCGAGTTCTACGACCCACTAGCTATGGCCATCGCCTTGGAGCCTGCCATCGCCACCGTCACCAAGGTAGACCTCGATGTGGGCCTAGAAGAAAACGAATCTTGGGGTGAGACCTCTGAAAGCGGCGGGCCGGGCGAGATCACCCTGCCACTGGAAGTGAACTCAACCGGGTTCTTTGGCCTGCTTATGGGGTTGCTGGAGCTAGAAGGGTTCTAGATTAATAAAAAGGAGCCAATCTTGCTGAAGATCGGCTCCTTTTGGTTATCTCGCCAGCGCCGCTGCGCCGTCGCGGACTCTGGGAATCAACTCTTTACCCCAATCGATGGTGTCCTGCATTGGGTCAAACCCTCGGATGATAAACGCGTCCGCACCTATCTTGTGGTAGGCCAATAGAGACTCGGCCACCTGTTCGGCGGTGCCAACCAGCGCAGTGGTATTGCCAGCGGCCCCAGTGCTGGCGGCAATCGGCATCCAGAGTCTTTGGTCGTGTATGTCTCCCTTAGCGGCGAAGTCCAGCAGACGCCGTGATCCCTCTGATTGTAGGCGTGCCGGTTTAGCGGGGCCGATGGTTTCTCCGACCGATGACTTTACTCGGTCAAGAATCCCTCTGGCGCGTTCCCACGCCTCACCCTCTGTATCACCTAATATGGGCCTCACGGAGACGCTGAAGCGGATCGTCCGGCCATACTTGGCGGCACGCTCTCGTATATCCCCGATCTGCTCCCTGATGGCCTCCAGCGGTTCACCCCAGAGAGCAAAAACGTCGGCCCGTCTGGCGCCTACTTCTTTGGCAACATCAGATGCCCCGCCAAAGTACAGCGGGACGCCGGGTTGTTGGTAGGTGCGGACTTCACTCAGGTTCTGCTCAAACTTATAGAACTCGCCGTCATAGTCGAAGGGCGAAGTTTCCGTCCAGACCTTACTCATCACCTCCATGAACTCATCGGTGCGCCGATAGCGGGCGTCGTGGTCCGCCCAGTCGCCGTCGCGGCGCTGCTCGAGGTCGCTGCCACCGCTGATGATATGCAAGGCGATGCGACCCTTGGTCAGTTGGTCCAATGTAGCTGCCTGGCGGGCGGCCAGAGTGGGAACGACGAACCCTGGCCGATGAGCAATGAGATAACCCAGCGTTTTGGTCTTTGACGCCGCGTATCCCGCAACGCCAAAGCCTTCTGCCGTGGCTGAGGAGTATCCAATCAGGACTTTATCGAATCCACTGGCTTCATGGGCCTGGGAAAACTCCGCGATGTAATCAGCGTCGATGCCGGCAGGAATCTCATCTTTAGGGTTGATTCCGCCGCCGAATAGGCTGACTGTCACGCCCCGCGAGGAGTCGCGCTCTCGGTTGACACCGATCATGCCCATCATTTCTACGTCTGACATTTCATTTGCTCCATTTTCTAGGTCCGCAGGTCTAAGTCCGCTGGGAATGGCGCGGCGGCGCAAAAACGACAATGATGCTGAGGTCTTCCGTAATCGTATGAAAACGGTGGGGCACGTGCTCTTCCACATAGATCAAAGCCCCGGCGCTTACTTCGCGGTGCTCACCGTCAATTTCAATCGTACCGGCTCCCGAGACGATGTAATAGATCTCATCCTCGGTGTGCGGTGATTGAGGGTCGGTTTCCCCGGCTTTCAGCACGTAGAGACCAACGCTCAGTCGCTTGGCTTTGAAAAACTCGTGGTAGACTTCTCCGTTTTCGCTGTGGCCCCCAACTATCTGGGCCAAGTCAAAGACATCCATGTTCTCTTACCCTTTGATGGCGTAGGTGCTGGGCGTAGGCTAACGAGCCTGATACCCCGTAATTCACCTGTAATTTTTCGAGTATAACATGGTGATTGTTGAGTTATATTGACCAAAATAACTCCGGCTCTGTAACAGACAACTGGTCTGAATTTTGGGTGGTGTGCTAACGTGGTGTTATGTCGACAGGAAGCAGTGAAGACCAGTCATCGGAACTGGGGGAGCAAGCAGCCGATTCCATTATTGAACCGGCCCTCGAAACAAACTCTGAAGCGACCGCTGGAACAAGCCGGGCAGCCAGCCCAAATAAGCGCTCACTCCAGAGTTTGGAGGACGCTGCCAGCGAGCTTGCCAGGACCATGGGGTTGCCCGCACCCAGAGGTCAGGCCCAACGGGACGCACTCATCCTGGCGGCCCACCGGGCCCTTGACGCCCCTGATCTAAAGGGCGTAAACCTTAGCGCCCCGGAATGGGATGACCAAGGGCAAGATCTGGACGACCTTTTATTTGCCGGCACTGCGCTGTCAATTATCCGCATGGAGTACGGGCAATTCCTGACTCCTGAGGCATGGATTATAGACGCAGATCAAATTCGTGACACGCTGGTTCATTCCGGCACTGGCCCCACTCGGTTCCTCTCCGGTGACTACCGCCACGCCAATAGCGTCCTGACTGAGATTTGCCTCCAATCCGCGCCTTCTGAATTGGCTGGCCAACTCGTCCTGCTGAACGCCATCATCGAATCCCAGGAACAAGTCCGGACTATTGACCGTCACTTGCCTCTTGGGATTGCACTATTCAGCCGGAGCCGTATCTCCGGACCCCAGGCCTGGCCAGAGCTAGAAACCATCGCCATTTGGCGTCGCAACCTTGGCGAAGAGATCAAGTCCGAGTCCATCCCTGCTGGGCTGCTGAATTATCTGAAAACAGACTTTTCCCAATCAGTTCTCCGCCCATTGGTCCAGAGCGTAGAACAACTCTCAGAGGCGAACCAAGCCCATGCCGCTGCGGTGGCCGCCAAACTGGACGCCGCACGGCGAGAACTGCTCGACCTGGGCATGCGGAACCCGCTGCTAAATTACCGCTTGCTCCGCTCTAGGGGCGCTCGGATACAAGGTCACACCCCGCAGGACATCATCACCGCGCTGGACGAAGATGAGATGACGGCCGTCCTGCTGCCGGAGACTGGGGCTGAAGGTGGAAATCGCAAACGCGACCTTCAGTTGAGCACCGCCCACCCAGCGGAGGACTTGGACCGCCGACTGCTCTCCACATACCGCCTGGCGAACTCGTTCCTCCAAGAACAAGGCGTAAATACCCTTTTCCTGGCGCTGGGCATGCTGGAATGGGTGGACAATGGATCCGAGACTCGTCTCGCGCCCTTGGTCCTGCTTCCGGTCAGCCTGGAGCGGACCAATCCCAGGGGCAGTTTCCTGTTGCGCCATACGGGAGACGACCCCGAATCAAACGTATCACTCAGGGAAAAGCTGCGACTGGAATTTGGGATCGGGCTGCCGGAACTACCTGACACCGATGTCCTGGACATCGACCAGTATTTCGACTCAGTTGCCGAATCCGTTAGCGGGTTGCGAGGCTGGACCGTCGATCGAGGCCGAGTTGCCCTAGCTTTCTTCTCCTTCAGCAAATTCTTAATGTACCGGGACTTGGACATTGAGACCTGGCCCGACGACGCATCCCCAGCCGAGCACCCGATTATTGAGTCTCTGCTGGAAGACGGGTTCGACGAAGCCCCGCCACTGGTGAGCAGCGACGATAACCTGGACTCGTTCTTGGCCCCCGGCGACAGCTACCACGTGGTTGATGCCGACGGCTCCCAAACCCTAACGCTGATGGACGTGAACCAGGGCATGAACCTGGTGGTCCAGGGCCCGCCGGGAACCGGAAAATCCCAGACCATCACCAACATGATCGCCGAGGCTGTTGGGAACGGCCGTTCCGTTTTGTTCGTATCGGAGAAGATGGCTGCGCTGGAAGTGGTGAAGCGCCGCTTGGACAATGCGGGATTGGGCGACGCCTGTTTGGAGTTGCACAGCCAAAAAACCGCCAAGAAGATGGTCCTGGACGAACTGGCCCGGACTCTGGACTTGGGCCGCCCGCGCACCGGGGCAGTGGCCGAAGATGTAAACGAGCTGGTCCGCCTCAGGGATCGGCTGAACGGATACAGCAATGCCATCAACCAGACTGTCGGCGAATCGGGTGTTACCCCATTCCAGGCGGCAGGAGAACTGTTGGCGACCACTCACTTCCAGTCGCCCAAAACACCCATCACCAGCATCAGCCAGTGGTCTCAAGCCGAGTTCCGCCGCAAGCGGGGGTTGGTCGAAGAGTTGCAAGCCAGGGTCATCGCCATGGGACCGCCCAAAGAACACCCATTCTGGGGCGCAAAACTAACGGAGCTGCTACCAGCGGCGCAATACGACCTAAAAGCCAAGTTGGAAGCCTACAAAGCGGCGCTATTGGCCATGCCGAGCGCCACCGACCTGCTGGCGCAGACCATGTGGCTGGCC
>Ga0209089_10001577_pt1 | contig 20891 bp, 26 predicted proteins | sample ArcticOcean_MG_C_FD_187431 | JGI IMG/M metagenome (GOLD analysis project Ga0209089, IMG submission 187431) | Marine microbial communities from western Arctic Ocean - ArcticOcean_MG_CB2_150 (SPAdes) (version 2) | ecosystem: Environmental > Aquatic > Marine > Oceanic | place: Arctic Ocean: Canada... | reverse complement strand
AATTATTAACATTTTATTAATTAAAAACTTATCTTTAAAAAAATCACCTATTAATTTTTTTTTTGGTGAACATTTATTAATCATATAAACTAACAATGTCCATGGTGCCCCAACAAATCCTATTACATCTTTATTATTAGTTAAAACATTTTCTTTAACTTTTTTTATAGATTTATAAATGGGTGATAATTTTTTTAAAAAATCTTTTTCATTAATCTTATATATTTTTTCTAAATTAAGAGGGCCTAATTCTGGACCAAAGTTTTTCTTAAACTTAACTTCTTGATTTAAACCATAAGGAATCATTAATATATCTGAGAAAATTATAGCAGCATCTAATTTAAATCTTTGTAGTGGTTGTAAAGTAATTTTAGAGGATAAATTTTTATTTAAACATAAATTAATAAAATTAGGGTTTAATTTTCTAATTTTTCTAAATTCAGGTAAATACCTACCAGCTTGTCTCATAAACCAAATAGGTTTATTTGTTGTTGTTTTTTTTAATATTGTTTTATGAATAGGAGTCATAATAATAAGTAAATATATAAGTATAGTATTAGTTATATGTCATGTGAATAAAGAGAGTTATTTTTTATAAACACTTTATTTAGTTATTATACACAATTAATATTAATCAAAAATCCTTGCGTATTAGCTAATTTGAAGTGCATTTTAAACTTATAAAATAAATGTATATTAGTTAATTAACATGTTTATTTATGTTTATAAAATAAGGGTTTTACATCATTAAAACAAAATAATTTTAATTATAAAAAATAAGCTTATTAATACATAATTATAAACATTTTATATATGAACAATACATATCAAATATATTTAATTTCTGACTCTACCGGTGAAACTTTAGATAGAATTTTTTTAGCTCTTAAAGCTCAATTTAATAATTTTAATTATAAAATTAATCAATGTTCTTTTACAAGAACAGAAAACCAAGTTTTAAAAATATTAGATATTTGTAAAAAAAATAAAAATTCAATAATTTTATATACAATTGTTGATAGTAATTTAGCTAAATTTTTAACCCTAGAAAGCAATAAAATAAAAATTCCTTGTTTTGGTGTATTGGGAGATTTAATTCTTAGTTTTTCAAAATTACTTAAAAAAAAAGCATCACATATACCTAGTGGTCAACATATTTTAAATGAAGAATATTATAATAGAATTGAAGCAATACAATTTACAATGAATCATGATGATGGAAATTTAATAAATGATATAGAAAAGTCAGATATAATTTTACTAGGTGTTAGCAGAACAAGCAAAACACCAACGTCTATTTATTTAGCAAATAAAGGTTTAAAAACTTCAAATATCCCATTGGTTAATGAAAATTCAATACCTAATTTATTAAAAAAAAAACCAAAAATTGCTTGTGTGGTTGGTTTAACTAGTGAAGCAGAAAGGTTGGTAGATATAAGAAAAAATAGAATGAATATATTACATGAAACTGAAAATATAACTTATACAAATTTTGAAAAAATTTTAAAAGAAATAGAAGAAGCAAAAAAAACATTCAAAAAATATAAATGGCCTGTAATCGATGTAACAAGAAAATCCGTTGAAGAAATAGCAGCATCTGTTATTAAAATTTATGAAATTTCAAAAGAAAATGCCTAAAGAAATTATTCTTGCATCAAAAAGTTTAGTTAGGAAGAAAATCTTAGAAGAAAATGGAATTAAATGTATTGTCGAACCATCTAATGTAGATGAAGATTTAGTTAAAGAAAGTCTATTAAAAGAAAATACAAATCCAAAGTTAATTTCAAAAAACTTAGCAGAATTAAAAGCTAATAAAGTAAGTCAAAAAAAAAATGAAAGTTTGGTTTTAGGGGCAGACAGTATTATTAATTTGAATGAAGAAATTATTTCAAAACCATCAAGTAGAGATGAAGCTTTAGCCATTCTTCAAAAATTAAATGGACAAAAACATGAATTAATAAGCTCTGTCTGTATATCTAAAAATGGTTCTATGATATGGAATTATACAGATATTGCTGTTTTGACAATGAAGCAAATGAGCAAGCAAGAATTAAAATCATATTTAAATAAGATAAAAGACAAAGAATTATATGCTTACAATGTTTATCAAATTGAAGGTGAAGGAAGATCCCTGTTTTCAGAAATAGAAGGTGATGAAAATACAATTATGGGCTTACCAATAAAACAAATAAAAAAATATTTAAATAATTACTGAGAAAGCAGATTTTAAAGTTATATATGGAAACAATTAAATGAAAAAATATATAGTTATAGGAAATCCGATTGAACATTCTCTATCACCTAAATTACATAATTATTGGATTGGGGAAAATAATATAGATGCTATTTATGGCAAAAAACAACTTAAAGAAAATGATATTGAAGCAATAATTAATGAAGTTAAAAATGATAAAATTAATGGAATAAATGTAACCGTTCCATTTAAGAAATCAATTATTCCTTATCTCGATCAGTTAACTTTAATTGCAAAAGAAGCTCAATCAGTAAATACGATTTTTAAGAAAGATAATAAAATTTTTGGTGACAATACAGATATTGGTGGATTTGAACATTCATTAAAACATATTAATTATGATGTTAAAAATAAAAAAATATTTATTTTAGGGGCAGGCGGCGTTGTTCCATCTATTATTTTAGCTTTAAAAAAATTAGAAGTTTCTAAAATTTCCATAAGCAACAGAACCAAAGAAAAAGCTGAAGATTTAAAAAAAATTTATAAAGATTTAGAAGTTATAAGTTGGGGACAATGTGCTGATTTTGACATAATTATTAACGCAACTACTTTGGGTTTAAAAAAAGATGATCAAATTGAATTAGATTTTAGTAAATTTAAATCAGATAAATTGTTCTATGATGTAATTTATAATCCTTCTAAAACTAATTTTCTTTTAAAAGGAGAAAAGCTGGGAAATAAAATTGAAAATGGTAAAATGATGTTTATTTATCAGGCTCAGCTGGCATTTAAAATTTGGCACAATATTTTACCTAAAGTTGATGATAAACTATTAGATTAATGATTAGATTTGCTGTTGTTGGAGATATAGGTTCTGGAAAAAGTTATGTGGCTAAACAGTTTGGTTATCCTGTTTTTAATGCAGATGCTGAAGTTATTAAATTATATAAAACTAATAAAAAGTGTTTTATTAAACTTAAAAAATTACTACCTAAATATATAATTTCCTTTCCCATTAAAAAAACTGAGATTTTTAAAGCTATAATGATTAATCAATTTAATCTTAAAAAAATTACTAAAATTATTCATCCAGAAGTGAGAATTAAAATGAATAAATTTTTGATTAAAAACAGAAATAAGAAAATTGTTGTTTTAGATATTCCACTTTTATTAGAAAATAAAATTAATAAAAAAAATGATGTTTTAATATTTGTTGATGCTAAAAAATCTCAAATTTACAAAAGATTAAAAAGAAGAAAAAATTTCAATTTAAAATTGTTTAAAAGTTTTAAAAAAATTCAACTTCCTGTGGAATATAAAAAGAAAAAATCACAATTTATTTTAAAAAATAATTTTACTAATAAATTTTTAAAAAAAGGTGTAAAAAGGATTTTAAAAGAAATTATATAAAATGTTAGAAGTAGTGCTTGATACAGAAACAACTGGTTTGTCAGTTAAAGAAGGACACAGAATAATTGAAATAGGGTGCATAGAGCTTGATAATTTAATTCCCACTGCAAAGAAATTTCATTGTTATTTAAATCCTGAAAGACAAGTTTCTAAAAAAGCTTTTGAAGTTCATGGGTATACGGATGAATTTTTACTAACAAAACAAAAATTTAAAGAGGTAGCAGATGATTTTTTAAATTTTATAAAAGATAAAAAGTTAATTATACACAATGCAGAATTTGATTTGTCCCATTTAAATAATGAACTTTCTTTATTGGGAAAAAATAAAATTGATAAAAAAAATGTTGTTGATACTCTTGAATTAGCTAGAGATAAATTTCCCGGATCATCTATTAGCCTTGATGCTCTTTGCAAGAGATACAGAGTAGATAACTCTAAAAGAATTAAGCATACAGCTCTTATTGATTGTGAATTATTATACAAAGTTTATATTAATTTAATTGATCAAAAGGAGCCAACATTAAATTTTCAAAATCAGGAAACTAATAATATAGATATTAATTTAATTAATAATAATTTATATTGTAAACAAATAGTTAAACCAACATTAGAAGAACTTAAATTACATCAAAATTATTTGAAAATAAGTTTAAAAAAAAATTTTTTTAATTAGATTGTTCTTTATATAGATTATTAAAATCAACTTTTTTGTCAAACTTAATTCCTGAGAAGCCTGAACTATTTATTAAGTTAAGAAATATTTTTTCTAAATTTGGATAAATTTTATTTTGAACATCACATAATAAAATTTTTTTTAAATCTTCTTTTTTAACATCATCATCAATTTTAACAATTGAAGCATATGTCATTTCGAAGTGAGATTTTTTTTCGTTAGGATCTTTGTCTTCAAATTTTAAAGTTGTGTTAACTTCAATAAGTTTATTTTTTAATGGTTTTGAAGCAATATCAATATTTAAATGATATTTTGATATGTTATCTTTGACAAATAGATAAGTTTGTACATCAGATGTTTCACTCGAAGCATCTTTAACAAATTCTGTTAATATTTTAAAATTTTCTTTCATTATCTTCATCTATATCTTCAAATTCACCATTAATAAAATCTTGTTTTTTTTGATTATCTTTTGAATACTTCATTGATATCTTTTTTAGTATCAATTTTCTTGTTGGTGGAAAAATGATTAATAATCCAAAAGTATCGGTTGCAAATCCAGGCAGTATTAGCAGTAAAGCTGCAAAAGCTAATGCAGCACCTGAAATTATTTCATAAATAGGACTTTCATTTTTGATTATTTGTGACATTCCTGATTTAAGAGTATTAAATCCCTCATATCTTGCATAAATTATACCAATAAATGCAGTTATTAAGATAAGCGATACTGTATTAAAAGCACCTATTTGAGATCCAATTTTGATGAATAAATAAATTTCAATTAATGGAATTGAAATTAATAATAATAATAATGCGTTCATTTATCTTTAATGTAAATTGCTTGTTGTAATTAAGCAACATACTAAATATTATTTGCATATGAATTATAGTTTTGAATATATTGATATAATCCTTTTGGCAATGATAGCTGGTTTCATTTTTCTAAGACTAAGAGGAATATTAGGCAAAAGAACTGGTTTTGATGGAAAATTACCAGCTGATGGTTTTGAACAAAAGTTTTCAAAAAAGATAATTAAAAAAAATTTAGAAAATCAGGTTTTTGATGATGATGCTCAAAAAGATTTTTTAAAAGGAGCAAAAATTGCATATGAAACAATAATTACTGATTTTAGTGATAGTGACAATAAATTAACAAGATGCAAATCTCTTTTGAGTAAAAAAATTTATGATCAATTTAAGGAAGCTCTCTTAGAAAGAGAATCAAAAGATTATTATGCTGAAATAACATTTGTAGGAATTAATTCTGCATCAATAAAAGAACATAAAAAAATAGAAAATAGTTTAGAAGTAACGGTTGATTTTGTTAGTGAACTTATAACATGTGTTAAAGATAAGGATAAAAAAATTATATCAGGTGATCCTGAAAAAGTTAAAAAAGTTTATGATACTTGGAAATTTTCTAAAGATACGAGAACAACAAATCCCAATTGGTTACTAGTAGACACAATAACATAATTGAATAAAAAACTTTCAGATAAAGATAAAAAAGATTGGCAACACTTTATATCTGGTGAAGAAAAAGTTCAGAATAAAGATTTATCCTCATCCTCATTAGAAACAAATAAAAATTTAATAAAAATTATTGATTTACATGGTTTTTCTTTAGAAGATGCCAATAGAACTATTGGTGAATTTATAAATAAATGTTTTAAAACTAATGTTAGCAAAATAACTGTAATTACAGGCAAAGGATTAAGATCAAACAATATTAATAATCCTTATGTTTCCAAAGATTTAAGCATTCTAAAAAATTCAGTTCCAGAATTCATAAAATCTAATTTTGATTTAATGAAAAAAATTCAAAATATTAAAGAAGCAAAAGTCGAAGATGGTGGAAGTGGTGCTTTTGATATTTTTCTTAAAAAGTTTAAAGAATAAATTTAGACAGATCAGTATCTTTAACTAATTCTCCAAGATTTTTATTAACATATTCAGAATTAATTGTAATTTTTTCACCAGATCTATCTGTAGCTGAAAAACTAATATCATCTAAAACTTTTTCAATAATAGTATGTAATCTTCTAGCACCTATATTTTCCACACTAGAGTTTACTTCTGTAGCAAGGTTAGCAATTGTATCTATCCCGTCTTCACTAAATTCTAAATCTACATTTTCAGTTTTTAAAAGAGCTTTATATTGTTTGATCAAACTATTATCAGGTTCTTTAAGAATTCTTATAAAATCATTACTCGTTAAAGCATCAAGTTCGACTCTTATTGGGAGCCTTCCTTGTAATTCTGGCAACAAGTCAGAAGGTTTTGCAAGTTGAAAGGCACCAGAAGCTATAAATAAAATATGATCGGTTTTAATTGGACCATATTTGGTACTTACAGTTGTTCCTTCTATTAAAGGCAATAAATCTCTTTGAACTCCTTCTCTTGAAACATCACCACCCACACGATCAGTTCGTGCAGAAATTTTGTCTATTTCATCTAAAAAAATAATTCCATTATTTTCAGTTGAATTTTTTGCTGATTTAATAATTTTATCTTGTTCAATTAGCTTATCTGATTCTTCATTTATTAAAATTTCATGAGATTCCTTTACTGTCATTTTTTTCTTTTTTTCTTTACTGCCCATCGATTTTCCAAGCATTTCACCAATATTAATCATACCAACATTTGCTCCTGGCATTCCTGGTATTTCAAAAGATGGCATTGCATTAGTTTCGTTTACTGAAATTTGAATTTCATTATCGTCTAAGTCACCATCTCTGAGTCTTTTTCTAAAACTTTCTTTTGTTGCAACACTTGCTTTGTTTCCAACTAATGCATCAAGCACTTTTTCTTCGGCTAGTTGTTGTGCTTGTGTATAAACTTCTTTTCTTTTTTTTACTTTTTCCATTGCTATCGCGATTTCTAATAAGTCTCTTACAATTTGTTCTACATCCCTCCCAACATAGCCAACTTCTGTAAATCTTGTTGCTTCAACTTTTACGAAAGGTGCTTCGGCAAGTTTAGATAATCTTCTTGAGATTTCTGTTTTACCAACTCCTGTTGGTCCAATCATTAAAATATTTTTTGGTAAAACTTCATCTTTCATTTCACCTTTTAAAGCTTGTCTTCTCCATCTATTTCTTAAAGCTATCGCTACTGCTCTTTTAGCTTTATTCTGTCCAACCACATATCGATCTAATTCTGAAACTATTTCTCTCGGAGATAAAGAACTAATATATGAGCTATCTTCTTTTACATGCTTTTTTTTTTGAACTAGCGGTGTAACGTTTAAATTTTCCATTAAATTTTTTCAATCTGAATATTATTATTTGTAAAGACACATATATCTGATGCAACTTTAATAGCCTTTCTTGCAACTTGTTCTGCCGATAGTTCTGTATCTATTAAAACTTTTGCCGCTGCTAAAGCATAATTACCTCCTGATCCTATACCAATTACATCTCCTTCTGGCTCCAATACATCGCCGGTTCCAGAAATTATAAAACTTTTTTCTTTATCCCCAATTGCCATTAGTGCCTCTAATTTTCTTAAATATTTGTCTGTTCTCCAGTCTTTAGCTAGTTCAACTGCTGCCCTAGTTAAATTACCAGCATGTTTTTCTAGCTTTGCCTCAAGTCGTTCAAATAAAGTTAATGCGTCCGCTGTTGAACCAGCAAATCCCGCAATTACATTTCTCTTTTCAATTTTTCTAACTTTATTGGCTGTGCTTTTAATTATGGTGTTGCCCATACTTACTTGTCCATCACTGGCAACTATTACTTCATTATTTTTTCTTATAAGTACTATTGTAGTCATGTTTTATAGATGGATATTAAATTGAATAGTTCAAGTGTCGGATTACTATTATTGATATAATTAAATAATATATATATACCTATAAAAATAAAATGAGCCGAAAAGCAAAAGTTTTAAGAAAAACAAAAGAAACAAGCATTGATATTGATTTAAATATTGATGGCAAGGGCAAGTATAAAATTGATACAGGAATAGGTTTTCTTAATCATATGCTTGAGCAATTATCAAAACATTCATCTATTGATTTAAAAGTTAAAGCAAAAGGTGATACACACATTGATCTTCATCACACCACAGAAGATACTGGAATCGCAATTGGAGAATGCTTAAAAAAAGCATCTAAAAAATTTATGGGTATAAAAAGGTATGCTCATGCACTTATACCTATGGATGAAACTTTAACAAGAGTTGCCATTGATGTTTCAAATAGACCCTATCTGATTTGGAATGTAAAACTAAAAGTAGAAAAACTAGGAGAGATGGATACTGAATTATTTAAAGAATGGTTTCAAGCATTTTCACAGTCAGCTGGCATCACACTCCATGTTGAAAATATTTATGGTGATAATAGCCATCATATAATTGAATCATGTTTTAAAGGTCTTGCAAGATCTTTAAGGCAAGCACTTGAAATAGACCCAAAAAATAAAAAGATAATACCATCGACAAAAGGATCTTTATAAAAGTTATAGTTTAATGAATATTGCAATCATTGATTATGAATCGGGCAATATTAGCTCTGTTATTAATTCTTTTAAATTAGTAAGTGAAAAAACTAATAGCGATATTAAAATTGAAGTAACTTCAGATTTAAAAAAAATTTCTAATTCCGACAAAGTAATACTTCCTGGCCAAGGTTCTTTTAAGGAATGTATGACATCATTGTTAAAAATAAATAACTTAAGAGAAACTCTAGAAGATTTTGCAATTACTAAGAAAAAACCTTTATTTGGTATATGCGTTGGGATGCAAATGTTTGCCGATGTAGGTCTTGAAGAAGCAGAAACAAAAGGGTTTGGATGGATAGGTGGAAAAGTTTCAAAAATAGACAATAAAAACAATAAATATAAACTACCGCACATGGGCTGGAACGAAATATCAATCAAAAAGAAAAGCAATTTATTTAAAAATATTAATGATAACTCGCACATGTATTTTGTGCATAGCTTTGAATTTCTTCCGAATGAAGAACAGTATGTGACAAGTACAATTAATTATTCAAAAGAAATTGTATCTTCATTAGAAAAGGACAATATTTTTGGAACACAATTTCACCCTGAAAAAAGTGATAAAGATGGATTAAAAATAATTGAAAATTTTATAGCTTTATAATTAATGAAAATATTTCCAGCAATTGATATCAAAAATAAAAAATGCGTGAGATTATTAAAGGGAGATTTTAACAATGAAACAATATATGTCCAATCACCATTTGAACAAGCTAGTAGATATAAAGAGGTGGGTTTAACTAATTTACATATTGTTGATTTAGATGGAGCTTTAAGTGGAGAACTTGTTAATTTTGAAACTGTTAATAAAATTGTAAAAGAATTAAAAATCAGAGTTGAAATAGGCGGAGGAATACGTTCACTAAAAAATATAGATACATATTTAAATTTAGGTGTTGATAAAGTTATTTTAGGGAGTGCTGCTATAAAAGATCCATCTTTTTTAGAAGAAGCTTGCAAGAAGTTTAATGGAAAAATTGCCCTAGGCATAGATGCAAAAAAAGGCTTAATTGCAGTTTCTGGATGGAAGGAATCAACAAATATTTTTGCAGAGAATTTTTTAAAAGAGGTTAATGAATTTGGATTTTCAAGAATTATTTATACTGACATAGAAAGAGATGGCACTAAAACAAGACCGAATATTGAAGAAAGTCTTAAACTTGCAAAAATTTCTAAAGCACCAATTGTAATTTCTGGAGGAATTGCATCAATTGAAGATGTAAAAAAAATTAAGACTTTAGAAAAATTTAACATAGAAGGTGTGATTATTGGTAAAGCAATTTATGATGGAGACATAAAACTTAATGAATTATCAGAGATAGAAAATGCTTAAAAATAGAATTGTCCCTTGTTTAGATGTTAAAAATGGAAGAGTTGTTAAAGGTATAAATTTTGTTGATCTTAAAGACGCAGGTGATCCAGTAGAACAAGCAAAAATTTATAGTGATGGTGGTGCAGACGAAATTTGCTTCTTAGATATTACTGCATCTAATGAGAATAGATCAACTATTTATGAGGTTGTAAAAAAAACTTCTGAAAAATGTTTTGTTCCTTTAACGGTTGGTGGTGGCGTCAGAAGCATAAAAGACATTCATAAACTATTAAAATGTGGAGCTGATAAAGTGTCTATAAATACTGCAGCTGTACAAAACCCAAAAATTGTTATGGAAAGTTCATTAAAGTTTGGCTCCCAATGCATTGTAGTTGCCATAGATGCAAAAAGAAAAGCAAATGCCTGGGAAATTTTTACTCATGGAGGTAGAAATAAAACAGATATTGATGCAATAAAATTTGCAAAACAAATGGAAGAATATGGTGCAGGAGAATTACTGGTAACATCAATGGATAGAGATGGTACGCAAAAAGGCTATGATATAGATTTAATAAAAAAGATATCTGAAATGGTAAATATACCAGTTATTGCTTCTGGCGGGGTTGGTAATTTAGATCATTTAGCAGAAGGAATTACTCAAGGTAAAGCAAATGCGGTCTTAGCCGCATCTATATTTCATTATGGAAAATATTCAATTAAGGAAGCAAAGCAATATTTGGACTCAAAAGGAATTCCTGTTAGAATTTAATTATGTTTAAAGGATTGGAAGAACTTGTTAAAATTATTCGCGAAAGAAAAAGCTCTTCACCAGATAAATCTTATACTAACAAATTACTAAATGATAAAAAGTTAAGTGCTGAAAAAGTTAGAGAGGAGATTAAAGAATTATTAGAAGCCGTTGAAAAAAACACTAACAAAATTCACGAATCCGCTGATGTATTATATCATTTATTGGTTTATTTGGAGGCAAATGAAATTAAAATTGAAGATGTAATGCAAGAATTGAAAAAGAGAAAAAAATTTGAATAAATTTAAGATCTTAGTAGTATTAATTTTGTGCTTTGCTTTTTATAAAGGTTTTGTTGTAATCAAAGATTTTGAAATTGGCGTTGATTCAAGGGTAGCTAAAATTGAACAGGCTGCTGGTTTAGAAAAACAAGATGCTGGTTTAGAAAAACAAGATGAAGTTATTGGTCTCATGATGTATTTAGGAAACCCACCAGTGATGAAAGAACACTTATTAATGTACTCAAGTGAAGATTGTTTAATAAAAAAAGAGATAGCTGAGTTGACTTCAGGCGCAATCTATAAATGCTTAAAGGTTGATGCTGTTATAAAAAATAAAAAAATTGTTAGCATTATTAAAGAAATAGAAGTTATTAAATGAAATACGATGATAACAATATTTTTGCAAAGATATTAAGAGAAGAAATACCCTGTAAAAAAATATATGAAGATGATTATATATTGTCATTTCATGACATTAATCCCCAAAAAAAAATTCATGCTTTAGTCATACCAAAAGGCAAATATATAGATTTAGATGATTTTAATGCCAAAGCTTCAGATGAAGAAATTGTTGGTTTAATCAAAGGGATTTCGATAGTTGCAAAAAAATTAGATATATCTTTAGATGCAGGCAAAGGATACAGGACTCTTTCAAATTTAAGTGAACATGGCGGTCAAGAGGTACCTCACTTGCATTTTCATTTATTTGGAGGCGAAAAAGTAGGAAAAATGGTTGAGTGATTGAAGAAATTTTTAGAAAATATTTAGAAATAAAATCTATTGATTACTTAAATGAAGTTGAAAAACCTTCACATAGTTATTCGTTAAATTTAATTGAACCTAAAGATTTTCAATTAAATAAATTTCTCTATAAACAAATTGGAAAAAAATATCATTGGATCGATAGATTGGCATGGACTGATAAAAATTGGATTGCATATGTTTCTAACAAAAAACTTAAGACTTATCTTTTAAAAAATAATGATAATTTAGTAGGCTACTTTGAATTAATATTTAATGGAGAAAAACAAGAAACTGAAATTGCCTATTTTGGTATTTTAGAAGAATATTTTGGAAAAAAATTGGGAGGATTTTTATTAACTGAAGCAATTAAAAAATCTTTTTTATTAAACACAAAAAGAGTTTGGGTGCACACCTGTTCATTAGATCATGAAAATGCTTTAAAAAATTATTTATCTAGAGGAATGACTGTTTTTAAGTCTGAGATTTTAAAAAAAGAAATTGCTTAATTCATTTGAGGTAGTTTAAAAACATTTTTATCAATTTTTTGATTTATTTTAATTTTAAACATAAAAGTAATTACTAAATTTTGGTAAATGTCTTCGGTTTGCCAACCAATTAAATTTAAAGTTTGATTATCAAAAAAGATATTAATTTTATTATTATTATTTACTATTGTAAAATTAAAATATTTATTGTCAACAACTCTACCTTTTAAGTTTTTAATTTGATTTATCAAATAATTTTTGTCCAAAATTAATTCTAAAGGAGTTTTTTTAAGTGGATATCTATAATATTGATTATTTGTTTGGTTTTTAATTACTAATGATTTTCCATTAGAGACCATAATTTTCTTATTAAAATTATTATACAAGCACCAAATTTTTTTTGGATATTCTATTATACAACTTCCTTCTTCAGTTTTGTTATCAATTGTTTGTTTAAAATTAAAAGTCAAGTTATTAGTTTTTTTTAAATTTAAAATGATTTCTTCTTTTAAAGCTGCTTGCAATGGGTTAAAGAAAGTAAAAAATAAAAAAATAGTTAATGTTTTTTTTATCATTAAAGAACTTCGCGTTTACCAACATGATTAGCTTTGCTTACAATTCCATTAGCCTCCATCATATCAATTATTCTTGCTGCACGATTATATCCAATTTGAAGTTTTCTTTGTAGGAAGGATGTGGATGCTTTCCCTTCTGATTTTATAATATCTAAAGCCGCCGTATAAAGCTCATCTTTTTCCCCATTGTTAGTAACATTTTCTCCCATTTCTTTTTCATCTTTAAAATTTAATATTTCTTCAACATAATCAGGTTTTTCTTGAGAACGTAGATGATTATTAATTTTTTCAATTTCATCTTCAGATACAAATGGTGCATGAATTCTAACCATTTTGTTTGCTGACGACATATAAAGCATGTCTCCTTTACCAAGTAATTGTTCAGCACCTTGTTCCCCAAGTATAGTTCTGCTATCGATTTTTGATGTTACTTGAAATGATATTCTAGTTGGAAAATTAGCTTTAATTGTACCGGTAATAACGTCAACACTTGGTCTTTGTGTGGCCATAATAATATGAATCCCAGCAGCTCTGGCCATTTGCGATAATTTTTGTATATAATTTTCTATTTCTTTTCCAGCCACCAACATGAGATCTGACATCTCATCAACAATTACTACTATGTAAGGCATAGGTAGTTTGTGTTTAGTGTTGTAGCTATCTATATTTTTGACACCTTGTTTAGTCATTAATCGGTATCTACTTTCCATTTCTTTAACAACCCATCCCAAAACAGAGGCTGCTTTTTTTGCTTCGGTGATTACTGGACATAATAAATGTGGAATATCTTCATATGTAGATAGCTCTAACATTTTTGGATCAATTAAAATAAATTTACACTTATCTGGTGGGTGTCGATAAAGAAGAGATAGAATAATTGTATTAATACAGATTGATTTTCCCGAACCCGTTGTACCTGCAATTAATAAGTGTGGCATAGAAGAAAGATCACCAGTAACTGGAACACCAGAAATATTTTTACCCAATGCAATTGGTAGTTTGATATCTTTTTTAAAAAAATCGTTATGAGAAATAATTTCACTTAAATAAACATTTTCTCTTGATGAATTGGGTAATTCAATACCAATAGTATTGCTTCCCGGAATTGTTGAAATTCTGGCAGACTCTGAACTAGTATTCCTTGCAATATCTTCAGATAAATTAATTATTTTTGAAACTTTAATTCCTGCTGCAGGCTCAAATTCATTTAAAGTGACAACAGGTCCATGACTTATTTTTTTTATTTTTCCTTCAACTCCAAAATCTAGAAGAATTTTTTCTAGAAAATTAGGATCAATACCGTCTTCATCTAAAGATTTTTGTCTATCTTTTTTTGATGGTATTTTTAATAAATTAATTGAAGGCAAAATAAATTTAATTTTAGTGCTCTTAGTTTCGAATCTATCTTTAACAAATGGTAAATCTTCTTGGACAAGATTTTTAGTTTCAGCTATAGGATTAATAATTTTTTCATTATTAATTGAATTTTTTTCCTTTTTTTTGAATAGGAATTTAAATAGTATTTTTATAAAATTTACACATGGCTTTAATTTAAAATTAATGCTTATTAAAAATAATGATAAAATGATTATAACCAAAATATAATAGGAAATTTCCTGGTTTAAATTAATTAATGAAGCTAAAAAAGTTTTCTCTAAAAATTTCCCTACAAAACCTCCATTACCATTAATTGATAGCCAAAAAGAGTTTGGATAAAAAACAGAAAAAAACAAAGCTCCTAAGAGTGAATATAAAATTGTATAAAATAAATTAGTTATTAAAATAAAAATCTGTTTTGATTTTATAATATTTATGCTTGTGAAAAATAAACTAATAGAAATAAACATAGAGATAAGTCCCAAAGACTGAAAAAAAAGATCTGACGTAAAACTGCCTTTAAAACCAAGTATATTTTGAATTTCTGTATTTTCAGGAAAAATAAAGTTGGGATCTTCTGGAGAATAACTTAGTAGGGAGATGAGCAAAAATATACTAATTAAAAATATTACCAATCCAAATAACTCGATAGATCTTTTAATTATAAAATTTAAGCTGATATTGGCTAATTTTTTTATTTCCATAAATAATGAATCAAATTAATCACTTTGTATCATTTAATAATTATGGTTAAAATTAAATTTTAAATATGAATATTTGTTTAATAGGCGATAGTCTTACAAGTTTAGCATTAGCAAAGAACTTAATTAATAAGAATATTAAAGTTTCTGTCTATTATAAAGATGCCCAAAACTCCAATTTCCAATCAAGAACTATAGGAATATCTAAAAATAATTTTGATTTTTTTGATAAAGAAATAATTAAATTTAAAAAAGGTATGTTTTGGAAGATAAAGCAAATTGAAGTTTATAGTGAAAAACTTAAAGATGAAAAAATTTTAAATTTTGAAAGTAGTGAAGAAGAATTATTTTTAATAGCTAAAAATAATGAAATTTATGAGTTGTTAGAAAAAGATTTAAAAAAAAATAAATTATTTAAAAAAATTTTAATAAAAAATAATGATTTTTATAAAAAAATATTAAAAGAACAAAAATATGAATTAATTATTAATTGTGACGGTAATAATAAAATTTCTAGGAATTTTTTTTATAATAAAATTAATAAGAGTTATAATAGCAATGCTTATACAACTATTATAAAACATCAAAATATTAAAAATGAGAAAGCAATTCAGATTTTTACAAAAATTGGGCCCGTTGCCTTTTTACCAATTTCAAATTCTGAAACTTCAATAGTTTTTTCAATAATTAATAAGAAAGTAATTTTAAATGAGAATGAAATTAAAAATTTAATAAGTCTACATAATAAAAATTATGAAATTAAAAATTTTGGCAAATTAGAAAAATTTGAATTAAACTTTTCTGTTTCTAGAAATTATTATTATAAAAATTTAATGGCTTTTGGCGATAGTCTTCACAAAATTCATCCACTTGCAGGACAAGGTTTCAATATGACTTTAAGGGATATAAATATTTTATCTAAAATTATTCAAGATCGTATAGATTTAGGTTTACAGATAGATCATTCAATTTATGAAGTGTTCGAAAAGAAAGCCAAACATTTTAATTTTATTTTTTCTTCTTGTAATGATTTTATTTATGAGTTTTTTAAATTTGATAACAAATATAAAAATAATTATTTGAATCAATTAGTAAAATTTTTAGGTAAAAATAAATTATTTAACAAAATTGCCTCTAAGTATGCTAATCAAGGATTGTCTATTTAAAATTTATTGAATAGTAGTGTTATTAAAATCATCTAAAACATAAGTTTTTATGATTTCCTCTAATTTAAATTTTCTTAAAATTAAATTTTGTGTTTCTAGTAATGCTTGCTTTTCTTCTAAAGAAAATGGCGAAGCCATTGCAAGTGTATTGATTGTTTGGTTTAAATCTTGCTTTTCTAGTTCTTTCCAATTGATAATGTAACCTTTTTTTTGAAATAAAGTTTTTAAATTTTTAAATATAAGTTCAAGATCAGTAAATTTAATTTCTTCTTTGTTTGAATTAATATCATCTTTAAATTCATTAAAACTAACGTTGCATTCACGATAAAGTTTATTATTTTTGATTTCATCAAGAATTTTAAAACGACTAAGACCATTTAAAATAATTAAATATGTTCCATTTTCATTTTCGCTGAAGCTTGTTATTTTTCCTATACATCCAATTTTATATAGTTCAGGCATTGAGTTATTAGATATTTTTTTAGGCTGTACCATGCCTATCATTTTTGAATTTTTCATACTGTCATCAATCATTTCTATATACTTTGGTTCAAAAATATTTAATGGAACTGTTGTTTCAGGAAAAATTATAAAATTTGATATTGGAAATACAGGAATTTTACTTGGTAAATTATTTTTTTTATCCATTCATTAATTTATCAAATTTTTTAAATGTGATCCACTAAATGTGAGTTAATTTATAAATGTAAACTGACACACTATAGTTGCGTTTAAGAAAATGCTAATCTATAATAATTATAAAATTGCGGGCATAGCTCAGTGGTAGAGCGTCTCGTTGCCAACGAGAAGGTCGAGGGTTCGACCCCCTTTGCCCGCTCCAAAAAGAAGATTTATGAATGATTTAGCAGATAAAAAATGTATACCTTGCAAAGGAAGCATACCGGGATTTGATATAACTGAAATACACAAATATCTTAAAATGGTAGATGGCTGGAAAGTTAAAGAAGATGAGTTCAAAATTTTTTATTTAATTAAAGAGTTTAAATTTGGAAACTTTTTAGAAAGCCAAAACTTTATAAATAAAGTATGTGAAATTGCTGAAAAAGAAGGTCATCATCCAGATATTTGGTTTGGCTGGGGTTATGCTAAAATAAAAATTTTTACCCATGCAATAAAAGGTTTACATGAAAGTGACTTTGTTCTTGCGGCTAAAGTAGATAAGATAGCTTAATGTTTAAAATGTCTTGTTTTTGAAAATATTAAGACTGTTCCAGTTTGATTGGCAAATTTAATTATTTCTTTATCTCTTATTGATCCAGATGGTTGAATCACAGCAGAAATACCTGCTTGTACTAAAATTTCAATACCGTCTACAAATGGAAAAAATGCATCTGAAGCAGCTACAATCCCATCGCTATTTTGAATTTTTTGAAATTGATTCATTTTATTTATTGCAATTTTACAACTGTCCAATCGACTTGGCTGTCCGGAGCCTATACCAATGGTAGTATTATCTTTCGCTAAAACAATCGCATTGGATTTAACAAATCTACATATATTAAAAGCAAAAATTAAATTTTTTAATTCTAAGGCGGATGGTTTTTTCTTTGAGACAACTTTAAAATTTTTTTTAAGAAATAGATTTACGTCCGGTGATTGAATTAAAATAGAATTGAAATTTGATATAAAACTTTCTACACTTTCAAAAGATAAATTATTTGCATCAATAATTCGTAAATTTTTTTTTTTCTTTAAAATTTTAAGAGCTTCTTTCTCAAAACCATTACCAATTATAACTTCTAAAAAAATTTTATTTAACTCTAAAGCTAAATTTTTATTGATTTTGTAATTGCATGATACAATGCCACCAAAAGCACTTATAGGATCACATGCTAATGCTAATTGATAACTTTTCTGTTGATCTTTATGAATAGAGACGCCACATGGATTTGTATGTTTCACAATTACTGTGCCAATGTTTTTTGGTAAAGATTTAGAAATGATTAAAGCTGAAAAGATATCATTATAATTATTATAACTTAATTTTTTTCCATGAATTTGAGAAATATCTAATTTATTATTTTTTGAATAAATTGCACTTTCTTGATGTGGGTTTTCACCATATCTTAATTTTTCAATTAAATTGCTAAAAAAAATTTTTTTTTTAGGAAAAAAATTCTTAGAAATTTTATTAAAATAATCAGCAATTAAAGCATCATAGTATGCTGTTTCAGAAAATGCTTCTTCTGACATTTTTTGCCTAAAAGGTAATGAGGTTGAACCTTTATTTGAATTAAGCTCATTTATTAATTTTTCATATTGTTTTGGCGAAGTAATTACAGCTACATCGTTATAGTTTTTTGCAGCAGCCCTAACCATAGTTGGACCCCCAACATCTATATTTTCAATAATTTTAGAATGATTTTTAGTGTTTTTTAATGTTTCCTCAAATGGGTAAAAATTTACAATTACTAAATCGATTTCTTCAAAATTATTTTTAATCAACTCTCTTTTATGAGATTTACTATTTCTTTTACTTAATATTCCTGCATGAATTTTTGGATGCAATGTTTTTACCCTACCATTTAAAATTTCGGGAGAATTAGTGTATTCAGAGACCTCAATACATTTGTATTTTAATTTTTTTATTTTTTTATAAGTGCCACCAGAACTAATTAGTTCTATTTTATATTTTGATAATGTTTTTAAAAGAGGCACTAACTTGTCTTTATTAGATACAGAAATTAGAGCCTTTTTTATTTTTTTCATGTTATATTCTGATTAGCTCCCATTTTATAGTCTGATTTTCATTTTGTGTCATGCCAGAAATAAATATATTTTGATTTTCAATGTATGAATTTTTTTTACCAAAATATAAACCTGTTTCTATGTCAACTGTATTGCCATCACATAAGAATTTCCAACCTTCATTCTCGAGTTCTATAAATATTGATTTACCATCTTGAGTTTTCATAATTTTTATATTGGGCTCTAAATGAAAACGAATTTCAAAATTTGAACTTCTAAAGTTTTTTTTTTTTATTAGTTTATCAATGCCAATGAATTTGTTGTGTTCTGGAAAAAATTCAATTTGTCTATCGTGAATAATGCCGTATTGTTTACTATATCCATCATGAGCAGCTCTTATGCTCCAGTAATTTTTTTGACACACAATAGATTTATTGGTTATTTTTAATCCTTGTTCTAATATTGAGTGCTTATTGCCTTGCTTTCTTAACTTACAGGAAGATCGATTATCAATAATTAAAGTACTATGAGCTGCGGTTGATTTTGAAAGATCATTAAGTTGATGTTTATAATTTTGAAAATATCCAGAATTACATATTAGCTTTTTATCTCTAGATATAATTTCGAAAGATAAAGCTCCTGCTTGATAGTCATTAGAAAATTTTTTTTCAGAACAGGGACCAATATCCATTATAAGTGTATTTTTTTTATTTTTTAAAATTGCATAACCTCCAATTTCATTATTTTCGTTTTTAAAATTGTAACCAAGTCTCTTAAGATAATTGTCAAAGTCAATATTATTAGTTTCATTATTTCCATTAAAGAGAATATTTTTTTTAATGTTTTGGCAAACTAATGAGTAAGCTTGCCCCAAATAATATATAGTTTCATTAATATATTCTGGCACATCATTTTGAGATTCTTTTAACCATTCTCTAATTAATATGAAATATTTTAAATAAAAATTTAGTTGTTTTATGCTTCTTGATTTTGGAAATCCTTCATTATCAAATGAAAATTTGATTATTTTTTTAAGTAAGTTAAAGCCAAAATCTAAATATCTTGATTTGTCTTGATAAGAAAGGCCAGTTAGAATTATTGCTGCACATCCTATCATTTTATCATCAACCCAATCTGACCTCTTTATCTCATTTATTAAGTGGTTAATTTGTTTTTGAATAATAGAATTAAATTTTTTTTTATAACCTTGATTGCTATCTTCATAAGTTAATTTTGAATTTGATATCCAGGCTATTACTCTCTTTGAAAGAATATTAATATTCCAACTTTTGTAATTATAGTTATGATTAGATTCTATCCAGTTAAGAATAATGGATTGGGTAGATTGTTTAGAAGATTTTAAATCTAAGATGAATAGCCAAAAAAAACTATGTAATTTTTTATAATCTGTTTTTTTTATATTTTTATTTGTCCAAATAGAGTCTAGAGAAAAGTTTTCTATTTTACTTTTTTTCCTTTCATAATTGATTAAACAATCTAATAGACTAGGACTTGGTTTATATTCTAAATTTTTATCATTTATTTTAGAAATTTTTTTATTATAGATATTAGAATTTAAATAAAAATTTCTTGTTTTATTTGTAAAGAAAAAAAAAAATTGGTTTATATAATTTAATGAATTTTTAAAAATCATTACGCTTTAAATTGTTTTTAAAGTATCAATATTTTTTTTAATATTACCATTGTTGTTCTTAAAAACTGTTGTGCCAGATACAAGAATATTTGCACCAGCTTTTATTACAAGTTTATTATTATCAAAATTAATTCCTCCATCGACTTCAATATCAAAATTTAAATTTTGTTGATCTTTTATTTTTTTTAATTCTTTAATTTTATCTAAAACTTTTGGTATAAATTTTTGTCCACCAAAGCCTGGATGAACACTCATAATTAAGACTAAATCTATTTTTTCTAAAAATTTTTTAACAACTTCTATTTGGGTTTCGGGATTTAGTGAAATACCAATTTTTTTATTTAGTTTTTTTATATGCTG
>Ga0209089_10001575_pt1 | contig 20903 bp, 16 predicted proteins | sample ArcticOcean_MG_C_FD_187431 | JGI IMG/M metagenome (GOLD analysis project Ga0209089, IMG submission 187431) | Marine microbial communities from western Arctic Ocean - ArcticOcean_MG_CB2_150 (SPAdes) (version 2) | ecosystem: Environmental > Aquatic > Marine > Oceanic | place: Arctic Ocean: Canada... | reverse complement strand
TGAACAAACTGAAGTTCGCAAAGGTAACAGGTTCACTACCTGAACTTGTAAACATCGGTCTTATATCCATCTGGGGGAAATTTAAGCAGGATATGTACTCGTGTCAAATTTGCAGAGAACACTCAGATAAGTCTTAGGCAAAGTATCACTAACCAATTTTTGGTTTTTATCAATATATTGTGTTTATGCTAAATAACTTAATATAATTAGCTTTATTTTCCAATGCAAAAATCCTCAAAAATCAAACCTAAAACCTCTTCAACACTGACCTGCCCCGTAATTCGTCCAATGGACCGGGCCGCCAACCTTAAGTCCTCCGCCGCTAATTCTGTTAATGTAGCTGACTTGTACCGCTCCAATGAGGTCACACATTCTTTCAAAGCCGTTATATAACGCGTTTTGGTTATGGTTGGATCTGCAGATAACTGACAACGCTCGGATACATCGTTCGTGAGTTTTGCCAACAATTCGTCCAAGCCCTCTCCGGTCTTTGCTGACACCCCCAGAAGAGGGGTCAGATTTTTATGGTCTTTTGTCGGATTAAACCCTAAATCTGTCTTATTGACCAAAGAAAGTGTATTTCCTCCAGCAACCACTTCAAGAGTAGCCGCATCTAACTCAGGCCACTTTGAACCATCAAAAACTGCTAACCGTAAATCGGCACTATTAGCTCGCTCCAACGAGCGAGCTACGCCTTCTATCTCAATTCCGCCACTAGCATCTCGGAGACCGGCTGTATCCGCAAGAATAACAGCGAAGCCCCCTAGATCCATATGAACTTCAATAACGTCGCGCGTAGTCCCCGCTTTTTCGGATACAATAGCAACATCCCGGTGGGCCAGGCGATTGAGTAAACTAGATTTTCCGGCATTGGGCGGTCCAACAATGGCAATATAAAAACCATCGCGAACCAACCGTCCGCGAGCACTGTCTGACAAATGCGAAGAAATCTCTGCTTCTAATTTTTCAACAACCCTGTCCACTTGATCCCCAAGACCACTTGGCAAATCTTCATCTGAAAAATCTATTTCTGCCTCAAATAAAGCTATGGCCTTAAGAAGGCGCTCCCTCCAACCACCATATAGATTGGCCAATTCCCCGCGAAGTTGCCGTTGAGCCTGGCGGCGTTGAGCGGAAGTTTCAGCGTTGACGAGGTCAGCCAAACCCTCCGCTGCGGTTAAATCCAATTTTCCATTATCAAATGCCCGGCGAGTAAATTCGCCAGGTTCAGCGAGACGGACATTTGGATCTTGAATTAATAAAGAAGCCGTTTCTTTTAATACTGCCCTGCTACCGTGCAAATGAAATTCCACGACATCTTCGCCAGTAAAACTGTTCGGTGCAGGAAAGTACAAGGCTAAACCGTCATCAATGATTTCCATTGTCTCCGGTTTAGTAATCTTTACCCGGTGCGCGCGCCGTGTGGTGGGCGACGTTAAGCCTGTAAGACGACCCAAGGTTAAAAGTACCGCTGGCCCAGATACTCGGATTACGGCGATCCCCGCCTTTCCTGCGCCACTAGAAAGGGCAAATATTGTTTGATCTCTCATAAGAAAGTCGAAGTACCTACACCAAAAGTATTTTGCAATAAACCACTTAAAGCGACAAGAGCGCATTCAGATTAGAGATAATATCCTCAAGATATTCAATACTTATCGAGAAGAGAACACATCATGTGAAGCAAAGATACTCATGATCCCGTTTACCTTTTTTCCGAAATGACGGAGGCTGCAACACCGCACCCCTAACCATTCAATCCCAGCGGGCAAAAAGTAAAACTGGGATAGGAACTTGTCCAACGGGTAAAAACGTGTTCTATAAAATTCGGAATGATGTTTAAATAAGCCTAATATAACCTGTCGCCAATTTCATGACATAAGGAAGTTTTTATATGCCTAAAGCAATTCGAATCCACTCACACGGCGGACCAGAGGTACTTAAATGGGAAGACGTCGAAGTCGGAGATCCTGGTGAAGGGGAGGTGCGGCTGACACTGAAGGCGGCAGGCTTAAATTTTATAGATTGTTACCAACGCTCCGGGCTTTACCCGATGGAACTGCCCCTAACCCTGGGTGCGGAAGGGGTGGGTGTCATCAACAGGGTTGGCCCTGGAGTAACAAACTTGTCAGAAGGACAGCGCGTTGCTTATTCCGGGGGGCAAATCGGTTCTTATGCGGAAGAACGATTAATCTCAGCTAGCGCTCTGATACCCTTACCCGATAATATAAATGATCAAACGGCAGCAGCTATGATGCTTAAAGGCATGACGGTACATATGCTCCTGTTTAAATGTTATCCCGTGCAACCCGGTGACACAATACTAGTACATGCGGCCGCCGGGGGGGTTGGTACCATAATGTGTCAATGGGCAAACCATCTAGGTGCTACCGTCATTGGCACTGTTGGAAATGAGCAGAAAGCAGAAGAAGCAAAGAGTAATGGCTGTCACTACACTATTAACTATTCAAACGAAAATTTTGCCGACAGGGTCCAGGATATTACTACCGGCCGCGGGGTTCCTGTCGTATATGATTCGATTGGTAAAGACACTTTTGACAAATCGCTCGATTGCTTAGAAAGCTTCGGAGCGATGGTAACATACGGAAATGCGTCTGGTCCTGTTCCGGCAATTGAACCACTGTTATTAATGCAAAAGGGTTCTGTAACATTAAGCCGACCGACGTTGATGAATTATGCAGCAGATATAAAACGACGGAATAAAGCAGCGTGTGATTTATTTGACGTGGTGGGGAACGGACACGTAAAAATCAAGATTGGTCAAACATTCGCCCTTTCTGACGCCGGAAGGGCTCACCAAGCGCTTGAAAGTCGGGAGACAACCGGTTCCACAGTTTTACTTCCATAGTAAATTATCGTTGGCCGACCCGGAAACCATATAACACCCTTCGCTCCCTAGAGCTCAAATACATGTCTCACCAGACCATTATAACAAAGGGAATAACTAGTAATATAACCGGGTGGGGTCGGCTGCTACTTTATTTAACGGCGCTGAAGCTCTAACACGATTAAGTGTTCAGAAGCCGTACTAAGTATTCATGGATTCAAAGAAATCATCGTTACTCTCTGATTCTTTCAACTTATCCAAAAGAAACTCCATAGAATCCACTATACCCATAGGGTTTAATATTCGGCGCAGTACCCACATTTTTGATAATGTATTCTTATCAACCAGCAGCTCCTCTTTCCGAGTTCCAGAACGAGTAATATCCATTGACGGCCAGGTCCGCTTATCAGTGAGTTTGCGATCCAATATAATCTCAGAATTACCTGTTCCCTTGAACTCCTCAAAGATGACCTCGTCCATCCGGGAGCCGGTATCGACGAGAGCTGTTGAAATAATAGTAAGGGATCCGCCCTCTTCAATATTTCGCGCAGCTCCGAAAAAACGCTTCGGGCGTTGCAGGGCATTTGCATCCACACCGCCGGTCAGCACCTTACCTGAAGACGGTACGACGGTGTTATAGGCTCTTGCGAGTCGGGTTATTGAATCTAACAAAATCACAACGTCTCTTTTATGTTCAACTAATCGCTTTGCCTTTTCAATCACCATTTCAGCAACTTGAACATGACGCGTGGCGGGTTCATCAAACGTAGAGCTTACCACCTCCCCCTTGACGGATCGGTCCATATCGGTAACCTCTTCTGGACGCTCATCAATTAAAAGCACTATCAAATAACACTCCGGGTGGTTGGCAGCTATAGAATGAGCAATGTTTTGTAGCATTACTGTTTTTCCTGTACGAGGTGGTGCCACGATTAACGCCCGCTGCCCCTTTCCAATGGGTGTTATAAGATCCAGAACCCTAGATGTCGGGTCGCCGTTTGGCCCCTTGGCCTCCAAAGTAATTCTTTCTTCAGGATACAGCGGCGTCAAGTTGTCAAAATTAATCCGGTGGCGCAGCTCCTGAGGATCGCTAAAATTAATGTTTGTAACTTTTAGGAGCGCAAAATATCTTTCGCCATCCTTTGGCCCCCTTATTTGCCCCTCTACTGTATCTCCTGTTCGCAAACCGAACCTACGCACTTGACTGGGTGAGACATATATGTCGTCTGGTCCGGGCAAATAATTTGCTTCCGGAGACCGCAAAAAACCGAAGCCATCTTGAAGCACCTCCAAGACCCCCGTACCAAAAATCGCCGTATCGTTTTCTGCCATCTGTTTGAGAATTACAAACAACATGTCTTGTTTTCTCAGCGTACTGGCATTTTCAATCTCCAACCCTTCGGCAAATTTTAGCAAATCCGTTGGAGATTTTTGTTTAAGTTCTTGGAGATTCATGTTGATTTATGGTGAAAGAGACTGGTTGAAAATGGAAGTTTTAAAAGAAGGTCGTTTTTAAACTGGTATCCAGATAGAAATGAATACGCGCTGACTTGATAATGTACTTACGTATATTAAAGATTGAGTTATTACTCAACTCAAGTTGATACCTGCAACCATTACAAAATTGTGTGCAGTAAGTCAATTACTAACAAAATCTATTTTACTGCGGTTGATCTAATCTAGTTAAAATCAAAAAATTTCCCTAAAGAAACTAAAAGGGGCGAACAACGGCAAGTATAACAATTAAAACCATCAGGATAGCTGGGACCTCGTTCATATAACGAAAAAAAGTGCTGGATCGCTTGTTGCGGTCGTTGGAAAAATCCCGATACCAACGACCCATCATCCCGTGTAGAGCAAAGAGCACAATCAGAAGAATAAGTTTTGTAATTAACCAACCCGTTAACCACGCTGTTTCGTTCATACTTACAAGTAATAATCCCCCAAGAAGAAGAACAAAGAAAGCCGACGGGTTTATAATGCCGCGAAGAAGCCGACGCTCCATGACTTTAAACGTTTCAGATTGTTGGCTACCCGCTTTTGCATCACAGTGATAAACAAACAGACGGGGTAAATATAGTAAGCCAGCCAACCAAGCTATAACAGCGATAATATGAAATGCCTTAATCCAGATATACGTGTTCGCGGTCAACTCAATCATAAAAACTCTCTCTAATAATGACCCTATAACCTAGATGGACATTTATCGTACCTAGAAGGACAACAGCGTAATTCTTTAAAAGATTTTAATTCCTCTTGTTGTTCAAACGCCAAAACAGCGATTTCTTTAAGGCCCTCAATAAAAAGTGGATGTGTCCCGACAGCAGGAACTCGGTGGTATTCTTTTATACCAAGCCGTTCAGCGACATCCTTATATTCGATATCTAATTCGACTAGCGTTTCTGAATGTTCGGAAACAAATGCCACAGGCAAGACAACAACGGCGACGCCGTCCTTGGCGGCCCTCTTAAGTTCTTGTTCCAAAGAAGGTTCTATCCACTTCAAAGGACCGACCCGACTTTGATAACAGATACACCACGTTGCATCAGAAAGTCCTGCCGCCTCTGCTATTAATTGGGCTGATTGCTCTACTTGCCACTGATAGGGATCTCCGCTCTTAATTATCTTTTTTGGCAAACCATGGGCAGAAAACAATATTCTTGTTTTCCCTTTATCTGAAACCCCATCTAAAACCTTGTTTAAAATATCGGCTTGTGCGACCGCCAATTTTTCAAGTGTAGCATAACAGCAGATTGAAAACGTTGGTATTTTAAGACACTTTCTTTTTGCTGTTTTTACCCAATCTAATAAGGAGGATTGAGTCGTCGCAGTTGAAAACTGTGGGTAGAGAGGAAGGAGTAATATTTGATCGGGATCAAACGATATTACATCTGCCATGACTTCAGGGGTCATTGGATGCCAATATCTCATACAAACATAAACCGAGACGTCGTCCCCAGGGTATTCCTTTCTCAGAACAATTTCTAGTGCTGATGCCTGTTCAAGTGTTCGGTCTAATAAGGGTGATTTTCCACCAAGATGAGCGTAAATCTCTTGGGCAATCCCCGTTCGCCGCTTAGAAATAAATTTTGCCAGGGGTAATCGGAATAAAGATGGCAAACCGATAATAGCGGGGTCGCTAAATAAATTATTTAGAAATGGTTGGATAGCTTTTAGGCTGTCTGGTCCACCTAGATTAAACAAAACTATGGCTCGTCTAATCAAATGATAAATCCCGAACCTTTTCGCACAAGCTTTATCAATTTTTCTACGTGGGGAACCGGTGTTTCAGGCAGCACACCATGTCCGAGGTTGAAAATGAATGGCCCGTTTCCAAGATAATTTAATATATCAAACACATCTTTTTCTAATTGGACCCCGCCTTCCAATAAAACCAAATTATCCAAATTACCCTGGACAACACAGTGGGGTTGAATTTTTTCACTTACCCATTTTAATGGTATAGTTGAATCAATTGAAACAGCATCCACCCCTGTTTCAACAGCAAAACACTCATAATTCAGGCCTGCCCCTCGAGGAAAACCAATGATCGGGGCTAGTGGATGCTTATCTTTTATAATTTTAACCATTCTACTTACAGGGTTTATCACCCATTTTTGAAACTGCTTAGCGGATAAAACACCAGCCCAAGTATCAAAGATCTGAACTACCTCTGCCCCGGCATCTAATTGATAAATTAAATGAGCAGACGTTACTTCTATCAAACAATCAATTAATAGTTGAAATTCCTCTGGTTCTTTATATGCCCAGAGCCTGGTTCTCTGGAAGTCTCTACTACTCCCCCCCTCAATCATGTATGCTGCAAGCGTCCAAGGAGCTCCAGAAAAACCAATTAAAGCCGTTTCAGGAGGCAATTTTTTTGTTAGCTGTGTAATCGTTTCATATACTGGTTTGAGCTTACTATAAAGGTGTGTAGTCGATAATCTCTCTATGTCTTTTACTGTTTTAATTGGAACTAACGTTGGACCCTTAGACTCAACAAAGGAGACCCTTTGACCAAGTGCGTCGGGTATAACTAAGATGTCACTGAAAACGATAGCACCATCCATGTGATAACGTTGAACCGGTTGTAATGTTGCTTCTAAAGCTAAATCTGGGGAGTAACAAAAGGATAAAAAATTGTCGGCTTTCTTCCTCAGTTTCTTGTATTCCTCTAGGTGTCGACCTGCTTGCCGCATTAGCCAGATTGGGGGAGGATCGATAACTTCACCACGGAGTGTTCGCAAAAGATTTTTCATTTGTTAAGTGTTATTTAGCGGCATTGGATGAAGAGATTTGTGATATGAATGTTTAGTTATACAGTTTGATACTAACAAACATAAAAAATATAATTGTATTATTGTTGTTGTTGTTGGACGGTGGAAACAGGGGATTAAGAGTTGGATTGAGGTTATCAACTAAATTCGAGACTAAATATGTTCGTGTAAAAAAATAGTAACAATTAATAGTATTGGTGATTTAACTGTTTAGTCTAATGTTTTTAATTCGTTATAAAGATGGGTATTTTGTGGAAATCTTGGGGATTAAATTTGATAATATTTTATTTTACCTAGACAAAGACTATGTTTGAAAACTTAATACCCCCCCCAGAGAATAGGGATAAATTAATTCGTTGGTGGGATAGTTTGATAACACCTGAGTTATAAATTTATTATTCAATGTTTGTCCCTAAGAAATACACATAGCAGATACCGTTGCATGGAGAAGTTTCATTTACATCTCATTTCTGATGCTACAGGCGAAACTGTTCAGGCGATTGGGCGCGCCTGCTTGGCACAATTTGAGGGTGCTAACCCCACGGAACATATCTGGACGCTTGTTCGTAATGAACGTCAAATTGAGGAGGTTATAAAAGGCATTGAACAGAACCCAGGGTTTGTTTTATTTACTATGGTAAACGTAGATGTCAGAAAACGCCTGCAGATAGCGTGTCGTCAGTTGCAGGTTCCCTGTGTTTCGGTGCTGCAGCCAATTATGTCCGCCTTAACGGATTTCTTACAAACTGAGGAACAGGCGCGCCCGGGTCGCCAACACATGTTAGATGGTGAATATTACGAGCGCATTACCGCTTTGGACTATGCCATGACGCATGATGATGGCCAAATGGCATGGAATCTTGAAGAGGCCCAGGTCATATTAGTTGGTGTTTCTCGCACCTCCAAAACACCAACCTGCATATACCTCGCAAACAGGGGAATAAAGGCTGCAAATATTCCAATAATCTTGGGTGTTGAGTTACCTAAAGAACTAACAACAACAACAATCCCCCTTGTCGTCGGACTGATTAATGATGAAAGAAACCTTTTACAAGTAAGGCGAAACCGCTTGCGTATGTTAAATGAAGAAAATTTAAACAGTTACGTTGATCCCGAGGTTATAGCAAGAGAGGTCATTTTTGCGAAAAGGCTATTCACAGAACAAAAATGGCCGGTGATCGATATTTCACGCCGTTCAGTAGAAGAAACAGCGGCGGGTATTATAAATTTACTCTCTCGGCACCAAGGGAAAAACATTGGATAGTGGTGTGCCTAAAATAATTCTAGCTTCCAAAAGCCGGGTTAGATCTCGGCTTTTAAAGAGGGCCGGCGTGGGTTTTTTGGTCCGCCCCCCAGACGTAGACGAAGCTGTAATAAAAAAAAAGGCAGGAAACGTGTCGGCTAAGAAACTAGCGCGACTTTTAGCAGAAACCAAGGCTAGGCAGGTCTCTTCCGACTTTACTGACGCCCTTGTTATAGGAGCCGACCAAGTTCTTGAATGTCAAGGCGTGTTATTTGATAAACCCGCGGGGAAAAGGGCAGCCCGAGAGCATCTTATGAAACTCCGGGGCAAAACGCATCACCTGACGTGTTCTGTTTGTGTGGCGCAAGGTGGTGAGATTATTTGGTGCCAAACAGACCGTGCAGACATGACAATGTTAAATTTTAGCAATGACTTTGTTGAATATTATATTGAAAAAGCTGGCGACAATATTCAGGTTTCAGTGGGGGCTTACCAGTTAGAGGATATAGGCATTCAACTATTCGAGAGTATCAAGGGGGATTATTTTACGATTTTAGGGTTGCCATTACTCCCATTGCTTGACTTTCTTAGAACGAAAAACGGCGTGTTTAAATAATGGAATCAAAACAGATAAGTTTAGCTGGTGTTATGGCCTGGCCAGTTTCCCATTCTTTGTCGCCGCGTCTCCATGGTTATTGGTTAAGTCAATACGGAATAAATGGTTCATATTTACCCCTATCTGTTCCACCAAGTCATTTTCCTCGAGCCTTAAAAAACTTGCCAAACACACTGTTTGTGGGCGTAAACGTAACTTTACCATATAAGGAAACAGCACTTGCAGTGGTGGATGTCGCAGATGACACTGCTCGACGGATGGGTGCAGTTAATACAGTAATAGTAAAAGCCGACGGAACACTTTTCGGTACCAATACTGACGGCTACGGATTTTTAGAAAACATGCGTGATATCATACTTGGTTGGCGAGCAGATACTGGGCCGGCCGTGGTTCTGGGAGCTGGTGGAGCGTCCCGTGGAGTGTGTGTTGCTCTTCTTGATGAAGGAGTCCCGGAAATCCGCCTGGTAAACAGAACTGGGACGCGAGCGAGGACCCTTGCTACAGAACTAGGTCGGTCCATTACCACCGTTCCTTGGTCGGACCGAGAAAGCGCCTTAGAGGGCGCGCGGTTGCTCGTTAATGCGACTAGCCTCGGGATGACTGGAAAAGGTGAATTAGATCTAGCCTTGGACAAATTACCTGTAGAAGCCGTTGTGTGCGATATAGTTTACACACCCACCGAAACACAATTGTTGGTTGCAGCAAAGGCTCGTGGAAACGCCGTGGTTGATGGTCTCGGCATGCTCCTGCACCAGGCTAGCCTAGGATTTCAGGCGTGGTTTGGGACAAAGCCTGACGTGAATGTAGAATTGCGTAACTTTATGTCGGAAAAGCCGTAGCGTTTAGGATGTTTATACTTGGACTCACGGGTTCGGTTGGTATGGGAAAAACTACTGCTGTTGCGGTATTCCGAAGGCAAAAAATCTGTGTTTTCGATGCCGATGGCGTGGTTCGCCAATTGTTGGAAAAGAATGGCGAGGCCGTGGAGATGGTAGGAGAAGCCTTTAAAGGAGTCGTTATAGATTGTCAGGTAAACCGAAATAAATTGGGAGAAATTGTTTTTGGAGATGCCGGGGCGCTTTCAACATTAGAGGAAATTATGCATCCATTAGTGCGTAACAAACAAAGAATTTTTCTTAGATCTGTGGCGAACCATAGACAGTCTTTAGCTGTACTTGACATACCTCTTCTTTTTGAAACTGGTGGCGAACGAAACTGTGACGCTGTCGCTGTTGTCACTGCTCCCAAGTTTCTGCAGAAAATTAGGGTTATGGGGAGAGGCGATATGACGGAAACAAAGTTTAGAGGTATTATCAAACGTCAAATGCAAGACCAAGAAAAAAGGGATCGAGCGGATTTTATTATTCCCTCTGGTCTCGGGAAGCGTATAAGTTTTCAATCTATTCAAAAAATCATTAGGATCGTTTTGACGTTACCTGGTTCTCACTGGCCACAAGGTCGGTAGTTGGTGCGTCAAATAAGAAGATACTTTTTATGCGTGAAGTAATTTTAGACACTGAAACTACGGGCCTCAATTCTGATAATGGTGACAGAATTGTGGAAATTGGTTGTGTTGAGTTGGTTAACCATGTCGCTACAGGAACGACCTATCACCAGTATGTTAACCCTGAACGCCCTATGCCCGATGAAGCCTTTCAAATCCACGGTTTGTCTGAAGCATTTCTGTCAGAATTTCCTATCATGTCAGATATTATAGATGAATTTTTAGAATTTATCGGTGTGGCGCCCCTGGTAATACACAATGCTGAGTTTGATTTACGGTTTCTTAATGCCGAGTTAGCGCGGCTGGACAAACCAGCCTTAAAGATTAAACGGGCGGTAGACACCGTTCGCCTGGCCCGAGAAAAATTTCCGGGCGCTTCCGTTAGTTTAAATGCATTGTGTAAGCGGTTTAGCATCGACAACTCTTCTCGTTCGTTTCATGGGGCCCTACTAGACGCCCATCTTCTCGCCTTAGTTTATTTAGAATTGGTGGGTGGAAAGCAGCAGGGCTTTGAACTGTCGACTAAAGAGATCGCAAACGAAGTAATTACCACAGATGGTAACCGCCGCGACACCCGAAGCTTTGCGGTAAAAGACGATGAGTTGAAGGCCCACGCTCGCTTTTTGGCGAAAATAACAAAACCAATCTGGAATATCTAACCGGAAAGAACATGTTTGATTGGTGTGGGAAGGCATTAGAAAGAACAATGATGTACGTGATCGGAGAGACACCAAGTTTTGCCTACCTTGTATATAAATAGGCTAAGTTGCTAGGTAATTGCGGTATTTATACTCGTAGTCTTTTGGCACAAACCACTAGCTTCGCATCCACGCTTCGCCCCAGAGATTAAGGGGGCGGGGACCGTGTGACCAAATCCGTGGTTGTTGATTGTAGGAGAACATTTCCAGCTCGGCAGAGATTTCCAGGCTATTTCCATCGGGATCCCTAACAAATATAAAAAGATTATTCCCGGCACCGTGTCGTCCCGCCCCCCAGACGATTTCCACTTTGTTCGCGGCAAAGTGGTCTCCCCAATCTCGAATGTCATTCCAGCAGTCTGCCTCGTTAGCAAAGTGGTCTAGTTTGGCTTTAGGGGCTCTAAAAAAAGCAATAGAATGATGCATTTTATCACTTCTTAGAAAACAGGCAGTATCTTCTCCGGTTGTGTCCTCACGAACAATGTCTGATACTTTGAATCCCAGAGTATCTGTATAAAACGCAACATTTCGTTTTAACTGGTTGGTGGCAAACACGACATGTTGTAAGCGGCCAGGTAATATTTCTCGTTTTCCACGCAACGACTTTGGCAAACCCAAAAGAATGTTATTTCCATCAGGATCCACGAAAGCAAAGCAACTGTTTTTAAAGAGAGGTGAACTCAGTTTTTTAAGATGGAGTTTTTGGGCAATCAAATGTAATTTTATGTTTTTGAGGTGTTTGTCATCGTGTGCCGAGAAGGCGGCAAAACGCAGCGTACCAGGTGTACCACGCGTAAGTAACATATTGCGTTGAGAGCCTGAAAGCCAGACTAAATTATTTGCTAGGATTTGAGGGGACAACCCCATTACGTTTTGATACCATCGTGTCATGGCCGAGAGATTCCTCGTCGCCAAGCAAAGGTGGTGCAACGTCGAAGGCCAAATAAGTTTTTTGTTTACCATTTTATTCGCATAGAAATGCAGATAATCAGCCTAAACTTCTTGTTTGTTATCTTCTATTGGCTTGTTATCTTGGGAAGCTAACATACGCCGTTGGTAGAGAGATGCAAAATCGATGGGTGCCAGCATTAACGGCGCAAAACCACCGTCCCCTGTTAAGTCAGCGACAATTCGTCTCAAGAATGGAAAAATTATCAGGGGGCACTCAATGAGAAGCACGGGTCCAATTTGTTCTTTAGCCACATTAACGGTAAATAGTCCCGCATATATAACCTCACAAAGATAGACAAGCTGCTCTTGGATTTGTGCTTCTGCCCTAACTTTTAGGGCTACTTCATAAATTTTATCCCCCTTTGGGTTGGCTTCGACGTCTATATTTACTTCGATAGACGGTATTTCATTTTGAAGGAGCGGGAAGACATCGGGAGCGTTTGGAGCCTCGAATGACAGGTCTTTGGTATACTGGCCGTTAATCATCAGAGAGATATCTTCGCTGACATCTTTCTGCTCGGAGATATTGCTATCTGCGTCTTCTGGTTCAGGTGGGAAAAAACTGTCGGTCGGAATTATATCATCATCATCATTATCTGCCATGAGAGATTCCTTTGTATAAAGCCAGAGCAGTAGCGTAAAACTAGTTCCAAATAATTGGCATGATGCGTAACACTATTATTTGATGCATACAATATTATCGCCGCCCTGGATTTAATATAAGGGGTTAGGTTTGATCAGGTTTGAAGGTAACGAAATATCGGAAGATGAATTGGGGTTTTAGAGCCGTGATAATAGGTATAGGCTTATAAATAATTAAAACTTTTATGTAATACTGTCTCTTTGAACCATGTATATTGTGCCAATCAGGTATTCTCTCATTACGTCTCGCTTGTTCTCAAAGACAAGAGAGCCTATGTAAGCATATGGCTATTCTATTGGTTCTTTCTTGGTGTGATTAATAGAAATTTTAATAAACCTGAGCAGTTGTGACTAGACCCTGGTGTAACTTGCGTTTAATCTCCATTATTATTTTTCCGTCGGGGAGATGGCGGCTTAATTTGAGCTTGGAAGGATGATGGGCGAAGGTTTTCAATTTATAGATATTGTTTTATTCGCGATGATTGCTGCCTTTCTTATTCTGCGGTTGCGTAGTGTTTTGGGTCGCCACCGAGATTCTGGACGGTCTGAGGGGATTTTTGGCGCGGAACGGCGCCCGCCCTCGGAAGAAGATAACCCGACTGTAGTCCCCGAACCCCCAAAAGCAGACGAAGTCGAAGAAAAATTAAAAAACCAACCACCACCAGACCCTAATTTGGTAGAAGAAGAGCACCTTGACGCAGGCTTTGCAGAAATAGTAAAGGCCTCACTAAATTTTGATAGGGCTGAATTTTTCGCGGGAGTTCGTACAGCATTTGAAATAATAATAAAAGCGTTCGCTGCCGGGGACCGGGAGCAATTGGGATCTTTATTAAGCGCGGAAGTTCTGGGTAATTTTTCTGAAGCCATTACATCTCGTGAAAACGCAAAAGAGACGTTAGAAACCACACTTGTCCGTATAGGTGATGTCGCTTTGCTAGAAGCTTATATGGATGGTGATGTATCCCACATTTCAGTGAAAATCATTTCTGAACAAGTTAATGTAACCCAAAATGCAGAAGGTGAGGTGGTGGATGGTAACCCCGACCGTGTCTCCGAAATTGCTGATATCTGGACTTTTGCGAGGGATACAAAGGCCCATGATCCAAATTGGGCGCTTGTTGCTACCCGCGGTCCGGACTAAAACGATTACAAGCATCTTATGGATAGAAATAATATTTTTTGTCCTTCCTCTGGTGTCTTGTTCTCAATATTTTTCATCCCCACCTAAACTACTTTCGCTAACCCCGAAACCGGGTGCAACGCTAACGATGGTTGGATTCGGACAGTTGCCTGGATGGGGTGCTGGGCGAGAGAATAAAGCAGTGGCCGCTTTTCTAAAATCATGTAAAAAACTATCTAAGCTATCCGCGGGCGCCCTTTTTTTGGAAATTAAAACAGAAGTTCCAAGCAGAGTTTACGGTCGCGGGTTTCACTGGCACGAAGTTTGTGAAAAAGCCCGAAGGCTTATACCGAACGTAACGCCGGCAGATGCAAAAAAATACTTTGAAACCTACTTTGTCCCGTATCGAATAAGCAATAAAGGTAATGATGATGGTCTAATAACCGGATATTTTGAACCACACTTACTTGGATCTCGCAAACCGACACGCCGATTTTGGGTTCCTTTATACAAAAAGCCCGGAGATTTGATTTCGATAGACCTCGGGGACTTTAGACAAAAATGGAAAGGCGAACAGTTAGTCGGCAAGGTAAGAAACTCTAAGTTAGTGCCTTATGAAGAGCGCTCTGAAATCGAAGAGGGCTCACTTAAAGGCAGGGATTTAGAACTTCTTTGGGTTGATGATCCGGTGGAAGCCTTTTTTTTACATATACAAGGTTCGGGCTCGGTAGTTTTTCCTGATGGGAAACAGGTGCGGGTAGGTTACGCCGGGAAAAATGGCCAACCGTATTTTGCAATTGGTCGAGATCTAGTAGCTCGAGGCGTTTTAACCAAAACGCAGGTTTCGCTGCAGTCAATCCGAAGTTGGCTTAAGAGGCATCCGGAAGAGGCTCAAGCCCTAATGAATAAGAATAAGTCCTATGTTTTTTTTCGGGCAATTCAGGGACCTGGTCCAATTGGTGCGCAGGGGATACCCTTGACCCCAGGCCATAGTTTGGCGACAGATAAGCGTTTCGTTCCGCTGGGCACTCCCGTGTGGTTAGATACCATTAATCCCTTGCTTCCTGAAGTCCCGTTGCGCCGACTGGTTATAGCGCAGGACACAGGCGGCGCGATAAAAGGGGTCGTTCGGGCCGACCTGTTCTGGGGAGCTGGCAGACGGGCCAGGCAGGGAGCAGGCCGAATGAAAGAAATGGGGCGCCTATATATCCTTTTGCCACGCGCCGCGTTAGAGGGTAGGAGAAATTAATTGTTCGCCAGGAAAATTGTTTTTAGGATTATTTGCCGGAACGGCTTTAAGCAAGGTTTGTCGTATTTTTTGAATCTTTTCTTTATGGGACACCTTCAGACCGAAGGCATCTTTAATGTAAAAAGTGTCGACCACTTCTTCACCAAAAGTTGTAATATGGGCGCTTGAAATTTTTAGCCCAAGCCGTGTTAATGTTGCGGTTAAGTCATATAAAAGTCCAACGCGATCGCGACCGTTAACCTCAATTACAGTATCTGATGAGCTGGCATTGTTGTTAACGATTACTCTTGATGCAACAGTGAACGCTTCCACAGATTTTTTTAAGTTTTTTAACGGCGCCGCCTTTAGTTCCAGTTCAATATTAAGTTTACCAGCGAGTGTTTTTTCAATTCGATCGGCGATCTTTTGTATTTTGTCAGGGCTAGTAACGGCTTGGCTTGCAGTATCGATAAAAGCAAAAGAATCTAAGACCATGCCGTTTGCCATTGTTGCAATTTTAGCGTCCATGACAGTAACGTTTGATAGTGCCATTACACCGGCAATTTCTGAGAAAATTCCCGGATGGTCGGGAGCGTAAACGGTGATCTCGGAATAATCAAAAGTTTCGTTGAGGCGTGATTCTATATGTACACTAATGTTTTTACGTTTAGCTTTTTGAATAATTTTTGCGTGCTGCATGTGGGTGTCCGTATCGTAGCTTAGCCAATAGCTGGGGCTACCATTAGAAATGTGTTGTTCGACCTCATTTTTTTGCCAGCCAACTAAACCCTCTCGAAACCTATTCTTCGCCTGGATAATTCGTTTTGCTCTGTTTTCTCCAACCATATCACCCGATAGGAATTCAAGGGTCTTGAGAAATAAACCCCGCAGAAGACTCGATTTCCAGCTAGTCCAAGTTTTGGGCCCGACAGCACAGATATCAGCGCAGGTTAGGACAGTCAGCAATCTTAGGCGTTCGATTGATTTGACAATTCCCACAAAGTCTTTAACAGTTTTAGGATCATCGAAATCACGCTTAAAGGCTGTGTCACTCATTGTTAAATGTTCTCTCACCAGCCAAGAGACAGTCTCTGTTTCCTCGGCGTTGAGACCCAGTCTCGGACCCAGGTTAAGCGCCAGGTCGGCGCCAAGCCTAGAATGATCACCCCCCCTACCCTTTGATATGTCATGAAGAAACAGCGCGACATAAAGAGCGCGACGGGAATGCACCTCTTTCATGGCCTTGGTGACATTCGGCATATCTTGGGAGTGGTGCCCAGACTCAATACGGGATAGTATGCCTATAGCTCGGATAGTATGCTCGTCAACAGTGTATGAATGATACATGCTGAACTCCATTTGAGCGACGATCTGGCCAAAATCTGGGATAAATTTGCCAAACACGCCAGCTTCATTTAATCGTCGTAGCGTGGTTTCAGGGTCTTTCTTTGAGGTTAACATTCGAAGAAAGATGGCGTTCGCTTCCGGGTTTTCGCGAAATGCTCTGCTTATTAAATGTAGGTTATGGTTAATAAGTCTTAGCGCATGCGGATGAAGATCCAAATTTTGATCCTGGGCCACTGAAAAGATGAGAAGTAGCTTCATGGGGTCTTGACGAAAAGAACTGTCGTTTTCCACAGTAATTCGCCCTTGGTCACATATGAAACCGTTAATTTTTGAACGCCGCCTTGGCAGACCAGAAAAGGTGAAAAACGATTTCTTTTTTTGCTGATCTTCAAGAACGGCGCAGAGTACACGGGTAAGATTCCCAACGTCCTTGGCCATTAAAAAATAATGTTTCATAAATCGTTCAACACCGCTCACGCCAATGCGGTCGGCATAATGCATTTTCTCTCCGATACATTTCTGCACGTCGAACGTAAGGCGTTCTTCAGGTCGCCCGGCTAAATAATGAAGATGGCAACGGACGGTCCAAAGAAAGCCATGAGCTTTTGTATAAAGATTTACATCTTGGGACGTAAATACATTTAACGCTTCGAGTTCCGATAGATTTGAGACGCCGTAGAGAAACTTGGTTAGCCAATAGAGTGTTTGGAGGTCACGTAACCCGCCCTTACCTTCTTTAATATTGGGTTCCAACACATAGCGAGTGTCGCCAGTTCTCTTAAGTCGTTCATCGCGTTCTCTCAACTTTGCTTCGACGAAACCCGGGCCGTGACCAGTCACTATTTCCGCATTATATTGCTCTTGTAAATCACGAAAAAGCCGTTGTTCTCCCCATAACCAACGGGCATCTAGCAAGCTAGTTTGCACCTTAATATCATCTTTGGAAAGACGGATACAATCATTTATAGAGCGCGTTGAATGACCAACATTCAGCCCTAAGTCCCAAAGCATATACAACACAAATTCTACGACCTGTTCGATATAAGGCGCTTGTTTATATGGGTGAAGGAACATTAAATCGATGTCTGAATGTGGTGCAAGTTCGCCACGCCCGTAGCCTCCAATAGCAATCACGCTTAGTCGCTCTGACGTAGAGCGATTTGCAACGGGATAAACACGATCGGTGGCGATATCGAAAATCACACGCACCAATTGGTCGATCAAGAGACTGTTTTCAGCAAGCGTGTTTAAACTATTTCCGCTGGTTTCAAAGCGTTCCCGGATTTCAATATATCCAGTTTGAAGAGCGACCTTCAGCTGTGAAACGACGCCCGAACGCATCGGTGGTTCGAAATACTTTCCTTCTAAACCAAGACTAATCTCAGCGATTAACGCACGACGGTTAATTATTCTTCTCGGGTTAACAATTGCGTTCATAATAAAGTAGCCATGAAAGGCATCCCGTAGACCAGACTGAATTATACAAGAAAAACAAAAAAATTAAATGCTGTCCGCTGATAACAACATGATAATTTAAAAAACCCCGGGAAATTAATAAAATCTGTTGTTTTATTAAAAAACAAACTCAGATTTTAAATAGCAAAAGAGTCGCCAGTCTTTGATCTCTAGTTGGGTAATAATATTTCTGCTAAAGAGGTTTAACATAATATTTCTCTAAAGTTTACTTTATGGAAAATTTCAGCTTTACGGTTCACTGATCCGTGGCCAATTTTTTAAGTGTGTAAATAAGCTCAAGCGCATCCCGAGGTGACAATTCATCCGGGGAAATCTTGTCGATTATTTCCTCTATTCGTGAAGGATCTGGCTCCACGGATTGTTCGCGGCTAGCGGCGAACAATGGCAACGGGTTAGCCAGCTCATTAACTGCGCCAGTGCGATGCTCTTTTTCAAATGTTGAAAGGACATCTTGTGCTCGCTTGATTACAGGTGGAGGTAAACCAGCTAATTTTCCCACATGGATGCCATAGGAACGATCGGCTGTGCCTGGGGCGACCTCATGTAAAAATACCACATCGCCTTTCCATTCTTTTACTTGCATAGCGTGGCAAGCGAGAGCTTGTAGTTTAGATGTAAGATTAGTTAGTTCATGGTAATGAGTCGCAAACAACCCACGGCACTTATTAACCTCATGCAGATACTCTACTACTGCCCAAGCGATTGATAAGCCATCAAACGTAGCTGTCCCTCTTCCAATTTCATCTAAGATTACGAAGGACCGCTCAGTTGCCTGAGATAAGATAGCTGCCGTCTCTACCATTTCAACCATAAACGTGGATCTGCCGCGAGCAAGGTCGTCGGCTGCCCCAACCCTTGAGAAGAGCCTGTCTACTCTTCCAAGACGGGCCGATTCTGCCGGCACAAATGATCCCATTTGAGCAAGTATAGAGATTAAGGCGTTCTGCCGAAGAAAAGTACTTTTACCGGCCATGTTTGGACCCGTAAGTAGCCACAACCGTTTGTCTGTTGTAAGTATGCAGTCATTTGTAACAAATCCTGCTGCTTGCCCGGTTCCCGAAGCTAGAGATAAGGCGTGTTCAACAACTGGATGGCGACCACCAACAATGTTAAAGTCTGAGCTATCGTCCACTTTTGGCCGACAATAATTTTCAGAAACCGCCAATTCTCCCAAAGCCGCTGCGACATCAAGGGAAGCCAAGGCCGTGGCAGTGAGAGATATCTTTTCTGAGTGAGATGAAACTTTTCGGACTAGACCTTCAAACAAATGAAGTTCCATAGCCAGTGTTTTTTCTGAAGCGCTTGACATGCGTCCTTCCAATTCCCCGAGCTCTAAAGTGGTAAAGCGCGTGGCGTTTTTTATGGTTTGACGGTGAATGTATGGTGAACCGGCGGCGGTCAGTTGTTCAGCGTGGCGGGAAGTTACTTCGATAAAGTATCCCAGAACATTGTTGTGTTTGATTTTTAGGTTTTGGACGAGGGTGTCTCTGCGGTATTTGTCTTCGAGAGAAAGTATCAGCGTTTGATTTTCATTTCGGAGGTTACGGAGATTTTCCAAATCGGGAGAATAGCCGCGTGCAATGAACCCGCCGTCTCGAGCGTGGAAAGGGAGGTCTGGCGACAGCGCTAAGCTGAGCGTTTCGACTAATTTTCTGTGGGAGCCTAAATCTTTAAGCGCCTGGTTAATTGCTTCGGGTGCCTCGTTCAGGTTTATTGCAGTTTGAATTTTGGCGGCGGAAGTTAATCCGTCACGAATAGATGCGAGATCTCTTGGCCCCCCTCGGTTTAAAGTGGTTCGCGACAGCGCTCTTTCTAGGTCAGGGCACGCCTTTAAATAGTTTCTTATAATCGCGCGGAGCTTTCGGTTGTCCGTAAAATGCTGAACAGCATCTAACCGACGGTTAATCTTTGCCGGATCGGTGAGAGGTGCGGATAGTCTTGCTGCCAGTGCCCTAGCACCAGCCCCGGTTTGAGTGTGATCGATAACTGATAAAAGACTACCCTTACGCTCGCCAGTTAAACATACGGTGAGCTCTAGGTTGCGACGTGTAGCTTGATCGATTTCCATTGTTTCGCCGCGCTTAAGGCGCCGCGGTGGTGTCATGTGGGGCATCTGGCCCACCTGAGTTAGCTGTATATAATCGACTAAAGCCCCGCCTGCTGCTAATTCCCCTCTTGAAAAGCGGCCAAAGACATCCATGGTTTTAACCCTGAAAAGGCTTTGCAAGCGTTTATCAGCGTTTGTGCTGTCGAATCGGGAGTGGGGCAGCAGGGTTAGACTTTCTCGCCAGGGTTCAAAAATTTCAGCAAACCCCTCTTTATTTACGAGTTTGTCCGAGATTAGGATCTCGCGGGGCTCTAATCTCGCCAGAGCGGAAGGTAACGTGATTTCAGTCTCTGCTTGGAGTAGAAACGCATTAGTCGACATGTCGAAGCAGGCGAGACCAAAGTCCCCCTGGATTTCTGCAAGGGCCGCGAGATAGTTATTACGGCGAGTGTCTAAGAGTGTATCTTCAGTAAGTGTTCCGGGAGTTATTATACGCACTACATTCCGACTAACTACGGCCTTTGGCCCCCGACGTTTGGCTTGTGCGGGATCTTCGGTTTGTTCGCAAATAGCGACCTTGAAACCAGCTTTTATGAGCCTTAAAAGATAGGTCTCGTGGCTATGGGCCGGGACGCCACACATTGGAATATCTTTGCCTTTATGCTTCCCTCGTTTGGTTAAAGTTATATCTAGAGCTGCTGCTGCTTTAACAGCGTCGTCAAAAAATAATTCGTAAAAATCTCCCATACGATAAAACAAAAGACAGTTTGGGTTTTGGCGCTTGATTGAGAGATACTGAACCATCATGGGAGTAACCGCCTTGGTGACGGAGACTTCTGCTCCCTGTTTCTGAGAAGTAATATTGGGGTTGGGGGTTGAATTTTGTGTTTTTAGCAAGGGTTAAGGTTT
>Ga0209089_10001572_pt1 | contig 20914 bp, 22 predicted proteins | sample ArcticOcean_MG_C_FD_187431 | JGI IMG/M metagenome (GOLD analysis project Ga0209089, IMG submission 187431) | Marine microbial communities from western Arctic Ocean - ArcticOcean_MG_CB2_150 (SPAdes) (version 2) | ecosystem: Environmental > Aquatic > Marine > Oceanic | place: Arctic Ocean: Canada... | reverse complement strand
CTGATATGACTAATTCATTTTGGTTAGATACAGAAATTAAACGAAAAAATACTTCTAAAGCACATCCATTAGGAAGAATTGGCTCTGGAAAAGATATTGCACATGCTTCATTATATTTTGCTTCAGATGATTCATCTTGGACTACTGGAGCTATTTTACCTGTAGATGGTGGAGTTTCAATAAAATAATTCTTTATACTCAATAAATTGATAAATATAGATAACTAAAAATTGTAATTATAATATTATGAATTCTGAGTTTGAAAATATTTTAATTAAAATTCCTGAAATTGGAAAAAATATGCATGAATTGATGGTTGAATTATTTCCTATATGTAGAAGTATTACTGGAAATGGTGTAAGACAATCATTACAAATTTTACAAAACTATATTTCATTAAATATTTCAGAAATTCCTTCAGGTACTGAAGTTTTTGATTGGACTATTCCACGTGAATGGAATATCACTGATGCTTATATTAAAAATTCTAAAGGTGAAAAAATAGTTGATTTTAAAACATCAAATTTACATGTTCTAAATTATAGTATTCCTGTTAATACTAAAATGTCTCTACAAAAATTATTGCCTCATTTACATTCTTTACCTGAACAACCAACTGTTATTCCTTATCGAACATCCTATTATAAAGAAAATTGGGGTTTCTGTATATCTCATAATCAATTAATTAACTTACAGGATGATGAATATGAAGTTGTAATTGATTCCACTTTGGAAAATGGTTCATTAACATGTGCAGAATTTTTTATTCCAGGTGAATCTGAGGATGAAGTATTATTTTCATGTTACACATGTCATCCTTCAATGTGTAACGATAATCTTTCTGGGGTAGTGTTGTTCACATTTTTAGCAAAACATTTACAAAATCTTAAATTAAAATATTCATATCGTTTCTTATTTGTTCCTGAGACTATTGGTGCAATTACTTGGTTATCACAAAATGAATCAAATATTAAAAAAATTAAACATGGTTTAGTAGCATATTGTGTAGGAGATTCTGGAAATTCTTCTTATAAAAAAAGTCGAATGGGTAATGCAGAAATTGATCAAGTAGTTATGGAAGTTCTAAAAAATTCTGGTGATGAATACAATGTGATTAATTTTTTTCCTACTGGTAGCGATGAAAGACAATTTTGTTCCCCAGGATTCAATCTTCCAATGGGTGCTCTAGTAAGAACATTTGCACCAGATTTTTCTCAATATCATACATCTGCAGATAATACCGAATTTGTTAAGGCAGAATATCTTGCAGATACTTTATCAAAATATGTTAAAGTAATTAGTAAGTTAGAAGAAAATTTTGGTAAATTCAAATCAAATGATGACAAAGAATTTGATAAAATTATGCCAAAAAAAAATGATCGAATATTTCTAAACCTAAACCCAAAATGTGAACCACAATTAGGTAAACGAAAATTATATCATGACATAGGTTCTCAAATTCCTTCTCAAGGTGGAAAAAAAATTATTAATCAATTTGCATTATTGTGGGTTTTAAATTATTCCGATGGATTTCATTATTTGTCTGATATTGTAAAATTATCTGGATATGATTTAACTGATATTGAAAATGCTGCTGATGCATTAGTAGAATCCAATTTACTAAAGGAAGTATAAAATTTTGTTATCTTTTGATAAATTAGTTTCTGAGTTTAAACGAATTGGGTTGTCAATTGATGATGTAGTGTTAGTTCATAGTTCTTTCAAATCTTTTGGTGGGGTAGAGGGTGGTCCACAAACTGTAATTAATGCATTGATCAATGTTTTAGGCAATGGGGGTACGTTAATTGTACCAAGATTCAATTTTGATTTTTCTACTTATGGTACTACTTGGGATGTAAGATCGACACCATCTCATATGGGAATTATTTCTGAATTTGCACGTAAGGATCCTAAAAGTCGTAAAGTTTTTCATCCAATTTACCCTTTTTCAATTATTGGTAAACATGCTGATGAATTAATTCAACATAGGTACAAGGGAGGTTATAGTAAAGATTCTATTTTTAATCAATTATTAGAATTAGATGCAAAAATTATTCAAATTGATAAAGTTTACAAAAGTACTACACTAATTCATCATGTAGAAGAAATTTTAAAAGTTGATTACAAATATTACAAAAATTTTACAGGATATGTAATTGATGAAAATGGAAAAAAATATGAAGATACTTTTAATCTTTATGTAAGAAAATTGGATGAAGGTTATGTCACAGATGTTATTCCTATCGGAAAAATTTTAGAAGATGAAGGTGTAATGAAAATTGATCAAATTGGCAATGCCACTGTTTGGTATATGAAAGCTCGTGATGTTTATGATTGTACTGAAAAAGCAATACGAAAAAACCCATATGTTTTATGTAAAATTATACCTCCAACTGAAGAAAATAAATTTTTAATAAAAAATTATTCAGAAACACTGAAATTTAATAAAAATTATGTTGATAAACGATTATCTAAAGATAGAATGAAGAAAGACTAATTATGTTAGTTTAAGAATATTTTTTTAATGAATAATCAGGATGTAGAAATCAAAGGTTTAATTCGTGATTACCCTGATTTTAAATATACTACTAAAGAATTAATTGATTCTCTTGGGAACAAATTAAGTGAAGAAGTTAAAGAGAATATTTTTCAATTGGGTGTAGAGAATAGATATTTTATTAGACCTTTTGAACAATTTCTTTCTAATTCATCTCAAAAAATTCATTCATTAGGTGATGATGAACCAATTTCTGAATTATGTGCTGACATTGGAAAAAAATGTCTTGCAAATTTGGGATTAAATCCTAATGATATCACTTGTTTGGTAACTGGATTTGAAGATAATGATTTTCTTAGTCCTGGTTTATCTTCAATTGTATTGACTAAAATGGGATTATCAAAATTTCTTCCTCATTTTAGTATTCAAGGAATGGCATGTTCCACACTTCCAAAATTACTTGAACTTGGAAAAAATTTAATTCATGATGAAAATGATAAAATTTTATTTATTATTTCAGGATGTAATTCTGGTTGGTATCTTCCACATTTAAAAAATGATATGACAGTAAAGAATCCAAAGGAAATAGGTAAAGATCAGTATGATAGAAATCAACAAATTTCTAAATGGGTATCTACAATGTTCTCATTTTTGTTTGGAGATGGAGTTGCAGCATTTGTAATGACTAAAACCAATTCTGATTCAAATAATATTGTTATTAAAAAAATAACTCATGGTGTTAATTTTAATGATTTTGATTATCGTAAAGCCTGTGTTAGATTAGTAGGAAATGCATCTACTCATATGTATGAACATGAGTTAACTGCTGGAAGTGATATTTTAAAAAGATCATTAGACTATTCCAGAAAAATTTTTTCAAAATCATTAACTAATGATTCTAATAATTTTAATGAAAAATTAATAGATGATTTTATTGGAAATCAACAAAAAGTAATGATGCATACTGGAAGTTTAAAAATCTTAGATGGATTCAAAAATCTTTATAATTTGAGAGATGATCAAATGCAAGAATCATATGACACGTTAAAGCAATATGGGAATCTGACAGGCGTAAGTATTCCTACAGTTCTTGAAAAAGCAATATCTGAAAATAATCTTCCTACTGGTAATAGTTTGTTAGTAGGTATTACTATGGGATTTGGTTTAGATATTGTTGAAATAGAAAAAAATTAATTCATTAATTATTATTTTCTAATTCATATGTATGTTGAATTAATTTAAATCCGTTTTTCTTAAAAAATTCAATTGATTTTTTATTTTTAGGGTTTACATTTGCTAAATATCTTATTTTGGGATTTTTTTCCATTAATAATTTCAAGACATTGGCTCCAATTCCTTCATTTTGATTTTTTTTAATAAGAAAAATTCCTATCTCATTATTTTTACTTAGATAAATTGATCCAACATCATTATTTGAACTTTGAATAATATACCATTTGGAATATGGTTTTGTTTGAATAAATTTTTCATGTTGTTTGATTGAAGGCATTTTTTTATGTGATATATTAGCTCTAGAATCTCGTTCTTTTAGTAATTCATATAGAAAATTAGAATCTGATTTTTTGACAGGGCGTATACTGATACTCAAATTATTATTTTTCATACTTTTTTTAATTTTTAAAACAGTTAAATTTTTCTTTTTCTGATAAATTCTATTGAAAACGATAATAGTTGCTGAAATTGGTTCAAATTGGGAAGGAAAATTAAGTATCGCTAAAAAAATTATTTTAGAATGCAAAATTGCTGGTGCTGATGCAGTAAAATTTCAAATGTGGCGAGCAAAAGATCTTTATTCAGAAACACATCCTGAATGGTCCACTATTAAGAAATCTGAACTAACATTTGACAAAGCTGAAAAAATTAAAAAAATTTCTGATGAATTTGGAATTGAATTTATGTGCAGTGCTTTTTATCCTGAAGCCGTCACATTTTTGGAATCTTTAGGTGTGAAAAGATATAAGGTTGCATCAAGAACTTGTCTACTAAAAGATCCTTTTGCTCTTGAAACATTACAAAATAAGGCTATAACCAAAAAACATATCATAATCAGTATGGGCATGGGTGGAGATAAGAAAAAACTTCAAAATATCTTTTTAAAAAATAAAGTTACTTTTTGTTATTGCATTTCTGATTATCCTTTGAATTTTAATAAAATTAATTGGAAGAAAGCTGTCCATTTTGATGGTTTTTCTGATCATACAATGGGGATTACGGCATCAATTTTATTTGCAATTTTGAAAAAACAAAAAAAATCTAAACAAATTATTATTGAAAAACATGTTAAACTTAAAAATTCAAAAGGCCCAGATGCCTCAACATCTATTGACACAAAACAATTATCTGATTTAATTTCTCATATTAGAATTTTTGAGAAAACAAATTTCTAACAAATATTGTTAAATTAAACAAATCGATTTACTGTTTTAATTATTTTTTCTAAATCTTTTTCTGTAATGTTTGGATGTGTTGGAAGTGTGACAATCTCTTTTCCAATTTTTTCTGTTATGGGTAATTTGATTTTAGATTTGTACAAACTAAAATTGTGAATTGGTTTGTAATGTGTACCTGTCTCAATTCCTTTTTTTAATAAGTTCTCTCTAAATTTCTCTCTATTTTTTACTCTTATCCAATAAAAATGATATGAACATTCTTTATCAAAAGGCATTTTTTCATCCAATGAAATTTGTTCAAAATATTTTTTTGCATTTTTCTTTCTTTGTAGATTTGTTTTATCTAATTTTTTTAATTGTTCAATTCCAATGACTGCTGAAAATTCATTCATATAATAATTCCAACCGATACTTTTCACATCATAATCAACACCTTTTCTACTAGTTATTCCACACCACCGTTTTTCTTTAAGAATTTTTGAGATTTTTATATGATCTTTAGAATTTATTGAAATTAATCCACCTGTTGGCATTGCAAGATTTTTGACGGGATGAAAACTAAAACAAACTAAATCTCCATGATTGCCAATTTTTTTATTTTTGTATGATGAACCAGCGGCATGTGCTGCATCTTCAATTAAATAAATTTTATTTTTCTTACATATTTTTGAAATTTCTGTAAGATCTGAAGAAAATCCTCCAAAATGTACCGGTAAAATAATTTTTGTTTTATTTGATATTGATTCTAATACTTTCTTAGGATCAATACATAATGTTTTTTCATCAATATCTACAAATTTTGGAATTCCTTGATTTTCTATTATTGCATTTGCAGTTGAAACAAAAGATAATGATGGTAAAATTACTTCTTTATTTTTTATGTCATACATTGATAGTGCTAAATTAAGAGCTGCTGTTCCACTGTTTACTGCAACAGAATTTTTTGAATTTACATATTTTGAAAATTTTTCTTCAAATTTTTTTACATTGCCATTACCAGCTCCTGATGCCCAAAAATTACTCTCTAAAACTCGGTTTATTGCAATCTTCTCAAATTTATCTGTATAAGGATCAAATAACTTAATTTTTTCCATTATGGACTCTCATTGTTCTTAGATTTAAAATATTTCTTATCTTTTTTTAAAGACAAAAAATACCCGTCATGTTTGATATTTTTATTAATTTCAAATATTTTTGGTTTATTTTTGTGTAGTTTGATTACATCTTGAAGTAATATTGGTCTTGTCAAAATATTTTTTACGATTTCTTTTACTAGTTTAAGATCATCCATTCTATCTATGGTATATCTCAGATGAGAAATATCTTCTTGATGTTCAATGTTACTTAAAATAAACTTGTTTTCTGGATTGCGGATAAAAGGTGTAACATGTTCCCTTTCAGAAGGTTTTTTTGCATTTTTCCATGCTTTTTCAAGACTTTCAAAAGAAAAAACTTCAACTTCTGTTCCATAAGGAAATGTTCTATGTATTACATTTGTCATAAAGTCACATTTTTCATTTTTATATTTCTCTATTATTATATCAATAATATTTGGATCAATTAGAGGATTATCTGCTGTGATCCTTACTATGGTTTTAGCAGATTTTTTTTTTGCACATTGATAATATCTATCTAATACATCTTCTGAGGAACCTCTAAAAAATTCAACTTTTTGTAAATCTAGATGTTGACAAATTATATCATCTTCAATTAAATCAGTTGTTGCAACAACAATTTTTTCAATTTTTTTAGAGCATTTTACTTGATTTATTACATAATCTAGTACTGTATTTTTATTATCAATTTTTTGCATAACTTTTCCTGGGAATCTGGTTGAGCCTGTTCGTGCTTGAATTATACAACAAATCATTTTTATCTATTTTAGATTAGTTTGTACCATGAAAATACTTTTACATTTTTTTATAATTACCAATTCTATTATTTATCTAATTTAAAAGATTTTTAACATTTTCTACCCCATATTTTGGTAAATATTGTAACTCATTTTTTGCTAAAGATATATCTGCTTCACTAAATCTAATATCTCCTTTTTTTGTATCGATATAAATAATTTTTAAATCTTTTTTGGATAAAGAAATCATTAGCTCTGCAAGTTTTTTTATTGTTATCCCTTTTCCACTTGCAATATTATATGTTCCATTTTTTCCATTTTTCATTGCATCATAAATTGAATTAACTATATCTTTTATTGAAACAAAATCTCTTGTTTGCATACCGTCTCCAAATATTTCAAGTGGTTCATTCATTTCAATTTTTTTTATGAATTTTGTTATTACACCTGCATATTCTGATGATTGACCTATTCCAAAAATATTGAAAAATCTTAAGATGATACAATTAACATTGTATTTTTCAACAAGTTTTTTTATTTCGTATTCCATCATTATTTTACTTTCTCCATATGGGGAAATTGGATGCGTTTCCGATTTTTCTGTTAATTTGATATTTGGTAAACTTTCTCCATAAACTGCAGCAGATGAAGATACAATCATTTTTTTGATATGATTTTTTTTACAGGCGATAAGTACATTTTTTGTTCCATCCACATTAGTGTAAAATGTTTCAGAAGGATTTTCAATTGATTTCTCTACTGAAATTTTTGCTGCTAAATGAATTACCATGTCCTGATCTTTTACTGCATTAACAATATCTTGTATTTTTGTAATATCTCCCTCTATTATTTTTACACCTTGATTTTTTAGATGGATAATTGACTCTTCTTTTGAATTTGAAAAATTATCAAAAATTGTAACATTGATTCCTTTTGTTATGAGGAACTCAACTAGATGTTTTCCAATAAACCCTGCCCCTCCTGTTACAATAATTTTCATTATTATTATATTAGAATAATCTGATATATGTTAATCATTTTTATCTTGATCATTTATTTCATTTTTTATATATTCAATAGTTTTAACTGGTGTTGGATCAATTCCTTCTAAAATTGATTTGTATATTGTAACATAATCTAAAATGTAAATCAATCTAATAATTTTTGTTAGTATGTTTCCCTTTCCTGAAAAAATTTCTTTATACTCAATTTTATTTTCATAAAAATATTTAGAAAGAATTTGATATTTTTCTGTTGTTCTAAAATGATCATCACTTCCTCTAATCATGATGGGTTTAATTTGTGATTTTTTTTCCCACGCAACAACTCCATTGTGACAAGATTCTACAATATCTTCAATTATTGCATGACTTTTAGCATTTTCTTGTAAAGAATTTTTGAATCGTATGGCAACTGACTCTAATCCCCATGGATAATAAATTAGAGGTATGTTTGATATCCATTGTGCAAGTGATATTGCTATATTCTTTTCAGAAATATTTTCTGTTGAAATTTGTTTTTTTACATCTTCTAATACATCTAATGTTTCTTGAACATCTTTTTCTTGGATAGGTAATATTGGTGATAATACATTTAAAATTGAAAATAAAAATGATGGAAATGAAGCTCTAGGTGAATGAAATTTTTTAATTTTTCTAAATTCAATATTATTATTTTTACAAAATTTTTCCATTTTTCCACCTGATGAAAATGCAATTAATTTACAATTTAATTTATTAGCGTTCTGTAAAACAGTATTTGTTTCATCCGTGTTTCCTGAAATACTTATTGCAACAACTAATGTATTTTCATTAACTGTTTTAGGAAGATTGTACCCTTTTACAACTCCAACATGTATATCCGTTTTTGATAAAATAGATAAAAAAATATCACCTAGCGCCCCTGAACCCCCCATTCCTACAAATACTATATGAGAACATTTTTTAAATTGTATTTCAGGTAATTTTGAATTGTAAATTTCTTTTGCAATTGTAGGCCAATTATCATAAACTTCATACATTTTGTTTTTATCAATTTTTTTTATATCGTTTAATGTTATCAATGGTTTATTCCAATTTTTTATTAATATAACCTTTAATTTTAAAAATATTTTTTGTTAATCTTATGCTTGTTTGTATTTAACTAATTTATTTTAAAAAAATTGTGAATTATGAATACATTTATTTAAAAATTTAAATTTTAACAAATCATTGTATCCTAACATTTTATTTTTGACAATTGATTCATTACGTTCTGATAAAATTTATGGAAATAATAAAACTTCTTTAACACCTAATTTTGATCGTTTAATTAAGAATGGAACTTATTGCTCTCAAGCAATTAGTACTTCTGATGCAACTGGATTAAGTATTGGTTCTATAATTACTGCAATGTATCCATTCAAAACTGGAATAACTCAACATAGCTATAATTCAGAAATAAAAACATTTTTTCAAATCTTTGAAGATAATAAATACAATGTTTATGCAACCTTACCTGATTCTTCATTTTTTTTACAAATGAGCAAGTTTTTTACTGATGTAGATCATTATGTTTATGACAAACGAGAGTCTTGGCTTCAACTTTCAGGTGGAATAGGAGATCAAATTATTGAACGATTAGAAAATAAACTTTCTGGACCTTGGTTATATTATATTCATTTAATGGATTTGCATGCACCATTTTATGTACCTAAAAAATTTAATTCAAAAAAATTTGGTGAGACTGAATATGATCAAATGGTTTCATTAATTGATTTTTGGATTGGAAAATTCTTAGAAAAAATTAATTTTGAAAATACAATTATAATTATTAGTTCGGATCATGGTGATTATATTTCTAGTATAAAAAATTGGAATGAACCATTAAAAGTTAACAGTTTACTTAAAACAGCTAAAAAATTCCTTCCAATCTTAGAACCTATTGGTGAAAAAATCATTTTTAAATATCAGAACATGAAAAGAAAAAACAAAATTAATAAATTAAAAAAAAATTTATCTGAAAAAGAAATTATTAAATTAATTGGACGAGGTCAAAATCATCTTTATGATGACTTGGTTAGAATACCTTTACTTTTTATCGGCCCTGGAATTCCTTCAAACAAAATTATATCCTCCCAAGTTAAACAAATTGATATTTTTCCTACACTTGTAGATCATTTAGATATAATTTTAAAAAATAGTTTTTTAGATGGAATCAGTTTAACTCCTTTTTTCAATAATGAGCATTTTGTAGAAACTCCTGCATATATTGAATCTGGATCTAGAAATCTAAAAACTGAAAAAAATCCATCTTTATATGGAAATGTTATTGGAATAAGAACTTCAAAATATAAGTATTGGAGATCTAGAGGTGATTCTAAAAAAAATGTAACTCTTTTTAATTTAGAAAATGATCCTCAAGAAGAAAATAATATTTCTAGTAATAATCCTGAAATTATTATTTCCATGGAAAAAATTATTATAAATATAAAAGAAAATTCTTCTATTAATAAAAATAACTTTGTCATTGAAAATAATATTGATATTGAGGAAGAATTAAGAAAAATGGGATATATGTAAAATATTTTAAAATAATACGAAAAGACTATTTATCACAATTTAAAATTATCATTATGGAAAAAGAACATGTTGTTGTAAATTTAGATCAAATTAAATCTGGAAAAAATTTTTTAGGTATTTTAAATGATATCAAAAGACGTCCTGAAGATGCTTCTAAAGAATTGAATATTCCATTAAATGAAATACAATTAATTATTGAAGGAAAGCAATCAATTACAACTGAACTAGTGAATAAAGCAATTAAAATTTGGCCAGTAAATGCTAGAGATTTCTATATTACTAGAGATGACTGTTCATTAGGCGTTAAAATAATGAAATCTGAAGAATCTACTAAATCTAGTAGAATTATGGAGAGAGATGGTAAACCATATTATGAATATCGTGATACCGCAATGAGTACAGTTGCACCTTTTAGACCAGAATGGATTCTTGAATTATGTACTGTAAGTGACAATGAACCTACAAATCCAAATGTTCAATGGAATAATGGTCATTTCATGCATCAATTTACATATTTTATTGGTGAAGTAAATTTTTACTACCAATCTCCAAATGGTGAGAAAAAAGTAGCGATTATGAATACTGGTGATTCCATGTATATTACACCCTTTACTCGTCATTCTTTTGCAACAAGAACTGGATCAAAAGAAAATGGTCTAATTTTAGCAATAACATATGGTGGAAAACTTACAGGGGATGTTCAACAAGAATTATCTGCATTATCTGTTGAACTTGGTTCTAATTTTGCACTAGACTTTTCATCTACTGAATCTGCTAGTGGTGCAATTTTAAATTATCATAGAAATATTTCAAATTTCACTTTAGATGAATTATCTAGAAATTCATCCATTGAAATTGACGAACTAAAATCATTTGAAAATGGCTTAAAACTCCCCTCTATTTCTGATTTAAAAAAATTAGCAGATGCGTTAACCGTTAACATAAGGGATCTTCTACCAAATGATACATCTGAAGATAAAGTAATTGTAAAATTTCATAATGAAGGTAGAACTTGGTTTTATCCAGAAAATAGTGATTCCTATGAATTTCATGAATTAGCTTTAACTTCTGCACTACCATTTTCAAAATCTTTTGAAATTAAAGTGAATAATAGTAATAATCCTGATTTAGATTTAGAATCTGGTTTACATCAATATGTATACAATATTGGAAATAATTCTATTTCTTTAACTTGGGAATTAAATAGTCAAATCTTCACTGAATCAATCAATCCTAATGATTCATTGTATTTGAAACCATTCATTAAACACAATTTTAGAGGAAATGGAAAACTTTTGATTTTAAGAATTGGGGGAAAAATTGTAGGTGATTCTCAACGAGAACTTTCTATAGTTGGAAAGAAAAATGCAAAAAGAGCTATTTCTGAAACTATTCAATGGTTTGATCCTAAAGGGAAAAATTAGATAATTTGAAATTAATATTTTATCATGAATAAAAAAAATGTAATTATTATAATGATAGATGGGGGAAGGCTTGATAGAGCCCAACAATCAACTATTTTTAAGCAATTAAAATCAAAATCAATATTTTTTTCAAATTCTATTACTTATGGACCCCACACAATTGCTGCAATGCATGCAGTTTTTAGTGGTTCTTATGGAACTCGTACTGGAACTGATAGTTATTGGTCTACTTTTCAATTTAAAAAAAATAAATTTAAAACATTAACTGAATATCTAAAAGAAAATGATTATGAAACTCATGCTGATGTAATTAATCAATTAGTTGTTCCAAAACAAGGTTTTGATAATTATATAGTTCATGATGAATTAAATGATAATTTAGTTGAACGTCATTCAAATCTTCTAGATGATATGTATAAAAAAAATTTAAATGATAAAAATTTCTTTATTTATTTACATTATAGTAAAATCCATACTGGAATCATGAATGAAGTTCTTAAAGTATATGATAATTTTAGCAATGATTTTTTTTCAAATAAAAATAAAAATGAATTACGTTATGATACGTTATTTGAATCTGCTGAATATTATTTGAATGAAATTTTAGATAAAATATGTCAATTAAAACTTGATAAAAATTCTATAATTTTAGTAATGTCCGATCATGGAATTAGTGTAGGTGAAAAAATTGGTGAAAGGGCATATGGTGCTTTTTGTTATGATTATACTCTTAGAACTTTTACTTATTTTTTAATTCCTAATTCTAACCATATAGAAATAAGTCAACAAATTCGTACAATTGATTTTATGCCTACTATTTTGGATTTCTTGAATATCCCATTGGATGAATCCAATTCTAATTTAGATGGTCAATCCTTACTACCTTTGATCAACGGTGAATCTATTTCTGAACAGTATGCTTTTTCTGAAACTGGTAATCCTTTAAAAGAGAAAGTACCTCCAAAAGAACCTAATATAAAATCAATTAGAACGTCTAATTGGAAATTAATTTTTAATGAGTATAATGATACTAAAGAACTCTATAATCTTCAATTAGATCCAAATGAAAATAATAATTTAATTGGAACAGGAGAAAAAATTGAAGAACTTTTGTGGATTGAGTTACAGAATTTAATTAATAAACGTGATTAAGAGGAAAATATTTTTTCAGCATTTTTTAAATCCTGCATAGTATCTATTTCACACCATTTTCCAGAAACTAAAATTGGTTTAATCTTTATGTTTGAATCAATTAATTCTTGAATCATATCTGTAACATATGCTTTTAAAATAGATGGTGCTTCGTGAAACAACCCATTACTATTTTTAAGTAATTCTTCATATTTTTTAATAAATAATTCACTACCTTTGTTTGCAAATTTTATAATTCCTAAAAATTCACCTACATTATTTTTTACATTTTCTATACTTTTTTTAATTCTTATAATATCCTCATTATTATTTAATTCTACATTTTCAGCTTCTGATTTAGTATGTTCTGTTCTTCCTTCATAATTTTTTTCCCAATTCATATCTACTGCAATTGAAATATCTTCTTTTGATTTCAAAATTTTTTCAATTATTTTTAATTCAAAAATTATATCTGAATATAAAACCAAAGTATCTTTTTTAAAAAATTTTTTTGCTTCCATTAAACTTCCTAAAATATCATGTTCCAAATATCTTTCATCTTTAATATATTTCACATTTTTTATATTGAATTCTTCACTATGTGGACCGGTAATTACATAGACTTGATTAATTCCTGCTTTGTTCAATACTGATAATTGATATTCAATGATTGGTTTCCCATTTACTTTGACCATTGATTTTGGCATATTTTTTACATTATTGCTGATTCTTTTACCTAAACCTGCTGCTATTATTATTGCATTCATTTCAATGATTTCATAAATCTAGTTTTAATATTTGGTGGGGTGATATCAACTCTTATACTTCTAACACTACTTTTTTCAATTTTTACTATTATGCAAATTGGTCCATTTTCTTTTTTTATTTTAGAAAATATTTTTTCAATTTGTTTTTTTTTAGAAATTTTATATGTTTTAAATTTTGCAACCTCTGCAATTTTTTCCAATTCTATTATTTTCGAATTTGTTGGTTGACTTCCAGTTGATTCATGGGATTGATTATCAAAAATAATATGAATAAAATTTTTTGGTTTTAATGAACCAATTGTTACCAATGATCCTAAATTCATTAGTATGTTCCCATCTCCATCAAAGACATAGATTTTTTTTCCTGGATTTTTAAGTGCAACTCCTAGTCCTATTGATGAAGCTAACCCCATTGATCCAATCATGTAAAAATTACTTTCTTTTTCACTCGTTTCATACAAATCTCTACTTATGAATCCATTTGCTGAAATAATTGGTTGATTGCCAATTTCTTGTGCAATTAATTCTACAGCTTCCTTTCTAATCAAGGAAATCCCTCTTTATAATTAAACCAATCACTTTCTTCTTATTTAATTTCATTATTGCCCAATCACACACATTTTTAAAATTTTTATCATTAATGATCTTTGACTCTAATCCAATAATGTTAATTAATTCTGGTTGAATTTCACCAATTTTTTCATGCTCTGGTGCATCATCTTTTAGAAAACCTCTCCACCCAATTAATAATATCATTGGAATTTCATATAGATTAATCAGTGATGTAATTGTACTAAGTGAATTTGCAAATCCTGCATTTTGCATAAATACTAAGGATTTTTCATTTGACATACTCATGCCTGCTGCTATTCCTATTGCTTCTTCTTCCTTAGTTGTAATCAAAATTTTCTCTTTTTTTAATCCTTCATCTATAAAATATTTCATTGTTGAATCTGGAACTCCTACAAAATTTTTAATTCCTTTTTTCTTTAATAAATTAAAAATTTGTCTTTGTATTTTTTTATTCAATTTATGTAGCCCATTTTTTTTAAGTTCTTTTCAATCCTCTTTTCTTGATCATTAATTTTATACATTTCTTGAAGTTTAAAAATATCATTCATACTTGATAATTCTATATTCACTTGATCCAGACTTTCTTTTTCAAGTGTTTCTTGTAATACTTTTAACATTATATTATGTGCTGCACGTAATGATTGATTTGCATAAATTACCATTTTTATTTTATGCGAAATAAGTTCATTTAATTTTACAGATGGATATGAAGTAGGAACTACTGCTAATGGGATTTTTCCTTTCCATTTATTTGAAAATTCAAAAATTTCATCTGGTGTATTTTTTTTAGAATGAATTAAAATTGCATCTGCCCCTGCATTCTCATATGCATTAGCTCTTCTAAGTGCTTCTTCCATTCCTTTTTCTGCAATCAAAGCTTCTGTACGTGCAATTACCATAAAATTTTGATCTTTTTTTGATTCTTTTGCAGCTATGATTTTTGCTACAAAATCTTTTTCTGGTAAAAGATCTTGTTTTGAATTTTCTAAAAGACTGTTTTGTTTTGGAAAAGTTTTATCTTCAATACTAATTCCTGCTATTCCTGCTTTTTCATATTTTTTTACTGTATGACTTACATTTGGAGGTCCTCCAAACCCAGTATCACAATCTGCAATCACTGGTATATTGCATGCATCAACCATATTTTCAGCAGATTTAAGAAAATCTGTCATTGTTAAAATACTTGCATCTGGTAATGCGTGAGTTGCTGAAATAGCAAAACTTCCTGCCCAAATTGCATCATATCCAGTTACTTCTACAAGTTTTGCAGATAATGCATCATATGCACCTCCTATTTTCAAAATGGATTTTTTTTCTAAAATTTCTTTTAATTTTTTACTATTGGACATTATCCTGTCTTTTGATATTGTACTTATAAAGAATATTCAAAATAGACAAATCGTTGAATACAATTAGACAACCAAATAGAATAATATTTGGAATGAATTCTGCAAAAGAATATTCGTTTGAAAAAAATTCTTTAATAATTACTTCTTCTGGAGCAAAATCTAGGGGCTGGTTAGATTATCTTAAAGTTAAAGATTATTATCTTTTTGATTCTGTTAAACCAAACCCTTCTATGGAAACTGTTGAAAAAATTTTATCTGAATATAAGCAAAATTTTTCTTCCGTTATTGGGTTAGGTGGAGGAAGTTCATTAGATGTAGCAAAATTTGTAGCAAATAAACTAAAAATAAAAAAAATTTTAATTCCAACAACATTTGGAAGTGGTAGTGAGGTAACTAGAATTTCAGTATTACAAATAGATGGCAAAAAAACTAGTTTTCATGGTGATCATTTATTGGCAGATGTTTCTATAGTTGATCCATTTTTTATAAAAAATGCACCAATTAATGTTATAAAAAACTCTGCTATAGATGCATGTGCTCAATGTTCTGAGTCTTTTGATAGTAAAATGGCAAATAATTATACAAAGTTTCTTTGTAAAAAAGCATTTAAAATTTTAGAAACGGCAATAATTAATGAAAAATATACTGATTTAGCTTACGGTGCTATGCTTTCTGGATTAGGGTTTGGAAATTCAGGTACCACACTTGGACATGCATTATCCTATGTTTTCTCAAATGAAGGCTTTTCTCATGGTCATGTTTTGGCTTTTACTACTACAGTGGCTCATAAATTCAATAATTCACAATTTTATGAAAGATTCAAAAAATTAGTTGAATATTTTAATTTTGAACATATTCATTTATCTCAAAATTTATTTGATGCTGCAAAAATTATTAAATTAGATAAAAAACATTTAGATAATAATCCTGTAAATATTACTACCGAAAATATTATTACTTTATTAGAATTAATTAATTCTAAAAAAGTCTTTCGTTAAAATAGGGTACATTTTAGAATTATTTCATGAATGATTCTATAAAAATTGATTCATCATTAAGAACAGTAGAATGGAAAGATAATAAAGTAAGAATGATTGAGCAGACTAAATTACCTAATGAATTAATTTTTGTAGAATATGATGATTTTAATCAAGTTGCAAATGCAATAAAAACTCTAATTGTTAGAGGTGCACCTGCAATAGGAGTTTCAGGAGCATTTGGATTGGGATTGGCAGTTTTACAAAGTAAAGCCCAGACAAAGAATCAGTTACTTTCTGATTTAGAAGATGCAAAAAATATTTTATTTGCAACAAGACCTACTGCTGTTAATTTAGGTTGGGGATTAGAAAAAATAATGAATGTTGCAAAAACTGGAAATTCAGTTGAAGAAATTAAAGAATTAGTAATTTCAACTGCTAAAAAAATGGCTGATGAAGATATTGAAATTAACAAATCAATGGGAAAAAATGGCGCTCCTCTTTTTGATGATAACGATACAATAATGACTCATTGTAATGCAGGTGCTTTAGCTACTGTTGCTTATGGTACGGCATTGGGAGTTATTCGTGCAACTAGAGAAAGTGGAAAAAATGTTAAAGTTATTGCTACTGAAACAAGACCCATTCAACAAGGTTCTAGATTAACAGCATTTGAATTAAAACATGATGGATTTGATGTTAGTCTTATTCCTGATACTGCTGTTGGTTATAGTATGGCAAATGGATTAGTTAACAAAGTGATAGTTGGTGCTGATAGAATTGTAAAAACTGGCCATGTTTTTAACAAAATTGGAACTTATCAAGTAGCAATAATGGCAAAACAACATAGAATTCCATTTTATGTTGCAGCTCCATTATCTACAATTGATTTAGATACTAAGGCTGAAGATGTAATAATTGAAATGAGAAACGGTTCTGAAGTAACAGGAATTGGTGAGAAAAAAACTGCTCCTGATGATATTAATGTAATTAATCCAGCATTTGATATGACTCCACCTGAACTAATTTCTGGCATAATTACTGAAAAAGGTGTTGCCACAGCTCCTTATAAAGAATCAATAGGAAAATTATTTAAATAATTTTAAAAAATTAATTTATTAGATGAATTCAAATGAATCTAAACAATCAATTCAAAATTAACGAACATGAAAAAAAATTTTTTTCACAAAATGGAGAAGATGGAATAATTGATTATATTTTTTCGGAGATTGGAACTACTAACAAATTTTCAGTAGAATTTGGAGTCGGTGATGGTTTTGAAAGTAATACTGCTTATCTTTTAGAGAAAAAAAATTGGAAAGGTCTTATGATGGATTATGGTTCTGATGACAAAATTCATGTTTCAAATATAATAAAAAAATCATGGAAAAATAAGAACCTTGGTTTAAAAAAAAATTTTAAAAAAGATGTTAAATTTATTAAAAAAATTATTTCTAGAGGTGAAAGAAGTAAATCATTTCAATTTGATATTAAAAATGAACGTGTAACTGCTGAAAATATCCAAAATTTATTTGCTAAATATGATGTTCCTACTCATTTTGATTTATTATCAATTGATATAGATTTCAATGATTACTGGGTTTGGAAATCTATAGTGGACTATTTTCCTCGTGTAGTTGTGATTGAATATAATTCCTCTATACCCCCTACTGAAAGTAAAGTTGTACCGTATAATCCTGAATCTGTTTGGGATGGGACTAATTATTTTGGAGCCAGTTTATTAGCATTGAAGAATTTAGCATCTCTAAAGGGGTATACGTTAGTTGGATGTAATAGTAATGGCATTAATGCATTTTTTTGTAAAACTGATCTTTTAGATAATTTTAATTTTGATTCACTAAATGAATTATATCGTCCTCCACAATATGGTAAAATAATTGATGGAAAATATATTGGTCATCCTTTTTCAGATAAAAAAATGTTGGATATTTAATTTAGTTTGAGTGATACTATTTTTTTCTAATTTTATTTCAAGTTATTTTTTCTTAACTCATAATTTTTTTTCCATAATTCGATGACTGGTTCTATTATTTTTAATAATTCTGGCTTTTTTTCTAAAAATCTTAACAATGAATTTGTATCAAAATCATTTCCAATCTCTTTAAAAATTTCTCTTGCCATCTGTAAATCTTCTTGATAATCTAAAAATAATCTAATTTCTTTTGGAAATCTATTGATGAATTCTGGAATGATATATTCTACATCAAATTCATCTCGTAAGAAAAATTCTCTATAACCAGTTTCTGTATTTTCAACTTTTTTTAATTTATACATTTTTTTTATTGCATTAATATGGAAACCTGCAGGAATTACACCATGAATTCCATGGCTTGGATTAAATTTTCCTACAGAGTCATTACCTGTAATATATTCTACTTCTGACTTTAGAAATTTTTCTGCTATAATATCTATGTATTTAGGATCCGTGTAAATTTTATCCCCTTCTACATCAATAATTATGTCTGTTTTATAATATTCTGCAGCATCTTGGATTCTTTTAATTACATCATTATTACTTCCTCTAAAAACTTCTATGTTTCTTTTTTTTAGATAATCAACTAATTCATCATCAGATTTTAGTTCTGTAGTGCAAACTATTATTTTTCTAATTTTTTTTGCTTTTTTTATTCGGTGTAATAAGTGATCAATTACTAATTCATTTCCAATATTTTTAAAATGTTTTTTAGGTAGTCTTGAACTACCTAATCTTGCTAACACAAAAACATCAATATTCATAATAACATTGATTTATACTTCATTAATTAATCAATTTCATATTAACTAAAATTTATTTAGTTTAATTTGTTAACTCAAGCTAATTAATAGAAAGTTTTTATTCTTTTGTAAACTGTAGTATAAAATATGAGTAGTGTTTCTGCACAGGCAATTGAAGATTCACTTAAACAATGCATGGATCCTGAAGTTCCTCTTAATATTGTAGAAATGGGATTAATCTATGGAATTGATGTTGCTGAAAATAATGATGTTAATATCAAAATGACAATGACTACACAAGGTTGTCCTTTACATGAAACTTTAATTGCTGATGCAACAAGATTTGCAAAAAAAGTTCCTGGAGTAAATAATGTGAAAATTGACATTGTTTGGGAACCTGCTTGGTCAATGGATAAAATGACTGAAGAGGGAAAACTAAAAATTAAAGAAATGGGTGCAGCTGGTTTGAATACCCCTGCACCAATAAATTATGAAACTGCATTACCTCAAGGTGTTGGAAAACTAGTAAAACAAGATGACGGTTCTATGGTATTAGCTAATGAACATGAACAAGGTTTTATGGTAAATCAAGCTATTGTTGATTTTTGGAAATCATGTAACGGAGAACGTAAAGTAACAGAACTTGTAGAAGTATTTGCAAATCAAACAGGCTTGCAAAGAAATCAAGTTGAAAAAGAAGTTATGCAGTTATTACAACAACTACGTGATGGTGGATTAATTGCAATTGCAGGTCAACCAGACACTCCAAATGTTGAATTTAAAAAACAATCTTAAAAAATATAGTTAGAATTTGCACCATCAAAGTTTATTGTAACACCTGATAAATATTTTATATTATTTTGAATTATTGATTTTACAAAGTTTCCAATCTCTTCTGGTTCTCCTAGTCTTTTCATAGGTAATGTTTTCTCAAATTCTTGAACATTGTCAATTAATTCTCTAGTTCTATCTGTATTGATAGGACCTGGTGCAATGTTAACACAACTGATATTTTTCTCAGCATATTCCTTACTTAACACCTTGAAAACTTCAGAAAAAGCTGCACGATATGCTGAAGAAATTATTAATTTTGTATTTGGTTCTTTAATTACATTAGAACTAATCAAAAAGATATACCCGCCATCATTAATTTTGATATTTTGTAGTATGGTAATAAATCCTAAAAATAATTGATTGTGATATAGATTCCAGTCTTCTTCAGTAATAGCTAAGAATGGTTTTGGAACAGGACCTCCTGTGTTTAAAACTAAAATATCTGTTTGATTATATTTTTCTAAAAATTTCCTCACACTATCCAAATTTGATGTATCAATGTCATTTTTTGATGCAGCAAAAACATCAATTTCTATTGATTTGAGAGCATCTGAAATCGCTTCACCTATTCCTCGTGAACCACCTAAAACAATCGCTTTAGTCATATTATTATCAAAATTTAGTTATAATTAAATTTAAAATTATAAAAATACTATAATTTTATTTTATAAAATTACATTTTTCCTTGTTGCCATACCTGATTAAATTTTTTGATGGCTTCTTGGTATGCTGTAATTGAATCATCACCTGATACTGTAAGAAATTTTTCCCACTGATCATTAAATTTCTTTATTGATTTAATA
>Ga0209089_10001565_pt1 | contig 20958 bp, 24 predicted proteins | sample ArcticOcean_MG_C_FD_187431 | JGI IMG/M metagenome (GOLD analysis project Ga0209089, IMG submission 187431) | Marine microbial communities from western Arctic Ocean - ArcticOcean_MG_CB2_150 (SPAdes) (version 2) | ecosystem: Environmental > Aquatic > Marine > Oceanic | place: Arctic Ocean: Canada... | reverse complement strand
CAGTGATAATAGCTACATCTAAACAATTATTTGTTGGATCTTTAGGGTCTATGTGATCTTCAAAATTTTCAATAATATTTTTAACCATATTTTTTGCTTTAGCAGCATTACCTAACAAAACTTTAATAACAGTTTGAACATCTACATTTTCATGATCTGGGTGCCAACAATCATAATCCGTAACCATTGATACGGATGCATATCTAATTTCTGCTTCTCTTGCTAATTTTGCCTCTGGCATATTTGTCATTCCAATAACATCAGCTTTCCATGATCGATACAAATTAGATTCTGCTAAGGTTGAAAATTGAGGTCCTTCCATGACTATATAAGTACCACCTCTCTGATAATCTATTTTTTCTTTTTTTATAGCATCTTCACAAGCATTCATTAGACCGCTAGATGTTGGGTGAGCCATAGATACATGAGCAACAATATCTTCATCAAAGAAAGTTTTTTTTCTGGCAAAAGTTCTGTCTATAAATTGATCAACTATTACAAATTTTCCTGGTGGTAAATCTTCTTTTAAAGAACCAACTGCAGATACTGAAATAATATCAGTTACACCTAATTGTTTTAAGGCATCTATATTAGCTCTAAAATTTATATTTGTTGGCGAAATTTTGTGTCCTCTCGCATGACGCGGTAAAAAGCAAACTTCTGTTCCTTTAATTTTGAAATTCAAAATTTCATCAGAGGGTTTTCCCCATGGGGTTGTTATAGATTCCCACTTTGGACTTTCTAATCCTTCAATTTCATAAAGACCACTGCCACCAATAATTCCAAGTTTGTTTTTTGTCATAAATTATTATAATTAATATGATCTTTTTTATTAACTTTGAAGTAAAAAAAATGGATTTAAAAAAATACATACGATCTATTCATGATTATCCAAAAAAAGGTATTTTATTTAGGGATATCACGACTCTAATTAAAGATGAAAATGCTTTTAAAGATTGTATTGATCAATTATCAAAAATGCTAGCTGGTATAAAATACGATAAAATTGCATCTATCGAATCTCGAGGTTTTATTTTTGCTTCTCCCCTTGCGTATAATTTAAATAAACCTCATGTATTAATGAGAAAGAAAAATAAGCTTCCTGCTGAGAAATATTCAGTAGATTTTGAACTTGAATATGGACAGGCTACTCTTGAGATTCACAAAGATTCTATACAATCAAAAGATAAAGTAATTATCGTTGATGATTTGATTGCAACAGGAGGAACGGCTGAAGCTGGAGCTAAACTTGTTGAAAAATCTGGTGGTGAGGTAGCAGCTTTTGTATTTATTATAAATCTATTTGATTTAGGAGGTGCAAAAAAATTAGAAAAAAAGGGATACAAAACCTGCAGTTTACTAGAATTTCCAGGTCATTAGAATATTAACTTCTCTTTAAAGCAGGAAACACAGGGCTTACCTTTAAAAATAATCTCTGGTACTCCTGTTTAATACATCTATTGCTTATGTAAACCATATTTTCTGAATCACAAATTTTTTTAACCTCATCATTCTCTATACCAAGCTGTAACCACAAACTTTTTGCTTTAATAGAGATGGCCTGCTTGGCTATATCAACCGTTTCGTTAGATGGGCGAAATACATTAACTATATCTACAGGGACCGGAACATTTTTTAAACTAGCATACACAATCTCTCCATTTATAGTTTTTCCAACAGCCTTAGGATTAATTGGTATAACTTTGTACCCAAACTCTTGAAGGTATTGCATAACTATAATAGATGGTCGTCTAATAACTGATTTAGAATTAACATCTTTCTTTATTGAACTGACCCCAACCATTGCAATTATTTTTGATTTTTCTAATACACTTTTAAATTTCTGATCATCTGTTACCAAACTATTCATTTTTTTATTTATTTTTCCATTTTGGTGATCTTTTTTCTATGAAAGCAGAAATTCCTTCTTTTGAGTCATACATCATCATATTTTTGCTCATTACTTTAGAAGTGTATGCATAAGCTTTTTTTAAAGGCATTTCTAATTGTTTATAGAAGGCTGCCTTTCCTATTGTAATTACTTTATTAGATTTCGATGCAATTTTTTTTGCTAATTTAATAACTTCTTTATCTAATAAAGATTTTTTATAGTAATTATTAATTAAACCAATTTCTTTTGCTAAACTTGCTGAAACAGGTTCACCAGTCAAAAGCATTTTCATCATTCTTTTTTTGTTCACTTTTCTGCTTACGGCAACCATGGGAGTACTACAAAAAAGACCTATATTTACACCAGGTGTAGCAAAAAAGGCATCGTTGCTGCTTATGGCTAAATCACAACTTGCAACAAGCTGGCATCCTGCAGCAAATGCAGCTCCATGAACTTTTGCAATAACAGGTTTTTTGTTTTCTACAATAGACATCATTAGTTTAGAGCATAAATTAAATAATTTAATGTACTCAGAATTTTTTTTGAAGGATCTAATTTCCTTTAAATTATGACCAGCACTAAAACCTTTTCCTGAGGACTCAATAATAATAACTTTAGTTTTTTGATCATAACCAAGTTTTTTAAAAGCATTTATTAAAAGTTTTATCATTTTTATAGATAAAGAATTATATGTATTGGGATCATTAAGAATAATCCTAGATATTCCATTACCAAATGATTTTATAAGTACATGTGAAGTTTTTTTCATTTATTTAATCCTTAAGATCAGGTCTATACCACGATGTTTTCCCAATTAATGCATTATAAAAACCTGAAGCTCGATTAAAGTAAATTTTTTTCTTTTTTTTATTATTAAAAAATAAATAAAACATATATTTAAAAATTGAAGTTATAAATCCAATCATACCTTGTGTAACTGCTTTAATTAACCCGTAATGTTTTTTATTAAAATAAAATTTTGACCAAATCCAGTGCCAATTTCTAGAATATTCAATTTCATCTAAAAATTTATTGTTTACAGCACTTGCTCCTAAGTGATTAATTTTCGCCTTAGCAACAACGTAGATTAAACCTCCATTTTTAATTACTCTATGACATAAATCGTCATTTTCTAAGTATAAAAAGAAATTTTCATCAAAGTAAATTTCATTACTTAATTTTTTTTTATTTAATAACATTGAGTAACCATCTATAGAGTTAACTTTAAAAGTGTTGTTTTCAATATTTAAATCATTGTTATCATTTATATGTTTATAGTTAGGAAAACTAGAGTCAGAACATACGGGGGTCATTATAGAAAATTCTGAAATTTTTTCTGAAGCAATAAAAAGTTCATCTAAAGTATTTTCATTAAAAGTTACATCAGGATTTATTATATAAACATAATCAGTTTTAGCTGATTTAATACCTATGTTATTACCGGCTCCCATACCCATATTTTCACCTGTAACTATACATGTTACATTTTTGTAATCAGATTCTAAACTTTTCTTAAAATTGTGATCATTTGAATTTTCAACGACTATGATAGGTATATTTTCTTGTATAGATTTTATACACTTATGAATGACCTTTTCACTTTGAATTGTAACAATTACTATTGATAAATTTTGCCTAGATATTGACATAGATTAATGATTACTAATACTAAAATTTTTTGATTATCAAGTATACTAACAGTATTTGTTAATGTAAAAAACAAAATATGAAAAAAGTTATTGTCACTGGTGGAGCAGGTTTTATAGGGAGTAACCTTGTAAAATATTTGCTTGAACAAAAATATTTCGTCATTAATATTGATAAACTAAGTTATTCAGCAAATCCATATAATCTTAAAAAACTACATAACAATAAAAATTATTGTTTTTTTAAAGTAGATTTAAATAATAAAAAAAAAATAATTAGTATATTAAATAGATATAAACCTGATGGGATATTTAATTTAGCTGCTGAAACACATGTTGATAGATCAATTGATAGTCCAGATGATTTTATCAAAAGTAATATCTTAGGAGTGTATAATTTATTAGAATCAATTCTATATTTTAACAAAAAAAATAAAAAAAATCTTAAGTTGATACATATATCTACAGATGAAGTTTATGGAGATATTATCAAAGGGAAAACTAGTGAAATTTTCCCATATAATCCTAGCTCGCCTTATTCCGCATCTAAAGCAGCTGCAGATCATTTAATTAAATCTTATATTAGAACTTATAAATTAAAAGCTATTATAACTAATTGTTGTAATAATTATGGGCCAAATCAATTTCCAGAAAAATTAATTCCTAAAATAATTTTTAATATTCTTAATAATAAACCATTGCCAATTTATGGAAATGGAAAAAATTCGAGGGAATGGATTCATGTAAGAGATCATTGCGAAGCATTACTTCTTATTTTTCGCAAAGGCCATATAGGTGAAAACTATAATGTTGGATCGGGGCAAAACATTACGAATATTGAAATTACTAAAAAATTATTAAAAATTATAAAAAATAAGTCTTTTAAAATAGGAAGAAATGTAAAAATTAAATTTGTAAATGATAGGCCTGGTCATGATTTTAGATATTCTTTAAATAGTTCTAAAATTAAAAAAAAGCTAAATTGGAATGCTAAAATGTCCTTGAATTCAGGACTCTTAGAAACATTTGATTGGTATATGAAAAATAATGTATTCTTTAAAAGTGTTTCAAAAAAATTATTTGATAAAAGGCTTGGATTAAAAAAATGATTACAAAAGGAATAATTTTAGCTGGAGGTGTTGGATCAAGAATGAGTCCATTAACCAAAGCTGTAAATAAACAGCTTCTTCCTATTTATGACAAACCGCTTATTTATTATCCACTCTCTATACTAATGCTTTCTGGAATTAAAGATATTTTAATTGTTGTAAATAAGGGACAACTTTCACAATTTAGAAAAATTTTACCAAACGGGAAAAACTTAGGGATAAATATTTCTTATGTTGAGCAAGCTAGCCCTAAGGGTTTGCCTGACGCCTTTATACTTGGAGAAAAATTTATTGGAAATGATAATGTTGCTTTAATACTAGGAGATAATTTTTTTTATGGTCAAAGCCTTACAGAAAAATTAAAAAAATGTATCAAGCTTAAAAAAGGTGCTTCAGTATTTTTACATCCTGTTAATAACCCCTCATTATATGGTGTAGCAAAAATTAATAAAAAAAATAAAATTACTAAAATTATTGAAAAACCTAAAAAAAAATTCTCTAAGCTGGCGATAACAGGTTTGTACTTTTTTGATAATAAAGTGATTAATTACAGTAAATCTCTAAAGCCTTCAAAAAGAAATGAAATTGAAATAGTAGATTTACTAAATAAATATAAAAAAAAGAATGAATTAGAAGCAAATTTTCTTGGGCGTGGTGGTGCTTGGCTAGATACCGGGTCAATAAAAGATTTTTATAATACTTCGTCATTTGTTTCTGCTCTTGAAAGTAGGCAAGGTTTAAAAATTGCCTGTTTAGAAGAAATAGCTCTTAATAACAAATGGATAAATAACAGTAATATAAAAGATGCTATAAAATTTTATGGTGTTTGTGATTATTCAAATTATCTAAAAAAAATAACTAGCAAAAACTACTTATGAAAATTTTAAATACAAAATTTAAAGGTGTAAATATCATAAAGTATAATAAATTTATTGATAATAGAGGTGATTTAAAAGTTACTTATAATAAAAAAATAATAAATTGGGTAAATCTTGTTTTTGACTATACGACAATATCAAAAAAAAATGTTATACGTGGTTTCCATTTTCAATGGAAACAGCAACAAGACAAGCTAATTTCTGTTGTCAAAGGCAAAATCTTAGATTGCGTTATAGATTTAAGGAAAAATTCAAAAACTTTTGGCAAACATTATTCTGTCATACTCTCTGAAAAAAATTGTAAATCACTATTTATACCAAAAGGCTTTGCTCATGCTTGTTATACACTCGGTGATATAAATGTAATAAATTGCAAACAATCAAATTATTATAATCCTAAATATGAAGATGGAATAATATGGAACGATAAAGAGCTAAATATTAAATGGCCTGGTAAAAAGCCAATAATCTCTTCTAAAGATAAAAAACAAAAGAACTTTCAAACATTTTTAGAAGCATATAAATATTTATAATTTTTCTTTATCAATATCATATTTAAAAACAGGCCAGCTTAAACTTTTGCTATACTTCAGAAACCAATAAGACAAATATCTTTCAGCTAAAAAACCATAAATTCGTGTTTTTGCGTATCCATGTAAATCAAGTCCAAAAATATCCTCACATTTAAGTAGCCAAGGAAAAATTGATTCGTAATAGTTTTTCATTAGATCTTGTGATCTACAAATAAACATATTCCATTTATGAAAAGATTGGTTGTCACGAGTGTAAGCTTTAAAATCATCTCTGTTTTTATCATCTAAAAGTTCAATTGCTTTATCAAGAACTCCTCTTCCATGAAATACATCAAAATGAAATTTAATATTTCTCTTTTTTAATGAATATGTACGTGGGTCAATTAGAAAAGATAACCCTCCATTTTTAATAATCTTTGATAGTTTGATTTTATCCAACTTAATCGGATCAGCTATTATAGTTTCATAATCTGACCATTCCTCTGGTACAGTTTTTAATATATTATTTTCAAATTTTTTATCATAAGGTTTCCTATTATTTTTCCAGAAATATCGATATCCACAAAACCCAATCCAGGTATCATTATCAACTTTATCAATCATATTTTTCCATAACCAGTAGTGGAAAGTATACTCACCATAGAATCTATTTTTATTAGAAATATTTTCATCATTATTATCTCTCATCCACTCATTAGAAAAATTGTCTTTTCCCAAACCAACTGGTATATAATTAAGTGCTTTGATTTTTGATAGGTGCCTATCAAAAATGCACAATGAAAACATCTTTAATTTATGCATAAAAAAAAAATTATGTTAATATTAAGAATATATCAATGAAAAAAATAATTGTTACAGGTGGAGAAGGTAGATTTTCTTCTCTTTTGAAAAAAGTTAAGACTAGTCATTCCCTTATTTTTCCTAAAAAAAATGAATTAGATATAACTAATTATTCAATGATTAAAAAATATTTAAGAAAAAATAAAGCAAAAATGGTAATGCATCTTGCTGGACTGTCTAGACCTATGATGCTTCATGAGACCGATATACAGCTCAGTATTAAATTAAATATTATTGGTACTGCTAATATCGTAAGAGCGTGTGCAGACGAAAATATAAAATTGATTTATTTTTCAACAAGTTATGTCTACCCAGGCATTAAAGGCAATTATAAAGAAATTGATCCTGTGCTTCCAACAATGAATTATGCTTGGTCAAAATTAGGTGGAGAATGTGCAGTTAGTATGTATAAAAATTCTTTAATTTTAAGAATATGTATGACTGAAAAACCATTTTCACATAAAAAAGCTTTATATGATGCAAAAACAAGTTTTATATATCAAGAAGATGTTGCGGCTATCATAATGAAATTAATTAATAAAAAAGGAGTTATTAATATAGGTGGAAAAGCTCAAAGGATTTTTGATTTTGCAAAAAAAGATAATCCTAATGTTAAAAAGAATTATCTTAAAAAAGTTAAAAATTTAAAATTTCCAAGAAATTCTACAATAAATATATCAAAACTAAATAAAATTTTAAGCAAATGATATATAGATATCCAAAAATAATAAAATCTAAAGTTTTTTCTGATAAAAGAGGATACCTACAAGAAATTTATAAAAGAAAAGATTATAAAAAAAATTTTAAGTTTGCAATTTTTGTTTCTTCAAAAAAAAATGTATTTAGAGGTTTGCACTTTCAAAAAAAAATCCAACAGGAAAAAATTGTTATTGTAGTAAAAGGATCTATAGTTGATTTTTGTGTTGATCTTCGTAGTAAATCTAAAACCTTTGCAAAAACGTTCAGATATAAACTAAAGGAAAATTCAATATTATATATACCAAAAGGTTTTGCACATGGCTATTTAGGTTTAAAAAATGAAAATAAAATTGTATACCTTTTATCTAACTATAGATCTAAAAAAAATGAATCTGGCATTAGTTTTTTAGATAAAAAAATTAAACTGAAAATGGGTAAAAAAAATTTAATTGTTTCAAAAAAAGATAGGGTAAATATTTCGATTAACAAATTTATTAAAACTATTAAATCACTTTGACGAATAATAACTGTAGAGTTTGCTTAAAAAAAATTGAGGCATTTATGTCCTTTGGGAGTATGCCTATAGCAAACTCTTTTATTGAAAAATCTCAAATAAAAAATCAGTATTTTTATGATATGGAAATATCTTTCTGTCAAAACTGTTTTACCTTCCAAATTCTTAACGTTCCAAAACCTGATTTAATGTTTAATGAAAATTATGCTTATTTAGCCTCAACTTCAGATGTGATGAAAAAGCATTGGAAAAATTTATCAAACGAGGTAGTTAGAAATAATAATTTAAATAAAAGTTCCTTTGTTGTCGAGGTTGGATCTAATGATGGAATTTTTTTAAAAAATATTTCAGATTTAAAAATACCTCATTTAGGCATAGATGCTTCTAAAAATGTTTGTGATATTTCTTCATCCAAAGGTATAAATTGTCTTAATTCTTTTTTTGATAAAAAAACGGCATTAGACATTAAGTCATCTTATGGAAAGGCTGATATTATTGTAAGCACAAACACAATGCATCATATAGAAAATATAAATAGTGTAGCTGAGGGAATGAGTGAACTAATTAAAGATAATGGAACTATAATAACTGAAGATCCATCTCTTAAAGAAATGATTGTTAAAAACTCATATGATCAAATATATGCCGAACATATGTATATATGGTCTCTTGCTTCTATGAGTTCTTTGTTTGGTAAATATGGTATGGAAGTATATGATATTGAAAACAACGATTTTCATGGTGGGTGCTCTAGGTATTATATTTCCAAAAAAGGTAAAAAAAAAATTACAAATAGAGTTTACAAACATCAAGAAAGTGAAAAAATTGCTGAATTAAGTAAACTTTCCACTTTTAAAAAATTTAAAGAAACAACAATAAATTCAAAAAATAAATTATTGGAACTTTTAAATGATCTCAAAGCAAAAAATAAGAAAATTGTTGGCTATGGAGCTCCTGCGAAAAGTACAACAGTACTAAATTTTTGTAACATTGATAATAAAATGATTGATAAAATTTTTGATAACTCTGAAACAAAAATAGGTAAATACACACCAGGTAAAAGCTTAATACAAATTGAAGATTCAAAAAATTTTGGCAGCTATGATAGTGACTATTGTGTCCTTTTTGCTTGGAATCACCAAAAAGAAATAATAAGTAAAGAAAAAAATTATAGTGCTAAAAAAAGCAAATGGATTATACCAGTACCAAATTTGGAGATTATATAATTAGAACATGAAAAAGAAAAAAAAAGTAAAAATTTATTATGGCAAGGCAATTTATGGAAAAGAAGAAATTGCTGCTGTAAATAAGGTTCTTAAAAATAAGTCTCTTGCATTAATGGATGGATCGTCTGTAAAAGAGTTAGAGACCAAAATTTCAAAAATATTTGGTAAAAAATACGGACTTATGGTTAATTCAGGTTCTTCAGCAAATTTGCTTTCATTAGCTGCTTTAAACTTTAAAAAAGGTTCTGAAATTATAACTCCATCATTAACTTTTTCAACTACAGTATCTCCGATTTATCAACTTGGTTTAGTTCCCCATTTTGTAGGAGCTAAAGAAAATATGTTTTTAGCAAACATAGACCATATTACGAAGTGTATAAATAAAAAAACTGTTGCTATATTAATTCCAAATCTTTTAGGTAATATTCCTGACTGGAAAAAAATCTCTCAAATTGCAAAAAAATATAATTTAAAAGTTATAGAAGACTCTGCGGATACAATTGGTTATACTTATAATAATAGCAATACTGGTAAATATTCTGATATAACAACTAACAGTTTTTACGCTTCTCACATAATAACTGGAGCTGGCTTTGGCGGCATAGCCTGTTTTAATGATAGAAAAATATATGAAAAAGCTAAACTTCTTAGGGGCTGGGGGAGATCTTCTGCTCTTTACAATGAATCAGAAGATATAAATAGTAGATTCAAATCAAAAGTTGATGGAATTCCTTATGATAGTAAATATATATTCTCAGATATAGGATATAATTTTCTTCCATCTGAAATTTCAGCATCCTTTGCTCTAGAACAACTAAAAAAATTAAAAAAAAATATAAAAACAAGAATATCTAATTTTAAATATTTGCGAGCTTTTTTCTCAAAATATCCTGGTGCATTTAAATTGCCAGTAGAAAATAAAAACGTAAAAACTGGATGGTTAGCCTACCCAATAGTAATTAAAGAAAAATCTAAAATTAATAGAAAAGAAATGCAAATTTATTTGGAAAAAAAAGGTATTCAAACCAGAACAATTTTTACTGGCAATATTTTAAGACAGCCAATTATGAAAAAAAGATATTTTAAAAAACATAATGATTCAAGCCGTGTGAGTGATGATGTGATGAGAAATGGAATTTTGATTGGATGCCATCATGGGCTAAAAATAAAAGAACTAAAGTATATATGTTCAGCTTTTGAGGATTTTTTATCTAAAAAAAATATATAGTATATTTTTAATTGGTAGCTCGAGTTAGATTCGAACTAACGATCTCTGGCTTATGAGTCCAGCGCTTTAACCAACTAAGCTATCGAGCCACATCAATTTAATGTTGATTTATAATACTTTTAAAAATTCTTTCAATCATTGTTTTCATATTTGGCTATTATGATAAGAGTATTAGCATAAAGTTAAATGATCAATTATCAAATCAAGAAAATAACACAAATTGAGACACACGAATTGTCATCTTTTTATAAAAAGGTTTTTGGAGAAAGATCTAAGTTTTTAGCAAAAAATTGGAGTTGGTTATACAGGGTAAATTATAATGATGCAGAGCCTTTGATTTTGATAAATGATAATAAAATTATTGGTCAATTAGGACTAATTCCAGTTGAGCTAAGAATGGGAGATAAAGTTATTTCAGCAACTTGGTTTGTAGATTTCATAATAGCTCAAGAATTTCAAGGAAAAGGAGCTGGATCTTATCTGGTTAAAGAAGCTATGAAAATGTCTTCTGTGCAGATGGCATTTAGCAATCAAAATGCTTTACCTGTTTATAAAAAATTTAAATGGTCATCAATTTCTTCTATGAAAAGGCTTGGGAGACCAATAAATCCAATTAAATGGATGCCATATATAAATAATTCAAATTTAAGAGTATTTAAAACTTTATATAATTTTAATCTAAGAAAAAAATTAAATAACTTAGTTTCAGTTGCTCCACATTCATTTAATAATAATTCCAAAATATTTAAAGAATCTTTTTTGAAAAGAAAAATTTTACAGAAAGAGAACCTTGAAATTAAGAAAGATGAAGATTGGTTTAATTGGAGATTAGAAAAATGCCCTTACATAAATAATATTAAATTTTTTGAATATAAAAATAACTTTGCCATCACACATGTTTTTAAAGACAAGAACAAAATAAGATTAAATATTATTTATCACTACTTTATTGATGAAGATTTAAAAATTGATCTTTATAACCAAATAGCAAAATGGGCTATTGAAAATGATATAGATTTAATATGGGGATGCTCAAATGATGGAGATTTTATTAATTCATTAAAAAATATTTTTCCTAGCTACTTATTAAAACCACTAACTTTTGTTGCCTATAGTTCTGAAAAAAGTGTTTATGAAAAGTTAAAATATGGTTTTAAAAATATTCAAGGTATTGATAGTGATGTCGACGCCTTGCCTCTGATTGAATAGTTAAATTTTTAAAATTTAAAAAATTGTATAAATCCAAGGAGCAATTGTAGCTCCTTGTGTATAAATCATAAGAGCACAAAAAATTACAAAAACTAGCAATATTGGATACAGCCAATATTTCTTTTTTGTCATCAAAGATTGTAGAATTTTAATTAATAAATTCATATTTAAATGATATATAAATATAATAATATGTATATATTATAATTAATTAGCAATTACATCATTTAAGCATACAATGAATATTAATCAATTCTGGTTAGAAAAATCAAAATTACTAATGTGGGACAAAAATCCTTCTTTTTCATTTAAAAAGAAAAAGAATAATTATGTAGATTGGTATCCAGATGGAAAAATGAATGTTTATTATAATTGTATTACAAAAAATATTGATTCAGGACTAGGTAATAAAATTGCTATCCATACAGTAAGCAAAGAAAAAAAATTTAATAAATACACATATAAAGATCTTGATAACAAAGTTAATTATTTCTGCAAAATCTTAGTATCAAAACTTAAAAATAAAGATTTATCAAAATGCAAAATACTAATATACTCTGCTGCCTCTATTGAATCTGCTGTCTCCATGCTAAGTTGCGCTAAACTAGGCATTCATTTTGCCGTATTATTTGAAGATTTAGCTTCTGAAGCAGTTAATAAAAGAATTGAACTTTTAAAACCAAATATTTTTATATCTAGAGTTGGAAAAAAAAAAATTTCTAAGAAAATTAAAGTTGATAAACATTTTAAAAATAAAATGGATTTTATTTATTTTGAAAATATTAAATATCCAGAAAAAATTAATAAAAGTTCAAAACTAAAACATTTTAAGGGCAGCAAAGATTTCTTTACTCTATTTACTTCAGGGTCGACTGGTATGCCAAAAGGAGTTGTTACTGGTCTGGGTGGATATTTAGTTTACACAAAATTTACTTGTAAGCATCAATTTGGAATGAATAAAGATTCTATTATGTTAACGGCAGCAGAAGCAGGAAATATGAATGGTCATACTTATGCTTTATTTGGTCCACTGTCATTTGGTGCTAGCACAATTTTGATTGAGACCCCCATGTTATTAATCGATGAAGTTTTACTCAAAAAAATTTTAAACCTTAAAGTGACTATACTACATCTTCCAGTAACTTTAATAAGATTAATGAAAGCAATTTTTAAAAATACAAAATTCCAAACTAAGCATTTAATAACACTTGGTTCTTTAGGAGAGCATTTGTCTTCAACAGTAGCAGAGTGGTTTGCTTCACATTTTAATAAAAAAAATAAACCAATAATTAACGCTTATTATCAAACAGAAAATTCTGCTATCATATGTTCACCAAAATATAACCAGAGTATAAGTCAAGTACCTCATGGTTCGATTGGTAGACCAACGACAAAGTTTATTAAAATAAATAAAATCTTCCAAAATAAAAAAGTTGAAATGAAAATATGCAGTCCTTGGCCTGGATGTATGAAAAGAATTATTAATGGAAAAAAAGTTTGGAACAAATATTGGGATAAAAATAATAATTTTAGAATGTTTGATTTAGCTAGTATTAAGAAAAATAACTTATACATACACGGACGAGTTGACGATGTAATAAACATTAGAGGCAAAAGAATTGGTTCAGAAGAAATTGAATCTGTAATTTCAAAAATAAAAGATATTTATGAATGCTGTGCTGTTGCAATACCTGAAGAGTTCGGCGGCAATGCTTTATACCTTTTTGTTGCTTCAAAAAATAATCATTTGGACGATGTAATATCTAAAAAAGTAGTCGGTAACTTTGGATCGTTTGCCATACCTAAAAAGATTTGTTATATAACCGAAATGCCAAAGAATAAAAGTGGTAAAATCTTACGAAGGGTATTAAGAACAATACTTGAAAATCCAAATACAAAAAATTATGGAGATTTGTCAACGGTACTAAATAAAAAAGTTATTTTTGAAGTACAAAAAAAAATTTTACAAAATGGATAAAGTAAATTTAAATAAAATAATTGAAATTGTTTCCAAAAATACTGGAATTCCTGCTAAAGATATTAATATTAATTCAAAATCAGATGATTTTGATAAATGGGATAGCTTTGCACATGTCAAAATTATACTTGATATAGAAAAGGTTTTAAAAAAAAGTGTAAGTGCAGGAAAAATTGGCAATGTTAATTCAATTAAATCAATGTTAAATCTAATAAATTAATAATTTGCTTTTTCACAATCCATCATTCCTGTTTATATTTTTGCCCATAATTTTTGTTTCTTATTTTTATTTAATAAAACAATCAGTTAAAATAGCTCAACTTTTCTTGGTTGTTAGTGGTGTTATATTTTATGCGTGGTGGAATATTTATCTAACACCAATAATAATAATTTCAATAATTTTTAATTTTTACTTTGGTAATCTTATTAAAAACTCAAATAATATAAATTATAAAAAGTTATTACTTTTTATTTCAATACTATCAAATATTGTCTATTTGGGTTTTTTCAAATATCTAGATTTCATATATGAAAATATAAATTACTTTTTTAATGCTGATTTAACTTTGCTGAATATGCCTTTTCCCCTTGCTATGAGTTTTTTTACTTTTCAAACAATAGCATACTTAATTGATTGTTTTTATAAAGAAATAGATAAAACTACTTTAAGAGAATATTCGTTATTTATTATTTTTTTTCCTCAGTTAATTGCAGGGCCAATTGTGACTTATAATAAAATGCTCTCTCAATTTAATGACGAAAATAATAAAATAATTAATTATAAAAATTTATATTTAGGATTCGCGATAATTTTAATTGGTTTGTTTAAAAAAGTTTTTTTGGCTGACAACCTATCAATGGTTGTATCTGATGGTTTTTTAAACCATCATAATTTAGATTTCTTTAGCGGTTGGGTTTCATCTTTATGTTTTACTTTTCAAATATATTTTGATTTTAGTGGATACATAGATATGGCTACCGGTATAGGTCTTTTATTTAATATTAAATTACCCCAAAATTTTAACAGCCCCTATAAAGCCCTTGGTATAATAAACTTCTGGCAAAGATGGCATATGACTCTTACTAATTTTTTAACAAATTATATTTATTACCCTTGGGTAAAATCTTTAAAGAAATTTACATTTTTCAAAACTATGATTATTACCTTTTTAGTTTTTGTTATTGCCGGGTTATGGCATGGTCCTACTTGGGGGTATATCATATTTGGAAGTCTACACGGTGTTGCATTGGTAATTAACCATACATATAAAAACTTATTTAAAATTAAATTAAATAAATATTTCTCATGGTTTGTTACATTTAATTTTATAAATTTTGCCAATGTTTTTTTTAGATCTCAAGATTTGGGAACTGCCTTTAGTGTTTTAAAAAGTATGATGGGATTAAATGGATATAATTTGGAATTTTTAACTAATCAAAGTTATATTACTATATTAATTCTAATATCATCTTTTGTTATTTGTTTACTTTTTAAAAATACTAATTTTTTAATTGAAAATTTTAAGCCAACAAATAATAGTCAAGATAAATATTAAAACGCTTCTTTTAAAATTTTACTTGCAACAATTTCTTGCCCTTGTTCAGTTAAGTGTAGGTCCCCTTCTATAAAAAGATAACTTAACCAATTTTCGTCATTTTTTTTAACTTTCATAAAATCTGGAAAAGAATTTAATATTTTTTTACAAGAAATTTTGTTACACAGTCTTAGTGCAAATATTTCCCAATTAAAATCTTTTTGACCGTACTCCATTGTATCAGACCAAGGAAATATAATGATATAAACTTCAGAGTTTATATATTTTGCATACTTAGAAATTTCACTGTAATTAGTTTCAATTTTTGATAGAGCATTTTTAAAACCAAAAGGTAACCACAAATTTTCATTGGTATTTTCTAATTTTGTGTAAGTAAAACTTCCCCAGCCTGAAAAACCTGGTTTTAAAGACTGTTTTTTTACACTAAATAAATTTAAGCGAACTGATCTAAAAAAATTATTTATAGTTCGTGCAATTATTCTGGAAGCTTTAAAATTTTTATCTTTAAAGTTTTCAATGATTTTTTCTTTTTGTTGATTATCTATCTTTTTAACCATTACTGGTTCATTATCAGTTGATCTTTTTTTCCACCTAGCTGCTTCATTATGTACATCTATAAGATCAAGAACTAAAAATATCTTCTTTGGTTGTAAACCCTTGTTTGATAATTTGTTAAGCTGATGTTCAAAAACAGAAGGACCATACCCTGGCACTCCTAAATTTATAATTCTAAAATTGGTTTTCTTATTATCAATTATTCCAACAAATGACTTTTCATAAGAGTGTCCCAGTCCATATGTAAATGAGCCACCTAAAAAAACAGCTATATTTTTATTATGTTTATTTTTTTTCCCAGAATATCTGAAACCATCATTGTCTGTGTATACATCATAACTTTTAACTTTTTTTATCCATTTTTCTTTTGAATAACAATTTTTTTTTAAATGATAAAATTTTTCGAGATATGTATAGCAGTTATGTATTACTTCTTTCTTATAAACTAAATTACTAAAGGCAATATCACCAATTAAAAAAAAAAATATATATATGAATACGATTATTATATTGTTTTTTAATTTTGATAATCTCATTTTATAATAAATTTATACCAATCCTAATTGAAACAAAAATAACTAAAAATGCTGTCATTAAAGCAAGAATTCTTGGTGGAAGAATTTTTAAACTTAAAAAATTTCCTATTAATCCGCCTATAACTACAGCAACTAATAAATATATGTAATTTATAATTTCTGTAATAACAATAGTTTTAGATAATTGTCCAATAATACCAGAGATTGAATTAATTAGTATAAATATTGATGCCGTTGTTGCTATATACCTTGGTCTACCTGCTCTTATTAAAAAAAGAATTGGGCTTAAAAATATCCCCCCTCCAATTCCAACAACACCAGAAATAAAACCTAAAAATGAACCAATAATCACTGAAACAAATATTGGTATTTTTTTGTAACTAGATTCTCTATCATCAAAGGAATTAAAATTTAAAAGAAGCAAAATTCCAGCTGAAGATAAAACGAAGAATAAAATTATTTCAAATAATTCTTTTTCAATAAATAAAGTTCCACCAATGTAAGCTAAAGGTACGGAACCAATCAAATAAGGTGCTAATAGACTTGTTTTTAAGTTTCCGGCTTTTGTATAATTAAAACAGTTACCAGAAACAACTATTATATTACATAACAACGCTATTATTGGTAAAATTGTATATGGAACTTCCCAAATTAGAAGAAGAGCTAAATAAGATGATCCACCACCAAAGCCAACACTTGAGTATATTATTGATGTGACTAAAAATAATATTGCTAATATCATAAGTGTAATTTAACTTATAATATAACAATGCAAGTAAATATAGCTCTTTTAACTGTAACTGACACAAGAACGATTGATAACGATAAATCAGGCGGAATACTTGTTGAAAAAATTAATAAACAAAATCATAAATTAATCGACAGAAAGATAGTTAAGGATGAAAAAGATAGTATAAAAAAAATTTTATCTGAATGGTTAAAAAATAAAAATATTGATGTTATTATAACAACTGGAGGAACTGGTTTAACTGGTAGAGATATAACTCCAGAAGCAATAAAAGAGATGGCGGATAAAGAAATCCCAGGTTTTGGAGAGTTATTTAGAGAATTAAGTTATAAAACAATTGGTACTTCTGCTATGCAGTCTCGAGCATGTGCAGTTTTAGCGAATGGTAAATATATTTTTGCACTACCCGGCTCGTCTGGTGGTGTTACTGACGCATGGGAAGGTATATTAAAATATCAACTTGATATTAATCATAAGCCATGCAACTTTGTTGAATTGTTTCCAAGATTAAAAGAAAAGTAATTTTATGAAAATAAATGCTGTAAGAGCAATGCTAATTGTTTCACTACTTATAATTTTATTATATATATTGGGATTATTTCTTCCCATAATCAATAATACAAAAAATTCTAAAATTCCTGCTGATGAATTAACTGGATACTCAAAAATAGTACAGTCTAATTTGTATAAAATACAACTTAAATAATTATTGCTTTTTAATTACTTTTGATACTTTTCTTTCCATTCAGAATAAGGCATACCATAAATATGTTCTCTTGCCTCCAAGTCTGAAATATCTATTCCTTTTTTTTTAGCTTCTTCATGATACCATTTTGATAAACAGTTTCTACAAAAGCCAGCAAGATTCATTAAATCGATATTTTGAACATTTTTTTTTTCTCTTAAATGCTTGATTAACCTTTCAAATGCTGCAGATTGAAGTTCTTTTTTTATATTTTCGTTCATAAAGTTTGAAATCCCACGCCTGTTTTAGGGTAAGTATATAGATTATAATTCGCTGCTAATTCTTCTCCTGCTTTGATATCTTTAATTGTTACCAAGTACATAAATCTTGCATAAACATTTGGGTATAAATATTCTCTAGATGCCTCTATATTTTTAACTTCACTTTGTTCATCGGGACTTGGAGCTCGATCACCAAATTTTAATTTTGGTAAAACATTAGTTATCATTCTTTGAACATTAGGAATATCAGCATGGTTATAAAAACCGCCAAGCGGTGTTCTTAAATAATTATTTTCAAACCTCTCATCTAATATATGAGTTAATCCTATAAATACATTAGATTTTATATCTTTACTTGCGTATAAACCTAATCCCTCTATTGGGGACTTTTCAATTGTTAAACCATCTGGTAGTGGTCGATACATTTTCTTTCTCCTCTAACAAAAGAACATTATGCTCCTAAAGCATCAGCAGGTGAAATATAATTATGTCCAAATACATCTGCAACAGCTTTATGAGTTACTTGTCCTTTAAAAACATTTAATCCAGCTAAAAAGTGTTTATCTTCTTTAAGGGCTTTTTCGTAACCTTTGTCAGCAAGTTTAGATAAAAAAGGTATAGTCGCTTTGTTTAAAGCGAGCGTGGAAGTTCTAGGAACACCACCTGGCATATTTGCTACACAATAATGAACTACGTCATCTACTATATAAGTAGGATTAGCATGTGTCGTTGGTTTGCTGGTTTCTACACATCCGCCTTGATCTATAGCTACATCAACAATTACTGACCCTCTTTTCATTAATTTTAACATATTTTTAGTAACTAACTTTGGCGCTTCTGCACCAGGAATTAAAACTCCACCAATTAATAGATCGCATTCGGAAATCAACTTATTTAAATTAGTTTTGTCACTTAATTCAGGAATAATTTTATCACCAAATATTTTTTTTAATTGATCTAAACGTTCCTGTGATTTGTCTACAATATGTACTTTAGATCTCATGCCAGTTGCTATCAGAGCAGCATTTTCACCCACAACACCACCACCAAGAATAACCACGGTTGCAGGATCAATTCCTGGGGCTCCACCTAATAATAAACCTCTACCTTTTTGATGTTTTTCTAATGAATGAGCACCAGCTTGAATAGACATACGTCCTGCTACTGCACTCATGGGTGCTAATAAAGGTAAACGACCGTTGTTATCTGTAACTGTCTCGTAGGCTATACAAACAGATTTTGATTTAACTAAACCTTCTGTTAATTCTTTTGCTGCAGCTAAATGTAAATAAGTAAAAACAATCTGATTTTCTTTAATCATTTTTATTTCATTACTTAAAGGTTCTTTAACTTTAACAATTATTTCTGAATCGTTGAAAATATCTTCAGCTTTTTTTACTATTTGTGCGCCAGCTTTTATATATTGATCATTTTCAAATCCAGCTTCAAAACCGCCATTGCTTTCAATTAAAACTTTATGGCCGCTTGCTGTTAAAATTTTTACACTATCTGGAGTTAAACCTATTCTATTTTCTTGAGGTTTAATTTCTTTAGGGACACCTATTTTCATAGAAATCAATTTTTAAGGTTTTTAGAATAATTTAATATTCCAGTTCTAAGTTTATCAATAATTTCATCGATATGTTTTTTTTCACAAATAAATTGTGGAGCTATAATTAAACAATCTCCAGTAGCTTTAAAATTAACGCCAGCTTCATAACAAGCTTTAAAACATTCAAAACCAGCTTTACCTGGTTTAACGTTCATTTTCATATCAATTCCACCCATCATTCCATAGCCTCTAATATTTTCTACTACATCTATATCTTGAAGTGTGAAAAGTCCTTTTTGAAAATATGGAGCCATTTCTTTTGCTCTACTAAACACGTCTTCTTTTTCAATAATATCCTGAACAGCTAATGCTGCTGCTACTGCAACAGGAATTCCTGAGTATGTATATCCATGAAACAACTCGACCGCACCTTTTGGTGAAGCGTCCATTACTGCATCATAAATTTCTTCTTTACAAGCTACTACACCCATTGGCACGACACCGTTAGTAGTTGCTTTAGCCATTGTAATTATATCTGGAGTTACACCAAACTCTTGCGAAGCAAATGCTGATCCAGTTCTTCCCCAGCCAGTAATTACTTCATCAAAAATTAAAAGTATTCCATGTTTATCACAAATCTCTCTTAATCTTTTCAAATACCCTTTAGGTGGAACCAATGTTCCTGTAGATCCAGCAATTGGCTCAACTATACATGCTGCAATATTTTCTCCACCAAAGTTAGCTGCTATTCTTTCTAAGTCATCTGCTAACTCAGCTCCAGTAGTAGGTTGACCGCTTATAAATTTATGTTCGGGTAAATGAGTATGTCTCATATGAGCTACACCTGGCATTAATATACTTGCAAATGTTTTTATATTGTTAACCATACCACCAACTGAAATCGCTCCAATATTCATTCCATGGTACCCTCTTTCTCTTCCTATAAAACGAAACCTTTGGCTATCGCCTTTTGCTCTATGGTAGGCAACAGAAATTTTAATTGCCGTTTCTACTGCTGTAGATCCACAAATTGTATAAAAAATCCTATTTAAATTTCCTGGTGTATGTCTTGAAATTTTTGTTGCAAGTTCAAATGATCCACCAAATCCTTGTTGGAAAGGCTGGCAATAATCAAGCTGTTCTAATTGTTTTGCTACAGCCTCAGTAATTTCTTTTCTACCATGGCCAAATGGATTGCAAAATAATCCAGAGCTAGCATCAATCATAGTTTTTCCTTTATGATTTGTTAAATACACTCCTTTTGCTCCCGTTATTAATCTTGGGTTTTCTTTAA
>Ga0209089_10001564_pt1 | contig 20963 bp, 24 predicted proteins | sample ArcticOcean_MG_C_FD_187431 | JGI IMG/M metagenome (GOLD analysis project Ga0209089, IMG submission 187431) | Marine microbial communities from western Arctic Ocean - ArcticOcean_MG_CB2_150 (SPAdes) (version 2) | ecosystem: Environmental > Aquatic > Marine > Oceanic | place: Arctic Ocean: Canada... | reverse complement strand
ATCAAAAGATATTTTACCCTTAGATATAATTTCTATTAGAAAGAGTCAAGTTTATTTAGAATTTAAAGTTTTAGACATACCTAAATCAAGAGTTGGAGCCAAAATTGTAGATATTTATCGTCAAGATTTAACGAGTAAAGATACCTTTAATCAAAATGAAATTCAAAATTTAAGTAAAATAATTGGTCGTTCTAAAGGATTGGGAAGACCAACAAAAAAGGATCGGAGAGAAATTGATGATTTTAAGGAAAAAGATAAATAAATGTTTATATTAATGTTTTAATAAAACAAATGGAAGAGAATAAAATTCTTGATGAATTAAAAATAAAAGATGCTACTAGAAGAATTGCTTTTCAGATATATGAATCAAATATTAGTCTTAAAGAAATTTACCTTGTAGGAATTTCGTTAAATGGTATAATTTTAAGTAAGCGTATTGGTAAAGTTTTAAAAAATATATGTGAATATAAAGTTCATCAAATTGAATTAAAAATTGATAAAAAAAATCCGAGAGATGGAGTTCATTTGTCAACTGACATTGAAAAATTAAAAAACAAATCAATTGTTGTTATTGATGATGTCTTAAATAGCGGTTCTACCCTACTCTATGCAGTAAACGCATTCTTAAGTATTAATTTAAAAAAAATTCAAACTGTTGTACTAGTAAATAGAAATCATAAGAAATTTCCAATCAAAGCAGACTTTAAGGGTATTTCATTATCAACTTCAGTAAAAGAACACATTAACGTTGTTTTTAATCCTAAGGAAAAAGAAGGAGTTTACTTAAGTTAGCCTAAATTTAATCTCATCAGCTATTTCAAATATCGACTTGTTATCAGTATTAATAATAAGTTCTGATTTATTGTAAAATTGATTTCTTTCAAATAAATGTTTTCCAATAAACTCATTTAAGACTTTTTTACTGTTTAAATGTTTAATTTTAGGTCTATGATTAATTTCTTTAAATAAACGTTCTGTTAAATTATTAATACTTGTTCTAAGGAAAATAGTACCAATTTTATCATCCTCATTTAACATTTCTATAGTGTCAAAGTAACATGGGGTTCCTCCGCCTAAAGAGATTATACTTAAAGCTGATGATTTTAAAATGTTTTTCAAACAATTATACTCAATTTTTCTAAAATACAACTCGCCATTTTCATTGAAAATTTTGTCAATTGACTTTTTTTCAACTTTCATAATTTCATTATCTAAATCAATAAAAGGTATTTCAAAAATATTCGCAAGTACCTGACCAATAGCTGTTTTACCAGACCCCATATAACCTATCAAAACTATCTTTTTATTCAAAATTAAATTATAAATGTCCTCAAATTTAACACAAAATAATATTGAATAATCAATTTATAGACACTATATTTGCTCCCTAAAAATTGACTTGATAGCTCAGCTGGTAGAGCATCTCCCTTTTAAGGAGAGGGTCCTGGGTTCGAGCCCCAGTCAGGTCACCAAAATAAACCCATTCAAATGAGTGGGTTTTTGTATAATTGCCAACTATTTAAAATTAAACAGAAGAATGAAAAATTTATATTTAACAGTCGCTATATTGCTTGTGTCAGGTCAAATTCTTGGACAAAAATAATGCTCTAATTTAAGGAGAGGGTCCTAGGTTCGAGCCCCAGTCAAGTCACTTTTATTTCCTTTTTTATATTAATCAATTTAATAAATAATCCCTTTTTAAAATTCTTTAAAAACTCATCAAAATTATTAAAACCTTATATAAGCGCTAAAATTTGTTATATTTATTTTTAACAAATTAAGTTATTAAGGTTATGGGGGAAAGTAAAACAAGAAGATCATTTATTAAAAAAATGACGTTGGGTTCTTCCTTTGTGTCTTCATTTCCCTATTTACTTTCAGGTGCTTACAACCAAAAATTAATGCTTGATCGAACTTATGCCTCGAAAGCCTTTTCAGTAAATGATCAGATCAACTTAGCATTGATTGGATGTGGAATTCAAGGAATCTATGATACAAATGCGGCTTTAAAAGTAGCTGGTGTAAAATTAGTTGCAGTTTGCGATCTGTATACTGGAAGATTGGATCGCGCTAAAGAACTTTGGGGTTATGATCTTTTTTCAAGTCGTGATTATAGAATATTATTGGAAAGAATGGATATCAATGCTGTAATTGTTGCTACTCCAGACCACTGGCATAAAAAAATCACTATTGAAGCTATGGAATTGGGAAAAGCAGTTTATTGTGAAAAACCCATGATTCAAAATTTTTCTGAAGGTCATGAGATCATCAAAGTGTACAATAAAACGGGAAGTATATGTCAAATTGGAAGTCAAGGTATGTCTTCCTTAGGAAATCAAAAAGCAAAACAATTATATGAAGATGGAGCTATTGGAGAAATTGTAATGTTAGATATGTATAATGATCGATACTCTTCAGAAGGTGCCTGGCAATATGCAATACCACCAGATGCAACTCCTAAAACCATCAATTTTGATCGTTTTTTGGGAAATGCTCCTAAAGTACCTTATGACCCAAAACGCTTTTTTCGCTGGAGAAATTATCAAGATTATGGAACAGGAATTGCGGGTGATATGTTTGTCCATGCGTTTTCGAGTTTAAATTATATCCTTAGTTCAAAAGGACCAAAAAGAGCAATTTCTACAGGAGGACTACGTTACTGGAAAGACGGCCGTGATGTTCCAGATGTGGCCCTCAGTTTCTATGATTACCCTGAAACAAAAACACATGCTGCATTTAATGCCTCTTTAAGAGTAAATTTTGTTGCAGGTTCAGGCTCTGGTAGTAGTTTTAAACTTATAGGTACTGAAGGTGCCATGGAAGTGAGTTCTAATTCTTGTAAACTCATCCGACCAAAAATGGGAATAATTCCAGGTGATTATTCAATGATTGCCTTTACAGAGGATACTCAAAAAAGAATAGCTAAAAGTTATAATGATAAAAATATTGAAAAAAAAGCTGTGGCTTTCAATACTGGTGAATCACTTTGGGAAGCTCCTGCAGACTACAAAGGTGGGCATTATGATCATTTTTATAATTTCTTTCAAGCAATCAGAGGAAAAGGAGAAATTGTACAAGACCCCACTTTTGGTTTAAGAGCTGCAGGGGCTGCACTTTTGGCAAATGAAAGTTATTCTCAAGCAGGTCCGGTGAATTGGAATCCTGAAACAATGATGTTGCTTTAGCAGCTCCCAAATTTTTTAACAATAAGTTGTAATTAGGATCATTTAAGTGCCTTTGAATAGGATTATTTCAATGATTAATATGTGGATTCTCCTATTAAATTCAATTTTAATTAAGCTATTAAAACATTATATTTGAGCTCTGTGATACGAATGAGTATGATTTTTGCTAAATAAGAACTCTCATTTTATATTTATATGTGAGAATTACAAAAATTAAATCTAAAGAATTGTGTGAAATTTTAAAAACGCATTTCTAAAATTGAATTTAAGCGCACGTGGCGGAATTGGTAGACGCGCTAGGTTGAGGGCCTAGAGGGAATTAATCCCGTGGAAGTTCGAGTCTTCTCGTGCGCACATAAACTCGATTAAATTAAATTTTTCTTTTTTTGTAAATTTGTTTACAGATTAGTATTTTTTTATCAAGATTTATGAAAAAACTTTTTGATTCTCTTTCAGAACAATTTAGTCGTAATGTAACAAAGAGATATAGCACATCATTTTCAATATCTACTAGACTTTTACACAAGTCTATAAGACAAGACATATATAACATCTATGGATTTGTTCGTTTTGCTGATGAAATTGTAGACACATTCCATGATTATCCAAAAAAAGACTTACTTAATAGATTTGAAAAAGAACTATACATTTCAATCAATCAACGCATAAGTCTTAGTCCAATTTTAAATTCTTTTCAAAAAACTGTGAATAAATATGAGATTGATAAGGAATTAATAAAAGCATTTTTTAAAAGTATGAGATGGGATTTAGAGAAAAAAATTTATTTATCAGATACTGAATATAAAGAATATATCTATGGATCTGCTGATGTCGTGGGATTAATGTGTTTAACTGTTTTTGTTAAAGGGGATTATGAAAAATATTCTAAACTCAAATCGCCTGCAATGTCTCTAGGATCTGCTTTTCAAAAAGTTAATTTTCTGCGAGATCTAAACCTTGACTTTGAAAGTCTAAATCGAACTTATTTTCCAGGGGTAGATGTTGAAAAATTTGACGAAAAATCAAAAGTTCAAATAATTATGGAAATTGAAAATGATTTTAAAATGGGATTAAAAGGAATTATTGAGTTACCTAATGAAGCAAGGTTTGGGGTTTACACTGCTTACAAATATTATAATACGCTTCTAAAAATATTAAAAAAAACATCTTCATTAAGTATTAAAAAAACAAGAATTCGTATTCCTAACTATCAAAAAATAGGAGTATTAGCTAATTCTTGTTTGAAATATCATTTAAACATCTTATAGAAATAATGAAAATAATACTTTTTATTTTAGTCTTTTCGATAACATATTTTATTATGGAATGTATGGCATGGTTTAGTCATAAGTATGTTATGCATGGATTCTTGTGGGGCTTACATAAAGACCATCATAAAAAAGATCATAATTCTTGGTTTGAAAGGAATGATCTTTTTTTTATTTTTTATGCAATTGTAAGTTTTTCAAATCTTTATGCTTGGGAGAAATATGATTTCTGGGCTGGTCTTCCAATTGGAATTGGAATTTTAACATATGGCCTATCTTATTTTATTGTCCACGACATTTTTATCCATCAAAGATTTAAAATATTCAAAAAAATTAATAACAAATATGCTAGAGGATTAAGAAGAGCTCATAAAATACATCACAAAAAAATTAATAAAAAAGATAGTGAATGTTTTGGAATGTTGTGGGTTCCGTTAAAGTATTTTAAATAGTCTATTTTTTTAACCAATTATATTTAGAATTACAAGATATATATACTTTATTAATATTTACATAGGTTGACTCAATTTTATCACGCATCCACTTTTGAACTGCATCTAGTTTTTTCTTTTTTAAAGCGAGCTCTTTAATTTTAATATAATCTAGAGAAAAGTCTGCAGTATGCTCGTCATATCTGTTACTAACCTTTAGTATTTTGTATTTTTTAATACCAGACTTATCTTCCTCAATTAATGGAACAGAGATTTCATTATCCTTCAAATATCTTATTTGGTTATATAAAACAGGATCGATTTTTGTTAACTCAAAACGAGTGTCACCAGTAATTGGATTGATTAAAACACCACCATTATTTTTTGTCTCTTTTTCGGATGAAAAATATAGCGCAGCATCTTTAAAACTTATTTCTTCATCAATAATTCTTTTACGTAAAGTGTCTAAAGCTTTTCTTGATTCAGTCAAATCTTTATCATCTATTCTTGGAGTTAACAATATATGTCTGACATCTACTTCTTGTCCTCGAATATTATCTACTTTCAAAATATGCCATCCAAAGTCACTTTTGAAAGGATCTGACATTTCACCTTCTGGTAATCTAAATGCTACATCTCTAAACTCTTTAACCATTCTAGGCTTTTTTCTCTGCAAAGTATATTTTCCACCATTAGATCTGGATCCTGGATCTTGTGAGTATAATATTGCTTTAGAAGCAAAACTAGAGCCTTGTTCAAGAATGTCAACTTTAAAGGACTTAAGTTGATTTATTATTCTCTCTTCTTCCTCTTTTGAAACTTTTGGTGATATAACTATTTGAGAAATTTCTAATTCTGTTCCAAAAACAGGTAAATCGTAATTAGGTATAGATTCAAAAAATTCTCTAACTTCTTCTGGCGTTATAGAGATTTTATCTACAATCTCAGATTGCATATTATCAGAAAGTTTTTGAATCTTATTAATTTCAAAAAGTTCTTCTCTAAAACTTGCTTCATCTGGTTTATTATAAAACTCCAAGACCTTTTCAATGCTTCCTAATTGATCGGTGAAATAGTCTAAACTTTGTCCAACATAATCATATATTTCTTGATCACTAACCTCTAGACTGTCTTGTATGGCATGATGAGCATAGAGCTTATCTTCCATTAATTTAGATATTAATTCACATCTTGAAACATCCTTTGTGGAAATCCCTTGTGACTCCATTTCAATATACATTCTATCAATATCAGAATCAAGAATAACAAAATCTCCAACAACTGAAGCTACTCCATCAACTTTTATTCTAGCAGATTTTGATTGCGATAGAACATTTAGATTAAATAGTAATACAAATACTAAAAAAAATAATTTACTGATATATTTCGAATTTTTTATTTTGGATGGCATCATTTATAATTTCTTGATCAAATTTTTTTATAAACTCTAGCTTTCGTTGATTGAAAACTATATTTCTAATTGTGTTTTCCACAAAGGATAAAGGTGCAATTTCATTTTTAGATAAATAATCTTCAATTTTAAACAAATATACTTGGATTGATTGCTCAAGTTCAAATATTTGTGATTTTTTTATAGTTAATAAATCTTTTGAAGTTAAAAAGTTAGCATTTTGAATAAGAGTTTTTTTAGTAAACCATATACTGTCATTTAAAAATGAATTTGAAAACTGAAATGATAAAGAGTCAAGAAAAACCTTATCCAAATTTGAAAATCTAATAAACCGATTGGTTATTTCATTTCTATCAACATTATTTTTATAAAACTTTATGAATCGATACTTATACAATGGTTCTTTTAACGAAAAAATAGAATTATTATCAGTATAATATTCAACTAGTTGTTTTTGAGTAATCAATGTGTCAATCTGAGCTTTGATAATTGATGCCTTATAATTGTTATTATATAAATCCAATCTATATTGGTCTACTAATTTATCAAGTGAATTTTTATTTTCAGCATTTATGTTTAATTGAGATTTATCATAGAACAAAAGATCTTTAGCCCATGTGTTTATATAATTTTGAATTTTAATCATACTGTCTGAAGTAGATAAAAATTTTAAATTAAGTTGATCAATATCAGATATATATAGATAATTATTATCAACTCTAGCAATCAATTGATTTTGTCTGGAATTATTTAATTTATCACATCCAATTATAAGATAAAATACTACTATTAAAAAGAGCCTAAAGATTTTCATTCATATTAATTTTGAAAGACTTATAAGTGTCATAAAATTTTACGAAAATTACCCAACATTTAATAAATCTTGTATACTTAATTTCCTATTAATTATTAAAATACTGATTTAAAGTGTTTTATAATATTCATAACATTAGAAAAAAATTGTAAATTGCAATATATAATTTTAGGGTGAGAACAAAATTATTAATTTTAATCGTACTTTTTTCTTTTAGCAGACTATATGCTGTTAATTCAAGTCATTTTTCAAATATAAATATAGTTGAAAATAGTATTCAAAAGGTTTTTTACAAAGATGGAACACTTTATATAGGTGGATTTAAGGGGTCTGGAATAATAACAATTTATTCTATTATTGGAAATAAAATATTTTCAGCAGAAGTTCCTGATTTAAACTCCAACAGCACATTATCGGTGAATCTCAAAACTGGAAATATGTTTATAATTCAAATTCATTCAGGCAATAAAATAAAGACCTTTAAAATTATAGCCTAGTAATTCTATTTTTATCTACTATAATTTGGAGCCTCTTTGATTATACTAATATTATGAGGGTGACTCTCACGTATTCCTGATGAGGTAATCTTTACAAAACGACTATTATTTTGTAAAAACTCTATGTTTTTTGCTCCACAGTAACCCATACCCGCTCTTAATCCACCTACAAATTGATGAATGCTTTCGAAAAGCTCACCTTTATAAGGAACTTTACCTACAATTCCCTCAGGGACTAATTTTTTAATATCTGATTCAATATCCTGAAAATATCTGTCTTTTGAACCTTTTTCCATTGCTTCCAATGATCCCATACCTCTGTATGATTTAAATTTTCTTCCTTCATATATTATTGTTTCTCCGGGAGATTCTTTTGTGCCTGCAAGTAATGATCCTAACATTACACAATCAGCTCCAGCAGCTAATGCTTTTGGAATATCACCTGTATATCTAATTCCCCCATCTGCAATAACAGGAACACCTCTGCCTTGAAGTGCATTAGCTACATTCATTAAAGCAGTAAATTGTGGATATCCAACACCTGCAATAATTCTAGTTGTGCATATTGACCCAGGGCCAATTCCTACTTTAACAGCATCTACTCCAAGATCTGCTAGATAAATCGCAGCCTCAGCAGTAGCTATATTACCAACAATAAGATCAAGTTCCGGGTATATCTTTTTGATTTTTTTAACAATATTTGACACACCCTTAGTATGGCCATGAGCTGTATCTATGACTATTGCATCAACTTGAGCATTAACTAAAGCATTAATTCGATCCATAACATCACCACTAATTCCAACTGCAGCTGCAACTCTAAGGCGACCATAACTATCTTTATTAGCTATCGGTTTGGAACTATGCTTAGCTATGTCTCTAAAAGTAATTAAGCCAACTAATTTATTGAATGAATCTACCACAGGGAGTTTTTCAATTTTATGTTTTTGAAGAATTTCTTCTGCATCAGTTAAAGAAGTTCCTTCTTTAACTGTTATTAGATCCTTAGAGGTCATTACTTCAGTAATTGGTCTTTTATTATTTCTTTCAAAACGCAAATCTCTATTTGTGACTATTCCTTTTAATTCTTTATCATTATTAACTATTGGAATTCCTCCAATATTATTTTGTTTCATCGATAGTTTAGCATCAGAAACCATTGAATTTAATGATAATGTAACAGGATCTAAAATCATACCAGACTCAGATCTTTTTACTTTTCTGACTTTTTCAGCTTGTTGATCTATAGTCATATTCTTATGAAGAACACCTATACCTCCCTCTCGAGCTATAGAAATAGCCATTTTACTTTCAGTTACAGTATCCATAGCCGCTGAACATATAGGTATGTTTAACTTAATATTTCTAGAAAAACTTGAAGTGATTGATACTTCGCTTGGAAGAACACTTGAAAAGGCAGGAATAAGCAACACATCATCATATGTTAAACCCTGCTCTATAATTATTTTGGAATCCATCTGCAATTCATATAAAATGTAATTGCATGCAAATTTACAAAATTAAATCTTAGTAATCATTTTTTTTAATATTTAGCTCAATATATATAAAAATCCTTTTTGCTTCATTAAGTGAACTTTTCGGTAATGATAGTTTAAAATGGAATAAATTTATTTTAGAAGCGAAACAATCGCTTTGATTGAGAATTAGTTGTGGGATTCAATAAACAAAAAGATTCAAGAAAAGTTATAGATTAGCATTATGATAAAAAAAATATTTTTAGCCATATTGTTATTTACCTTTTTAGTGACAAATGCACAAACAAATCCAGAAACTTATGCTAAAAGCATAAATTCTGAAGAACTCAAAGGATTATTATACACTTATGCTTCTGATTATTTTTCAGGAAGAGAAACAGGACAAAAAGGACAAAAAATCGCAATTGATTTTTTAAGAGATTACTATATAAATCATGGGATTTCTTCAGCTCAAAATACTGAAAAATTTATGCAAAAAATGATTCTAGAAATAAAAGAAGAAAAAATTAAAACAGAAAATGTGGTTGCAATCATTCCAGGAAGTGAAAAGCCAGACGAATATATAATTCTTTCTGCCCATTTAGATCATGTAGGTAAAAATAATGGTGAGATTTATAATGGAGCAGATGATGATGGTTCGGGAACAGTGGCTCTTCTTGAGATTGCAGAGGCCTTTCAACAGGCAGTAATAGATGGTAATGGTCCCAAAAGATCTATTGTTTTTCTACATGTAACAGGAGAAGAAAAAGGATTACTTGGTTCTAAATATTATACAGAAAACCCATTATATCCTTTAGAAAATACCTTAGCAAACTTAAATGTTGATATGATTGGAAGATTAGATCCAAAAAGAGAAGATAAAGATCCTAATTATATTTATTTAATAGGGTCTGATAAATTAAGTCAAGAACTCCATGATTTATCAGAAGAAATGAATTCAAAGTTCACCAATCTTAAAATTGATTATACTTTTAATGAAGAGGAAGACCCAAATCGTTTTTATTTTAGAAGCGACCACTATAATTTTGCAAAGAAAAACATTCCTGTAATTTTCTATTTTAATGGGACTCATGATGATTACCACAAACCTACTGATACTCCTGAAAAAATAAACTATCCTATGCTTTCTAAGCGTAGCAAATTGATTTTCTTCACTGCATGGAAATTAGCAAATCAAGAAAATAGAATTAAATTGAACGATTAGTTTTCTTATGTAAAACATGAATGATTCAATTTTCTTGTTATTTTGTGGCACAGTTATTATGCTTACTCTAAGTCCTGGTCCCGACATAATTTTTGTAATATCGCAAAGTCTCCAAAAAGGTTATGAATATGGCATTAAGATTTCATTAGGCCTTATAACTGGATTGTTTTTATATACAATAGCATCAATTCTTGGACTTTCATGGATTTTAAATCAGTTTCCCGAAATTTCATCTTCAATAAAAATATTCGGAGCTGTTTACATTGGATTTTTAGCTTATCTCGAGTATCCCAAAAGAAAAAAAATAAAACTCAAAAAATCAACAGATTATAATAAAAGTCCTTTTATCATTGGATTGATAATGAATTTAAGCAATCCAAAGATTATGTTGTTTTTTATTAGTTTATTTCCTCAGTTTATTTTTCATAATACCTGGTCTATTAAATACCAGTTTTTTTTTCTTGGGGCGACTTTTATGCTAATAGCTCTTTTAATTTTTAGTCTAGTTTCAATTTTAAGTTCTTTTTTTAGAAAAAAAACTTTGTCAAAATTTAGTTCTAAATATTTTTCATATTTCTCATCTTTTATACTTGCAGGTATTTCGATTTTATTTTTTTTTAGTGAAATCAAGAATCTTTTCAAATAAGACTGTGTTGAATTCCTTTGGGGATGTTCATTTGATTGATTAATTAAAAAAAGCCCTTAAATTAATTTAAGGGCTTTTTAGTGCTTTTAATATCATTTTATTAATGAAATGAATCTGCCTTTTTTTCCTCGTCTTTTCTCAAGTTCTCTAGCTTTTAAAAAATCTTTTCTAGTATATCTTTTACCATTTATATAAAGGTGTCTTACACCAGAAGGAAAATTAATATCTAAAATATTTCTTATCATCTCACTTAATTGGGAAAGTAAATATATAATTTATTTATTTAATTACTAATGTCTAGTTTTGATAACATGAATAATTTTTCATAAACATTAAATTAATATATTGCAATAAAAAACTTAAGGCTACAAATTATAATCACCTGAAATGAAAGAACTTACTAATAATAATCGTTTATATTCTTTAGATGCCCTAAGAGGTTTTGATATGTTCTGGATTATTGGTGCCGAGGAAATATTTCATAAAATCGCTGAGATTAAATCCAATAATTTTTGGCATGGATTATCAAATCAATTTATTCATCCAGAATGGCATGGTTTTGCTTTTTATGATATGATTTTTCCTTTATTTTTATTTTTATCAGGAATTGCAACTCCATTCTCTATTGGTAAACAACTAGCTAAAGGTAAAAATAGAGCTGATTTATTAAAAAGAGTAATTAAACGGGGTATAATACTTGTTTTATTAGGGGTCATATATAACAATGGACTTGAAATTAAATCTATAGAAGAAATCAGGTTTGGCAGTGTTTTAGGTAGGATTGGACTAGCATACATGTTTGCGAACATTATATATCTATATGCTAATCAAAGAAATCAAATTCTTTGGTTTTTCAGTTTACTTATCGGATACTGGGGACTTATTTTATTTTTTTCAGCTCCTGGATTTTCAGCAGGTGATTTATCGATAGAAGGAAATATTGTCTCTTATCTTGATCGAATAATAATGCCTGGTAAGTTGTTTTTAGGAATTCATGATCCAGAAGGTCTGTTTTCCACAATTCCAGCTATATCAACTGCTTTATTAGGAATTTATACTGGAAATATTTTAATTAATACTGGTATAAATAAAAAGAAACAAACCACTATTAAACTTATAACAATCGGTTTTTTACTAATAATTTCTGCTCAAATTTGGAATTTATTCTTTCCAATCAATAAAAACTTATGGACAAGCTCATTTGTTCTTCAGTGTGGAGGATTAAGCATGTTACTTATGGCATTGTTTTATTATTTAATTGATGTTTTAGAATATAATAAGTGGGCCTTTTTCTTTAAGATTATTGGTATGAATTCAATATTAATTTATATGTCAAGCTTATTTATTAATTGGAGTTATACAACAAATTCTCTTTTTAAATGGTTATTTCATATTATTGGAGAACCATACGATTCTGTTATTTATGTTTTTTGCCTATTAACAGTTCAATGGATGTTTTTATATTTACTCTATAAGAAGAAAATCTTTTTAAGAGTTTAATAATAATTAAGTCAAAATGAAATTATTTAAAATCTATTTTATTATCATTTTTGCTTCATTAATTTCATCATGTAGCAGTGATGATGATCCCCAAAATGATTCACAAGCTGTGGTTGATTCAGGAGAAAATTCTAGTAATAATAATCCAAGTCAAAGTTCTGATCATTTTATAACAACTGATTCAAGTAATAATGTTTATTCTTTATTAATGTCCTCAAGTGAATATAGTGATTGGAAAAGCAGCGATCAGTTTTCAGATGGAACATATAGGGAACCTTTAGTGAATGATATATATAAACACTTTTCTGATCAATATGATTTTATTTTTCTTGTATTAAATGAAGATGAAATTCCTGAAGGGATAAGTTATTATGGAAAAAATATTGGTGTTTCAAACAACATCATGGGAATTTCAACTGGAATTGAATCAGATCAAATTTATGATTTCACCAGCAACTATGGCTCATCAGGAAAACTAAAATCTGTAATGCAATTATCTAGTCTAGGTTTTCTTCAAAACGGACCTGCATTACATGAATTAATGCATAATTGGGCTAATTATGGTTTGCCTACAGAAAATGTAGATCAAACTGGTAATAATCTTGATTCTTATTCGTATTATGGACATTGGGGTTTTACTGGAGGAAGTACCCCAGGTCAATTAGGAGGGTTTAAACAAAGTACTCTGGAGAATCCTGGCAGTAATCAATATTCCGTTGATTCTTTCGGCCCTTTTGCAAATGGAGGTAATGGTGTACCTTTTAATGAATTAGAATTATATTTAATGGGGATGATTCCCGTTAGCTCTGTAAATCCATTTGATTTATTTAATGACATTACTTCACTTGAAATTACTAATACAAAATGGGTGTTCACCGCAAACACAAGAGTTACTTATGGGCCAAATGAATTGGAAAGTTTATTAGGTGTAAGAGCTCCAAGCTATTTAGAATCTCAAAAAGAATTTGAATTATTAATTATTGTATTAACGGACTCTCCTCTTACTAATGAACAATGGAATTCGATAAACAGTGCTGCAGAATGGTTCTCATTTAAAGGACCTGATGAAAGTTCTTCATTTAACTTCTGGGAGGCAACAGTTGGTGTTGGTTCAATCAATATAGGTAATTAAAAAATAGAGAAATAGAGAAACAGAAAAGCTCATACTTAAATGCTGATCCAACATTATCAGAATCCTAATAAAAAAAAAGGAATTAATAAAGAAAGCGTTGTTCTTCTATTTGGTACTGAAGGTGCAACTGATCCTGAAATCTATAAATCTATAATTAAGGGATAATTTGAATATTCAATAATATTTTAAATTAAGTAAATATAAATTACTAATTTGATAAAAATAATAAACATGAAATACTACTATATTTTAATTTATTTTCTTATTCTTGGTTGCAATACACCAAAACAAGAGTGGAAAAATCTAATTATTAATGATTCTCTTGAAGGATGGCATATTTTTCAAGATGATGGCTCAAAAAAGGGTTGGCGTGTTGAAGATAACATTCTAATATTTGATACTGTCTCTGGTTTAGAATCTGGAAATGATGATGCAAGCTTATTAACAAATAAAAAATATAAAAGCTTTGAAATTATTTTTGAATGGAAAATAGAGAAAGGTGGAAATAGCGGTTTCATGTGGGGTGTTAATGAAGATTTTGTATACAAATTTCCCTATCAAACTGGTCCTGAAGTTCAAATTATTGATATCGATATCTATAATAATCCAAAAGCTGTTTTAGGAGGTGAGATTGAGTTAAATAATATCTTATCAGACTTAGATGAAAAAAAACATTATTTAGGAGCAGTTTATGATATCTATTCACCAAAACAAATTAATTCATATAAATCTGCAGGTAAATGGAATAAATATTATATTAAAATAGACCAAAAAAATAATTTAGGAATTGTTAAGTTAAACGATGTCTTAATAAATGAGTTTGAATTGAGAGGAGAAAGTTGGAATAAAATGATAGCTAAAAGTAAATTTAGTAAGTCAATGGCTAGCGAATCTGAATATTTAGGAGAAAAAAGATGGTACGATTTTGGAAAATTTGATGAGGGTTTTCTTTGTCTACAAGATCATCCAGGAAAAGCATATTTTAAAAATATAAAAATTAAAGAACTAGAGTAGAAGAAGAAGAAGAAGAAGAAGAAGAAGAAGAAGAAGTTTTTTTATTGTGTTTTTTATTAAATATAAGAAAGGAAAAAAACCTTCGAGAAATCGAAGGTTTTTTTTTGGGTGGAAGACCGGGTTCGAACCGGCGACCTCCTGGACCACAACCAGGCGCTCTAACCAGCTGAGCTACAACCACCATTTAGGGTGCAAATTTAAACTTTTTTATTTTTCGGAGACAAGGGGTTGAAAAATATTTTTTAAATTAAATCCGTTATGGTATTAACTGATGGATATCTTTCAGTTGTAAATCCTTCAGCTGCATCAACTCTAGTTAACCTGCCCAAATTTAATGCTCTATATCGAACGCTCTCTATGAAGTTTTTAGAGCTTATGGGGGTCAATTCATTAGATTTATCACCAGTATAAAATTGGCTTGAATAAGCTTTAACTGCAGAAATTTTCTGATTTAAAAATTCTGATACATCAACTACAAAATCAGGTTCAATTTCTTTCCATTGAATATAATGGTAAACTACTTTTGGTCTCCAGGGTAATTGCTTTTGTCCTGATTTATTGGAGGTTTCAATCTTAATTAAACCACTCAAAAAACAAGCATAAGAGACTAAATCTGAACCTTTAGCATGATCAATATGTCGATCTTCAGTAGCATTACACAAAACAATATCAGGCTTGTGAAGTCTTAATAATTCAATAATTTTATTTTGATGAGCTTCATCATTTTTAAAATAAACATCCTTAAACTTTAAGTTTTTTCTAAAGCTCACACCAAGAATAGATGCAGCTTTTGTTGCTTCTTTAAGTCTTAATTCAGGAGAGCCATTAGTACCCATTTCTCCTTGAGTTAAATCAATAATTCCAACTGATTTTCCTTCAGAAACGCTTTTAGCTATTGTAGCACCACAACCTAGCTCAACATCATCAGGGTGAGCTCCAAATGCAAGTATATCAACCTTCATAACCTGATGTTTTTAAAGCGTTGTCAATATCATTTTTTAAATCTTCCACAGATTCGATTCCAGAAGATAAACGGATCAAATAATCTGATATTCCTTGATTATCTCTTTCTTGTTGAGTTAGTGAGAAATGAGAAGTTAATTTTGGATAGTTTGCGGTACTTTCAACACCTGCAAGACTCATTACGGGTTTAATTATTTTGAGATTTTTAAAAAATAAATTAGGATCTATTTTAGAATTAATTTCAATTGACAGCATTCCACCAAATCCTCTCATCTGTTTTTTTGCAATCTCGTGGTCTTCATGAGAAACCAATCCAGGATAATAAACCTTAGAGACTAGTTGATGTTTGTCCAAAAAATTAGCTAATTCTAAAGCATTTTTATTTTGTTCACGAACCCTAATAGGTAATGTCTTTAAGCTTCTCTCAAGTAACCAAGCTGAAAACTCACTTAAGTTTCCTCCTAGATTTTTTGCAAGCTCATATATCTTATCTATATGTTTTTTTGAAGCTATTACAGCACCAGCTGAAATATCACTGTGACCACCTAAGTATTTAGTTGCACTATGAATAACAACATCTATCCCAAAAGCAATAGGGTTTTGATTGATCGGACTTGCAAAAGTATTATCAATCATAGTCCACAAGCCTTTAGATTTTGCTAAATCAGATATAGCTTTCATGTCTACAATCTTAAGAAGTGGATTACTAGGACTTTCGATATAAATTCCTTTTGTGTTATTATTAATACAAGCCTCAAAATCATCTACAGATGACCCGGCTGCGAAACTGTATGAAATTTTGTATTTATAAAACTCTTTTTTAATTAAGTTTCGTGTGCCGCCATATAGATCATTATAAAAGATAATATGGTCTCCAGAGTTAAGGTGTGATATAAGAGAGGTAGTTATAGCTGCCATTCCTGATCCAAAAACAAGGGCAGCCTCTCCCCCTTCAATGGCGGCAATCTTTTTAGATATGCCCTCTTGATTTGGAGTATTTATATATCTAGGATATCTTTTTTCTTTAACATCATTAAACTGATATGCTGTGGACATAAACAATGGAGAAATTGCTCCTTTGTGGACTGGGTCCTCAACAGTTCCATAGTGTAAGCATATCGTTTCAATTTTATGTTTACTCATTATGATTTAGTTAACCAATTAAGAACTTCTATATCATCGGGCTGCTTTCTTGGAGAAATAGATTTTACAACATACCCATTTTTATCAATTAAAAACTTTTGAAAATTCCAGGTTACCATTGCATCAACATTGCCGTTTAATTTCTTGCGAGTTAAAAAAGAATAAATTGGATGTTGATTTAATCCTAGCACAGAGATTTTACTCATCATTGGAAAGGTAACACCATAATTATCCCTGCAAAAATCAGCAATTTCCTCATTAGTCCCTGGCTCTTGCCATAAAAAATTATTTGCAGGAAAACCAATAATTACAAAATTATCATCTTTATACTGATCATATAATGATTGCAGAGCTTTGTATTGAGGTGTTAAACCACATTTAGATGCAGTATTGACAATCATAAGCTTTTTCCCCTTCAAATCAGAAAAATTAAAACTATTACCATATAGATCTTGTACAATAAACTGATAGATAGTTTTGTTCATTTTATCTTGATTTTGAGCTTGTATAAAAGATATACAAATGAATAAATAAATAAAGGTTAGAAATCTCACAACATTAATATTTGAGTTTAAAATTACGATTTTTTAATTCAAAAAATTAGCTATACAATTTCTGCTGATAGCCCTGCTTCATGAAGCTTAATACATCGAGGTTCTAAATCAGAAATTGGACCTGTTTTTACAACACATTTACCTGAAAAATGAATAATATAGGCACATTGTTGAGCTTGCATAATTGTATGATCGCACACCACAACTAAAGTATTGATTACATGATCAAAAGTATTAACATCATCATTATACAAAACAAGCTCATGCTCCCTCTCAGTTTGAACAATTTGCTGAATATCATCTTCGGGGTTAATCTTTGGTTGAGATGAAAAAATTAAGCTTTTATTTAATGTATGGCCTCCCATAAATTTTTTTTACTTTTTTGAAACTAGTTCTAATTTTAAAGACTTAGCTTTTTTATCAATTTCAATTATATCCTCAATATAAAAACCACTTATAATTAACTGACCACTGGTATTTAACAACTCTTTTAATAAATAGAAATTTAGCTCATAATAATGATTTTATTAATATTTGCCAAAATTATATCGTATTTAATTGATGTTAAAATGCATTAACTATAGCTGCAAAATCATCTGAATTTAATGAAGCACCTCCTATAAGTCCACCATCTACATCAGGTTGAGCAAAAATATCATTTGCATTTGATGGCTTTACACTCCCTCCATATATTATAGAAACAGAATCCGCCAGAGATTTATTATATTTTTCTGAAATCGTTTTGCGTATATATGAATGCATCTCTTGAACTTGATCAGATGAGGCGTTTTCACCAGTGCCAATAGCCCAAATGGGCTCATAAGCAATAATTATTTTTTTCCAAGAAGTAACAGGTTGAATAAAAAGAGTTTTTTCAAGCTGAGATTTAACAAATTTAAAATGATTTTCGAATTTTCGATCATCAAATTCTTCTCCAACACAAAAAATAATCTCAATGTTTTCTTTTATGGCTTTATCAACTTTTTCTTTTAAGCTATCATCTGTTTCATTGAAATAAGTCCTTCTTTCTGAATGACCTAAAATTGTAATAAAAACTCCTAAATTTTTAATCATAGAAGCTGAAATTTCACCAGTATATGCGCCACTTGATGCATAATGCATGTTTTGAGAAGCAACTCCTATATTGAAGTTTTTTAATTTTTCACAAATAAAACCTAATTGAGTATAAGGTGGAGAAACAATCACTCTTACATCTAAAGGAAAATTAAAACTCAAAAGGTCTTTTAAAAGTAATTCACTTTCGGTATTTGTATTATTCATTTTCCAATTACCCGCTACTATTTTTTGTCTCATATGACTAGTTAATATAAATTATTATTTAAATGGATTATAGCAAATACTGAATAATTTATCATGTCTTGATAGTTAGCATCAATTCCTTCTGAAACTATTGTTTTACCTTTATTTTTCTCAATTTGTTTTACGCGAAGTAGTTTTTGCAAAATTAAATCTGTCAAAGAGCTGACCCTCATTTCTCGCCAAGCCTCTCCATAATCATGATTTTTAGCAAGCATTAAGCTATGAGTTGTTTGCGAATGTTTATCATATGCAGCTATAGCTTGTTTATCAGTCAAATCAGGCTGATCTGAAACACCTAGTTCAATTTGAATCAATGCCATGATGGAATAATTAATAATACCAATGAATTCATCAACTTGTCCTTCAGAGATCTTTTGCTCTTTATTAGTTTGTAATCCCCTAATTCTTTGAGCCTTAATAAATATTTGATCTGTTAAAGACTCTATTCTCAAAATACGCCATGCACAACCATAATCCATCATTTTATTTTTAAATAATGCTTTACATTGACTGATAATTTCAATGTATTGATCTTCTGTAGTTGTCATGGAAAAATTTTATAGTAAATTTCGAAAAATTTTTAATGCAAATAAGGAACTTTAAGAAAAGTTATCCAAAACAAAATATAAAAATATGATATTAAATTGTCGAGGACAATTAGTTGATTTGAATACCCCCAAAATTATAGGTATCTTAAACTTAACTCCAGATTCTTTTTATGATGGAGGTAAATACAATTCGATAAACAAATCATTAAAACAATGTGAAAAACTATTAAAAGAAGGTGCTACATTTGTTGATGTTGGTGCATTAAGTACAAGGCCAGGTGCAGACAAACTAACTTTAGATCTTGAGAAGAAAAGACTTTTTCCAATTTTAGAAAGTCTATTACTTAAATTTCCTGATTGTTTATTTTCAATTGATACTTTTCGATCAGAAATAGCAGAAGAATCGCTTAAAATGGGTGTCTCTATGATTAATGATGTCTCGGGTGGAGAATTTGATAAAAAAATGTATAGTATTGTTGGTAAATATAATTCTCCGTATGTTCTTATGCATAGAAAAGGCGACTCTAAAACAATGCAGAATAATCCAAAATATATAAATATTGTTACTGAAATAATTTCTTACTTTTCTGAAAAAATTCAAATTGCCAATGATAATGGCATAAAAGATGTCATTATAGATGTAGGTTTTGGGTTTGGTAAATCAATTGAGCATAATTATGAATTATTGAAGAATATTAAACTGTTTCAATCATTGAATTGTCCTGTTTTAACAGGTGTTTCAAGGAAATCAATGATATGGAAATATCTAAATATTTCTCCTAATAAAACATTAAATGGAACTACATTTTTACATGCTTTTGCGTTGCAAGGGGGAGCTCAATTACTTAGAGTTCATGATGTTAAAAGGGCTAAAGAATGTATAGATTTATTGCAAGCCCTAAGTTAGTTTTATACTTTTACAAAAATTCATCTTTTGGAAACACTTGATTTTTTGAATATTAGCTTTATTGATTTCTTCGATATTGCTCTTGTAGCTCTACTATTGTTCTCTCTTTATAGACTTGTCAAAGGAACTGTTGCTATAAATATTTTTTTAGGAATAGTTATCATATATATGATATGGAAGTTAACTGACTTACTCAATATGGATATTCTCAGTAATATTCTAGGAAATTTTATAAGTGTTGGTTTTTTTGCTTTAATAGTTGTTTTTCAGCAAGAAATAAGAAAATTTTTATTATTGATTGGCTCTTCTAACTTTACTTCAAAAAAAAATGTTTTAAAATATTTTAAATTCTTCAACCAACCTCAAATTAAAAATGAAACTGATGTCAAAATGATTTTAGATTCTTGTGTTAAGATGTCTAAAGATAAAACTGGGGCAATTATAATTTTAGAAAGAAATACTAACTTAGATTTTATAAAAAATACCGGAGAGACTGCTAGTATTTTTCTATCATCCCAAATTTTAGAAACAATTTTTTTTAAAAATAGTCCACTACATGATGGCGCTATAGTTATAAAAGGTAATTACATAACTGCCACAAGAGTAGTTTTACCAGTTTCTGATAACAAAAAACTAGCTCGGCGATTTGGTTTGAGACATAAAGCAGGAATGGGAATAAGCGAGAAAACAGATGCAACAGCCTTAATTATTTCCGAACAAACAGGTGAAATGTCATACTTTAAAGATGGTGAGTTTGTAAAATTTGATTCTCAAGGAGAATTAAACAAATTAATAATTGAGGATCTAAATTTTTAACCTACTAAAGTCTCTTGTGAGGCAAACTGAATATTGTATAATTGCGAGTATTTTCCAGATTCTATTTTCATTAAATCTTCATGAGAACCCTGTTCAATAATTTGTCCATTATCC
>Ga0209089_10001562_pt1 | contig 20970 bp, 19 predicted proteins | sample ArcticOcean_MG_C_FD_187431 | JGI IMG/M metagenome (GOLD analysis project Ga0209089, IMG submission 187431) | Marine microbial communities from western Arctic Ocean - ArcticOcean_MG_CB2_150 (SPAdes) (version 2) | ecosystem: Environmental > Aquatic > Marine > Oceanic | place: Arctic Ocean: Canada... | reverse complement strand
GCTGCCGGCTCTTCGGTTGTTTCCTCGGCTGCCGGCTCTTCGGTTGTTTCCTCGGCTGCCGGCTCTTCGGTTGTTTCCTCGGCTGCCGGCTCTTCGGTTACTTCCTCGGTCGGTTCAGCATCCTGCCGCGGCGCGATCTGGGGGCGATCGACGTGGCCCATCTCTTCCGCTCTGTCCTCGTCGGCGTCGGAAATCTCAGTGGCGGCACGCAGGGCTGCCACATCCGCGTCGCTGTTCTTCCTGACTACCCGCACCAGGTCCCAGCGTTTGGTCTTGCTTTTCGGTCGATCCTCGACGATCTCGACGGTATCGCCAATTGCCGAGGATTCGTCCTCGTCATGCACGTAGCAGACGGTACGTTTGCGGATGTACTTACCGTAGACCGGGTGCTGAACCAATCGCGGGATTTCCACGCGACGGGTCTTCTGCATCTTGTCACTGGTGACAACGCCAACGGCGATTCTCTTGGGCATGGTTTCAACCTACTCGCTGTAAATGTGTTATCCGTTCAGGATTCTGTTTCGGCTTCCGCTTCAGGCTCGACAGCTGGCACGTCCGGCGTGGGGGCCGGCTCGACAGCGACGGGCTGGGCCAGAGTCCTGGCACGTTGTTCTGTCTTGATGCGAGCGATTGACCGTCGGCTCCGTCGCAATTCGCTGGGAGCATCAAGTCGTTCAGTCTGCGCCTGGATCCGCAGGCGAAACAGGTTTTCAACTGTCTCTGCCAACGTGGCGGTCAACTGCTCGTCACTCATCTCTCTAAGTTCTTTGGTGTTCATGTGTGCCAATCCTCGTTCTTACATCAGGCGGCGCCGTACCAAGCGCACCTTGACCGGCATTTTGTGGGCCAGGCGGGAAAAACAGATCTTGGCCTGGTCCTCGGAGACACCCCCGATTTCAAACAAGATTGTTCCGGGTCGCACGGTAGCAACCCATGCTTCCGGCTCACCCTTACCTTTACCCATACGTGTTTCCAAGGGAGTCGAGGTGATCGAGCGGTGTGGGAAGATGCGGACATAGAGCCGTCCTTCACCACGAATGTACTGCTGAGCAGCAATACGCCCGGCCTCAATGGTCGCTGCGCGGACCCATCCCGGCTCCAACGACTGGAGTCCATAATCACCGAAAACCACCGTGTTGCCGCGGGTGGCATCACCCTTGATGCGGCCCCGTTGGGTTTTACGGTGCTTTATCCGTTTCGGCATCAGTGCCATCTGAAACTTCTCCTCCGTACATGCCCTGGTTAATCCAGACCTGTACACCAATATGTCCCTGGGAAGTCAAGGCTTCGGTAAATCCGTAGTCGATCATAGCGCGGATCGTACTGAGCGGAATGGAGCCGGAGATCTGTTTCTCACGGCGAGCCATTTCGGCTCCACCCAGTCGACCAGCAAGTTGAATCTTGATGCCCTTGGCACCGGCGTCCATGGTCTGTTCCATGGCTCGCTTCATTGTTCGGCGGAAACTGGCTCGCTTGGACAACTGGCCGGCAATATCCTCGGCGACCAACTGGGCCTGCAGTGCGGGGCGCGACAGTTCCTCGATCTTGAGGTTGATGCGGCGACCGACCAGGTTCTGTAGTTCATCCTGCAGGAGTTCGATTTCCTGACCTTTCTTACCGATAATCAGCCCCGGGCGGGCCACATACAGGACCACTTTGACTTCATCCCGTGTCCGTTCAATCTCGATCCGGTCAATACCAGCACTACGGTACTGAGTTTTCTGCGGATGGTTCTTGATGAACTCACGGATCTTCCTGTCTTCCAGCAGCAGCCCTGCAAAGTCCTGCTTGGAGGCATACCAGCGACTCAGCCAGCCACGCACCACTCCGACGCGAAAGCCGATTGGATTTACTTTTTGACCCATTGGTTAGTTTCCGTTTTCACCGTTCGTGCTAGGACAGGTCGTTAATATCTTCGATCACGACGTTAATGTGGGATGATCGTTTGCGAATCATGAAGGACATGCCGCGTGCTCGGGGACGCATCCGCTTGAACATTGGACCACCGTCGACAGTTGCTGTGGTGACCACCAGGTCGGCCAGGGCACGGCCGCGGCGGGTGTCCCGGTTGAGCGGGTGGTCGGGGTTCTGGGCATTGGCGACCGCACTCTCAATCACCCGGGCCAGCATCACAGCACCGCGCTGGGGCTGGAAGCGGAGGATGTCGAGGGCCTCGTCGGCCGGCTTGTTGCGCACCATATCCGCCAGCAGTCGCACTTTGCGAGCGCTGATTCGGGCATGTCGATGAGATGCTCGAAAGGCCATGGTGATTATCCTTTTCCTTGAGTGATCTGCTGTTTGCCCTAGCGGGATCCCTTGCCACCGTGACCGCGGAATGTGCGGGTGGGAGCGAACTCGCCGAGCTTGTGTCCGACCATATCCTCGGTCACGAAGACCTTGAGATGATGGCGACCGTTATGAACGAGAAAGGTGAAGCCAACGAATTCGGGTACGATCGTGCTGGCCCGAGCCCACGTCGTGACCGGATCCTTGGTGCCGGATTCGAGCTGACGTTGCACTTTGCGAAACAGCTTGAAATCGACGAAGGGTCCTTTTTTCGCTGACCTGCTCATCAAAAATCCCCGTTGGTGGTTCCTAAAAGGTTCTGGGTTTACTTGAGTTTCAATTGGCCGTAACGTCGCGATCGACGACGGCGAATAATGGATGCATTAGACGGCTTGCGGCGTGTCCGTGTCGAGCCACCCTTGGCTGGCTTGCCGGTCGGGCTGACCGGATGCCGACCCCCCTTGGTGCGACCTTCGCCACCGCCGTGGGGATGATCGACTGGGTTCATGGCGGTACCCCGCACATGGGGTCGACGGCCCATCCAGCGTTTGCGACCGGCCTTACCGAGCACAATTGCCATGTGTTCGCTGTTCCCCACGCGGCCGATTGTGGCCCGGCACTGAGCAGGGACACGGCGGATCTCACCACTTGGTAAGGAGAGCTGAGCCCAATTGGACTCGCGCGCCATCAAGGTCGCCGACGTTCCGGCACTTCGGCACAGCACGCCGCCATGGCCAGGCAACAACTCCACGCTGTGAACTGTGGTGCCAAGCGGAATATTGGCCAGCGGCATGCAATTGCCAATCTCGGGAGGTGAGTCAACACCGCTGATGACCTGGCTGCCGACCTGCAGACCGTCGGGCGAGAGGATGTAGCGCTTTTCACCATCGACATAATGCAGCAGGGCGATGCGGGCACTGCGGTTTGGGTCGTACTGGATCGAGTCGACCTTGGCTGGTATCCCATCCTTGGTTCGACGGAAGTCGATCAGGCGATAGCGTTGCTTGTGTCCGCCACCACGATGGCGAACCGTGATCTTCCCCTGGTTGTTACGCCCACCCTTCTTGGGCTTGGCGCGCAACAAGTTTTTCTCCGGCTTGCCGCCCTTGGTGAGGTCAACAAAGTCGCTGACCGTAGCCCCACGGCGGCCCGGCGATGTCGGCTTGTAGTGTCGAATTCCCATGATCTTGTTAGCTTGTCGATCTAGAACAGGTCGATCGAAAACTCCGGCTTGAGGGTAACGATTGCCTTTTTCCAACTCTTGGTCTGGCCGCGCTTGAAACGATAACGACGGAACTTGCCGGGTCGCTTCTGGATACGGACCTTGGAGACCTGCACGTCAAATAACTCTTCCACAGCTGAGCGGATCTGGATCTTGTTGGCCAGCTTGTTGACCTCGAAGGAATACTGGTTGTGAGACGAACTCTGTTCCATACCCTTCTCGGTGACCAGCGGGCGCAGAATGATCTGGTGCGGTTCGAGCTGCAGCGAGGTCTGAGTGGCCGTACTTCGGCTGCGTGATTTAACGTGACCCATGCTACTCCTCCTGCCCTTTCCCGCGCTCACAAATCGCATCCAGTGCGGCTCGCGTTACTAGCAGGACTCGAGGCGCCAGCACGTTGAGTGCATTCAGCTCCGCGACCGGCGCAACATTGACGCTGGTGAGATTGCGAGAGCTGAGATAAATGTTTCGATCGTATTCTGCCGTGGACAGCAGCGTACTGCTGTCCCCAATCCCGAGTGCCTGCAGAATGGTCACCATCTCGCCGGTGGCGGGCTTATCCAGTTGCAGATCTTCGATCACCATGATTTGCTCGTCGATAATCTTCGACGCGATCGCCATCCGTGTAGCTGCCTTGATCGCCTTGCTGGGCAGACGGTAGCCAAAGTCACGCGGCCGCTTGGCAAAAATATGGCCACCACCGCGTCTCAGACCACTGCGTCGAGAACCGGCACGGGCGTTTCCCGTCCCCTTCTGGCGATACATTTTGCGGGTTGAGCCTGCCACTTCGGCACGCGTCTTGGTCTTGGCCGCTCCCAGCCGCTGGTTGGCCTGGTACATCACGACTGCATCATGCAGCAGCTGCTTGTTGATGCGCGGAGCCAGCGCGTCGGGGTCGATACTGTAAGTACCAACTTCCTTGCCGTCGCTGTCATAGACCTTAAGTTTCTTCGCCATCGTCGCGGCCCTCCCTGGGGCCCGTGTGCTAACTCAGTTAGCCAAGTGTGTTTGTTTCCCGGATCACCACAAAACCGCCGTTGGGGCCTGGTATTGCTCCCCGTACTATCAGCAAATTATTCTCTTCATCGACGCTGACTACCTGCAGGTTGCGGACTGTGACGCGGGTATTGCCGTATTGCCCTGCCATCCGCCGGCCCTTAAAGAGACGACCTGGCCAAGCACTCATGCCGGTACCGCCAGCGTGACGATGGACTTTTTTGACGCCATGCGTTGCTCGCTGGCCAGAGAAGTTGTGACGCTTCATGACACCTGAAAAACCACGGCCCTTGCTGGTGCCTGTGATGTCGACTGTGCCGATTTCTGCCAGGTTGGCAACCGTCACCTGCTGACCGACTTCATAACCCTCGGTACTGCCCCGGAACTCGCGCACGAAACGCTGCGGTTCGCATTCTGCCTTGGGAGTCGCTTCGATACCGGATTCCTGGCGAATCCGGGAACGCTTGCTGCTGATTTTGCTGCTGACATGACCCCGCTCGCTGCGACGGGCCTGTCCATGCCGACGGCGAGATCGACCTTCCGTGGGTCGCTTCTTGTCGAGAAAACCAAGCTGCACGGCCTGGTATCCGTCTCGCTCCTGATCGCGGATCTGCAGGACATGACAGGGACCAGCCTGGATTACCGTTACCGGTATGGCCTTACCCGTCTCGTCGTAGATCTGTGTCATCCCGACCTTGCAGCCGAGTATCCCAATCGTCATCGTCCTGTCCTCGAGTGTCGCCTACCTGTGGGAACCTGGAATGCCTGCCTAAGCGGCTTTTCCCATTACCCACGAGGCTTCCGAGTCATGTTCCTGTGTCCCGATTATCCAGCAGTTGTTGAACTGTTTTCATAATCGCCGTTGCCTGCTGTTGTCAGTACAGCAGAATAAAATCCACTCCTAGCGTGTCGACGCTTTAATCTTGATGTCCACACCCGCCGGCAAATTCACCTTGTTCAGCGCTTCAACCGTCTTGGCCGAAGCCTCCACGATGTCGATCAACCGCTTGTGTGTGCGGATTTCGAACTGCTGACGAGCTTTCTTGTTAACGTGGGGGCCAGATAAAACCGTGTAACGCTCAATCCGTGTCGGCAAGGGGATCGGTCCGTGAACCTCTGACAAGGTTCGCTTGGCAGTCTCCACGATTTCCTGGGCACTCTGGTCCAGGATGGCGTGATCATAGGCCTCCATGCGAATTCGGATAACCTCGTGTTGTCCTGCCACCGCTCTTCTCCCATTGCCCTGTCAGCCAAGCCGCCGGTCAAAATCTGCCAGCGCCCCGGGGATGTACCTGGGCAAACCACGTTGTCAAATAACCTGCCGGCAGTGGGATATAACCCGTGGCCGACAAGGATCCTTGGAAAACACTGTTTTCTGAGGGTCAAACCCCCGATCTTATGCCTACCACAGCAGGTCGTCAACAGTGCTGCCAGCCATTTTTTCTGGCCCTCAGGTGCCGCTTGTCAGAACTGGTAAAGCGCCATATCCGCCGCCGGTGCTGGTGCATAGTTTAGCGGCTCCAATGAGCAGCTGGCGCGTCCCTGGCTGATGCTCCGCATCGCACTGGAATACCCAAAAAGTTCCTTCAGCGGCGCCTGCGCCTCAATGTCGCTACGGTCCCCACGATGATCCGTCTTGATAATCGTGCCCCGCCGCTGCTGTAAGTCTCCGACAAAATCACCCAGGTATTCCTCCGGGGTGTTGATGTTGAGTTTCATGATCGGTTCCAACAAAACCGGCTGTGCCTGTCGTAAACCCTGTTCAAATGCATCGTTGGCTGCAATTCGGAAGGCGACATCGTCTGATCCCTCCTCTGAAACCACGGCAGACAGCACAGTCACGCGCAGGCCGAGCAGGGCGAAGCCAGCGATCACACCGCCACCCTGCATTGCGGCACCCAGTTCATCCAGCACGGCGTCTAGAATGTCGGCTGGCAACTCCAACGGTGGCAACTGGTTACGCACCTCCACTCCCTGCTCCGAGCTGTCCATCGGCTCCATCCGGATCGTCAATTCCGCTGACTTCTGCTGGCCACCCAGTTGCCGGTTACATTTCCCGGTCACTTCCGCTGCCCGTTGAACCGTCTCCCGGTAACTGACCTGGGGCTTGTGGAACTTCACCTCCAGGTTGAATTCTCGCTGCAGCCGATGCTTGATAACTTCGAGGTGAAGTTCGCCCATGCCACCCAGCAATGTCTGGGCACTATCACCGCTTTTGACCTGCAGCGTGGGATCCTGTCGCTGGAGCATTTCCAGGATATCCCCCAGCTTGGCTCGCTCCGTTGCGGAGTCCGGTTCAATGGCCATCGAGATCACGGTCTCGGGAAAACTGATTGATTCCAGCAACAGCGGGTGGCGGGTATCGCAGAGCGTATCGCCGGTCACCGAATTGCGGAGGCCGATAATTCCCACGATATCCCCGGTGGAGACATCGCTTACCTGCCCCTGGGCTTCCTTGCGAGTTGCATGAATTTGCCAGAGTTGGGCAACATTATCCTTGATATCGCGTCCGGGGTTGAGCACGCGGGTGTTGGCCTTGAGGGTACCCGAGTAGATGCGGACCCAGGTCAAATCGGCGGTCCGCGCCGGCAGGACCTTGAAGACCAAGCCGCAGAATGGTTCTTGCGGATCCGGACTCCGTGACTGGGTAACCTGATCCTGTTCTTTCTCCTTGCCGCGGGCCGGCACGATACCCTCGACCGCTGGCCGGTCGAGCGGGCTGGGAAGGTAGCGCAGCACGCTATCGAGCAGTGGTTGGACGCCGATCCCATGCAGGGCGGTACCACAGAGTATCGGTTGAATCAGCTGACTCAGCGTGGCCTCACGCAGTACCTTGTGGATCAGCGACGTGGGGATCGGTGATTCCTCAAGAGCCAGCTGCATCAACTCGTCACTGTATCCATAAAGCGATTCCAGCATCTGTTCGCGCCACTGGCTGGCCTGCTCTGCCAACTCGTCGGGAATCGCCTGCTGCTGAATATCCTTGCCCTCACCGCTGGCATCAAACACCAGCTGTTTCATCTCGATCAAGTCAATCACGGCGGTGAATGGTTCGGAGGTATGCGCCGGACCGGCGCCGACCGGGATCTGCAGCGGGACCGGGTTGGCCCCCAGTCGCTGCGAGAGTTCATCCAGGACGGCATAAAAGTCAGCTCCCTCACGATCCATCTTGTTGATGAAGGCGACCCGGGGGACCTGATATCGATTCGCTTGTCGCCAGACTGTTTCGCTCTGTGCCTCGACCCCCTCGCGAGCGCTGAAGACAACCACCGCTCCATCGAGCACACGCAGGCAACGTTCCACTTCGGCTGTAAAGTCGACGTGGCCCGGCGTGTCGAGCAGGTTGATGTGAATATCCTTCCAGTCGAAGGTCACGCAGGCCGAGTAGATCGTGATGCCACGTTCCTGCTCTTCTGGATCGTCATCGGTCTCGGTGGTGCCCTTGTCGACCATACCGACACGGTGCTTGGCGCCACTGTAGTACAGCATCCGTTCGGTGACCGTCGTCTTACCTGCATCGATGTGGGCAATGATGCCGATATTACGGATGTTCTCGATACGGCGCGTCATGGCAGGCAATTGAAAAGCAGGTGGGTTGGGCGGCAGGCGCTGGTGTGCGCATAAAGAACGCCGCGTCGACTCGGGGCCGACACGGCGTGGTTGGGTACTCTCCTGTTACCAGGCGAAGTGGGCGAAAGCCTTATTGGCATCGGCCATTCGATGTACGTTTTCGCGACGAGTCATGGCGCCGCCTTCCTTGTGATAGGCTGCGGCCAGTTCATCAGCGAGTTTCTTGGATGTCGCCTGTCCTTTTTTCTCACGGACGGCGATCAGCAGCCAGCGAAAAGCGAGCGACTGCTGGCGACTCTTGTTGACCTGGATCGGCACCTGGTAAGAAGCACCACCGACTCGCTTGGATCGAACTTCAATCTGCGGCTTGACGTTCTCGATCGCCTCAGTGAAGACTTCCAGCGGATCCCGATCGGGAATCCGGATGCGGAGGTCTTCGAGGGCAGTATAGAAGACTTCCTGGGCAACGGTTTTCTTACCGTTCGACATCAGGCAATTGATGAATTTGGAGGCCAGCAGGGAGTTATACCTGGGGTCTGGCTTGAGCTGTTTGCGGCTAGCGGTGATACGTCCCATCGAGGTCTGCTCTTTTTCTGCTGTTAGCGAGTTTTACGGTTTCTTGGCGCCGTAACGGCTGCGTGACTGGCGACGGTCTTCGACTCCGAGCGTATCAAGTGCGCCACGGACGACCTGGTAACGAACACCTGGCAGATCGCGGATTCGACCACCACGGACGAGCACGATCGAGTGTTCTTGCAGGTTGTGTCCCTCGCCGGGGATATAAACTGTCACTTCCTTGCCATTGGAGAGGCGGACACGGGTGATTTTCCGCAGTGCCGAGTTCGGCTTCTTGGGGGTCATGGTTCGAACTTGCAAGCAGACGCCTTGCTTCTGCGGGCAACGATCCAGCACCGGGGCCTTGGATTGCTTCCGCTTCTGCCTGCGTCGTCTTCGAACCAGTTGGTTAATTGTCGGCATTGAAGTCGTGCCTTGTTGTAATTTCTGAAGTCAGATCCTGCCTGCCAGGGGGTTGCCCTTAGCTGGAGGCGGGATTCTCTGCAAACTATCGAACTTAGTTGTTTCACGGCCGCTGTCAACCGGCAGTGGTTATTCTTCCTCCGCCGCTGGTTCGTCAGTGCCGAGTAGTGTTTCGAGCGTCGGTGGCGGGACCCCTTCGGCCAGATCATCACTGGGAGCTGGCTGGGTCACAGCAACCTCGTCCTCGCCTGCTGTCTGCAACAGCGGGAACTCGGTGGTCAGCTTCTGTTCCTTCTCAGCGGCGATTGCCTGCAATGCCTCGGGCTGGTATCGCACCTCGGCATCCTGGAACATACGGAAGCCGGTGCCGGCTGGAATCAGGTGACCGAGGATGACGTTTTCCTTGAGTCCCACCAGTCGGTCGATCTTGCCAGCGAGTGCTGCCTCGGTCAGGACCTTGGTGGTTTCCTGGAAACTGGCTGCCGAGATAAAGCTGGAACTCTGTACCGCCGCCTTGGTAATCCCCAGCAACTGGACGCTGGATGTTGCCGGCTTGACCTTCTTGCCCTTGGCAGGTGATCCACCCAGTTCCTCCACTTGGGCGTTGGTCTCCTGCATGGCGGTCTTGGGTACGATGGCGTCGAGCTCATAGTCGGTATCGCCGCTATCGCTGATTTTGACACACTTGGCGAGGTCGTCGTTCGTCTCGCGGAAGTCAAAGCGATCGAGCACCATGCCCTCGAGCAGGCTGGTATCTCCGGCCGACTCGACTTTTACTTTCCGCAGCATGCGGGCGACAATAATCTCGACGTGCTTGTCGTTAATCTCCACTCGCTGGCTGCGATAAACCTGCTGAATCTCACGCACCAGGTAATTCTGCACAGATTCCTCACCCTCAACGCGGAGGATGTCATGCGGTACGAGTGGACCGTCGACGAGCGAATTGCCTGCTTTGACAAAGTCGCCGGAGTGAACCAGGAAGCGTTTACCGTGCGGCACGAGGTGTTCTCGTTCGATACCACTTTCGCTGCGAACGATCATCGATCGCTTGCCACGCTTCTGCTCACTCATAATCTCAACTTCGCCATCGATCTCGGCGATCACGGCGGGATCCTTGGGCTTACGAGCTTCAAAGATCTCGGTCACACGCGGCAAACCGCCGGTGATATCGGTAACCCCGGAAGCTTCACGCGGCGTCTTGGCGAGAACTGCTCCGGCGCTGACCATGGCGCCTTCCTCGACTTCGATATGGGCAGCCTCGGGCAGGTAGTAGACGTCCAGGGTGGTTCCCTTGTCTTCCAGCTCGATACGCGGATGAAGTTCCCCTTTATGATCCATGATCATACGGCGGATATGGCCGGAGGCATCCTTTTCGATGCGGACGGTTTCGCCCTCGACGACATCCTTATAGCGGGCTTCGCCGGAGACTTCGGCCAGGATCGGGATACTGTGGGGATCCCATTCGCACAGTATCTGTCCGTCCTTGATCGACTGGTCCTCGTCAACTCGCAGTACCGCACCGGCGGGCACGTCGTGTTTCTCCAGTTCACGCCCCTTGGCGTCGAGAATGGAGACTTCACCATTACGGGCCAGGACGATATTATTGCCATCTTCATTCTGCACTTTGCGGATCCGAGTGAAGCGGACAATACCACCCACCTTGGCCTTGATGTCACTGTCTTCAATGCTGGTATTGACGGTACCGCCGATGTGGAAAGTCCGCATGGTCAGCTGGGTACCGGGCTCGCCGATACTCTGGGCGGCGATGATACCGACCGCCATACCTTCTTCGACCATCGTGCCGGTGGACAAATCCATACCGTAGCAGCATTGGCAGACACCCAGTTTCGCTTCGCAGGTCATCGGGCTGCGGACCTGAATACGTTCCAGCCCGATCTCTTCGATCTTGCGAGCAACGTCGACAGTGATCAGCCCGTTTTCCTTAACGATCACGTCATCGGTCACCGGGTTAACGATATTCTGTCGACTGACTCGGCCCTTGACGGCGTCGGTCAGTTTCACTTCGACTTTCTCTCCACGGTAGATAACACCCTTGGTGATCCCCTGGGTGGTCTTGCAGTCCTCAATCGTGATGACCACGTTCTGGGCGACGTCAGCCAGCTTTCGAGTCAGGTAACCTGAGTCGGCTGTTTTCAGCGCGGTATCGGCCAGGCCCTTACGAGCACCGTGGGTGGAGGAGAAATACTCCAGCACGGTCAGGCCTTCGCGGAAGTTAGCCTTGATCGGCGTTTCGATAATCTCGCCGGTCGGCTTGGCCATCAAGCCACGCATACCAGCCAGCTGGCGAATCTGTTCGATACCACCACGAGCGCCGGACTCGGCCATCAGGAAGACCGGGTTGACGTAATTGTCGCCACCATGAACATCCTTTTTCATCGCTTCCATCATCGCCTCGGTGATCTGTTCCCGGGCATGCGTCCAGGTATCGAGCACCTGGTTGTAGCGTTCCATCTCGGTAATCACACCACGCTCGTAGAGCTTGTGGAACTTGAGCACACTTTTTTCGGCAACATCGAGAATACTCAGCTTGTTGTCCGGTGTGATCAGGTCGTCCGTGGCAAAGGAGAGCCCGCTGCGCGTACTCTCACGGAAACCGAACTGGTTCATATCATCGAGCAATTCGATTGTCGGCCCCCGACCAAGTCGCTGGTAGCAGTCAGAGATAACCGTAGCCAGATCTCCGGAACGGAGCGTCTGATTGTAATAGTCCATCCCGTCGGGCAGCATCATGTTAAAGAGCACACGCCCATAGGTGGTTTCAATAATGGCCCCGAGCGGCGGTTCTGAGTCGTCGTCCGTTTTGAGACGACATTTTTCAGGCAAGCGGACCTTGATCTTGGCATGCAATTTGAGGGCACCCTGCGAGTGCGCCAGGTCGGCTTCCTCAAGCGAGGAGAAGGTCATCCCCTCGCCAGTCTGGTTGGCCAGGTTCAGCGTGGCATAGTAACAGCCCATCACGGTATCCTGCGAGGGACTCATGATTGGCTTGCCGTTAGAGGGAGCGAAGATATTGTTGGTAGCCAGCAACAACGTGTGGGCTTCCACCTGGGCCTCGATCGAGAGTGGCAGGTGGACGGCCATCTGGTCACCGTCGAAGTCGGCGTTGAAGCCCTTGCAGACGAGCGGGTGCAGGTGAATGGCGTTGCCTTCCACGAGCGTCGGCTCGAAGGCCTGGATTCCCATGCGGTGCAGCGTGGGAGCACGGTTGAGCATGACGGGGTGATTGCGAATCACGCGTTCAAGGATATCCCAGACTTCCTCGTCCTTCCGCTCCAGCATCTTCTTGGCAGACTTGATCGTATCGGCGTGACCGAGATCCTTGAGCTTGCGGATGATGAAGGGCTGGTAAAGCTCCAGGGCGATCTTCTTGGGCAAGCCGCACTGGTGCAATTTCAATTGTGGACCAACCACGATCACACTACGGGCAGAATAATCGACTCGCTTACCAAGCAGATTTTCACGGAAGCGACCCTGCTTTCCCTTGATCATGTCGGTCAGCGACTTGAGCGGCCGGTTGCTGCTTCCCAGCACAGGTCGCTTGCAGCGATTATTGTCGAACAGCGCATCGACCGATTGCTGCAGCATCCGCTTTTCATTGCGGATGATGACCTCGGGGGCGTTCAGATCGACCAGCTTGTGCAGGCGATTATTCCGGTTGATGATTCGTCGGTAGAGATCGTTCAGGTCACTGGTGGCGAAGTTGCCTGAATCGAGCAGCACGAGCGGCCGCAGGTCGGGCGGAATGACCGGAATCACGTCCAGCACCATCCACTCGGGACGGTTATCGCTGTCGCGAATCGCTTCGAGGATCTGCAGCCGGTTCGTGAGGTCCTTCTTGGTCTGCTTTGACTTGGTCTCCAGCAGCTTGCCTCGCAGTTCCTCCGAGAGCTGCACGAGATCCATGCTGGTGAGCAGCTTGCGGATCGCGTTCGCTCCCATTTCTGCTTCAAAGCTACCGTCCCCCCACTGTTCCCGGGCAGCGCGGTATTCTTCTTCGGTCAACAGCTGCTGGTTCTCCAGCTCGGTGTCTCCCTTGTCGACAACCACGTAGTCCTGGAAGTAGATCACTTTTTCCAGGCTGGTCGTCTTCATGTTAAGCAGGTTGCCAAGCCGGCTCGGCATGGCCTTGAAGAACCAGATGTGCACGACCGGGGCGGCCAGTTCGATATGGCCCATCCGCTTGCGGCGGACGCGTGAGTGAGTCACCTTGACTCCGCAGCGGTCGCAGATCATGCCCTTGTACTTCATGCCGCGGTACTTGCCGCAGGCGCACTCCCAGTCCTTTTCCGGGCCGAAGATGCGCTCACAAAAGAGCCCATCCTTTTCTGGCCGGTAAGTCCGGTAGTTGATAGTTTCCGGTTTCTTGACTTCGCCAAACGACCAGCTACGAATATCGTGCGGCCGCGCCAGGCTGATCTTCACCGAGGCGTAATCATTAATTCGATCGTAAGAGCTTTCGCCAATCGTCATCTAGCAGTGCTCCCTGAGGTGCTTGTTGAGATCAATTCATTCGTGCGAGTTAAGAGACTACCCTCCGGGGGTAATCCTAGACGCGACGCTTCTCCAGCTGCATGTTCAGACCAAGTCCACGAATCTCGTTCGTCAGCACGTCAAAGCTGGCGGGCGTGCCAGCTTCCAGCGTGTTCTCACCCTTGACCATCGATTCATAGATCTTGGTACGTCCCTCCACATCATCACTCTTGACAGTCAGCAATTCCTGCAGGATGTAGGCGGCCCCGTAGGCCTCCAACGCCCAGACTTCCATTTCGCCGAAACGCTGTCCCCCAAATCGTGCCTTGCCACCAAGTGGTTGCTGGGTGATCAGCGAGTAGGGGCCAGTGCTCCTGGCATGCACCTTGTCATCGACAAGATGATGTAACTTGAGCATGTAGATGTAGCCGACGGTGGTTTCCTGGTCGAGCGGCACGCCGGTGCGGCCGTCGCACAAGCGGGTCTTGCCATGTCGCGGCAGGCCAGCTTCCTCCAGGCAGTTGTTGACATCCTCCTCATTCGCTCCGTCGAAGACTGGCGTCACCGCCTGGAAGCCGAGTGCCTCGGCAGCCCAGCCGAGGTGGGTTTCCAGGATCTGGCCGACATTCATACGACTGGGGACACCAAGTGGATTAAGCATGATCTGCAGGGGCGTGCCATCTTCCATGAAGGGCATGTCCTCGACCGGCAGGATCTTGGCGATCACACCCTTGTTCCCATGCCGTCCCGCCATCTTGTCGCCGACCGAGATAACTCGCTTGGTCGCCACGTAGACTTTGACCATCTGCAACACGCCGCTGCGTAACTCGTCGCCCCGCTTCATGCTGTTAAGCTGCCGGTCGCGATCGTCGATAGCAATTTCGATGGCTGGCCAGTGGGACTTGTGGATCGCTTCGATTTCCACCTTCTTGGCGACACTCCGCATGCTTCCAGTGACCCAGTCAGGTCGGAAACCGGGTGCCCGTTCGGCGATATACTTGCTCTCCTGCTCGACCAGGGCGTTACCATCCTCGTCCTGTACGCGGCGGCCAGTCATGGAGACTTCCATCTCCTGCAGCATCAATTTGAAGGCCACGGCGATCTTCTCGTTGCCCTCGTTTTCGGCAGCTCGCAGGTCCTTTTCGAAGACCTTGCGTTCCTCGTCCGAGAGGCTCATGCGTCGGGAGAACTTCTGCGTATCGATGACAATCCCCTCGATGCCCGAGGAGACCTCCAGCGAATCATTTTTCACGTCTTCACCGGCGCGGCCAAAGATGGCATGCAGCAGTTTCTCTTCCGGAGTCAACTCGGTCTTGCTCTTGGGCGAGACCTTGCCGACCAGCACGTCACCAGGCGTGACATAGGTTCCGATCTGGACGATCCCGGCGTCGTCGAGGTTACTGAGTGCCTTCTCGCTGACATTCGGTATGTCGCGAGTGAATTCCTCGCGACCAAGCTTGGTTTCGCGAATCTCGACGTCGAATTCTTCGATGTGGATCGAGGTGTAGGTATCGTTCTTGACCAGTTCCTCGCTGATGATGATGGCGTCTTCATAGTTGTAGCCATCGAACGACATGAAGCCGACCAGCAGGTTGCGGCCCAGTGCCAGTTCTCCCTGGTAAGTGGCAGCTCCATCGGCCAGGACCTGGTCTTTCTCGACGCGATCACCAAGCTGGACAATCGGCTTCTGGTTCAGGCAGGTTCGCTCGTTAAGACCAACGAACTTTTTCATCTCGTAGATATCAGAACCGACCGTAATGCTGTCGGCATCACACTGCACGATCTTGCCGGCACGCTTTGCCCGCACCACCATGCTGGAGTTCTGGGCAACGGCAATTTCCATTCCGGTGGCCACGATCGGGGGCTCGGTAATCAACAGCGGCACCGCTTGTCGCTGCATGTTGGAACCCATCAGTGCCCGGTTAGCATCATCGTGCTCAAGGAAGGGGATCAATCCGGCCGAGACACCGACCATCTGGCTGGGTGCAATGTCTATGTAATCCACATTCGTCGGCGTCACGATTTCAAAGTCTGAATGGTAGCGGGCGATCAGGGTGGGACCGGCCAGCTCGCGATCGTTGACTGCCGCATCCGCAGGTGCGACATACGACTGGGACTCCTCGTCGGCTCGCAGCCAGACGATTTCATCCTGCAGCTTGCCCTGTTCCACTTTTCGGTAAGGCGTGATCAGGAAACCGTAATCATCCACTGCTGCATAGATCGCCAGGCTGGAGATCAAGCCAATGTTTGTACCTTCCGGAGTCTCAATCGGGCAGATTCGGCCGTAGTGAGAAATGTGGACATCGCGGACCTCAAAACCGGCTCGCTTGCGATTCAGGCCGCCAGGACCGAGGGCCGAAAGTCGACGCTCATGCGTCAGCTGGGAGAGGGGATTCGTCTGGTCCACCACCTGTGAAAGCTCACCACGCCCAAAGAAGTACTCGATCGCTGCCGAAATGCTCTTGGGGTTGATCACGCTGCGAGGCGTCATGTCCTCCTGGTCCTTGAGACTCATCTTCTCAGTCACCGTGCGACGCAGCTTGAGAAAGCCCTTTCTCAATTCATCACAAGCCAACTCATCGATCGTACGAAGCCGACGATTGCCAAGATGATCGATGTCGTCCACGTGGGCGCGATCGTCGTTGGCAGCCAGCAGCAGCAGGTAAGAGATGGAAGCCAGCAGGTCGTCCGGGCGGAGTGTCATTTCCGACTCTTTGACGTTCAGTTTGAGCTTGCGATTGATTCGGAAGCGGCCCACGCGACCCAGTCGGTAGCGGTTGGAGTCGTAGAACTTCTCCTCGAACAATGTGCGGGCCTTCTCCAGTTGGGGAGGATTGCCAGGCCGCAGTCGCTGGTAGATACGCAGCAGGGCTTCCTCGTGGCTGGAGGTGGCGTCGTCACGCAGCGAGTTGAAGACGAGCGGTGTCTTGGGGTCGTCAACCACGATCTCGATCTGCTTCAAACCGCAATTGCAGATTAACTCGGCAGAGTTCTGGGTTATCTTGGTGCCCGCCTCGACAACAATCTCGCCCGCCTGGTCACTCGACTTGGGATAGATGACGTCATCGACGGCTATCTTGCCAAGGATCTTATTGACGCTACGGCCATCGACAACCTTGACACTCTCGGTGTCGTAAAAGACGCGGATCAAGTCGGCGTCGGTGCTCAGCTTGGGGGACATGGCACGCAGTAATGTCATCGCCGAAAACTTACCGCTCTGGTCGATGCGGACAGTCAGCAGGTCTTTCTTGGTGACGTTGACTTCAATCCAGCTTCCTCGCTCAGGGATGACGCGGCAGCTGGCCAGCTTGCGATCACTGGTGGGATCGTTTTCCATGACGAAATCGACACCCGGGCTGCGATGCAGCTGGCTGACCACAACACGCTCGGCACCATTAATGATGAATTCACCACCACCCAGCATGATTGGCAGGTCCCCGAGGAAAACTTCTTCCTCGACCGGCTCGTCCTTGTTGAGTCGCAGCCAGACGCGGAAAGGGCGCCCGTAAGTGAGTCGGAGCTGACGGCATTCGTTGGGGGTATACCGTGGCTTGCCGAGTTCATATCGCAGGTATTCCATGTTGATCGACTTGTCGTAGCTCTCGATCGGGAAAATTTCCTGCAAGACGCTCTCCAGCCCCTGCAGCTTGCGGCTCCTGGAGTCCACCGTGGACTGCAGGAAATCCTCGTAGCTCGCTGTCTGGATATGCGTCAGATTAGGCGTGATCGGTGCCTCGCGACCTGAACCAAATGCACGAACTGCAGTAGGGTTCAACCGTCGCTGAATCGGAATAGGCATGCGTCAAATGCTCCACATGGCGGGGCTATAGTTTCCTGGTGGGAGGGTTCACCGGCAGGTGGGTGATGGCAACGTGCCGGCGCGTATCTTCTCCCTGGCGATGGCACAGTCGGTTTGAAAACCGGCCAGCGAAAAGGGCTGTAAAACGCGGTAACACATCAGTCAATCGATCACCCCGGATGTCGTGGTCGCCTCTTGGCTTCCAGCAGCACGGTCCTACAGGTGTGTGAGTCCATCCCAAAATGACAACCATCAACCAGATGGCTGTCGCGATCATGCGGGTAGTGGCTACTTAAGCTCCACCGCTCCACCCGCTGTCTCGATTTCAGACTTCATCTTGTCGGCTTCATCCTTGTCGACACCTTCCTTGATGGCCGCGCCGCCGTCAGCTGCGCTCTCCACCAGCTTCTTGGCGTCCATCAGCGACAACCCGCTGAGGTTCTTGACTACCTTGACGACAGCCAGTTTCTGTTCGCCGAAGCCAGTCAGCACGACGTCGAAGCTGGTCTTCTCTTCTTCAGCTCCATCGCCATCGGCACCCGCTGCGGCTGCCATCACAACACCGCCGCCAGCAGCTGGCTCGATGTCGTAGGTCTCTTTCAAGTAGTCGCTCAAACTCTTCGCGTCTTTCAACGAAAGCTCGGCGATCGTGTCACCCAGCTTGGAGATCGCCGCAGCGAACTCAATTGTTGCAGTTTCTTCAGCCATTTTAATTCAGGCCCTTTCCTTTACTCAGTATCCGACTTCACCCCAGAGGGTGCGGCCGAGTTACCAATCCCAACGAAAACATGTTTCCTATTACACAATTCAGCCAAGCCCTGTGGCCGGCCAGGAGTTATCCTTACTCCCCAGATTGTTCGGTCTTCTCTTCCTCTTCTGCGTCGTCTGATGCTTCCTCAGTTGCTTCGGCGTCGTCGGCAGCTTCTTCTGTAGCGTCCTCGGTTGCTTCGGCGTCGTCGGCAGCTTCTTCTGTAGCGTCCTCGGTTGCTTCGGCGTCGTCGGCAGCTTCTTCTGTAGCGTCCTCAGTTGCTTCGGCGTCGTCGGCAGCTTCTTCCGTGGCGTCCTCGGTTGCTTCGGCGTCGTCGGCAGCTTCTTCTGTAGCGTCCTCAGTTGCTTCGGCGTCGTCACTTCCATCGTCGGGGAAGTTTTCCAATTGCGAGCTCAGCAGGCCACCGGGAGCAAGTAATTGAGATGACAATCGCGAGCCGACTCCAATGATCTGGCCGACGAGAATGCTGAGTTGTTCTTCACGGGTTGGCCAGGTGCTGATTTCAGCCACCTGTTCCAGAGTTAGCTGTTCACCGTCGTGCAGGCCACCGCGTGTCTGGAAGGCCTCGAATTCAGCGTCATCCTTGTGAAGGCGGTGAACCTCCTTGACCAGCGTGACAAAGTCATCGCCGCCCCAGCAGATAGCCAGGCTGCCATCGAGTCCCTCGAAGGCGGTCGCCAGGGCCGTCCCCTCGGTGGCTCGGCGGACCATGCTATTTTTGACGACCAGCAGGTTGATGTTCTTTTGTCGCAATTCCTTGCGCAGCCGCACGGAGTTATTGACTTCCAGTCCAATCACGTTGGCTAGCAGGCAGTCACCAACGCCATCGAGGCGTTGAGAGATTTCGTCGGTGATAAGTTGTTTGAGGTATTTGCTCATGATCAAACGGCCAATGTAATGGTGTGTTGTTTGTCCTGTTGACTGTTGGTAAATCAGGCTGCAATTCGTATCGAGGGGCTCATCGTGGCACAGACAGCGATACCGCGAACGTAAGTTCCCTTGATCGAGTTTGGCTTCAGTCCTTGAATGTGATCGATAAACGCCTGAATGTTTTCGCACAGTTGCTGGGGTTCAAAACTAAGTCGTCCCACCACGGCGTGGACATTGCCACCCGAGTCGTTACGGAACTCGACTTTCCCTGCCTTGTACTCGCCAATGACCTTTTCCACATCGGGTGTAACCGTACCGGCACGGGGTGAAGGCATCAGGCCGCGGGGCCCGAGAACGCGTCCTAGCGGTCCCACAATTCCCATCATGTCGGGCGTGGCGATACAGACATCGAACTCGGTCCAGCCATCGACGATTTTCTTGGCCAGTTCTTCCTGGCCAACTTCATCGGCTCCCGCATTTGTGGCCGCCTCGGCGAGGGCATCCTTGGCGAAGACCACAACCCGCTGGACCTTACCGATGCCGTGTGGCAGCACGATGGAACCGCGAATGATCTGGTCTGCCTGCTTGGCGTCGACGCCCAGTCGCATGTGGACTTCGACCGCCTGGTCGAATTTGGTACCAGCAAAGTCCTTCAACAGGTCCACTGCCTGGTTGAGCTGGACCGCCTCCTCGCCAGGATGGTTTTCCATCATTGCCTTGAAGCGTTTGGATGTTCGCGCCATTGTCATTCCTGCCTATGTAGTCTGTGCTGGCTCTCGCCCGGGGGAGGGGGAGTGGGTCAGTCGATAACTTCGATTCCCATACTGCGGGCTGTGCCTTCAATAATGCGGCGGGCGTTATCGAGGTCCGTGGCGTTCAGGTCGGCGATCTTCTTCTGCACGATTTCATCCACCTGTCCACGGGTTACCGTGCCGACCTTCTCCTTGTTCGGTATGCCGGATCCCTTGGCAATCCCCGCGGCCTGCTTCAACAGCGAGGCAGCTGGCGGACTCTTGGTGATAAAGTCAAAAGTCCGGTCGCCATAGACGCTGACGATGACCGGGATAGGGGTCCCGTTGTACTCCTTGGTTCGATCGTTGAATTGCTGGACGAATTGCCCCAGGTTGATGCCGAACTTACCGAGCGATGTTCCGACCGGTGGGGCCGGTGTGGCCTGGCCGCCGGGGACCTGGAATCGAGCTTCGCCTACTATTTGCTTTGCCATGATCTCGCCTTATGCCTTGCGTTCTAAACGTCTTCGATCTGCCAGTGTTCCAATTCCACCGGAGTTGACCGACCAAAGATATTGATCATCACGGTGACACGCCCATTCGCTTCATCGACTTCGTCAACATCCCCTTCGAAGTTCTGGAAGTAGCCATCCTTGACGCGAATACGATCTCCCGCCTTGAACGGGATCGATGTCTTGACCTGACCTTCTTCATCCTCGTCATCCACCTCGGTCTTGAGAATGCGTTCCACTTCATGCGGATCCATCGGAGTTGGTTTGCCGACCGAACCTGTAAAATCACCAATACCAGGGGTCTCTCTTACGAGGAACCAAGTGTCGTCGTTGATCACCATGTTGACCATGATGTAACCGGGGAACAACTTGCGACGAACAATCCGGCGTTTACCGCTCCGATTGAACTCAGCAATTTCTTCCACCGGGACGACGATTTCTGGCACGTCCTCTTCCAGCCCCTGCATTTTGACTCGCCGCTCCAGTGACCGGCAGATTGAATCCTCTCGATTGACCTGCACCTTGAGGATGTACCACTTTGGTGTGTCGTCTTCCTCTTCCTCTCCGGCTTCCTCAACAGGCAGCCCTGTGCCATCATCCTGATCGTCGCCTTCCTCTTCGGCGTCCTCTTCTGCTGTGTCGTCGGTAGCCTCGGGTTCCGCTTCGGCGTCCTCTTCAGCAGCTTCTTCTGCTGTGTCGTCGGTAGCCTCGGTTTCCTCTTCGGCGTCTTCTTCAGCAGCTTCTTC
>Ga0209089_10001549_pt1 | contig 21077 bp, 23 predicted proteins | sample ArcticOcean_MG_C_FD_187431 | JGI IMG/M metagenome (GOLD analysis project Ga0209089, IMG submission 187431) | Marine microbial communities from western Arctic Ocean - ArcticOcean_MG_CB2_150 (SPAdes) (version 2) | ecosystem: Environmental > Aquatic > Marine > Oceanic | place: Arctic Ocean: Canada... | reverse complement strand
GGTGCCCGGCGCGGTGGAGATAAGACCATGGCTCATCAATGGGTAATGGATAAAGTGTTCGGTAAATGGGACAAGATTCACGCCGATAACGCGAAAAACAAAGAAGAGGCGGACACCCCCTACTTGAAGGGTATGTGGGCTTATGTAATGGGTAGTGCTCACTCGGCAATGGGTCATATCGCACCGGCCGAGGCTGAACTTGCAATTATTCGAGAGCAGATGGGTGCCGAAGGTGTAAATGATACAGGGGTAGGTCCGACACCTGCCGACCATGTTCTTGGTTTAGCTATGCATGCGTTGTTAGGTGAGATAGAAGAAGCGAAAGGTAATCTTGACGGAGCGATTTTGCACTATGGGCATGCGGTAGAATTTCAAGATAATCTTGACTATACAGAGCCGCCCGATTGGTCACAGTCAGTGCGATTATATCTAGGTGCTGCTCTGCTCGAAGCTGATCAAGCAGCAGAAGCAGAAGAAGTTTATCGCAAAGATTTGGAATGGAATCAGCGAAATGGGTGGTCAACTTTTGGGCTTTTTCAGGCGCTTGAAGCTCAGGGCAAAGAGCAAGAAGCGATTGTCATAAATCGCCAGTTTGAAGAGCTATGGCGTAATGCTGATGTAACTTTAGAGCGCTCGCGGCTCTAAAGTTATCGTTCAATTGTTGGATCAGTCTTTGAGATAGCTTAAAAAGTAAAAGGCTAAGGGTATTTAAGAGTTAGCTCTAGTCTTTTGCTTTAGTTGTTCGCTGAGTTTACTGCTAGATTAAAATCCAGCTTCGAGTCCCAAATATTGGGGCAACCATAAGCAGCGAAACATTCGAGATCGACGGTGATCTGGTCACCACTATTAGCAGCCACTCTAGTCACGACCACTCCCATGCCGCTGGTGCTAATAATATTGCTCGTGGCCATGATTCGAGTATCGCTTTCGCCGCGGATGGCAAAGTCTGAATTTGCTTCAACCCATGCCCTCGCGAGAGACCATTTCCTCTCACAATCTGCGTTGTCTGAACAAGTAGGGATAGTTCGCGCGTACTCATCCATTTTTGCTTGCAGTTCTGCGGGTATAGCACAAGTGGACAGCAGTCCAGAAGCGACAGTCACTAACGCTAGGTTTTTCAATAATTTAATTTGCATTTCGGTAGTTCCTTGCCTTCAGCTCTATGTCAATAGTCCCATAATTGTTGCTACTGTAGCGTAATAATAGTGTTTTATCACAAGTTGCCTTAGTTATTAAATTTTCCGCGACCACATGGCAGGTTTTTACGATGGGATGCTAAACTAATCGAAAAGCCTATACCTGAATTGAGTTTTTTAGAAGCCATCAAAGAGGTTGAATGTCGCAATCAAGATTCTACATTTTCGCCATATCTGATTATTACGAAAAGACCAGATGGACACTAGATAGACTGGGGGATCGATTATTCTTACCATTATCTTGCTCCAGGCCTCCATCAGCGATTTTCACAGAAAATCGGAGACTGATGGGCGGTTTGCAGATAATTCATTCAGGGCTTTACTATTGCATATAATGTGAACTAGAAGGATAACCATTGAACTTAAAAATTCTAACATCTCTCTGTTTATTAATTTTTGCCACAGCTTCTCAGGCTCAAATATCTGCGCAGGCAACTGTTGATGTTGATTTCCTCCCCTATCAAACTAAAACACTAATCACGAAGAGCGGTGATTCAAGAAAATATTTGATTACGCTACCTTCAAGTTATCAAGCCGGAGATTGTGTTGACGCTATCTTCGACTTTCATGGAGCCGGTGGGTCAGCAGAAGGGCAATTTTCCTATAGTAGCTTTTTAGAAATAGCGGAACGTGAGAAAGTAATTCTTGTCCATCCAGATGCAGCAAAAGAATACATAGACCAGGGTCATTATTTGGCTAGCTACTGGAATGGAGCTTGGGAGGCAGTTCTACGCGAGCGTGATTACGATATAAATTTTGTTTTGGAGTTAGTGAAACATGTTGAGAGCGAACACTGCATTGAAAATCTTTATGCAGCAGGCATGTCAGCAGGTGGCGATATTTCCTCAGCCTTAGCTTGCCTGAAGGTCACACCTTTCCAATCTTTTGCACCTGTGACCTATCGTTACTACTACGCTAACGAATGTAACAATGCAGGGCCGCGACCTATTATTTCGTTTCAAGGTGATAATGATAGCATTGTTCCAATATCTGGTTCCGATGCTCCCTGGTTTGATCTTCCGATGGAAAGAGTCATGCAGCGTTGGTCGGAACATAATAATTGCGACATGGAAGCAACTCGAGAAAGAGTAAGCGCTGAAGTAGTCCGTTATTTCTGGTCTAATTGCGATGCACTGACTGAGTGGTTTTTAATTGAAGGCGGGGGTCATACCTGGCCAGGCTCAACCTCGCGCCCAAATAGTAGAAGTCATACGACACAAGATATTTCTGCTACAGAACTGATCTGGGAGTTTTTTAAGCGATCATAAATTTATATGTGTGCTAGTTTACTACAGCAGCATTAATCGTGCTCTTGGCAGTGTAAAAACTGAGAGTTAGTCGTCGTAGGGCTTCCAATGCAATTCTCGATACTTAAGCGGGTCTGCCAATATCTTTTTTCGTGCTTCGCTAACTTCATCAACACTCAATTTTTCAAAATGCCGTGGTAGAGTATCGCTATTGAATTCTGTAAGTAACCAGTTAATAACTTCGGTGAGTGCAGCATCAGAAATTGGTGCTGAAGATGCGCCGGGAATTCGAACTAGGTATTGACGCATTTCTGGAACGCTCATCATGCGACCTAATTCTGCAACCAGTGTTGGAACATTCGGGTGTTTCCCTTCGCCAGAGGGTCGATGACAGCCGCTGCAAAAGAGTAAGTAATTCGTGCGTGGACTTGCTGCAAAGATCTGGCTACTTGCCAGTAAAAATATTCCAGCAATGAAAAGCAGTTTTCTTGAATTGGATTGGAAAGCTGAAAGCATAAACCCAGCCCTACTCGTCGGCAGTGCCCAAAACCAAGGAAACAGTACAATGATAACTAGTATTTTCAGTACCGAAGCACCAGAGAACTGTGCTGCTATTGCTATTAAAGTAAACTGGCTTGTCTCGTTCAGTATTGTGGCAACTGCAGCGAGAACAAACAGCTTTACCACAGCAGTCATTGTAAGACATTAGATAATTGCGATTGTCTGCAGGGTTTCGACACGTACCAACCCATGTAATGGGGGACGCTTCGGAGCCTGGAGGGCAAGAAGTATAAGAGCCGCCGCAGCAAGAGCACAAGGTCCCACTCATGGCGCAGTAACGCCAGTAGTCACAGCTTTGTGGGTCACCTACTTCTTCCACCGGACTCTGCGCGAAGGAACGAGCCACTGGCAATAATGGAAAAGCGGTAGCACCAGCTAACATCATCCCTAAGCGAGAAAGAAAATTTCGTCTGGATAGCTTTCGCGCTAAGGTCACGCTGGTTTGGCGGGCATGTTCGTCAACCCAGTAATAGCCACGCTCGATAATCTTTTCAATATTCATGAGGTTTGTTCCATAGCTGTAGTTGGTACTCCAGCCTCTGCGGGCTGATCAGCTTGAATATGATTCACATATTCCTGCACAGTTGTTATTCCTGTATCCATAGACTCTATTAAGCTTTCCATATGTTCACGTGTATTCACTAAGCCTTTTCCTTTGAGCGTACCATCGCCCGCAATTAAAACGGCAAAAGGCAGTTTGCTGACTTCAAAAGCCATGCCTAATTCTTGTGACAATATATAGGGATGGTCGTTCAAATTTAGATCACGGGCATAGTTTTGATGTTGTTCCAATTCATCACCATCGCTGGCGAAAACTAATTCCATGCGTTTGCCTTCGGAGTTTACCAAGGACTGCGCAGTTGGCACTAAAGATTTACACACAGGGCAAGTTGGCGAGATGAATAGTATGAATATCGCTAGTCCCGATGAGCTTTCACCACCAATTGTTAACGGTGTGCCAGTGATTGAAGTTAGCGCAAGTTCTTTGGTCATCTCTCCAACTTTTGGACCAGTGGTTGGCATTAACGCCCCGGCTGGAGCTACGCGCTCGTATAGAATTCCTACTTGTCGTGTCAACGCAAAAACCAGCAGTGCTAGCACTACAACAACCAGAGGTTGGCATTAACGCCCCGGCTGGAGCTACGCGCTCGTATAGAATTCCTACTTGTCGTGTCAACGCAAAAACCAGCAGTGCTAGCACTACAACAATCACCCATAACACAATATTGGAAATGGCTAGGGCTTCAACCATGAGAACCACCACTATGAGTTTGTCGCCACAGGGCCATATGATTGCTATTGCTTAATAGTTGGTTATAACCAGCAAATAATAAGGCAATAATGGCTGATGCAACGATTGCGCTAAAGTAATCCATAATTCCTAATAGCCGTTCTGCTAAAGGCAGAATCGCTAATATAGAAAATGCGATCAGAATTATATTTCTAAGAATTAATCCGCCAGACAGTTGCTGAGAGCTCAGCATATTTTTTGTGGAAGAGAAGCCACAGCCACAGTTGATGTAACGACGACCTCGTAGCAAATTAATTCCCATTGCTGCTGTGTAACTTGCTAGAACTGTTGACGTTGCCAATGCTGTTAACGTCGGTAAGAAATTCAAAGCCCAAGAAAAGCCAATGACTATTTCGATTAGTGGAATTGAAATTGCAGCCAGTGGAACTAATGCAGTAGGTAAGATTCTGTAGTCACTCACAATGCTCTGGAAGGAACCAGATAAAATTTTATGCAGTGCAGTAAATAGAAACAATACCGAAAACAGGATACTTAAAATTAGAATTATTAGTGGATCTATCATGTCTTGTTTTTCAAATTGTTTTTAAAATAGTGATGCTGAGAAAAAAATTTAAAAATCTTCAAAATTTTGCGCGCCAGGGGTTTGTATGCTGCGTTCGTGAACAAAGGTGATAGCATCGTAAACATGAGTGCCGCCATCCGCATCAGCGATGAGCAGCTTAGGCTCAGATTCCTGAGTAACCAGAATGCTATTAGCCGGGGATTCTAACTCTAATCTATGAATACGGCGTCCAGTGCTGCTATCGAGCACCCAAATTTCATCGCCAGGTTCGTGATGAGTATCGATTGGGCCTTCATGCATTGCTACATAAATTAGTCCTGTCGCTTGGTGAGCAGTAATAATTTCATTGCGCCCGCCGGGCCGCCAACCCTCTTCGCCAGCTTGTGTTATTGACCATCCATCGCTAATGATAATCTCATCATCATCAGTGGTAACTTCGTAGACTACACCAGCGTGAGTAATTAAGAACCAACCATCGGTGCTACGGGTCACCCTATCAAACACAGCATCATCAATAACGTTGAAGAATGGCTCACTACGAACACGATTTTCTTCGAAACCACTAAGGGCTAATTGGATTAGCTGCAGAGTGCCATCACCACAAACCTGTAGAAAATCGGTTTCAGCGATAGGCATGATTATCGCGCAACCAGGTGTTGAAGTTTCGTACACAAACACTCGGTCCTGCACATCCACGATTGAAACTGTGAATCCTGGATTCATGTTCAAGACTGCCAAATGACGACCGTTCCCCATTAAGCCCAGATGACTTCGTACAGCAAGCCTAGCCATATGATTAGGTATTATGATTTCGTCGATCGGTCTGAGATTCTCGTAGTCATAAATAGCAACAATATCAGTCCGCTCTCCGTGAACACCACGGGATAGATAGGATTCAGCAGCATAAAATTCTTGTCTAGGAGCCCAAGTGGTAACTGCCGGGGTATAGCGAGACAGCGACAAGAGGCCCTGCATCTCACCGCTGTTAGCATCATAGACATAGCCACCATTGCTGGTTTTTGCAATAAACCAGTTCTCGCCGGGTTCCGGCATGGTTTCAATGGAAATTTCCTCAGGGGTGATTTGCGCCCATGCCACCGGAATTACCAGTGTAAGAACCAAAGCTGCATTTTTCACCAAGGGGGAGATAAAGTGCATTCTTATTCTCCTTCAATCTAGCTAGTTGTTTGATCGATTTCGTCTTTATTAGTGCTTCAGAGTGTATCCCAAAAATGCTCGCTTGGCTCATTTTATCTTTGCCGTACAATAGGGCTTTCTGCTTGAATCTATTGGCTCAGAGGCTATGCCCGACTTGGCAAATACAAATCTGAAAAATCTGCCCAAGAGCATTAACAGGCCCTCCTCCTGGGTTGGCACTGAATTGGCAAAAGATTCAGCTCAATGGATGTATCAGCTTACGCCAACTGACATAGCAGACTTGGAATCTGCCGCTGCCCAATTCCAGACTCTGTACATCGATATAGGTGAGATAACTAAGGAAACCTTTCCTCTTACTCATTTCAGTGATCATCTTCGACAATTGAAGGAAAAGTTGTTGCATGGCATTGGCGTGGAGTTAATTCGTGGCTTACCGACTGCGACCTACAACAAAGAAACCATTGCCACTATTTTCTGCGGCGTCGGCGCACACTTAGGTAGTGCTCGCTCGCAAAATGCTCATGGACATATTCTTGGTCATGTTCGCGATGTAGGCTTGGATGCAAAAGACGTGACTACCAGGATCTATCAAACCTCAGTCCGTCAAACTTTTCATACTGACTCTGCCGATGTGGTTGGATTACTCTGTCTGCAACCAGCAAAAGAGGGCGGGGAGTCACTGCTGGTGAGTGCAGAAACAATTTTCAATAAGATGCAGCAACAGCGGCCAGACTTAGTTCCTCATTTATTTGACGCGGTAGCGACAGACAGAAGAGGAGAGGTGCCAACCGGAGAGAAACCTTATTTTGAAATACCAGTGCTCTCCTGGTTTGAGAATTATTTGACTGTGCAATACCAGAGGCAGTATGTCGATAGTGCCCAACGTTTTCCTGATGCTCCACGCTTAAGTGAGCAGCAAATTAAAGCCTTGAATTATTTTGATTCGTTAGCCAACGACCCTGAATTGTATCTCTCGATGAATCTCGAACCAGGGGATATGCAATTTGTTTACAATCATTCTCAATTGCATGACCGAACAGGGTTTACAGATTGGCCTGATCCGGCAAAACGCAGACACCTACTTCGGCTTTGGTTATCGATTGCCGGAGATAGGCCACTACCAGATTGCTTTATTCCTCGCTATGGCTCAATAGAAATTGGCAAGCGTGGCGGAATTGTCACTGAGCATACAAAGCTGCAAGCTCCCTTAGATTAATAACCAGCAATTACTCTCTTGCTCAAATTTGTGTAGTATCGCTAAGTAGAAAGTAGAAAATTTCATCATCCTTTTTCAACGGAGTACCTAATGATTAAGAAAGTAAGTGCCACAATACTAAGTATTGCTATCGCCTTTTCAGCTGGCATGTTTATACAGCATCAAACTGAGGTGTATGCCCAAAGCCAAAAAGTCTATGAATTACGAACTTACACAACTGCAGCCGGTAGATTGCCGGCGCTGCTAAACCGCTTCGGTGGTGGCGAAATCGATTTGTTCATCAAGCACGGCATGACCAGTGTCGGTTACTGGGTACCAGATGATGCTGAGCTGTCTCAAAACACTATGGTTTACATGGTGGCTCATGAAAATCGTGATGCTGCCGCAGCTTCGTGGTCAGCTTTTGGTGCTGATCCTGTATGGCATACCATGCGCGATAAATCTCGTGAAGATGGAGCGATTGTAACAGGCGTTGTAAATCAGTTTCTTGATCCCACTAGTTTTTCACCAGCTCAATAATTTGACTTGGAACTAGAGCGGGAAGTTTGCCGCTCTAGTTTAATTCCTCTTTTATATGACGACTATCACTTGTCCCGTCTGGACCGAATCGAGTCAACACGATCGCTGGATGAAGATTTTTAAACCACCGAGATCTCTAACTTCAATCACTATGTTCAGTAATACGGTAAAGTATTTCTACAGATTTTTGGGAGTAATATAATCCGGTTTTTTGATAAATAGATGACTTTCAAACATTAATGCCACCCATAGAATGAAACTTGGTTTCATAAAAATCAGCGATCCCTTCTTTACCGCCTTCTGATCCAATACCTGATTGCTTCCAGCCGCCAAAGGGAGCAACTTCGGTTGAGAATACACCGGAGTTGGAACAAACGATTCCGTATTCTAAGTTTTCTGAGATTCGCATTACTCTACCAACATCCCGAGTAAAAAAATAAGCTGCCAATCCGAATTCAGTATCGTTAGCCTTATTCACAACTTCTTCCTCAGTTGCGAATGTCTGCACAGCTGCGATTGGGCCAAAAATTTCTTCATTAGCGAGCAGCATATCGTCAGTGATATTTGTTAATAGAGTAGGTTGATAGAAACAGCCGCCGAGCTCATGGCGCTCGCCCCCTATGACGATAGTTGCTCCTTTAGATAGGGCGTCAGCAAGCAGGGTATCCATTTTTTCTACAGCCTGTCGGTTAATCAGGGGACCAATAACAGCCCCATCTTCAAAACCGTCAGCAACCTTCATCGCTGTAATCGCCGTTTTTAGTTTTGCAGTAAAGTCAGCAGCGATAGTGTTTTGAACATAAACCCTGTTTGTACAAACACAAGTCTGCCCGCAGTTACGAAATTTTGTTGCAACGCAATGAGTAACCGCTTCGTCAATGTCAGCATCATCAAAGACTATAAAAGGCGCGTTTCCTCCAAGCTCCAGTGAAACTTTTTTCACTGTGGTTGCGCATTGTGCCATTAGGATTTTCCCCACTGCGGTCGATCCAGTAAAGGTAAATTTGGCTACATCTTTGTGCTGAGTTAATACTTCACCAATGCCCTGGCTGTCGCTGCCGGCAACTACGTTAAGCACGCCGGCGGGAATTCCCGCGCGCTCGGCAAGTTCGCATAGAGCCAATGCCGATAGTGGGGTTCCTGGATCGGGCTTAATTACTACAGTGCATCCCGCGGCGAGTGCCGGGGCTGCTTTTCTCGTGATCATTGCATTGGGAAAATTCCATGGAGTAATACAGCCAACCACACCTATTGCTTGCTTGTAGGTCATTAGCCTGCGGTCAGCGGCGATAGTGGGAATAATACCTCCCATCACGCGCTTACATTCTTCTGCATAGAATTCTATGAAGCCGGCGCCGTACTTAATTTCTCCGATTGCTTCTGCCAAAGGCTTTCCTTGTTCCAGAGTCATCAGCCGCCCAAGGTCCTCAGCATTTTCCAGAATAAGCTCATACCATTTGCGTAATAAGTTGGCTCGCTCTTTTGCGGGCATTCGGCTCCAATTTCTAAATGCTTTTGCCGCGAATCCAACCGCCAGCGCAGCGTCTGCTGTTTTTCCGTCGCTAACTTTGGCTATGGCATCGCCGGTCGAAGGATTGATAACTTCTATTTGATCGTGATCAGTGGATTTCCACTCACCATTAATGTAATTCTCTGTGCGGAATAGGGTAGGGTCTTTTAATTTCAACATCAGTTTAGTTGCTTCTTTTAGGTTGCTGGTTATTCTGATTTTTAGAAAGCTGTAATTCTAATCTTGGCTATTCATTTCCAACACAATCTTTCCCCGCGTTCTGCGAGTTTCACTTTGCTTGTGTGCTGCCGGTGCTTCAGTCAATGGAAATTGATAGCTCAATATAGGATTCAGAATCCCATCTTCAATTAACTCTCCAATAGCCAGCAATTGATCTGCCTCGGGTCTAACTAAGATAGAAGTCACTTCAATATTGCGCGCCGGGTTGCGGCCTTCGGCAGTTAGGCCAACAATGGAAACAAGCTTGCCACCTTCTTTGAGAGTGGTCATAGAGCGAATCTGCGTGTCACCGCCAATGGTATCCAAGACTAAATCTATATCTGAAGCGAAGTCCTCAAATTGTTGAGTACGATAATCAACAGGAACATCGACACCCAGTTCCCGCAGAAAATCATGATTATAATCTGATGCGGTCGCTATCACATTGGCGCCTCGCCATTTCGCTAGCTGCACCGCTACTGATCCTACTCCGCCGGCACCGGCATGAATCAAGACAGTTTGTCCCGCCTGTAAATTTCCTACTTCAAATAAAACCTGCCAGGCTGTTAGTGTTACCAAGGGCACGGAAGCCGCTTCGGAAAAGCTTATATTGGTTGGCTTTATGGCAGCCTCATCTTCTTTAACTATTGCAAACTCTGCGTAACCGCCGCCGCGACGCAGGTCTAACATGGCAAACACTTCATCGCCAATTTTGAAACTTGTAATGCCGCTCCCTACTGCAGCGACAGTGCCACTGATATCGAATCCCGGAACATAAGGTGGTACTGCAGCAGCCAGTGCGGCGGCACGACCTGACCTTACGCCAGTGTCCACCGGGTTAATTCCCGCAGCATGAACCTGCACTAATAGTTCACCTTGCCCAGGACTTGGAATAGGCAATTCGTGAACAGTGAGAACTTCCGGTCCGCCAAATTTTTGAATCTGGACTGCCCGCATTGATTGCGCGGAGAGAGTCTCAGCAGCTGAGGAGCCTACTGCATGCAATGAGTAGGATATTGCAAAAATAAAACTCAAAATGGTTTTAAATTTCTTCACTGGTAGTAATTTCCTTTAGATTTCTATTGTGATTTCACTGCACAGGAATTTCCCGTGCAGCACGATGCAAGCCTCTCGCCCCGGATTCAATTTTGAAATTGAAGATTTCCTAATCAATACGATAGAAAAGGGAGTAGTGAGAAAATGACATAGAAGAACGAAAATGTCATTGAAGGATTGCCAATTAGAGCGGGAAAACAGAGGGGTTAAGGCAGGAAGCTGGCCAACGGGAATGGCAGAATTGGTTTAAGGGTAAGTTTGGCCAAAGGGTGGGTTCGTTTGAAAGGCGTTCAGAATTAGTATTTTAAATACAATTCAGCCATATGCGATAGCACAGGATAGAATTGGATAAAGGCCTCTGCCACAGAGAAGAGGCCTTTTCAAAATTTCGTCAAATGCTAGATGCTAGGGAAACAATTCTGCCAATGTCGCCTTTGCTTCATCACTAGGCATATGATTAAGGCTAGCGATAATGCCAGCTAGTGACTTAGCACGATCTGGCGCTTCGCCATTTGCTTGAATGCTGGCCATCATCGCTTTACCCTCTGCGCTTGCCGCATGGCTAATGTTAGACACAGCAGTGGCCATATTTCTTAAACCTTCGGGTAAGGCGTCATTTCCAGCGATATCTGCTAATGCAGCTTTATCTGCATCAGACGGAAAATGGTTGATTGAAACAACGATATCGGCGATCTGCTTTATAGCTCCGCCTGCATCTTGTGCCAGCGAAAACTGTGAGAAGAGCGCTATTAGCGCAACTGCTACAAGCTTTCTTATTAGTGTTATTTTCATGATGTTCTCCATTAGAGCGATAAGGACTTTTGTATAGAGAGCTCAGTGTATCTCATAGAACTTCAATCGAATACACTGAACACTGCTATTTATAATGTTCTAGTGGGCGCATGTCACTGCCCTGGACAGTGTCACAGTTGCAGTTGCTGTTGTTTTGAGTATTAGGTTTTGCTTCTCCAGTAGGTGTCGCGTGATTATTTATTTCGGCCTTTAGGGCCCCAAATTTGACATTGCATATGTACTAGGGTATCCGCATTTCCCATGTGCATTAAAACTGCTTTTAGGGATTTTATTTCAATTTCGATTGATAAGGTTTCAGTCGACTCTGCGCTGTCTTTCAGCTGCATGAAGCTTCGCACCATAATGGTATCTTCAAGCCATTTATGACTGTCCCAGAATGTCCGGGATTCCATTTCACTAAGATTAACGATTTTATCTACTTCAGTTTCTAGAAACCCGATTACTTGTTTCTGCATGCTTTCAACACCGACACATTCGAGCGCATAGCCTGCATCTCTGCCATAGATGTTCGAGGCGAGGAAAGCTATTAAAAAGGCTAGTAAACGATATTTCATAAACAGCTATTTGAATTCAGAATGGTTTTTAAAATCGAACTAACAGGCTTTGGTTGGCAGCCAGGTTTTCATCGGTCCAAGTTGAATCACCAGTATCGTAGCCAGCGCGTCGATATCTGAACTCAGCGCCACCCTCACTGTTTGCACATGTACTCATTGGGACTTCACCTGACCTAGACAAGGGAATTCTGAAATAAGTACGTTTACAAATCTTGTCGTATACAACGAGGGTGATGCTATTTCCGGAACCATTGCTAAGATACCAATCAACCATCCCATTTGGTGGCGGTATGCTGGAACTACAATTCAATATAGTGAGGCAGATGACAGGAGCTAACAATTTAAGTTTCTTCATATTTATTTCTATTAATTTTAGGGAGCCGGGCTAATTATAATTTTCGTGTGTTCTTCAAGGTTAACTAACTTTGCACTGTATCGACTTTCTATTTTTACCCGGAAAACCAATATGACAGCTTTTATCGAATGAATCTAAATTTCTTGCCGAAACAACCAAGAAATCAATTCAGAACCGGGGTAAGTGACATCCCATGAGTTTTGATTGATTCTAGATAATTCAGTGTAGTGAAAATCGACACCAACTGATCTCGGCGCGAGGTAATAAATCCGCATATTGCTAATAGGATTTTCTAAGCTAGGGTGCTCAAAAACGCTAACAGCAATCGACTGGTTTCAGCGCCTTGTTCCTGTTGTACCCAATGCCCTGCTCCTGTCACCATGTGCACTGCTCGCATATCAGTACAGGCAGACTCTTGCATGCGCTCTAGTGAGCCAGGGCTCTGGTAGGAACCCCAGTCGCTGGCGCCGGAAATGAACACAGACGGTTGATCAATGGTACGGCCGGCATAGAGTTGCATTTCGGGCGCGCCGATTCCTCCTGAGCGATAGTGGTGTAGGCCGCCTTGAAAACTTGTGCGGCCATACTCTTCTGCATACACTGCCAGATCTTGGTCTGGTAACCATTTATTAGCAGCGACTTCGGCGGCATTAGGCATTACTTCAGCGACGGTTTCTGCCATCCCTTTGGCTAAGTCCATGATGTAATAAGTTGGCATTTTCGCCCATTCTTCGGCGGTTCTTCCTGCTAGGCGGTAGGGCTTGTTGCCATCCCAATCTGCGCTTTTGTGATGGTAATAGGCACGGATGAAGTTACTGATGCCTTGCTCAGCCTTCCACATATTTTCATTGGCTTCGCGAGTGTTGTAATAGCGCTGGTAGTGCTTACGCGGGCGCAACAGTGCGGCTAATTGTTCGTAGATATTAGGACCTGAATTAGTTTGTGGCTGACGTGGAGAATTAGCAGTATCGAATGGCAGAGTTGGTGTGCCACCAAAAGGCGCGCTCATCATTGCCACGGCGCGGAATACATCAGGTCGAGTTACAGCACACCATGCTGCAACGGGGGAACCGAAGTCGTGACCAATCACGGCAGCGACGGATTCATAGCCAAAGGCAGAAACTAAACCCAGAGCATCGCGAACAATATTCAGTCGTCGAAACTCGTAAAGATCAGCATCGTATTCACCATTCCAGCCAGTGGTGCGTCCATAGCCGCGAATATCTGGTGCGATTACATGATAGCCGGCTTCTGCAAGAGGTAGCATAACTTTGCGCCAACTATAAGACAGCTCTGGAAATCCATGCAGCAAGAGTAAGGCAGGTCGATTGGAAGTTTCATAACCCGCTTCCAAGACGTGAACACGTAAACCATTAATGTCGTCTACGAATCGCGAACGGATACCTTCAGGTAGCCAACTGGAAGGATAGGGACCAATTTCATCGGGTGTTGAATTGTTGGCTGCCATAGCCAAATTAGGAATCGCTGTGCTAGAAATTAATGCAGCCGGACCGAGCAATGCCATGCTGCCCATTAACTGTCGCCGGGAGAGCTTTGGGATCGAGTTGAATTTAGCTGAAGTCATGAACAAGCTTCTCCTGTTATTCTTTTTGAGTGACCAATTTGTTATGTCAAAGAACCTAATTCCTTTCCATGGATATGTCTAATTAATTTGAGCGGCCTTCTTATTAACGATAGCTTCGCGTTACTTTCACTGCACCTCGAGAATACCTAGCCACTGTAACTTACACCCATACCGGCACGGGCATCGTTATTAACTCCATAAGGAGCTATGGGGTAACGAAGGCCGTTTCTTGAAAGTTGCGCTAGGCCAGCAATTACTTTTGGTAGATAGGCGGGAGGAATTGCCATTAGTAGTTCATCCTCCATTACCCCACCGTATCGGCGTTCGGCGAAACAGGGAATCGAAAGGCTGGGTTCGCCTGTTGCCAGAGCACGACCCCACGAGTCTGCGCAGGCTGATTCTCCAACACAGCCCCATTCGAGCTTTTTGTAGCCGATATACTGCAAACCATTTATAAAAAGAATCATCTGGGCGGGTGTTGCGTAAATAAGGCAAATATCTGGAGGGTTTAATCGCCCGCTAACTAGAGGGCTAACGGCCATTGCCTGATAACGGCCGAAAGGGACAACATCCATTGCTGCCTGATGAGCGCTGGCGTCTTCGGCTTCTCCATACCACACTCCTGTCATTCTCTCGCCCGACAACCATTCAGCGCTCCTAGGGTGCAGACCAATTACGGTGCTGCATTGTGCGCCAACCAAGTCTTCGGCCGTTATGCCTACAGTCCAACCATTGCGACAGGACATGCCGATAATTTGATCTGTGGTATGAATAGCGGTGGGGCGGCGTATTCGGTCTATTGTTTCCATGTCTTCAACAGTTTCGAAGAGCTTCATGCCAATAGGGGTAGTTCTCAGACGCAGATATTGATTAAGCGAGTTGACAATATCTTTGAAATCAAAATTTGTTTGATCCGAACCGATTACATCATTCAATGTACTCTCCTTACTCTTTTAATTTGTTCAGCCCTAAGTTACGCACTCAACAATTCTAGAATTTCTTGTTCACTAAAACCATATTCTTCTAACACCTCTCGGGTGTGTTCGCCTAAATTCGGCGCAGCTTTTGGAGGTAGTTTAGCAGCATTACTTAATTCGAATGGACTGTTCACTGTACGCATTGGACCAAACTCCGGATGATTTAAGGGCACAATAATATTGTTTGCTGCTTTCTGTGGATCGTCTGCTGCTTCAGGATAGGTGAAGATTGGGGAATGGGGAACATCGAACTCTTCGAGTTGCCGTTGCCAATAAGCAAGGTCTTGGGTTGCGAAGACATCGCTTAATTCCTTAATTAAGGCTGGCATATTTTCTATACGATGTTGTTCAGTATTAAAACGTTCGTCTTCAGAAATGTCTGGACGGAATAGTGCATGACAAAATGGCAGCCAGTTTTTCTTTGCATTAACAATGCTCAGTTTTAACAAGCGTTTGTCTTTGGTTGGGTAATGCAAGGACACAAAATTATAGGCGTTATCCCGTGGTCGCTTTTCGCGAAATTTCGCGCCAGACAATTGTGCTTGAATCATCACAGCATTTGACCAGGCGCCATTAGCTAGCAAAGATGTAGAAACCTTACATCCTTCACCAGTCTCTTTACGTTGATAGAGCGCTGTCATAATAGAAGCATATAACGCCATGCCACTTGGATGATCGCCAGCCCCATAAGGAAATGCCGCAAGCCAGCCTTCGTAGGGGAAGATTTGAGTTTCAATCGCCGACCGAGTCCAATAACAAACAGAATCGTAACCTGGTTTATGTCGCTCCTCGCCATGCTCCCCAAAACCTGTTGCAAGAGCATAAATTATTGTAGGGTTAATTTTCTTTATCGATTCATAATCGAGTTTCAGTTTATCTAACGCTTTGAGCCGATAGTTGGTAATCAAGACGTCGGCTTCCACAATTAATTTGCATAGAGCTTCATAGCCTCCTTCAGTTTTTAGATCTAAAACTACACTTTTCTTGTTTCTGTTATCAACCTGAAATGGGTAGGCCATGTCAGATACCGGCAACCCCGGAATTTTGTGCCAACGACGATTGAGGTCTCCTGTTAGGGGGGGTTCAACTTTAATGACCTCTGCGCCATAATCCGCCAAGATTACACTGGCTGATGGAGCAAGAATCATAGACGCAAGTTCAACAACGCGAATATTTCCTAACAGGGATTGATTGTTTTCGTTTGTCATCTAATTACTGCTGCAAGTTAATTACGCTAAGTGGGCCAAGTAGTTTCAAGAAGCTAAAACTGAATTAGTCGAATAAACCGAATTTATGGAAATTTCAACGCTTGGTCAGAATCCGCTGAAGCAGAGTTAGATGTAAAACTATTTCAATCACGCTAAATTCTCAAGTAAGGTGGCAAAAGATTTTTTCCGACTATTGGCTCTACACTTTATGTTATCAGGTCTAATGCCAGAATTTTTTAACTATCCGCTAGATATTGTTCTTATTATTGCTGCTCTCGCATTCGCAACTGGAGCTCTACACGGCGCCACCGGCATGGCTGGCGGCGTAGTTATGGCCGCCATTCTTGCCCATCTCATTGGTATAAAAGAAGCAGTGCCTGTAATGACTTGCGCCCTAATTTTTAGCCACAGCTCTCGAGTTCTTATCTATCGACAAGATATTGACTGGAAAACAGTCAGATTGATTTTGTTTTTTTCTGTACCAACTATTTTGCTCGGAGCGTACCTTTTCACGATTTTTTCACCGCTAGTGGTAGCAGTAGTATTTGCTGTGTTCCTCGCGATGTCATTGCCAGTCAAATATTGGGCCGCACAGCGCCGGATAAGAACCAACCGGAGATTACTGGCAGGTGCGAGCATGGTTTGGGGAGTACTGGCAGGGAATGTAATCGGCCCTGGGTTCTTTCTTGCACCTTTTCTATTAGGCGCAGGGATGAATCGATTAGCATTCGCTGGGACATTAGCCTTCGTAACTCTAGTAATGAATGGGTTGAAATTGGCAGTCTTTGGAGTGTCATCATTAATGACACCACAGTTGTTAATAATGGGGGTTTCTATCGGAATAATTACGATTCCGGGCAACTGGCTTGGTAGCAATGTATTGCGCAAGATAAGTGATAGTGGTCATCGCTTAGTCGTTGATATATTAACAGTAGGAATGGTGTTGAATTTTATTTATCTAGCCTATAGTTATATATAGTTGGCATAAAGAGCTCTATGAGTCAGTAGTTTGAGTTACGAGAAAATAAACTGATCGTCACCCATACTTTAAATAATTATTTCTTCTATTAATCTAGTAGAGTTGGGAAAGGGTTATCATTGGAAACTGAGATCTGACTAACGCCATAGATTGATGGGTTTGGGTGGGAAATGCTAATTGTATCACCGTCAGTTGTAATGACTAATGGTCCACCGTCAGTTGTAATGACTAATGGTCCGCTGGGATCTTCGCATTTTAGTTGCGAGTCAGGCATTTCTCCTATAGTTAAAATTTGCCCTATTTTGCGGAATACATTTAAGCACTGAACAATGGAAACGAGGCGCTGATTAATAGCAAGTTGTTGTTGATCAATATTAGCCTCAGTGGGGTTCGTGTAAAAATAAAGTTGAGCATAGACGGCGATGGAGAAGATTACGATTACTAGCCAAATTAACGATTTGCCATTTGAGTTTCGCTTTTTTCTAATTTCATATTCTTCTTCGTATGGGTTGTCGAGCAAAATATTATTGCTTGGCTGATTTCTTTTATTCTGAGAACTTACAATTTTCATGGCTTCAAGGCTTTTTGCGCAATTCTCACAGAACACTTTATCACCTACAAAATTCACACACATATCGCAAAGCGCTGCTTTGCAGCTAGTGCAGTTATCGATTGTGAGTGCATTGGGATGATTCTGACAAGTTGAAATGAGTGACATAGATTAGTAATTACTTGCGATTTAAATCCTTCGGACTGTGTGCCGAGGCACATGATAACCCAGACTTTGTCTGGCTGGGGCATTCTGTCCAGATATCTGCCCGCCTGCGCCTTCTTTGGGAAAGCTATTTAGTGGAGAATTTTCCTCTTACCTGTTTCTTATTATCCTCGCGCCACCCTCCGAAAAAGTAACGCTAGCCATTCCAATTCCTGTATTCTTGAGTAAATAATCAAATAAATCATATTGTCATGAAACAACGATCCCAGCGGTACCTTAGAACCGAAGCACAGCCTATAACAGCTTGTATAAGACACCTTGTCTTAGCCAACAAAGTAATTTTAGTACTTTTCCTGCCAATGGCTTTATTGATTATTGCGCTGGTAGTTCCGGGAGCGAGCGCTCAGCAATATCCCCAATTCGAAGTAGACCCGCTTTATCCTGAGCTGCCTTTTGGTGACAAATGGCTAACCGGTGGCATTGGCGGGATGTGTATTGATAGCCATGATCATGTGTACCTCCTCAACCGACAAAATGTCGTCGCTGACGATCTCGATGGGTCGAAGTTGGCCCCACCTGTTATTGAACTTGATGCAGAAGGGCGGGTGGTAAGAGGATGGGGTGATCCCGATATTCTTGGAGGTCGACTCCATGATTGTCACGTAGAGTCCAATGGCAATATTTGGATAGTCGCCGCGGCAACAGGTTATATCCAAAAATGGACAAACGATGGCAGCGAGTTATTGATGCAAATAGGTGAGAGTGGTGGTTATGACTCTTCCGATGGCAGTCGTCAAGGCAGTCCTTTGAATTCAGACCGAGCTCAATTCTTCTTACCGGGTAGCATCGATGTAGATCCGGCTAATGGTGATATTTATGTTGCCGATGGAGAATTGCCAGGTGGTAACGCGCGTATTGCGGTGCTTAATAGTCAGGGTGAATTTTTGCGGCAGTGGCAACTCAATCGCACCGCCTCAGAAGTTGAACTTACACCACTTCCCCATTGCTTGCGCCTGTCAGCAGATGGTTTTATTTATGTTTGTGATCGAGAGGCAGACCGAATTCAGGTTTTCGACAAGCTCGGAAACTTCGTCAGAAATATCGCTGTTAGTTTTGAGCCCTTATCACCAACTGATAATCGGGCCAGCGGATCTCGTGGCACAGCAGTAGTGTTGGCTTTTTCCCCCGATCAGGCCCAGCGATATCTCTATGTGGTTAATCAGAACAGCGTAATGATTGACGTCTTAGATCGAGAAACTGGTGAACGTGTCTCCAGTTTTGGTGAAGGTCCTGGCCGTTACCGCGCGCAGTTTACTTTACCTCATGGTATTGGAGTTGATTCCAAGGGTAATGTTTATATTGCTGAGCAAGAAGGCAGGCGCCTGCAAAAATTTAATTTACTCAATGTGAATTGATAGAAATTTAATAAGAGTAAATTAACAAAGCTAAAGCGTTATAATTACTGATGCATATCGGATATATTTCAGAGAGTCCGGCGATAGTGGCTTTTTGGGGTCAAGCGGTTAGGGAATGACTATCGCAATATTCACCAATTAGGCTTCTTGGCGTATATTCTGACTAATTACTTTAAAGATAGTGTTACCTGTTTGTAAGTTAGCGAGTGAGCCTATCTTTATTACCATACCCAATTATCAAGAAGGTTAAACAAGGTGACGATAATACATCGAATTCTCACATTTTTACTGTTAGTTACCGTACTTTCTGCGTGCGCAGTGCAGAGTGATATCCCTCAGTTTGACAGAATGTCTGACACTGAGTTGGCTATGTACAATTCCACAGCAGATGTTCCCGATATGGTGCTTTGTGTGGAGGAAGTGCGGATTGGAAGCCATATCCGCAAAAAATTCTGCGCCACTCTGGAAGAGTATGCCAACGCTCTGGAGAATCAATCCAACCAATTAGGTGTTATGAACCACGGTGGCTCAAGCGTTTTCGGCACTCGACGCGGTATCTTCGACTGAAGCAATCATCTGTTCGCTTATAACTATCGACGTGAGTCAGTTAGTCGTAAACAGCGGGGGCTAGATTCAAAGATTCCGCGAGCTCTTTGCTGTGTTCGATCCAGAATGTAGCGCCAGTCGATCTAATTAATGCCTCTACTTTATCCATTGATCGTAGAGTTTCTTCGGCGTCAGTATTAAATACTGGCGTGCGTCTAAGTGCACGACTTACCTCAAAGTGGTAGAGATCTCCGGACAGGATTAGTGGTCCGAAATTTTCCAATTCCAAATACAGTGCTTGATGGCCGGGTGTATGCCCTGGCGCAGATATTATTCGGACTGAGCCATCGCCAAAGACGTCATAGTCGCCATTCAAAGTAGTCCGATTTGACGACAGTAAATCTGCATAGAGCTCTGGCCTAAATACTGGGTTATCTTCAGGATGCTCGAAAGCAGCTACTGCCTCAGTTCCTTGAATAAGCAAGGTCGCTTCACTAAACGCATTGGCTGATCCAACATGGTCATAATGCATGTGAGAGAAAGCGACGAAGTCAATTTCACTAGTATCGATATTCATTTCGGCTAACTGATCGATAAAGGATTTCCTATAGCGAGTATTGCTGTCGGTTCTTCCAACATCACTTAGAGGTAGGCCAGCATCCCAGACCATAAGATGATCGTCATGGCTAATTAAATAACAGGGAACGAATAACTCTCTAACTTCAGTATCATTATTAGTAATTCCAAAATCACTAACATCATCAAACGCCAGCAGTCCACAGTCGAAGACACTCAAAGTGGGGTTTGCATAGGCCATGCTTGCGATGGCTGTTGTGAGTAGTGATAAAAATATAGTAACGAGTATGATTTGAATTTTTTTCATTGTGTTTCCTGTAAAATAAATTAGATACTCCATCCAATCAATAGATACAGCATTATACTAATTCCGCCAATTATAGCTGCATAAGGTAGTTGTGTTTTCACGTGGTCAATATGATCTGATGCGGCACCGGTAGACGCCAGGATTGAAGTATCAGAAAGTGGCGAGCAGTGATCGCCAAATACGCCGCCCCCTGCAACCGCTGCAATGGTCGCATAGACTACAGTGCTTAATTCATCGCCGGAAAAATTAAAAGCTAGCGGCACAGATATAGGAATCATAATTGCATAGGTGCCCCAAGAAGTGCCAGTGGAAAATGCGATAAATCCAGTGATAAGAAAAGCGAGCATGGGCAGGATCCGAGGAGTTAACCAAGATTCTGTCGCAGAAATAATATATTCGGCGGTGTTGAGTGCAGCTGATAAATCATTCAATGCATAAGCGAAGGCTAGTATGACCACCGCGGGCATTATGCCCTTTATTCCAGCCATGGCAGTGTTAGTTATTTCATGTAGTGGTACGCCCTGAATACGCATTACTACTCCAGCCATAAC
>Ga0209089_10001547_pt1 | contig 21082 bp, 24 predicted proteins | sample ArcticOcean_MG_C_FD_187431 | JGI IMG/M metagenome (GOLD analysis project Ga0209089, IMG submission 187431) | Marine microbial communities from western Arctic Ocean - ArcticOcean_MG_CB2_150 (SPAdes) (version 2) | ecosystem: Environmental > Aquatic > Marine > Oceanic | place: Arctic Ocean: Canada... | reverse complement strand
AAGAAAGGTTAAGGGCACCTGGCAACAGAACGCCCCTAGTAAAGTTTAAATAAGCAAGTCATACCTAAACAATCTTCCTAAGTTTTTAATCTTGCCGCACTGGTGACGCAGTGAACTATTTTTTTTGACAATCTTTATCCCAGTCCCAGGCACAAGATGTGTAATGCCAAATTGTTTTTATATCTCTTCCGGCACCAGTCGCCGTTCCTTTGACTGTATTACATGCATTTAAAGACATTAGTGCAAATAAGCTTAATACTAATATTATTTTTCGAATCATTAAACACATATTATCATGGACTCATCGTCTGACTCAATTCTGACGCACTCAGCAAAGAAATTTGACTTTTAGTTGAATTAAAATGCTGATAAATTCTCGTTAAAAGAAGACTGGTCTGGGGCACCGGGCAACAGAACGCCCCTATTTAATGTATTCCTTATAATTTACTTAACTTTTTAAAAAAGATTAACAACGAAGTTACAACGAAGAAACAACGAAATCTGAAAACAGAAAGAGATAGTTTCTTTCACGATTTATTATTGGGTGTTTTTTCATTCAGGTTCTACCATTTTATTATCTTCAAATTTTATACAATCAAAAAGCAATTCACCTACATTAACTTTTTCGTATTCTCCATTATCTTTAATCGTATAATAACCCTTCCCTTTAAAAAAACTCCAAATTGTATGAATAAGTCTTGATACATAATTTCTTCCATCAGGTCTAACAGGTATTCTACAAATGAATTTAGTTTTATCATTAACCTGTCTAAAATATTCTGATACTCTTTCATTCTCGATAAATATTGGTCGATCTTTATGATAAAGTGGATAAAATTGATCACCAATCTTTTCAAAATCAACACTCACTTCTTTTGCTGAAAAACCAAAAAAACTATAATTAAACCCTTTCATTTTAGAAATCATCAAATATTCTGCATAAGCATTACTGCTCAACAACAAACCCAGAAAGACGTATAGAGATAGTTTTTTCATTGTTTCACTTTTTGTTAGCACCCCAAATCTTTCCACCCCAAAGATAACCATTAATTCCAACTACTAAAATATTCATAATTATATGAGCAGAATCTTTAAATGGCATTACTTTACCTACTAAATTTTTGTGACATAAAATAATGGAAAGAACCAAACCAATTACAGAAAAATACCAAGCAAGATAGATAAACCCCCAAATAATAATGGCAAAAGTAGAAATCATACCCAAGAGCATTAATACAGAAGTTAATAAATTTAAAAATCCAGATTTACCTTCTATAAAATATTGACCTGATAATGCTCTATCTGCCAATGTAGTTGAACGAGAATTTAAGAAACCAATAATTATTCCAATTATTAAAAGTATTTCTAATATCATTTAATTAATCTTATTTTCAACGAAATCTAAAAGCAAGATTGAAACAAAATGATCAGAATTTCAACGAAGTCTTCAACGAAGAATTTTAATTATTCATATATTATGGTGCTTATTTACTATGGGACGGGGAACAGAACGCTCCTACACACTTTCCTACTTATTTGATTAAATTATTTTTGGCACGCTAGTGGTAAATTTTTTTTATATTATCCTATCTATTTCTAACAATAACTGATATAAATACATTTTTAGATACTGCCAAATAAAATTAAACGTCATTACTTGGGCAAGTATTTTTCGGAAAGTACCCATCTAAAGAGACTTGATTATTCATGGTTTTTTGCCTGAATAATGAAACCAATTTATTATGATTATAAAAAATATAACAGACAAACCAATTTCAACAACAGCTGCCATTCTACCATTTAAAAAAAATAACATATTTCCTATTAAAATAGATAAATCAATTGAAATAGTTATTGTTCCTAACTTTGGTGACGTAAATGCTCATCAAGACAACGTGGGAATTATACTAGAAGAAGAAAAAATCTTAAAAATCTTATCTAAACGTTACAAAAATGTTTTAATTACAGAGATTAATTCAGAAGAAGATTTAGAAAAACTGGTAATAAGAAAGCCCGATCTAGTATTCTCCGGTGTTAAATATTTTTATTTTAATAGCCGAAATATATGGCTTAACGATTATCTAGAAATGCACGATATTCCTTATATTGCTTCTAGTAAATCTGCACTAGACAATGAAAGTGATAAAAATAGAGCAAAAAAAATTATGCAAAACGCTAGAATTAAAACAGCAGATTTTTTCATAACTACACCAGGACAACATAAAACTGAATTATCAATTCCTATTAAATTTCCTCTTTTTATAAAACCAATAAAGGGTGGTGATAGCAGGGGCATTGACGCAAATTCCATTGTTTATGATTTTTTAAATTTTAAAGAAAAGGTTTTAGATATTAAACTAAAACACAATTCACCTTCTCTAGTAGAAACATATTTGCCTGGAAAGGAATACAGTGTAGGTATTTTTGAAGATAGTATTAATGGAAGTTTAAGAGCCATGCCCATAGAAATTATTGTAAAGAAAAATGTGAACGGTCATCGTATTCTTGATTTTAATATTAAAAAAGATGATGAAGAAAAAGTAATTGCTGTTACTGATATTAAAATTTTTAACAAACTTTCTAAATTAGCAAAAGATTCTTTTAAAGCTCTGGGTGGTAAATCTTTAGGAAGAATAGATATTAAAATGAACCATCGCGGCATTCCTCATTTTATAGAAGCTAATCTTATGCCTGGCCTTCGAAAAGGTTATTTCTATAGATCGTGTGTGTTAAATCTTGATATGAGTTATGATGATATGATTTTTAACATCGCTAATACTGGACTATCTTCGCATTAATATTTTTTATAAGTTATCACAAAAATATTTGGCATAAAACTGACATAATTTTGTTGCAATGTTTGCTTTTTGCTAAAATAACTTTGTTGCTATATAATTGCTCAGGAAGAAAGCTTTAGAGCCCCCAGCAAAAGAAAGTCACCCAAATAAATATGAATATAAAAATTAAAAAAATTCTCGATTTCTGGTTTATAGAAACATCTGATGAAAAAAAATTCAAGAAAGATTTAAAACTTGATCAAGTTATAAAAGATAGATTTTTGAAAGATTACGAATTAGCAATTCAAAACAAACTGGATGATTGGCAAGACACGGCTAGGGGCTCCCTCGCTCTGATTATTTTACTTGACCAGTTTTCAAGAAATTTATTTAGGGGAAGTGGTAAAGCTTTTGAGCAAGATGAAAAATCAAAATCTGTCTTACTTAAAATAATAGCAAATGATTTTTTAGATGAAATGAATGAAAGTGAGAGACTTTTTGCTTTATTACCTCTTATTCATAGTGAGAATATTTTAGATCATGGAAAAGCATATGAGTTAATGGAGAAATATTTAAAAAACCATCCAGAAATAGAAAAAATAAAAAAGTTTTGGTTAAATCACACCACTGCTATAAAAAAATTTGGTAGATACCCCCATAGAAATAAAATGTTAAATAGAATGTGTTCAGATGATGAAATTCAATTTTTAAATTCCCCAAACTCATCCTGGTAAAATAGTACACACCAGTCAATAGAACACCTCTTGAATACAATAAGCCCTTTGTATATATAATATAAAAAAATGAAGTTAAAAAAAAATATTAAAGCTCCTAATTTCAAATTACCCTCTACAAATAAGATTATTTTTGAACTTAATAAAATAAAAAAAAAAAATATAATACTGTATTTTTATCCGAAAGATGACACCCCTGGATGCACTATTGAATCTAAAGATTTTAGTAAACTAAATAATTTGATTTCTAAAAATAATTCAATTGTACTTGGTATATCAAAAGACAGCATTGAAAGTCATTTAAAATTTAAAAAAAAATACAAGATAAAATTTAATTTATTATCTGATGAAAAGCTCTCAGTAATTAAAAAATATGGCGTGTGGGGGGAAAAATCTTTTTTAGGAAAAAAATATATGGGAATAGTTAGAACAACTTTTTTAATAAACACAAAGGGAAAAATTCATAAAATATGGTCGAATGTAAGAGTAAAAGATCACGCAAAAGACGTGCTTGATGAACTTAAAAATATTTAAATGAAAAGTAACTATATTAATTTAAACAAAAAATTTTGGAACAGAGAATATTTTGCACCAAATGTTGAAGAATTTATTTTTAGACTAAAGCCAATACTACTAAATCAATATATAAATTTTAAAAAAAAGAAAGAATTTAAAGTTCTAGATTTTGGATGTGGCGAAGGGTCAAATATTAAATATTTATCTGATTCCTTTAAATTTATACCTTATGGTGTTGATATCAGCCACCCATCAATTAAAGAATGTAAAAAAAAAATTCATAAATTTAAAAATAATTTTAAAATTATTCAACCAAAACCAAAAACAGATGATAATTTTTATAATACTAAATTTGATCTAATCATTTCAATTCAAACTTTATACTACTTAAATAATGAGGATTTAAAAACTAGACTTTTAAGTTTTAAAAAAATGCTTAAACCTGATGGATATGTCTTTTTTACAATGATGAGCACAAAGATGGAGTATTGGAAATATTATTCAAATAAGAAAATAAATTCTGCAGGCCTAACAATGGTCAATTTAAGTTCAGATCAAAAATATAAAAAAAGACAAAAACAATCTACATATAAACACTATATTAATTTTTGTAAAAGCGAAAATCACTTAATTAAAAAGTTTAAGTTATTTAAAAAATTGAATATTGGTTATTATGATGGATCCCTAGAAAATACTAAATTATCTGGACATCATTTTACATTTTTTGGAAAAAACAAATAATCCAATTTCTCTAATTAAAAAAAATTTGTTTTCAATTTCATTGAAATATTGTTAAATAATAGTTAAGAAAACCTAAAATTAAAAAAATATAAAGCTTTCTATAATTAGGAGAAATAATGAGTGATGAACACAAAATGAACAAACAAGATAAGTTAGTATACACAATAACAATGAGCACGATATTTTTTGGTGTTTTTCTTTTGGGATTTGTTGGGTTAATAATAAATATATTTTCATAAAACATAGTTCTTGAAAGAAAAAAAATAAGAGTTTTAAATTATATGAAAATTAATCATAAAGAATCTATTGATGATTTTGGAAATCAATTTGCTATAGATTCAAATATAGATGATTATTGGGGCTCAAATGAAATGCTTATGGATATTGTTTCCCCTTTTGACCTTAAAAATATTGAAAATAAAATAATAATGGAAGTGGGTTCTGGGTCAGGAAGAATAATAAAAAATCTTTTAAAATATAACCCAAAACAAATTATAGCTATTGAACCATCTAAAGCAATTGATGTTGCGAAAAAAAATAATCTAAAACACTTAGAAAAAATAAATTTTTTAAATATTAAAGGAGAAGATATTAAATTTGAAAATGAACTAGATTATGTTTTCTCTCTAGGTGTTATACACCATATACCAAATGGAAATGTTGTTTGTAAAAGAATTTTTCAATCTTTAAAACCAAATGGAAAATTTTTAATTTGGCTTTATGGTCATGAAGGAAATGAGTTATATTTATTAGTTTTTAATAATCTACGACGACTATCAAGATTGATACCAGATTTTTTTTTAAGGTTTTTTTGTTATTTTTTAAATCTATTAGCATCAATTTATATTTTATTTTGCTTTGTTATAAAACTTCCAATGAAAGATTATATGCTTAATGTTTTTAGAAAATGTTCTTTTAAGAAAAGAAATTATATAATTTTTGATCAACTAAATCCTAGCTTTTCTAAATACTATAAAAAACTAGAAGTAGAAGAGCTTTTAAAAGATTCTGGTTTTAAAAAAATAAAAATTTATAATCGTCATAACTATTCCTGGTTCGCAATAGCTGAAAAATAACTACTTTTTAGATTTTAAAATTAGAGTTTTTACTATCTTGTAAAAATGTTTTTACCGTATCTAGAGTTAAATTTTCGTATGTTTTACCAAAACTAAAAATTTTTTTTATTATAGCTGGTGGCATAGTTATTATTGAACATTCACATTCTTTTGCTTGTAAATAATTATACGCCTCTCTAGTGCTAGCCCATAATATCTCAACTTTTTTTATTTTTTTTGCTAAATAAACACTTTTTTTAATAATTGGCACAGGATCTTTCCCCACGTCAGCCATTCTACCAGAAAAAATTGATATTATGGTTTTAGAATTTTTATTTAAATTTTTTAATATTTTTTTAACCTGATTAATTGTGTAAACAGCAGTTATATTAAGTTTTATTCCTTTGCTGCTGAGTATTTTTATTACTTTCCCCGAAAAGAGACCTTTAGAATTAACTACAGGGACTTTTACATAAACATTTTTACCCCACGAATTTATTATCATTGCTTGATGAAGCATTTGTTTGTGTGTGTCTCCAAATACTTCAAAAGAAATAGGTTTTTTTTTGCATACTTTTAACAATTTCAAGGAATAGGCTTTGTAATTATTTGCTCCCGACTGTCGCATTAAGCTTGGATTTGTTGTGAAGCCACTTACTAATGGATGGTTGCTAAATTTTTTGATTGTTTTAAAATCCGCACTATCACAAAAAATTTTTGTTTTCATTTATAATCCCTAAAGATTTTTAGTTATGTCTTCTGTCATTTTTTTTGCATCCGCAAAAAGCATTAGTGTATTATCTCTATAGAATAACTCGTTATCAACTCCGGCATATCCAGGTGACAAGCTTCTTTTTACAAATAATACAGATTTACATCTTTCAACATCTAAAACTGGCATTCCATATATTGGGCTTTGCGGATCTGTTTTTGCTACTGGATTTGTTACATCGTTTGCACCAATTACAAATGCAACATCTGCATTAGCAAAATCACTATTAATTTCTTCTAATTCAAAAACTTCATCATATGGCACATTTGCTTCAGCTAGTAAGACATTCATATGTCCTGGCATTCTTCCAGCTACCGGATGAATTGCGTAGGAAACTTTTATATCATTTTTTTTAAGTTTATCTACCATTTCTCTTAGCGCATGCTGCGCTTGTGCAACAGCCATGCCGTATCCTGGTACAATTATAACTGAAGAGGCATTTTTCATTAAAAAAGCAGCGTCCTCAGCATTGCCACTTTTAACTGGTTTTTTTTCTTTACCTTTAGCAGATGAAGTTTCTTCTGTGGCCCCAAAACCTCCAAGTATTACATTGAAAAAAGAACGATTCATCCCTTTACACATTATATAGGAAAGAATTGCACCAGATGAACCGACTAATGCTCCAGTAATAATTAATGCACTATTTTCTAAAGTAAAACCAATTCCAGCTGCAGCCCAACCAGAATATGAATTTAACATTGATATAACAACTGGCATATCTGCGCCTCCAATTGGTATAATTAACAAAAAACCTAATAAGAAAGATATTGCAATTACTCTCCAAAAGAAAATGTCTGATTGCGTTTTACAAAGATAAAAAATTAATACTATAATTGATAAACTTAATACTAAATTAATATAATGTTGTCCTTTAAAGGTAATTGGTGAACCTGACATTATTCCCCGAAGTTTTAAAAAAGCGATTATCGAACCGGAAAAAGTTATTGCTCCTATCGCTGCCCCAATCGACATTTCAATTAGGCTTCCAATTTTAATATTTCCTGGAGAACCTAGATCAAAAACTTCTGGATTTAAAAAAGCTGAAATTGCAACAAAAACAGCAGCAAGTCCTACAAGGCTATGAAAGGCAGCTACAAGCTCTGGCATTGCAGTCATTGGTATTTTATAAGCTATGAACGCCCCTATTAAACCACCAACTAATAAGAAAATTAAAACATAAATAAATCCGCTAGAAAAATCTCCCACATGTAAAAAGGTTACCGTAATAGCAATTATCATTCCTAGAATTCCAAGGAAATTACCTCGCCTAGATGTTTCTGGGGACGACAACCCTCTTAAGGCTAAAATAAATAATACACCTGAAATTAAATAAAATACTGCTGATAAATTTGCTGTCATATCTATTTATTTTTCTTTTTCTTTTTATACATTTGAAGCATTCTTTGAGTGACCAAAAAACCTCCAAAAATATTTATTGCTGCTAGAAATATTGCAAAAAAACCAAATATACTTGAGGTATTGAAAATACCTTGAGAGGCTCCAGACAGCCCAGCAATTATAGCACCAACTATAATAACTGAAGAAATTGCGTTTGTTACTGACATTAAAGGTGTATGTAAAGAAGGCGTAACACTCCAAACAACATAATATCCAATGAATATTGACAGGATAAATATACTTAGTCTAAATATAAAAGGATCAATTTCCATAGTATTATTTAATTAATGTTTTTTTAATTATTTCGTCCTCTAGATTTATATTAATTTCTTCGTTTTTTTTATCATAAAGATTTGAAACAAAATTAAATAAATTTTTTGCATATAAGTTTGATGCAGAAACTGGTAACTTATTAAGAATATTTCTATCACCTATTATTTTAATACCATCTTTTTCTACAACTTTATCTACTTGTGTAAAAGCAGCATTACCACCTTGAACAGCAGCCAAGTCATAAATCAGAGCACCCACTTTCATATTTTTTATCATATTTTCTTTAATTATTAATGGAGCTTTTTTTCCTGGTATTAGTGCGGTGCAAATCACAATATCAATTTTTTTTAATGTTTCAGTCAAAAGAGACTCTTGTTTTTTTTTAAAATCTTCAGAAGCTTCTTTTGCGTAACCTCCTTCTGTTTCTAAATTTTCAGCATCTTTTACGACTAAAAACTTTCCTCCTAAACTTTCAACTTGCTCTTTTGAAGCTGCTCTTACATCAGTTGCAAAAACTATAGCACCCATTCTTTTTGCTGTTGCTATTGCTTGTAATCCAGCAACACCCGCTCCAATAACTAGAACTTTCGCCGCTGGAATAGTTCCTGCTGCGGTCATCATCATTGGTATAGCTTTTTCAAATTTAGAAAATGATTCCAAAACCGCTTTATAGCCAGCCAAGTTAGCTTGCGAAGAAAGAACATCCATAGATTGAGCTCTTGTTATTCTTGGTAGTAAATTTAAAGAAAAAAATTTTACATCTTTTTTAATTTCATTTCTATTAAGACTAGAATCAAGTTGACCAATTAAAATAGATTTATCTTTTATTAAATTAATCTCGTCGAAAGGCAGATCATTAACCTGTAAAATTATATCTGATGTTTCGAGTACTTCTTTTTTAGAGAAATCTATTTTTGCTCCATTTTTTTTATACTCTTCATCATCTATGCCTAGATGTTCTCCGTACTTTTTTTCAAGGTTTACTGAAAAACCAAGTGTAATAAATTTTTTTACAGTTTCTGGTGTTATTGAAATTCTTTTTTCTATTTCAAGGTCTTCTCTGACAGACCCTATAATTTTCATTATCTTTATCTCTGTCTAGCTTTATATTTTGGATTTTTTTTATTTATTATGTAAATACGACCTCTTCTTCTAACTAATTTAGAATTCAAGTCTCTTTTTTTTAGCGATTTTAAAGAACTAACTACTTTCATAATATAAAAAATTAAACGAAGTTATTAATATGCCGGCGACGTCCTACTCTCCCGTGTCTTAAGACAAAGTACCATCGGCGCTGAAGGACTTAACTTCCGAGTTCGGAATGGGATCGGGTGTAGCCCCTTCGCAATAATCACCGGCAAGTAGGGTATATATTTATTAAACTTTTTTGTAAATAGTTAAATTTCATTAAAAAGTAAATAGTTTTGGTGGGTGTGATAAGAATTGAACTTATGGCCTCTACGATGTCAACGTAGCGTTCTACCACTGAACTACACACCCAGATAAATGGTATTATAATATTCATTTTAGCTTTTTACTAAGGATTCTATAAGCATAGGTAAAGCAAGAATATTCAACAAATTGAAGAAAAATACTGAATTATTTTAGAAAATAATAATAAGCTTTTTTAAATTGATCATAATACTTTGAATTTTGATAATTTTTAAAAAAATACACAAAGTAATCTCTGCAAGAATCAGAGAATAAATCAAAAAAATATTCCATGCCCATTTTTTTAGCATAATAGGTTTTATATTTATCTAACTCTTCTTTGGTATGAGCCATTCCATGATCTCCAAACTTACATATTTCATATGTAAAATTAACTCTAGGTTCGTATAAACTTTTCAAATTATATAGCTTAGTTTTCATAAAATTTGCCCCAAGCAAATCATCAAACACTCGATATTTACATGCTGTTAATAAACTATTTTTTGGAAGCTCAAAGGATATACCTTTATTTTTTGGTCCATTAAATTTTAAATTAAATTCTTTTCCACCTACAATAAAAGAGATGAACCCAACCTTTTCGTGAAAAGATAAAAATTTACTAAAATAATCTTCAATAGCTTTTTTATCTAAATTATTTAATTCATCTTTCCAATGGTCACCAAAAAGCTCGGGAGCTTTGGGTTCTAATTTTTTTTTTATAATATTGAGTGGAACAAAATCATCATCTTTTGTACAATTTATAAAAGAAAAAGGTTTAATGTATACATGCTTTTTACTAATATCTTTTGAAATTTTATCAATTGGATAAATATATTCATTTGCCCACATTGAATCCTCACGTTGATATTCATGAAAAGAGCTAAAAGGAATAATAAAATTTGCATTCAAAACATTCGCAATTGTTGAAAGAACCTTTCCTGCAGAAAAATTGTCTGCCATCAAAGGTTTAATAAAATTATTATTTTCATCAAAAAAATTACACATATCAGCATCAAAACTACTTATGCTTAAAAGAAATTTTCTTTTAAATTTTGAAATTGTTTTTTTTATAAATCTTGAAGAATAAGGCCCCGCATCATTTAAATTAATAAAAACATCGTTGTTAACTCTTAATAATAATATTGAATCTTGTATTTTGGTTGAAATAGACATAATTGAAATATTTTTTGATAAGTTAATCCATTTGCGATCTTTCAAAACTGTAACTTTAAAATTTTCAGATTTTAAATCCTTACATATTCTTGATCCAAAATGATCTGATATTAATATTTTATTATTTTTAAATAAATGTAATGAATCATGATTCAAATGGTCTTGGTGTCCATGTGAAAACCAAATATATTCCGATTTAATTATGTCCTCACGAATATTGCTTGGGATATCATAAGGTAAGCGCCAACTGCCCCAGTACGCACTATGACTCCCGCCCATCCAAGGGTCGGTAGCTAATATTGGCAACTTATCATATGCTACTAAAGTAGCGTTACCTATCGTTTGAACTCCAATCATAATATTAAAAATATAATATATTAGTTATTCTTTTTATCTAGAGTTTTTATTTTAAGTAATTTTAATCCTGATGATACCATAATAGTTTTTTTAATAAAAAAACTGGCATAAAAAGTATAATCAAATTTTTTATACTAAATAATCTTACTTTTGAATTTAAAATCATCTTTACACACTCACTATAGTTTCCATTAATCCTAAAATTCACAAATTTTCTGTAATTAACTTTTTTTCGGATTGCTTGCAAACTAAATTCATTCAAATTGCATTTATTTTCTTTTAACCATATATCCATTTCTTCTGTTTCTTTTGCCTTGTTAAGAGTAGTAAGATTTTTAGCATGTATTCTGGCTGCTCCCAAAGGTAATTGCACGCTTTCAAACATGCATATTTTTGAAAGTCTTAAAAACAAATCAAAATCACCAATCATAGAAAACCTTACATCAAATTTTTTCTCTAATTTTAAAAAATAATTTTTTCTTACAATTACTGATAATATTCCTACATTATAATTTTTTATTAACTCATTAAAAACATTTCCTCGTGGCAATTCTTTTTTTGAATATAATTTTTTAGTTTTTAAATCATTTTTTAAAATCCAAAGATTGCTAAAAACTAAACCAACTTTTGGATTTTTAAAAAGAGGCATTTGTAACTCTAATTTATTGTTATTCCAAAAATCATCTGTATCTAAAAATGAAATAAACTCTCCATTTGCCTTGTCTATTGCGTGATTTCTAGCTTCATATAAGGTGGTATGGTTGTCTGCATAAAAATATTTTAATCTTTTATCCTTATAGCTTTTAAAAATTTCTGCACTTTTATCTTTTGATTTATTGTCCCAAAATATTAATTCCCAATTTTGGTAGGTTTGATTTATTACACTCTGTATAGATTCTTTTAGAAACATCTCACCATTAAAACAGTTCATTATTACACTGACTAGAGGATGATTGTTAAAATAATTGTTCATTATAATATTGAATTATTGATTTTAGTCCTTTTTCAAATGATACTTGTTATTTATTTTAGTTCCTTGCTAAGCCTTCTATAAATATAGGTATAAACAAATAATAAAAAGAAGAAATAATATCTGCAAAACATACCATTTTCCATAAAAATTATTCCCGGACTGATTAACAAAAGGTAAATTAAATTAATATATATAGAAACTTTATAATTTGAATTTAATTTATTTTTATTTTTTTTTATTAAATTTTTGTAAAGCAGCATATGCAAATGTTTATTGTCAGGAAAAAGTGGGTTTTGTCTAGTAATGAGCATTTTCCTAAAAAAGGAGAAAAAAACTTCGAAGAAAATATAAAATAATAATATACAAAAAAAGAATGGGTGAACTGTAACATTAGTAATGCTTGTTTGAATAGTAGAAACTGCAATGATGCTTCCAACTAGGTATGCTCCGCTGTCTCCTAAAAATATTTGAGCATTTGGAAAATTAAATTTTAAAAAAATTAAAATTATTATACAGACATGAAATAAAAAAAAAGAAAGATTATTATTTTCACCATTTAAATTAATAGAAAATAAAACAATAAAAATTATTAAAGAATGAATTCCTAGTAAACCATTATATCCATCAATAAGATTTGATCCATTTATAATAAACAAAATACAAAGACAAACAAAAAAGAGAGAGAAAATATCTATTTGTAATAAATAATTTAAAAATTCTAACCCAGTCTTTTCTATATAAAAATTATTGTATATGGTGAGAAAAACTAAAATAACTATCATCATTAATAATCTAAATTTTGGTCTAATATTTATTTTTAAATCACCAATTAAACCAAGAAGAAAAAATAACGAACAATAGGAAATGTATTCTATCAAAAGAATATTTTTATAAAAAAAAAGAAATGAAAAACTCAGAGCAATTAATGTATAAATTAATATTCCTCCAATTCTATAAGTTGATTTCCCATGAAAAGCTTGTGGTTTACTAAATTGGTTATCTAATAAAAAATTTATATTAAATTTTTTTAAAATAATTAAAAAATATTTATTTACTAAATATCCAAATATTACTAATGAAAATAAAAAAATTATACTACTTGATTCCATATTTTTTAATTGAATTAATTATAATAAAAAAAATCGATTTTAAATTATTAAATATTTTTAATTTATTATATTTTTTATTAATCTGCCAAATCCAGTATATGTTCCTTATTTTACTACTTTGTAGTGAATTTTTTGTTATTCTATAAAACATTGTATTTTGATTAAATTTCCTTGCAGTACTAATACTTTTAAGAATTTCGCATTTAAAAAGATAATCTTCACAGATCTTTAATTTTTTAAATATTATATTTCTTACTATTGCGCGTTTTATTATCACTGAACTCATTCCAATAGAAGTGTTATGTATAAATTCTTTAAAATTAAAAGAATCTGGTGGTAAGATTATTTTTTTAAACTTTTTTAAACTTTTTTTTAAAGTAAACGGCGTGTAGTTAGTGTATGTAAACTCATAATTGAGCTTCTCCATAAAAGAGATTTGTTCCATTAGTTTGTCTTTGACCCAATAATCATCTGAATCTATAAAAGCAATATATTTGGAGTTTGACAATCTTATTCCTAAATTTCTACAAAAAGAGACGCCTTTATTTTTTTTTAAAAAAATTGTTTTTATATTTTTCTCGTTTTTATATTTTAAAATAATTTTACTTGAGTCGTCATTTGAAAAATCATCAATTATTATTAATGTCCAATTTTTATAACTTTGGGAAATTACTGAATTAATCGCTTCTTCTAGAAATCCAGCTTTATTATAGTTGGGCAAAATTACGTCAACAAAAGGTTTTTCTGTTATAAATGTTTCCATTAATACATTGTTTTTTTTCGTAAAATAAGTAATTTGATTTTTAAATTAAAAAAATGACTATTGCAATTATAACTGGTTCTGGAGGTTTAGTGGGGGCAGAATCTGTAAAGTTTCTCTCAAATAAGTTTGATAAAATTATAGGTATTGATAACAATTCACGCCAATATTTTTTTGGCAAAACTGCTTCTGTTAAGTCAAATATTAATTTTTTAAAGCAAAAAATAAAGAATTATAAACACTTGCAAATTGACATAAGAAATAAAACTAAAATAGAAAATATATTTAAGTCCTATAAAAGCAATATTAAATTTATTTTACATGCCGCAGCTCAACCAAGCCATGATTGGGCCGCGAAAGAACCCTTTACAGATTTTTCTATTAATGCTTTTGGTACATTAAATATTTTAGAAAGTATGAGAAAATATTCACCTAATGCAAAACTAGCATACCTATCAACCAACAAAGTATACGGCGATAGACCTAATTTTCTTCCATTAAAAGAAAAAGCAAAAAGATATGAACTAAATACAAAACATAAATATTTTAAAAAAGGAATTAACGAAACCATGAACATAGATGACTCCAAACATTCATTATTTGGAGCAAGTAAATTAGCTGCAGACATATACTGCCAAGAATATTCAAAATATTTTAATCTTAAAATTGGTGTATTTAGAGGAGGCTGTTTAACAGGACCATTACATAAGGGCGCTGAACTGCACGGTTTTTTAAGTTATTTAATAAACGCCTCAAAGAAAAATAAAAAATATTATATTTTTGGACATAAAGGGAAGCAGGTTAGAGATAACATACACTCCGAAGACGTAACAAATGCACTTTGGCATTTTTATAAAACTAAAAATAATAGTGGTGTTTATAATATTGGTGGAGGAAGATCAAATAGTTGCTCTATTATAGAAATGATTGATTTTTTAAAAGATCAATATGATATAATAACGAATTATCAAATTCTTAAAGAAAATCGTTCAGGAGATCATATTTGGTATATTTCAGACAATTCTAAATTTAAAAAATTTCATAAAAATTGGAAAATAAAAAAAAACTTAAACAATATTGTTTCTGAAATTATAGAAAATTAATCTTTTTTTAAATCTTTTTGTAAAAGTATTTTCTCTATCCAAACATAAAGTATTGTAAATATATATCTATTTTGCATCTCTTTAATTTTAAATTTAGAAACGTTTTTTTTTCTATTGGACCAAGAAATTGGAATAACTTTATATTTATGACCTCTAGATATAGCTTTTAGTGCAAGCTCTGCATTAATGTTAAAATGTTTAGATACTATTGGTTTAATATTTAATAATAAATCTTTTCTATAAGCTTTAAATGCATTGGTAACATCATTATATTTTATCAGAAATAATAATCTAATAAAGTTATTAGCAATTCTATTCAAAATTAGCTTTGGTAATGGATAATCTTCTACTACAGAATTTTTCATAAATCTTGAGCCAAAAACACAATCAAATCCCTGATCTAAATAGTCAACATAACTGATTATATCTTTTGGGCTATCGGAGCAATCTCCCATAAAAAAAACCACTGCATCAGAATTATTTTTTTCTATACCAAATCTGACAGCATTACCATATCCAGGCTTATATTCATTTTTAAAAATCTCAATTTTACTATTTCCATTTTTTATTTTTTCTAATAAATTCCAGGTGCCATCGCGACTGTAATCATCAATTAACGTTATTATGAAATCTTTTTTAAAATTTTTTAATTCTTTATTTAATAAATCAATAGTTGTTTTTATTTGCTCTTCTTCATCACGCAAAGGTATGATAATATTTAAATCTTTAATTGTTTTCATTTAATATATCTTCAAAAATTTTATTTTTTTTATACTTTATTTTCCATTTAAATTCTTTTTTTACTTTTGTATTGTCTAAAACTAGCCATTTAATATCAAAAGGACGGTTTTGATTGGCACTTTTAATTTTTTTATAAAAAACATTTTTACTACACCATTCACTCAATTCCTTTAGTGAAAAGGATGAATCAAGACCACCAGAAACGTTAAAAATTCTATTATTTTTTTTAAGTTTTTTTATTTTTTTTAATTGTATATTTAGTAAGTTAGCTAAATCATAAGAATGTAAGCAATCCCTTGTTTGGTGTCCGCACCCATTAAAACCAATATATCTCAGGTTTTTATTCTTTTTCCATGAATTGATCCAAAAAGAAACAATTCCTTGATCGTTTTTATAAAGTTGTCCGCTTCCGGTAAGAAGCCCACATCTATTTATAACAAAGTTAATTTTATTATTATAACAATACTCTTCAATTATTTTTTCACATACTATTTTACTATTTCCATATAAAGATACAGGAGAAGAAGTTGAAAAATTTTCATTAACTCCCTTTATGCTTAAGCCATGTATATTATTTAATGAAGGCTTATAATTTTTTTCAAATTTTAGCTTTATGTTATTTAGAACTGCTAAACTATAAACTCTACTTGAGCTTATATATATAAAATTTGAATTAGATTGCTTGGCTATTTCAAGTGAATTTAAAGTAGAAAGTATATTGTTTTCATAAAGATGTTTTGCTGTAATTAAATTTGTTCCATCTAAAACGCTTGTATAACCAGCGCAATGTATTAGATCGCTATATGTATTTTGTTTCAAAATTTTTTTTAACACTTTATTGTTACAAAGATTGCCTCTCACAATTTTAATACCAATTCTTTTTAGCTTTAAATAATTTTTATAACTTCCTTTTCTTGATAAATTATCAACTCCATATATTTGATAATTATTATCTTTAAAAAAAAGAGCTAAATTAGATCCTACAAAACCACATATCCCTGTAATAAAAATTTTTTTCATTATGATTTAATAAAATGGTTTTTAATATTATTAATAAAAATATTGGTAAAAATTAACTGCAAAGGAAGTATAGCAAGTTTATAGCGTGGAAGAATAAAAAAAGAAGAAAAAATTAATATATTGAAAAGAAATATTAAAATTAAATAATTCATTTTAGAAGATTTTTTATCTGATAAAGCTATTCCAATCAAGGATGTAACTCCAACCACTAATAAAGGCAAATAATGTAAATGATTATAATAATTAGTTTGTGTCGAGTTTATATCAATAAATATAAATGAAATAATTTTTTTAATATATGAATAAAAATATTTTGTAGGTGATTCTGATATATTTTTAATGGCCTCATCCATAAAAATTTTATCAGTATTTATTGTGAGAAATTTATCTTTATAAATTGCATTAATTTTTTCTTTTAATTTTTCATTCATAAATTCTGACCCTTCTACTCCAGCATTTGAATTATTTCCCTTCCAAAGATTAAAGCCAAAAGATTTAGTAATAACAATTTCATCAAAAATTAAAATATTTCTAATTAAATATGGTGAAATTGTAATGAAAGAAATTAATATTATTATAAAAATATTTTTCAATTTCATTTTAAAAAAAATAAATAAGTATAAAATACTAAAAATAAAAATTAGAATAAATTCTCCTCTTAAAAGTATAAGTAGACCAGAAATAAATGAAAAAATAAATATTGTTAAAAAATCTTTTTTTTTATTTAATTTAAAAAAAAAATAAAAAAATGATAACAGGAAAAAAGTTTGTAAAGATATTGATGATATTTGCGAGCATGCATAAGCGTTTATAGGGAAAAAAGAAAATATTAAAGAGCTATAAAAACTAATTTTTTGCGAGAAAAAAATTTTATTTATTTTATAAAATATAACCACTGAAACTGATGCTAAGAATGCCTGCGAAAATAGTATTACATTTATATAATTGTGTAATTCTAAATTTAAAAAAGAGAATAAATAAAGGTAGTAAGCATATAAGGGAGGCATAAATAAATTTGGTAGTAAAAAATCATCAAATTTTTTATAGGAAAGTATCTCGTGTGTAATTAAATTATTTACTAATGGCTCCCACTCCCATTCTAAACTTGTGTCCCCAAATATAAAAATTACAGGAATCCTTATCGAAAAAGATAGCAAAAGAAGAAAAACTAATACAAATTTTTCTTTTTTTTTAAAAAATTGATTATTATTTAAATACATCATAAAAGTATTAAACTGCATAAATATAATGATTAGTCTAAAAGCTCTTAAAAATCAAAAATTTAACAAATTTAAATTATTAGAAATATTGTTTTATACTTTTCCTTTATCTTTTATAGTTGGAAATTTAATAATTAGCCTTCATCTGTTCTTATTTATAATTACATCTTTGTTCATAATAAAAAAAGAACAGCTGAATTTTAATTTTAAACGTTCTTATTGGCTTATAATAGTCTTTTTTCTATACTTTTTTTTATCAACTATAATACAATTTAATATTCCTGGCGTATTAAATGATGCAATGTTTTCACAAAATACTGCATTAGAAAGCCACCCTGCATTTAAATCTTTTTTATTAGTAAGATTTTTAATATTAGTTTTTGTATTAGATATTCTTTTTTTCAATAAAATATTAAAATTAAAAAAACTATTTTTAATATCTTGTTTATGTACCAGTTTTGTAAGCATAGATATCATAATACAATATATTTTTGGTTCCGATTTGTTTGGTTTAAAAAGTCTTGGAAATAGAAACTCGGGTCCTTTTGGGGATGAGCTTATTGCGGGTGGGTATTTAGCAAAATTTTCTTTCTTTACTTTTTTTTATATTTCTGAATTAAATAAAAATAAAAAATTTAATTTTTTACTAATTTTTATTATAGCTATACATTTAATAGCAGCTTTATTATCGGGAAATAAAATGCCTTTGGTATTATTTTTTTTCGGCAGCTTTTTACTTTTAATTTTTGTAAAAGAGCTACGTGTTTCAATGTTGTGTGGTTTTATTATTTTTATTTCAATGTCTTTACTTATCTTTAAAAATGATTCTGTTATGAATAGTAATTATAAAAGTTTTTTTTCCCAAATTAATTTAATAAGTCCTTTTAAAAAGATAGAAAATGAAAAAGTAAAAGATGTGAAAGAGGTGGTTGAAAATTTTGATAATAATAAAACGAATGATAATTTTAGTTTTTTAAAATATAGCGGCCATAATGTAATTTATAAAACTGCTTTTATTATGTGGTTAGAGCAACCTGTTTTTGGATTTGGACAAAAATCTTTTAGAATTAAATGTCACGAGATAGGTTCACCAGAAACACTGTATGTTAATACAATGATACTTCCTGAGGGGTGTTCAACTCACCCGCACAACTATTACCTTGAAATTTTAAGTGAAGGAGGAATTATTGGAGCAATTTTGTTAGTAGCTTTTTTTATTATTCTCTTAAAAAATTCTATAACTCATCAATTAGAAAACAAATATCCAGCTAGTCCAGAAAAATACTTATTAATTCCACTTATATTAGTTTTTTTTCTAGAAGTTTGGCCATTAAGATCTACTGGAAGTTTTTTTACTACTTGGAATGCATCTTTCTTTTGGTTGATTGCAGGAATATTACTTGCAAAAAATCCAAAAAAAAATATTTAATTTGGTAAGTATTCGCGTTTTCCTATAATTAAATCAACAATTGTTAAAAGCCAAACTTGATGAGTGTTTTCAACAAAATTGTATGCCTTACTATCTATCCAAAAATTTATATCGCCCAACTGCGATAAAGGATTATCTTTGTTGTGGCCGGTAAAAGTAATTATTTTTGATAAATTTTTATTTTTGGCTGCCGCACATGCATTAATCATATTTTTTGATTTTCCACTAGAAGAAATTAAAATTAAAACATCTTTTTTGTCGGCATAAAAGTCTATTGCTTTTTCTACCCATCTTTCATAACCATAATCATTTGCGAAGCATGTTATTAGGTCGGATTCGTTAAAATTTATAGATCTAATGTTTGCATTTTTTGTTAAGTCTACACTAACATGACTTGCTATTGCGGCACTCCCTCCATTTCCACAAATAATAATTTTTCCTTTATCTTTTTGACAATCTTTTAGTATTTCTTTAACTTTAATAATTTTGTCTACTATTGCTGTATTAGGTTTTAATAAAACAGAAAAATCCTCTAAATATTTATTCGTAAAATCTTTATCTGACATACAATTATTTTAGCTCACCTTTTTTACGCATATCACTTCTTATTTTTGTTGCTGAAATACTTTGAATACTTTCTGGTAGCACGATTTCCTCTATTTTATAACCAACACCTCTTCCATAAGATATATTAGTAATGTTGGGCACCAGCATAATTTTGTATCTATTTTTATATTTTTGATCAAGTCTTTCTGCGATTTTAGATTTTACAACATCAAAATCAAAAGGATTATCATCAACTCCTTGCACATCTCTCACTTGAATACACACTTGTCCAGTTTTTTTCACTATTTCTTCAAATAGTGCGTAGTGACCATCATGAAATGGCTGCCACCTTCCAAGCATCTGCGCTGTCGGTTTTTTATTATCCCATTTGTATTCCATATCTTTATCTAATTTTTAAAAAACTATAATTATATGTTTTTTTAAACCTTCTTATAATTAAAATTTTAAGGCCAAACAAAAAGCTTATTAATATATCCAAATTTTCTTTTGTCAATTGTAATATATTTTTTTATTTATTACGCAGTATAAGCCTAATTATTTTATGATGTAATTATATTTGAAATATTTTTTAACATATTTTTTTTAGTAGGAAGAATATTTTTTTCCATTTCTTTTTGAATTAAATCATAATTTTCTATTATATATTTTGCTGTTTTTGTAAATGAAATAATATCTCTTTTTGTAATAAAAATTCCTTTTTTTTCTCTCTTCACGTAAGCTATGTCTTCGAAAATAATTACTGGTCTTTTTCTAGAAAGAGATTCGTCAACTACATACGGATGAGCTTCTGTGAAAGAGGGCAAAATCATAATATTACAATTATCGTAAGCATTTATTAATGATTGTGTTTCTGAAATATATCCAAGCATACTAATTTTTTTTTTTGAAATTTCTAATTTTTTTTTGTCGCCAACAATTGTAAGTTCAGCATTC
>Ga0209089_10001545_pt1 | contig 21118 bp, 10 predicted proteins | sample ArcticOcean_MG_C_FD_187431 | JGI IMG/M metagenome (GOLD analysis project Ga0209089, IMG submission 187431) | Marine microbial communities from western Arctic Ocean - ArcticOcean_MG_CB2_150 (SPAdes) (version 2) | ecosystem: Environmental > Aquatic > Marine > Oceanic | place: Arctic Ocean: Canada... | reverse complement strand
TGCCCGGCGCAATGGGAATCTTCGTGACGGAGGTCGATGGGCTGGAATCCTCGGATTGCTGGGAGATCTGATCAAAGATCCTGGCGGCACCCGTCGCTGGGCATTGCAGCAACCGGTCGACCTGTTCGGCGAGAGTCCTCGAGACACCGGTGGCCCGGTTAACGATCCTCGAAGCGTTGGCTCGCCCGATCGAGGAAGCGACGCTCTTCAGGACTGAGAGAATCGATGCCCTCGGTCGAGACCTTCTTCAGCAGATCATCGACTCGTGCTCGAAGGCGCTGTTGACGAAGCACCGTCCGCTGTGCCTTCCACTGTCGAAAGTGGTCTCGCTGACGATGCCACCAACCGACCGCGGATCTCGATCCACCACCGGGGCTGTTGCGCCACGACTCCGCAGAACCAGAATCGACCGACATCTGCTGCATTTGCTGGCTCTGGATCCACATCAAGAGGGCCATCGCCAGCAACAAGCCGCTGCGCTCACCCGGCAGGAACCAGACCACTGCCAGAACCAGCGCCACAATCTTACCGCTGACCACCAGTTTCTGGGTGGCCACTCCCTCTCCCCTGCGTTGCCACAGGATAGAATGAAGAATTCTTCCGCCGTCGAGGGGCAGTGCTGGCAACAGGTTGAAAAGAAGTAGATCGAGGTTGACCGCCGCAGCGATGGCGATCGGATCGGTGATGGGTTCCGCCGGCCATCGAAGAAAGAAAGAGCCGACCGGCGATCCTTGGGAGATGACAAAGGGCAGTAGAGCCAACCACAGGACCAGGTTGACCAGCGGCCCCCCCGCTGCTACCGCCAGGTGCGAAAGTGGGCGGCTCGGGATATCGACCGAGGCTAACCCTCCGAGAGGCCATAGAGTCACCTCGTGGGCGTTTCCACCCACTTGTCTTGCCGCGCGACAGTGGCCCATCTCATGGAGGAAAACTGAGCCGAAGAGCAGCCCGAGATAGATCGCGACCTGCCCGGCTCCGCCGAAGCGCTCTGCGGAAAAAAACTCGAACAGCGCCCAGACCAGGAAGATCCAGTGCAACCGCACCGAGATTCCTGCGACCTGACCTATTCGAATTCCACCGCGATCAAACAATCTCACTCCCTGCTACTGCGGACCTCACTGCAACGATTCAATCGCCAAACTGAATCCCCTGGGCCAACGGTAACTCCTTCGAGTAGTTGATGGTGCAGGTTTGTCTGCGCATGTAGGTCTTCCAGGAATCTGAACCCGACTCCCGGCCGCCGCCAGTGTCCTTCTCTCCGCCAAAGGCTCCGCCGATCTCGGCACCACTGGTTCCGATGTTGACGTTGGCGATTCCGCAATCGGAGCCCGCCGCAGAAAGGAACTTCTCCGACTCCTGGAGATCTCGAGTAAAGATGGCACTCGACAGTCCCTGCGGAACAGCGTTATGCCACTCGATCACCTGGTCCAGATCACGATACCGAATCAGATAGAGGATCGGTGCGAAGGTTTCCTCATGAACGATTTTCATGTCGTGACGAGCTCTGACGAGTGTCGGCTCGACGTAATGACCCCCTTCAGGTACCCCCTCGGTGACGCTCTGCCCACCGTAGATCACCTCTCCGCCCTCCTCTTGAACCGCTGTCAAGGCCTGCATCATGTCCCCCACGGCACCCTGTTGAACCAGCGGCCCCATCAAGGTGCTCCCCTCCAGCGGGTCACCGATCTTCACCTGCTGGTAAGCAGCGATGAGGCGCGACTCCATCTCATCGGCGATGTCCTCGTGGAGGAACAATCGCCGGGTCGAGGTGCACCTCTGTCCGGCAGTTCCGCACGCTCCAAAGACCACCGCTCTCATCGCAAGATCGAGATCTGCCCGATCTGAAACCACGATGGCATTGTTCCCTCCCAGTTCTAGGAGGGTCCTTCCGAGGCGCAATCCAACCACTTCAGCGACACGACGGCCCATCCGACAGGACCCCGTGGCACTGATCAAAGGCAAGTTTCGATCGGCCAGCATCGCTTCTCCTACAGGATCCCGGTGGGCCACCACCAGACCAAAAATGGGCGGGGCTGCCATTTCATCGAGCACCTTCTGGGCGATCTTGTGGACAGCCACTGCGCAAAGAGGGGTCGAAGAGGAGGGCTTCCAGATCACCGCATCGCCACAGGCGGCAGCGACCAGCGCATTCCAGGCCCAGACCGCAACTGGGAAATTGAACGCAGTGATGCAACCGACAACCCCGAGTGGGTGCCACTGTTCGTACATCCGGTGTCCTGGTCGTTCTGAATGCATCGAGAGACCATAGAGTTGCCTCGAGAGTCCCACTGAAAAATCAGCGATGTCGATCATTTCCTGCACTTCCCCGATCCCCTCGGGAAGAATTTTCCCCATCTCTGCAGAGACCAGGCGACCGAGCGGATCGAGATGATCTCTCAGAGCATTTCCAATCCTCCGCACCACCTCACCACGGCGCGGAGCGGGCCATGTACGCCATTCGAGAAATGCTTCTCGGGTGGCACTCACGGTCTGCTGATAATCCTCGCTGGTGGCGAGGGACACCTTGCCCAGCAGGGATCCATCGACCGGCGAATGACTTTCTAGCCACTGCTCTGAAGGTGCTTTCCAGTCGCCGGCGAAGACTCCAGGGTTTTCCGGCTGGAGACCCAGTGAATCGAGAAATGACAGATCCATTTCGAACCCCTTTCCTGGGGAAGTGGTCGATCGAAGCCGCGTGGTCCGGGCTCCATCTCCGTGAGAGTGGCGTACCCTAGCCCTGCCAAGGGAAGTCGTCGAGGGTTCCCGATCGGTAGAATCGACCGGGTGCTGGGTCCTCTTCAGGAAAGAGGACGGGGATCCGCGGCCCTCCCTTTCGCTGCTTGGCCTTAGTGATCCGTCCTAACCGCATAAATATAATCGGCTTACGACCCACACCGCGAGCCACCACTCGGCTGAACCCGGAAAGACTTTCCTGAAAGTCCCAAATGCAGGACCACTTTCTGTTCAATTTACTCAACAAGGTACTCGCCTGAAGTCATCCTGTTGCTACTATCGGAGTATGGTCTGTACGAGGAGAGCGGGACTGAATTGAGTTCCATTTTTCACTATAGACATGTCGTGCATATTGGCTCCTGAACTGAATTTGGCGTCGACTTTCGGGATTTATCCGCGAGTCACTCCCGTCGTTTGGATACTGGGGCTTGGGTAATTAAGTGTTGTAAATTCCTGTCTTCTTCCGATGGCTTGTAATCTTGGTTTCAGACCAGATGAAGTTTCGGGAAGACTGACTGATTGTTTATTCACACCTGCGTGTGAAGAGAGGAACTCCATGCGTTCTTTGAGCCTTGTGGCGATCATTTGTGGATTGATTTCTTTAGGCGGGTTTTCAACCCTCCACGGACAATCCGACGAATGTGACGTCGCCACCTTCATCGATGTCTCCGCCGGATCCGGCGTCTATACCGCAGCGTTCGATACGACCACTGCAACAGACTCAGCGAATCCTGCTCCGACAATCCCATGTACAGTTCTCGGAGCACTCTCTAACGATGTGTGGTGGGAATTCACCTCCTCTGTCGATGGCATTGCCGAGCTTCACACCTGCGGTACCGCTGGAGATCTCGACACCGACCTGGTCCTCTACGAAGGTTTCGATTGCACCACGATGGTCGAGGTCGGCTGCAACGGAGATGCCAACATCCTGGCCGGCTGCCAGGCTTTTTACAGCCATATCCAGTTTGTCCCGGTGATCGCTGGGATGGACTACAAGATCCGCCTGGGAGCCTGGGGTGGCGGGGGTTCGGGAACAGGTACCTTGACCCTTGCGCTGGTCGTCCCCAGTCCCGAGATCTGTGACGACGGACTCGATAACGATTCTGACGGTTTCGTCGACTGTTTCGATGCGGACTGCGTGGGTAACCCCAGCTGCTTCGAAGGTGACTCAGTGACCTGCTCCGACGGCGTCGACAACGATGGAGACGGCACCACTGATTGCGCCGATGTCGATTGCAGCGGAATCAGTCCCTGCGGACTCGAATCCGACTTCTGCGACGACGGAATTGACAACGACGGTGACGGTCTCATCGACTGTGCCGATGTCATCGATTGTCCTTTTGGCAGCCCCGCCTGCCTCGCTGCAGGTAACGACGAGTGCGACGGTGCCTTTGAGATCGGGCCGGTCGTTGGATATGGAACCTACACCGGATTCATCGACACCACCTTGGCCAGTGACTCCGCCAACCCAATGCCGACGATTCCCTGCGATGTTCTGGGATCGTTGAGCAATGACGTCTGGCACAGTTTCACACCGGATGCTGACGGTGCCATCACGGTTCACTCCTGCGACGCTGCAGGTTTTGACACCGACGTGGTGGTCTACGAGGACTCGTTGTTCGATTGCACCAGCTTGGTCGAGGTCGGCTGTAACGGCGATTCACAAATCCTCACTGGCTGCCAGATTTTCTACAGCCACATCCCGGGCATCCCCGTGGTCGGAGGACAGACCTACAAGATCAGAACCGGAGCTTATGGACTGGGTGTTACCGGAACCAATACCCTCACCGTGGATTTCTTCCTGACCTCAGCGGAAGTCTGTGACGATGGAATTGACAACGACGGCGATGGTCTGATCGACTGCGCCGATGCCGTCGATTGCCCATTTGGAATTCCTCCCTGCGATGCCGCAGGAAACGACGAGTGCGACGGCGCCTCGCTCATCGATGTCTCTGCCGGAGCGGGAACCTACACCGCTTTCTTCGACACAACGCTGGCGAGTGATTCCGCCTACCCTGCACCGGCCCTTCCTTGCGACGTGCTGGGTGCCCTCTCCAATGATGTGTGGTTCGAGTTCACTTCGGCCGTCGATGCGGTCGCCGAACTTCATACCTGCGGAGTTGCGGGCGACCTGGACACCGATCTGGTCGTCTACGAGGGCAGTGATTGCACCGCCCTGACCGAGATTGCCTGTAACGGCGATGCCGTCATCCTGGCCGGCTGCCAGGCTTATTACAGCCATGTCCAGTTTGTTCCCCTGTCCGCTGGCCTCACCTACAAGGTCCGAATTGGAGCCTGGTCTGCAGGAGACACCGGCACCGGCACCCTGACCATCGCGATGGTGGTCCCCGCTGTTGAAGACTGCACCAATGGTGTGGATGATGACCTGGATGGAAACATCGACTGCTTGGATCCGGACTGCTTCACCGATCCCAATTGTGCTTACACTGACGGAGACGAGTGCTTCGTGGCCTTGGATGTCTTCGAAGGAGCCAATCTGATCGACACCACCACCTTCACCACCGGTGCCGATCCGGTCGATTACGGCCTGTGCGCCGGAACCTTCGGCGGTGCGATGGCTTCGGATGGCTGGTACCGCTGGGTGGCGACTTCCGACGCCGATTACTGGATTCACACCTGCGATCCCGCAGCATGGGATACAGATGTGATCGTCTACGAGGGAGCCTGCGATGCTCTCGTGCCGGTTGCCTGTAACGGTGACGACGGCGCCGGGCTGGTAACTGGCTGCCAGGCTTACTTCTCGTTCATCGAGTTCACTGCGCTGGCTGGCACCGAATACATGATTCGCGTGGGATCGTTTGGTGCGGCAGGTGGCACTGGCACCCTGAATATCGTTCCGTTGCTGTGCCCGCCGATGGCTGGCTTGGCTTCGACCTCGGATTGTGTCACTGGTGATGTCACCTTGAGTTGGACCGGAAATGCCTACGACACCATCGAGATCCTCCGGGATTCGGTGCTGATCGACTCCGTGGCTGGATCCGATACCTCATACGTCGACCCGGGATTGGCGTCTGGTATCTACCAGTACACCGTCCAGGGTATCTGTGCGGGTAATATCAGTGGCTCGCAGATCGTCACCACCAATGTCGCTTCCTACGGTGGCGAACCTCATGTGATCTTCGCCGTTGAGGGTGTGGACGATATCGACAGTGTCGCTGCTCTTCAGGCGGCACTCGATGCCAATGGTGTTTCCTATGTCACCACCACCCTCGGCCCCGCCGAGTGGGGTTGCCTCGGCAGCAGCACCATAGAGTGCGCCTGGATGATGAACGGTACCTACCCCAATGATTACCGGATCACCGATGCCGACGGCTCTGCGCTGAGCAGTGCCGTGGAAAACGGCTCCGCGGTCTACATGGAGGCTGGAGACCACTGGGGCTTCGCCCACCTGATCACCACCTACGACAACTACGATGGTGTCGATCAGGGATCAGTCCTCGATGGGGATGACACATTCCTCGTCATGGACGGATTCGATTCCGGCTTCGGTCTCGACACCTCCGATCTCTCCGGCTCCGCCTACAACCAGGCCAATGGTGGTGGCAACGACTGGACTGACCAGATTCAGCCCGGAGTAGGATCGGGTGGCCCCAATGTCGCTCAGATCTGGGCCAACGCTGGGGGTGGATACGGCACGGGCAACTTCTACGCCACCGATGATCCATTCGGAAATACCATCTCGCAATCGTGGGAGTTCGGTGGATTCGGTGGGGATCAGGTCGACCTGGCCGCACGCTACCTCGCTGTACTCGGCGGCGGTGGTTCTCCGCCGGGAACCACCTTCACCCGTGGTGACTGCAACGCTGACGGTGGATTCAACATCGCTGACCAGATCTACATCCTTGCAGCTCTCTTCTCCGGTGGACCGGGCGGGATCTGCGAAGATGCTTGTGACGAGAACGATGACGGCGGCATCAACATCGCCGACGGAATCTACGGTCTCGCGGCCTTGTTCAGTGGAGGTCCTCCGCCGCCGGCGCCCAGCCCGGGTACCTGTGGTGTGGATGCAACCGACACGGATGCTCTTGATTGTGCGAGCTTCCCACCCTGCCTCTAGTCTCTAGCGGGTAGAAATCGGATGTCTCTGCGGGAGGCCTTTTCCAGTCGGGAAAGGCCTCCCGCTTTTTTCATCCAGCATTTTGCCCATGGCTCACCTCGATTCTCCGACAGCACCTGAGTTGCATCGAACCCTCTGGAGTCGCCCCGCCGATGGCGGTGAACTTCCCTTTCCTGCCAACTGTAGTATTCAGCAGCAGGCCATTGGCAACGGTTCAGTGGAGGGATTACCATCGAGCCATGAAGAGGCTTGGGAGCCGCTGGACGGCTCCCATCACATTATCCAAGTGTGCAGTGCCCATTATTAGACGAAATTACCAGAACCGTGTATCGGTCTGGTCCATGAATGAATTCCGGCCCCCATGAATTCTATCGAATCCCGCATCGCTGTTCTCCTTCTCACCTTGCTCTTCTCCACGACCACCGTCGGCTGGACACAATCCATACCTCGAGACTGGCTCACCGCTCCAGCAGGATCCGGGAGCAGTTACTTTGTCGATCCCGCCGATCTGCTGGCGGGTCCTACTCCTTTGCTCGGAAGTTCAGCACTGGGCATCTGCCTGGTCCCCGAACCCAATCCGTGGGGTGTCGACGCTGTGATCGTGATCGACATCTTCAATTTCGAGAACTGGGTCTACGATGCAGTGACACTGGGCCCTCTGGCTACGATCCTCAATCCCACGCCTCCCGGGTTCTTGACCACTGGAATCACCACCGATGGAACCACCCTCTTCTGGGCGATCATCTCTGCCACAGGCACCAGCGACCTCTGGAGAACCGACCTGGACGGAGGAAATCCTGCACTGGTAGGGGCGATGGGACTTCAGGGGCCCGCTTTCGTAGGAGACCTCGCATGGAATGGCTCGGATGGAATCTGGGCAAACAATATTTCTGGCGATCGGTACGACCTGATCTCGACCATCGACGGCAGTTACCTGGGAGAGAGCACCTTTCACCCCGATGGGTCAGGACCTGGCAACGGAGTGGCCTGGCGATCCGATTGTGGAAGACTGGAAATTCCTCACGGCCCCGCTAGAGCGAGTAGGGTCACAAGTATCTCGATCATCGATCCAGCGACCGATGTCGCCCTCGCTCCGTTGGCGGTGGCGTCTTCCGCCTACTTCATCAATGGCATCGAGACTTCTCGCTCTGCAGTCGCTACTGGTTTCGATCCATTTGGGGTCTATTCGATCTGGGTCGTCGACAATGGTGCCAACTCCTTGACCGTCCTCGAGGGGCGCCAGCAGTGCCCCGAACCACTCGACCCCATCAACGGTCTCGAGTACCGAGCCACAACCAACGGCGAAATTGTCGTCACCTGGGAAGCGGATTCCTCGCTCGACAGCGTCGATATCCGGATCGATGGGGAACTGCAAGACAGTCTCGATGGAGCCAGCGGTCAATGGAGCGGGATCTCCCCGATCCTGCCGGGCCTGGTGACACTTCAGGTCAACGGGCATAGCGGAAACTCATGGACTCCCACCAGTTCGAGTGCACTGCTGGTTCCCGGCTGTTCTGACGGGTCGATTCAACTCTCACACCTCGATCTGCCAGACCTGTTTGAACCAGGCACTCCTGTCTGTGGCTCCGGCTTGGCGCACTTATCGCAATCTTACTGGCGCACCTTCGATCATTGCGAAGCTCCATTTTCTCAAACCGAAGGGATGTGGGTCGAATCGATTCGAGTGGCAGTGGAGAACTCAGAACCGGGCCCAGGTTTCACCACTCAACCAGTCATTCTTCGGCTCTATGAGGATCCCAACCGAGACTCCATCGCACCTGTGGACACCTTGTTGGAACTCCACGAGCAGCAATTTGAGATCCCTCCACTGATTCAGCAACATTTCTGCCTCAACCTGAACCCACCGTTGGCCGTCGATTGTGGCACCCAGTTGGTCATCGAATTGGAACTGGTGGATGGAGCCTTTGATGAACATCTCTTCGTTCTAGGATCGAATTCGCAGGGGGAAAGTTCCGCAGGAAATTACTCCGCCACTTCTTGCGGCATTCCCGAACCGGTCCCCTTCGCTACCCTCGGCTGGGGAAACGTTCACATCGGGATCGATCTGATCGGTCGCACCCTCTCGAGCCCCTTCGTCCGTGGCGACAGCAATGGAGACGGTTCCCGAAATCTCGCCGATGCGATCCGGATTCTCGAGGTTCTATTCATCCCCGGTTCGATCGGTTTAAGTTGCTCCGACTCGGCAGATTGTAATGACGACGGCTCCGTGAACCTGGCCGATGCCGTGACCCTGCTGTCCTACCTCTTTATCCCTGGAGCTCCTCCAATCTCCGATCCCAGCAGTTGCGGGCCGGATCCTCTGCCAGCGGACTCGCTCCTCTGCGCAGAAAATCCCGCTTGCCTGTAAATTTCCTGGTTAACCCCTGCAAGAACTACCTAAATGAGATTTCTGGTCCTTGACCCGGCCCGTTGTCCCGGTAAATTTGACTTATAGGGCTAAATCCTCCTCCTTTCGATTTTTGGGGTCACTGTACCCCGAGTTCAAAGTAGGTCTCAGATTATCGGGATTCAGTTTTCGGCTCTAAATTTACAGTTTTCGATCTTGAGGTATCTGCGAAACACGCCAACTGGCTGGGACGAACTCGTCTCTGGTTTCGCTCGGAAGGGATTGAGTTGATGCGTCTTCTTATTCTTGGACTGGCTTTCACATTTGCATTGCCAACCTATATTCACTCACAACCAGCAAACGATGAGTGTGCCGGTGCGGAAGTGATTCCTTATAACTTTGGTATCACACTTCAGGCGATCGATACCACCACTGCCACGACCAGTGCGAATCCGGTGGTTGGGGCGCCCTGTGCAGGGTCTGCCATCGGCACCTGTGAGTCTGACGTCTGGTACAGTTGGACACCTGCCGTCGACGGACTGGTTCAAATTTCCACCTGTAACCTGATCGACTTCGACTCCGACGTTCTGGTTTATAGCGGTGGATGTGGAACTCTAGAAGAAGTCGCTTGTAACGGAGACGGCGGCGGATGTGCCGGGTTCTCCTCACTGATTGCTGGATTCCAGGTGCTCGGAGGTACCGAGTATCTCATCCGAATCGGTGGCTGGGACGCAGCCTCTGCCGGAGTCGGTGATCTCGAGATCTCATTTAACGATTTACTGCCGGTCTCCAACCTACTTTGCACGCCAGACAACTCGTCCGGAATCAATGAAGTGACCGTCGCATGGGACGAAGACGTCTTCTACGACAACGTCAATCTCTACCTCGATGTGGTCGATCCGGCCAACTTGATCGCAACCGTTCCCGGTGGTGGAGCGGGCTCTGCTGGTTCGTTCCTGTACTCCCCCGCTGCCGATGGTGGACACAACATCATCGTAGAGGCTGAGTCGGGAGGAACTTTTGCACCGACCGCCACCTGCAGTTACTTCTTCTCTGCACCCTGCCCGACCACCAATGGGGCAACCATGGTTCCGGTGGCCGCAAACTTGCCACTAGGAGGCGCAGTTTCCTGTAACGCGGGAGGCCTTCACGCAGATAACTCCTACTACCGTGCCTACGATCTCTGTAATAACTACTCGGTCACCAGCAACGTCAATGTGCGCTGTGTCACCACGGCGTTCGCCTCAACTCCAGCTGCCGGGACCACCCAGCCGGTTCGAGTACGCCTCAGCGTCGACACCAATGGCGGTGCTGTAGGGCCGTTGACCGCGCTGACGCTGGTCTACGAAGAGGAATTCCAGGTGCCAGTGGTACCCGGCGACATCTACAGTTTTGTCATGGGCACCGGATTGGTCGACCCGGACGGTACCCTTGCGGGCACTGCCTCGACCGTGATCGGATGCCTCGATGGAGAGACCCTCGTGGTCGAGATCTTCACCCCCGACGGACAAGCCGCGGGACACAGCCTGTTCATGTCGATTCCCGATCCTGCTCAGACCAACCCGGCCACCGACCAGATCGGTGCCAGTTACATCTCGGCGCCCGCTTGTGGATTGACCGAGCCTCTGGACATGGTCAACCTTGGATTCCCGACCAACATGTGGGTGATGGATGTCGCCTGGGATGACGCCGGACCTTGCGTCTGTGGTGGAGGGGTTTCCAACCTGATCTGTCAGCAGACTCCCGGAACCACCCAGTGGGACATGGCCTGGACTCCGGTCGGCCCCATCGGTTCCTACGAGGTCGAGGTCGACGGTGCCATCGAGGCGGTCCTCGATGGAACAGCAACCAGCTACCAGACCTCTGCTGTGACCGCCTACGAGGTGCAGCAGGTGTTCATCACCGCCTATGATGGTCCCGGTGCGACCGGATCCGTCATCAACTTTGCCGGCTGCGACACCAACACCGCACCCGCCAATAGTTGGTTCGAAGGTGCCGAGGCGATCGCCATCGGGAATACCGATTTCAGCATCACCAATGCGGTGCTGACCACCGGACCCGATCTCGATGCTGCGGTATGCACCATGAACATCGGAAATGAAGGCATCTTCAATGACCTGTACTACTGCTTTACTGCAGGGAGTACCGGCGAAGTACTGGTTTCCACCTGTGGCGGAGTCACCTTCGACACCCGTCTTGCGGTTTACACCGGCTGCACCAGTGACGATTCTGCTGGCGTGATCATGTGTAACGATGACGCTGCCACTGGCGGTACCACCCCAGGTGGAACTGCTCCAGGCAGCACCAACCTTGCCTGCACCAACTTCGCTGCAGAATTGACCTTCGAGGCGACTCAGGGCGAGACTTACCTGATCCGCGTCGGAACCTTCAACCAGGCGGGACTGGGCGACGGCACCCTGACTGTGAACGACTGCATCCCACCGGGGAACGTCACAGGGAGTGCCGATTGTGCCACCGGCGATGTCACGCTGTTGTGGGACTCCAACCCGAACTTCGTCTCGATGGAAATCACTCGCGATGGAATCTCGATCGGCAACCCGGATCCAGCGGACACCTCGTTCATCGATCCAAGTGTAGCTAACGGAAACTACCTCTACGAAATCATCGGAGACTGTGGAAGCGGTGGAAATCCGGCACCCGTCGATGTCTCGGTACTGACCTTCAGTGGCCAGACCGATATCGTCCTGGCGATGGAAGGCCTGCAGACCAACGGTGCCCTCGGAGATACCGATAGTGGTCAGGCCCTGCTCGACGCCCTGATCGCCGCCGGAAGAGACGCTGGCATGATCAGAGCTTCGGTTCTCGATTACCCGTGCATCAATGAGAGTACCGTCGAAAACATCTGGGTGATGACCGGAACCGTCCCCTTCGACTACCGCATCACTGCCGGTGAAGGAGACGCCCTGGGACAAGCCAGTATCGATGGTAAAAACATCTACTTCGAAGGTGGGGACCACTTCGGTTTCATTCACCAGGCTTCCCTCTTCGATTCGCGTGACGGGGTCGACGATTCCACCTACGACACCGGCGATGGAGATGACACCTTTACCTCGATGAACGGTCTCGATAGCGGTCAAGGGCTGGACCTCAGTGGTTACCAGGCTGTGGCCTACATCCAGGACCTGCCGCTCGACAATGAGTGGACCGACCAGTTGACCCCGGCCACCAGTGACGGCAGTGGACCCAATGCTGCCGCCATCTGGGAAAACCAGGATGACGGTCTCTCTGGCGGAAGCGTTCCCACCGGCTTCGCCGAAGGTAACTACGTCACCACTGTCTTCTACAACACCGACGATGGTGGAAAAACGATCAGTAGTGGCTGGGAGTTCGGTGGTTTCTCTGGAGACCAGACGATTCTCGCACAGGACTACCTCGGAGCGTTCGCCTCTGGTCCGCCACAGCCGCTCTTCAAACGTGGAGACAAGAACATGGATGGCGGATTCAACATCGCCGATGAAATCTATCTGTTGGCAGCCTTGTTCTCTGGCGGAGCCCCGTGCACGTGCCCGGACTCCTGTGACGAGAACGACGATGGTGCGGTCAACATCGCGGATGCGATCTTTGGACTTGCTGCCCTGTTCTCGGGTGGAGCCGCACCTCCGGCTCCGGGTCCGAACACCTGCGGTCCTGACCCGACCGATGATGCTCTGGCAGACTGTGTTTACACCGGTGCCTGCTAGAGATTGAACTGCAATGAGGGAATGTCGAGTTTGCCCCCGTGGTGACCTTGACTGACTAGAAGCCGAGGGGCGGTGAGGGATACCTCTCACCGCCTCTCGGCCTTTTTTCGAAAATACCTGTCGACCGCGACAGAGCAGATTTGACTGACGTGTGTGAAGAAACCATGGCTTACAACTTGCCGTTGGTTTCAAGATCAAGATATGAAACGTCTCATCCAGAATTTGAATCAATTTGGCGGCCGCGTTGCGAGAGCCATTTGTTCCGAATACGATGACTTACTGGAAGTGTAAAAATCCCTTTCGTTTCCTCCGATCCCGAGGCCGTGTCTCGTGGATTGGCACTGGAGGTCAATGACATGAAATCGTTCTCTTTTGCAGTCCTTCTGGCACTGCTCATCACTGTTTTCCCCGGTGCTCTTCCTGGCCAGGTGGTCATCAACGAGGTGCGCGTCGATCAATCGAGTACTGACACCGATGAGTACTTTGAACTGGCAGGCCCCGCTGGCCAATCGTTGACCGGTCTCTCCTATGTGGTGATCGGCGACAGTTCCGCTGGCAGTGGCTCCGTCGAAGCGGTGGTCACACTGTTTGGCCAGACGATTCCTGGCAGCGGCTTGTTTGTCGCGGCAGAGTCGACCTTCACCATCGGCCTGGCAGACTTCACCACTGATCTGAACTTCGAGAACAGTGATAATGTGACTCACATGCTCGTCTCCGGTTTCACCGGTGTCGTCGGAGACGATCTGGATACTGACGACGACGGAATCCTCGATTCGACTCCATGGAGTTCCATCGAGGACGATTTCGCCCTGCTGGAAAATCCGATCGATCCCGTCACTGGCAACACCTCAGCCGGCGAACTGGTTTACAGTCAAAACACCATCGGACCCGATGGAACCTTCATGCCCGCCCATGTGGTGCGCTGCCCCGATATTTCGGGCGACTGGGAGATCATGCCATTTGCTGATCTGGGCGCTCCCTACGACACCCCTGGATCTCTCAATACCTGCCCTGAAGTTTGTGACAACGGTGCCGATGATGATGGGGATGGAGATACCGATTGCGCCGATCTCGATTGCGCAGGAGACCCCAGCTGCGCCCCTACTCCACCCAACGATGATTGCACCGCGGCCACAGCGCTGATCGAGGGTGTCTTTGGCTTCACTACCCTTGGATCATCCACCGACGGCCCGACCAACTGTGGTGGCAGCCTGCTCAACGACATCTGGTTCATCTACACGGCGTCCTGTAGCGGCACCATCACCTTTTCCACCTGCAACACAACCAACTTCAATCCGCAGATGGCCATCTACCCCGGTAGCAGCCCCTGCCCTCCGGCAGTCGATTCCTTCCTCGCCTGCGATGCAGGAAGTTGTAGTGGCTCTGGTGAACCGGAAATCTTCCTCGATGCCATTGCCGGTGAGGACTACCTGATCCAGATCGGTGGATTCAACGGAGAACGCGGCGACGGGACACTGACCATCAGCTGTCCACCTGCAGATTGTCATCAGTTCCCCAACCCCAACATCGAGTATGGCGGATTCGTCGGGACCTTGGTGAGCAATGCTCCGGCCGCTCCCATCACTGATACAGCACCCGCCTTCGACCTGATCGATGTCACCAGCGGTGGCACGATTGCCGATCTGGACGTCGGCGTGGAGATCACCCACGCGTTCATCGGAAATCTCGACATCGATGTGGTAGCCCCGTCCCAAACACAGATCCGACTCTATCAGAGCGAAACCAATTCCGATGATGACATGTCACTCATCTTTGACGATGAGGGTGTCGATTACGGCAGCGTGACCACCTGGAGCGGCTCTCGAATGCAACCGTATGAGTTGTCTCAAGGCACCGGCTCGCTCGCCAACTTTGACGGAGAACCCGCCAACGGAACCTGGGGAATCATCATCGCCGACACCTTCGCGGGATCCGCTGGAGGAACTCTGGACCAATGGTCCCTGCAGATCAGCCAGCCACTGGCGATCCCCGATGGAACCTCCTTCACCGAGAACCAGATCCTCATCGATCCGCTGGATACCACCGGGATTCTTGACCTCGATATCGACATCGACGTCACCCATGCCGATGCATCCGATCTCGAAGTCGATCTGGTCTCACCTCAGGGAACCTCGATCCGACTACACGACCATGGGGCTGGAACCGATCTGCTGGGACGCTTCGACGATGCCACCGGTTCCAATGACGGCTTCGGCGGGCTGATCCCCTCGGGCCCTGGAACGCTGGCTGACTTTGACGGTGAAGCGGTGGGAGGCGCCTGGACGCTGACCGTTGCAGATACCATCTCCGGTATCGAGGGCTCCCTCAACGGCTGGGCGCTGCAAGTCTGTCCGGCAGACTGCTCCCCACCGACTGACTTGCTGTTGACCAGTAACTGCGGCGACGGCACCGTCAGCCTCTCCTGGATCAACAACTCACCCTACGACAGCATCCAGATCGATCGAGATGGCGCTCCCCTCGATACCGTGGCGGGTACAGCCTCCGACTACACCGACATCACCGCCTCGGACGGATTCCACGACTACACCGTTCGGGGAATTTGTCCCGTCGGAGCGGCTTCGGTCGAGGAATCCATCACTCACTACTCCTACAATGGGGAAGACACCATCGTTGTGGCCCTCGAAGGACTGTTCGATGGAGGCGATACCGGAGTCAATGATTCAGGACAGGCGATCCTCGACAGCTTGCTGGCTGCAGGAGCCAATGCTCGCATGATCCGCACCCAGCTCGATGAGTACGCCTGCTTCGACCCGCAAACAGTGTCCCAGGTGTGGATCGCATGTGGCACCTACCCGACCGACTTCAACCTCACATCGGAGGAGGCGAACCTCATCGCCGACCTCGCCGCTGCGGGTGTAGCGATCTACTTCGAGAGTGCCGATCACTGGAGCTTCAACCACCCCATCTCCTCCTTCGATGACAGAGATGGAGTTGCAGAGCCCTATGCGCAGGACGAGAACGACCAGTTGACATCGATCGACGGTGTCGATTCGGGCCTAGGAATCGACATGTCCGGTAGTCAGAACGTGAGTTACAACCAGGATTCCAGTGGCAATGATTACAACAACTACCTGATTCCTGCATCCGCAGAACTGGCAGGTGGAAATGCCGGTCTGGTGTGGCAGTACGACGACGCCATCGGCAATATCGACCCGAACCTGGGTGTCACCACTGCATATCTCCCGGCCACCGGTGCTCCGGTCATCTGCTCCTCCTTCGAACTGGGGGGCATGGGAAGTGCCGCAGATCGAGATGCCGCGGTTGCTGCCTATCGGGCCTTCTTCGGCGGAGGTCCGCCTCCACCGACCGGAGGCTTCCAGCGGGCTGATTGCAACGCAGACGGAGCATTCAACATCGCCGACGCCGTCTTCACACTGGCGAATCTCTTCTCCGGAGGACCCGAGAGTACCTGCGTCGACGCCTGCGACTCCAACGACGACGGCAGCGTCAACATCGCCGATGCGGTCTTTGCTCTGGCGACTCTCTTCAGTGGAGGTCCCAATCCTCCAGCACCGTTCGGCGACTGCGATGCCGATCCGACCTCCGATCCCCTCGAATGCGTGGAGTACAACAACTGCCCCTGATGACAGGATCAGTTTCGAGATGAAAATGCACTGGCGGGTAAGGTCGAGTCGATCTCACCCGCCATTTTTCTGATACCATGCTCCTTCCACGGCGACGGCAGCGTAGCCGCAGAGGAAGGGGTGTCCTTGACAGCAACGGACCGATCGGTGATGAGGGATAGTAGCAGTCGTGCCGGATCGGTGACGGGGGCACTGCTGATCTCGCGGCTGCTCGGCCTCGGTCGCGACATGGTGCTGAGCATGTTGCTCGGTGCAGGTCCCACCTCAGATGCCCTCCGAGCGGCGATGAAGATCCCATCGATGTTCCGTGACCTGGTCGCCGAGGGAAGCGTCTCCGCTGCCTTCTTGCCCTCCTTTGAAGAGCAGAAGGTGACCGGCGGATTGAAGGCCGCACTTCGTTTCTCTCGAGCGGCCCTGACCCTCCTTCTGCTCGGTTCCACCCTGATCGCCTTGCTGCTATGGCACTTCGCCCCCACCTGGATGCAGCAACTGGCACCGGGGCTGGAAAAACCGCAACTGGCGCTGCAACTGTTCAACGGATTGCTCCCCTTCTTATTGATGGTGCCCTTTCTCGCCATCCTTCGAGGGCTACTTCTGGCGGCAGACCGCAATCGCTCCGCCATGGCTGCCCAGGCCCTCCAGAATGCCGCCCTGGTCGGCGCAGGACTCTGGATGGTGTACGAGGTGCAAACTCCCTCGCAGTCCGCCTCCGGTTGGATCTGGGCGTTCCTGATCGGTGCTGCAGGCAGCGTCGGTATGCTCGCCATCTCCTGTCGCACCGTCCACCCGATTCCACTGCCCACCTTGCAGATCCGCGCTGCGGGTACAGGCCGATTCTGTCGCGATCTGATCTTCCAGCTGCTGGCCAGTTCAGTGACCTACATCAACTCGTTGATGGCGATCCACTTCGCCACCCTGATTGGAACCGGAGCGGTCACCTACCTCGACAATGCCTTTCGATTTCACTTCGCTCCGATCGCCCTCATCGGTGTGGCTCTCGGCACCATTGCGGGAGTCGATGCCGCCAGACTGGTCGCGAGAAAGCAGTCGAGGGCGCTGGCCATTCGTATCGGACGAAACTTGCGTAATACCCTCTTCATCTCACTCCCAGCCGCCGTCGGTCTGGTGATACTGGCAGACCCGCTGATCCGCGTCCTGCTACAGCGAGGACAGTTCACCGCTGCCGACGCTACCCAGACGGTAGCGGTGCTGAAGATATTCTGCGTGTCGATCCCGTTCGCCTGTCTGTGCCCTACACTGATCCGGACCAGCATGGCGATGGGACTGCGAACGCTGCTGATGCCCGCATCCGTGGCAGCCTTGCTGGTCAACTGGACACTCTTGGTATCGATGGAAGGTCGCTGGGGAGTGCCCGGGCTGGCCGCGGCATCGGTGATCTCGACGATGACCAGTTGGATCATCTTCGAGGTGGGGCTTCGAAAGCAGCTGGCTCTGCCGAGACCCCGTTTTGCTGCAGTGTTCCGCAATCTATGCGTGGTGATAGCAGTGGCAGCGGAGACCAGTTTGGTCCTGCAACTGTCTCAGTCACTTCCGGGACCGACATGGGTAGCCGATCTCGTCTCACTCATCGCAGGAGTTCCCCTGGGGATTTTCGTCACCATCGTGGTGGGACGTGCCACCGGAGCGCCCGAGGTACAGTCATTGCAAAAGATACTCCGGTCCATCAGCAAGGTGTTTCACCGGAGTTGATCCCACCCGCTGAGCACGGGTTCGCACTGCTGGAGACGGTCGATCAGGTGACCGAGAGTGGGTGGCTGGACAGATCTTCACCGGGCCAGATGGGTGGTTCTGGGATCGCCTCGGATGGAATGGAACGCTTCTCCAGCAACCGCGGTCCCAGCGTCACCGAAGCGATGATCTCGGCGATCTTCACGCCGGCGGTTCCATCTCCGTACGGGTTAACCATCCCCTCGAGCGATGCACGGAAACGTGGATCACGCACCTGTCGAATCCCTTCGAGGATGGCGACCTCGTTGGCAGGGACATCGATGATGCACTGACTTCGCTCCCGGCCCTGTTGCCTACGACCGATGTTCAGGGTCGGCAACTTCAAAGCAGGAGCCTCCATGATGCCACTCGAAGAGTTGCCCACGATGGCACTGGAATGCTCCAGTAATGACCAGTATAGGCGATGCTCCAGGTTCACATGAATCCGAGCATCCTCTCGAGTACTACAAAATCGCCTGGCACGATCACGGATTTCTCGACTTCCGGCATCGGAATTGGGAAAGCAAAATACGATGGGACCGGAGACCTGTTCGATGGCCGAGAAGAATGGATCCGTTTCCTTGCTGACTTTCTCGTCGAGGGTTACCGGATGCCAGACCACCACCAGCGGCGGTACGTCGAGGCAGAGATCGATCCGTTCGCACAACTCCTGTGCCGAAGGGATGTCGCCGCTGCACAGATGATCGATACTGGGCGCACCGACCTGGTGTACTCTCCACGGCTCCTCTCCCGCCATCAGCAACCGTCGCTTGGCGGTCTCCGTCGGTACCAAGTGAAGATGGGCAATCGAGGTCAGAGCCTGACGAACGGCGTGATCGACAGCCCCTTCGGAGACCTCTCCCCCCTCGATATGGGCGACCGGAATCCTCAACGATAGAGCTACCGCCGCGGGAGCCAGCATCTCGTAACGATCTGCGATAAGAAGCATTAAATCGGGTCGCTGTTGCGAGAGGATCTCGGTCAGGGAAAGGATCGCCACTCCGATCGTCTTCGCCATCCCGACATCGGTGTCGCTGCTGAGCAGGCACTCGATGCGATGATCGACCTGGAATCCCTCCTGCTCGATCTCATCGACGGTCATACCAAACTCCGGCGACAGATGGGCTCCCAGCACCGCCAGTTGGAGATCGATGTCATCGCGATCGCGTAGGTGAGTCAGCGGCGAGGAGAGGTGTCCCCAGTCTGCTCGGCTAGTGGTAAGGGCCAGAACCCTACGTGGCGAGGAACTCACTCTTCCGCTTCCAGGTCGAGCCATGTCGCCCAGGTACCCGGCTCCAGCCTGCTCTCCACCACCCAGGCGCGGACCCATTCGGTCGCCGAGACCCCGACCGCCTGGCCATGCTTGAGGATCTGGGTTTGCTCGAGACAGTAGTGGGCCACGGTGTAACTCCACGCCCTGACCTGCTCGGCACTGCTGGTCGAACCGATCACCTCGATCTCCCTCTGGCCCAGGGTACTGAGACCTCGGGTGGCCAGTCCGCGGGTTCCGTCGGTCGCTTCCCAGAGGCGGAAGTCGATCCAGATTCGCAATGGGAGACGATCCGGAGTCATCGACTGACATGATTCTTCGAAAGCAGACCATGCATGGATGGTCGTGGAAGAGTCCCAGTAGGCCCCCACTGCATCGAAGGCATCTCCAAGAACCTGGGAGACTCTCGTCAGCAGTAAGGCTCGCTGAACCGAGAACCCGATCTCACCCTCATCCAGAGGTGGCGCAGAATCGAGTGGCGCAGAATCGAGTGGCGCCAACTCTGATACCGCCGACTCCATCTTGACTCCGGATTCGGGGATCTCGGAGGTCGCCACGTCCTGCTCTTCTTCCGTTGTAGACTTCTGGCAGATGACGATCAGGTGAGAGGCGTGAGATGAGAAAACTTGCCGAGCGTCTGGCCAGTACCAAGCATTCTCGATGGGGCCGTCAAGAAGTTCACTCGGAATCGGATGATCCCTTCTTGAGACCTTGACCTCGACACCAGCAACTTCAGCGATGGTGGTAATTCCGTCATCCCCCAGACGGACGATCGTGTCTTCCCCCAGCAATTCTCGCAACCGATCCCCAATCTCGTGGGTCTGGTCGACGATTTCCGATTTCAATGCAAGTATGGCGATCATTTTCTTGTCGCTTGCCTGTCCAGAAGAAGACGGTCAAAGAGCCGCCCTTCGGTATCAAATGCAGATAGTTCCATCTGGTCGCCGTTGACATTCACCATCATGAAATGATGTCCGACTCGCTTGTTGGAACTGAACCAAGTCCTGTTGGGAGCAAAGTTCTCGAGGCTTCCTCCGCCTCCACCCGTGGTGATATAAACCACACCCTTGCCATTTCCCACCGTTTTTCCGCCTTCAATCGGCCAGGTCCTTTCGTACAGATGGATGTGCCCGTTGAAGACGACATCCACATGGTACTTCTCATAGATCGGCACCAGGTATTTCTGCACCGGGGGATAGCCCTGGGTCGACGAACCCTTCCAGGTATTGCCGTAGTCATTCTCATCCGAACTCCAGGCGGGGTGATGATGATAGACCACCTTCCAGGTCGCATCGCTGGCTGCGAGGGCTCCCTCGAGCCATGTCACCTGGTCGCAGTTCGCAGTGATGGTCTTGTTGGTATCGAGTACGAAAAAATCGGTATTACCCCACCGATACTGGTAGTGATATTCGGGATCCGGCATCGTGAAGTAGTCGTAGTAGAGAGCCGCATTCTGTTCATGATTTCCCAGCGTTGGAAACATCGAGTAGCGACCGAGGATTCCGGCAGCGGCAGAGAAGAACTCGTGGACCCATTCACGCTTGTTGGATCCGGTTCCGACCAGGTCTCCGCAGTGCACGATGAAGTTGGGACGATGCCCCCACGCCAGGTCGCTGACCGTCTTGGTCACCACCGGATTGTTCTGGGTGTCTCCCA
>Ga0209089_10001542_pt1 | contig 21127 bp, 18 predicted proteins | sample ArcticOcean_MG_C_FD_187431 | JGI IMG/M metagenome (GOLD analysis project Ga0209089, IMG submission 187431) | Marine microbial communities from western Arctic Ocean - ArcticOcean_MG_CB2_150 (SPAdes) (version 2) | ecosystem: Environmental > Aquatic > Marine > Oceanic | place: Arctic Ocean: Canada... | reverse complement strand
GCGCCGTCGTCCCGACCGCTGCCGCTGCCGCGGTCTTTACGAACTTACGGCGACTGATCTCTTTCGAGGGTTTCTTCCGAGGTCCCATCTCGTCATCCTGTGCGTAAAATGGTCGACACCGGCCGCAACGGCACGACGCGTCATGCGTCAACTGTTCAACATGGAAAGCACAATAACATCACTGTTGCGAATGTCGAATGTTGAGAGCAGGGAATGGAAATGTCCGCTGCAGGCCGACGATAATCCACTTCAATGGCCACTTTGGCCAGGGCCAACGTCAATCATGGCAGTAGACCGCTGGTGCTTGGCGTCGGTGCGACGCGGTTGCGGAACACCGCATAGTATTGCTCTTTTCAGGCTGTAGCCGGCAATTTCCATGGCGTTTCGCATGTTCCCCTCATCATCCAAGCCTGGGGTCTGGACGGTACATTTTCTTGGAACGGCCGCCGCGCCGGGTCCATACACATCGCGCGAGTTAACACGGGCGTTTTGCAAATCATATCATCGCCATCCGGGCAGTCTGCCCGCCACTGGTTTGTCGGAGATCAGGTTGCCCCGTCAGCCCCGCGCGCGCGCCTCGGTAATATCGCGCCCGATCTGGTCTCGCAGCGCTTCGAGGCTGTCGAAGCGGCAGTCGGCGCGGATGAAGTCGCCGTAAACGATTTCGAGCGAGCGACCGTAGATGTCGGTGTCGAACTCGAAAATATGCATCTCGACGACGCGCTCTCCTGGATTTGCATCGGTAACTGTTGGGGCTGTGCCCTGATACAGAATGCCGGGATGATCGGTCCAGGTGCCTTCGTCGTTGCAAAGGCGCGCAGTCGCGGCGTAAATGCCGTCTGGTGGCAGGACCCCGTTGCCGGGCTTGATGTTGGCCGTGGCATACGTCAGGCTGGCGGCGCCAAGACCTTTGCCTCGTCGTACCGCGCCGTACACGGAGAACCGCCGCCCCAGCATCGATTCGCAGGCTGCCAGTTCCCCGGACGCAACCGCGGCCCGGGCCCGTTTGCTACTGATGGTGCCACGGGCGTCGTCGAGCTCGGGGACCGGTACGACTCGAACATTCAGATCATTGCAGAGTTGCTCCAGCAGACCGGTGTTGCCGGCCGCACGATGGCCGAAACGCCAGCGTGAACCGACACAAACGGCTGTCACTCGAATGCCGCTGCCGCACAGCACGTCGGTGACGAACGCCTCTGGCGTGATTCTGGAAAAGGACTCGGTAAACGGTATGACGACCGTCGCCGCTATCTCCTGGCGGGCCAGCAGCATCAACCGGTGGTCGGTCGACAGCAGCAGCGGTATGGGATCGCCGGTGCCGATGACATTCTGCGGATGCGGATCGAAGGTCATTACGACCGGCGCCGCTTCGGTGTCCGCTGCTTCCTGTTGCAATCGGTCGAGAATCCGGCGATGCCCGCGGTGCAAGCCGTCGAATACGCCGCAGGCAACGGCGACCTGGTCGATGCCGCTGCCGACAAGTTCGTGCAGGGATGAAGTGCGAATCATGTCAGTGGCCGGTGAAAAATGGATGGTAGAGGTGATGCGTCAGACATACTTGAGCGCGGTCTCGAGCGGGATATGGTGGCGGAGCAGCGTGTCGCGATCCCAGGTCTTGATCGTCTCCATGTCGGTAGCCTCGGCGACGGCAAGCTCGCCGCAGCCGGTCCGACGCAGTGATTTCAAATGGGCGCCACAGCCCAGTCTGTCGCCAACGTCGGCACACAGGGTGCGGACATATGTACCCTTGGTGCAACCCACGGAGATCGACACATCCGGCAGGTCAACGACATCGACAGTGAATGAATGAATGGTGATTGGCCGTGGCGGTCGATCGATCTCTTTGCCTTGCCGCGCCAGCTTATAGAGCCTTTGCCCATCGACTTTGACCGCAGAATACATGGGCGGGGTCTGCATTTGATCGCCGAGAAAGGCAGCACAAGTCTCGGCCACGGCATCGGCGGTGATTTGCGACCAGTCGGCGGTCGCCGTGATCTCGCCGTCGGCATCCTGGGTATTGGTTGTGGTGCCCAGCGTCATGATCCCCTGGTAGAACTTGTCTTGCCCGGAAAATTTGTCGGCCAGTTTCGTGGCCCGACCCAGCACAATAATCAGGAGTCCCGTGGCAGCCGGGTCGAGTGTGCCGCAATGTCCGACCTTGCCGACCTTGAACCGCCGCAGATAGCCGACAACGTCGTGGCTGGTCCACCCGGCCGGCTTGTCGACCAGCAGCAAACCGCTCTCCTGAAGTGTCTTGTCGTCGATGATAGACATGCGGTAATATATCGTTTCATGTGCGACAAGAAATAAACCTTGGCCTGAAAATTTGTGGTGCGGTCGTTCCCGACCGTGCATGGGAACGGTACAGTATGGTTTCTTTTCATTCAAAAGTCCGATGTATTCGGTGCCGTAAGGTCGTACAAACTGCCGCTGACAACCGTTGCCACAGGCAAGCCAATCCACATGAACGACAGCGACATCAGTCACGACACGGAAACAACCTCGCCTGCGATCGTTTGGATCATGGTCTGTGGTGGTAGTTTGCTTCTGCTTGTTGGCGCCGGCATGATGACCGCGCTGAGCCCGCTATTCATCTACGGCAAGTTTTATGAGCAGCGCCCGGTGATTGCGATGGTCGCGTTCTACCTGACCGCCTGGATCGGCTACGTCCTGATTTTCGCATGGTCGCGTGCCGCCGGACGCACCCGCAGTCTGTTCTGGGTTGCCATAGCTTGCGCGCTTGTCGCACGGCTGTTGATGTGTTTTTCCAGTCCGCTGCTGGAGAACGATTTCTATCGCTACATATGGGACGGCATGGCCGTCAATCACAAGGTCAGTCCTTACGCCACGGCGCCGCACTTCTGCGAGGTCACCGACATTGAACCGGATCCGGAGCAGTTCGAAGCGGCAAAGCTCGTGCATTCCCGCATCAACTACCCGGCAGTTAAAACCATCTACCCGCCGGGAGCGCAGGCAGTCTTTGCTCTCAACGGCGCAATTTTCGGATGGTGGCCGTATGGCCTGCGCTGCATCTTTCTGGTCGTTGATCTGACGATCATGATCCTCCTGTTTCGCTCTGGTGCAGACCGGGCTGAAGGCCGTCGCCGCACGATCCTCTATGCCTGCTGCCCGCTACTTCTCAAGGAAGTTGTCAACTCGATGCACCTTGACATTCTCTGTACCTTCCTGCTGACGCTTTATGTCCTGTCGCTGATGCGCAATCGCATCGCACCGGCGTACGTCTGGGTTTTTCTCGCCGGCTGGGTGAAGCTGACGCCGTTCGTGTTACTGGCGCCGCTGTTCTTTCTGCAAGTGCATCGGCGTCAGTGGCGGCAGCTGGCGATTGCTCTTTTGCTGTTTGGCGGCGCTTCGGCAGGGATGTTGGGACTCATGACGCTGGGTGTCGACGAACCGTTTGCTGGGTTGAAGGAATTTCATGAATCATGGGAATCGAACGCCTCCGTCTTTGCACTTGTGCGCAGTCGCTTTGAGCACAGCCTGCTGGCCGGCGGTATTTCGACGGATGACGCATATGCCGGGGCGTGTCAGAACGCCAGGGATGTGCTGGCGTTCGTTTATCTCATCTTTCTGTTGCTATGGTGGCGTTATGTTCGCCACGAGCATGCGGCGTTGCGCTGCAGCATGTGGGTGTTGCTGGTGATGCTTCTGATCACGCCGGTCGGTAATCCATGGTACCTGCTGTGGCTGCTGCCGTTCATGGCGGTGCTGCGGAATCCGATGGTTCTGTTGTTGATGGTCATGACGTCACTCTATTATCTGTCATTCCACATCCTAAACCACGATCTGCCGCCAGAGATGAACACATACCTGCGTCTTGTCGAATACGTCCCGTTCTATCTTGGGCTCTGCGGCTATCTGTCGTACGTGTGGTGGCGGCGGACGCGGGCAGCGAAAAGCGTGGAAGAGACTGGCGATCCTGCTATAATCAAGACGTCGCGTGAATAGCGCTGCTGTCGGAGGCACCGCTTTCGTGCGTCTTCCACGGCCGGTCCTCGGGGTCTTTGGCCAGGCAACGGTTGACGACGAGTGCGTCCCAGTCCTGCGGCACTTCGGGCCGGCATTCGGATAGTGCCATCGGTGTCTGCGTCATGTGTGCCCGCATCATGTCCATGGGATTGTCGGCTTCGAATGGGGAACGTCCGGCGATCAGGTGATAAAGCGTGGCACCGTAGGAATACGTGTCGCTGGCGGCTGTCACTTTGCCGGTCGCTGGAATCTCGGGCGCCGTATATTGCGGCATTCCGCTCGCCCAATTCATCTCGGTCAGCCGCGACTCGTGCGGCCGCATCGCCATACCGAAACCCGCCAGCTTGACCGCGCCGTCTTTAGTGACAAAAACATTTTCCGGCTTGATGTCGCGATGGATGATTTCCGCACCGCGCACGGCGTTCAGTGCCTCTGCCAAGCCGCGGGCAACGTTGGCGACGGTATCGTAATTGCCGCGGCCGCGGTTCTCTATGATGTGGCTTACATCGCAGCCATCGACATATTCCATGACAAAATAGGTATGGCCGGCAAATGCGCCGCGCGCCAGAACCTGCATGATCCGGTCGTTGTCGCGAAAGTCGTCGATCATTTGCAGTTCGCGGTCGAAACGGTGAAATCGGCTTTCGTCACGGGAGACCTCCTGTGAGAGCATCTTCATAACCTGAATCTCGTCGCCGATGTCGCAGTGTACTTTGAAGACATACGAGCCCGCGGTCCAGGCAATCGTTCCCGCGATGGTGTATTGGTCGATATGTTCACCGAACCTTGGCAGCTGCAAATCGTGCCCAACGGCCTGGCTGGTGAGAATGTCGAGACGGGCCAACACTTCCTTTGAGTTGATCGGTACCGAGACCAGTTCATCGGCCTGTGCTATGTTGCCCGCCGGCGCAGGTGTCAATATCGTACGGCGTAGCCAGGATCAGCGGCATGGCGTCGGGATTGCCGTGTAGTTCCCGGTAGATCGCCTCGACGTCCGAATTCTGCGCGTCGGCGACGAGGATGGAATTTGGCCGCGGCCCCTTGGCGATTCCCATGGTCTGGGGCACGGTCAACGGCCGTGTCCCGGCTGTAGCCGAGCTGGATCAGGTCGCCGCACAGGTTCGGGGCGTAGATATTCGGACCCCCGAGTATTTCGACGTGTACCTCGGCTCTCGGTTTCATCAGAGTGGCTCCTGTACCTACCGGTAATGTGGCTGACTTTGCAGCTATTTATAGACCGACAGAACACGTCGTATCGATTGGCTTGGTACTCCGCGCAGTACTCGTCAGTTCAGACGCTTGAGGATGATCGGAATGGCGGGCGGTTGCTGTGCCTTGGGCAGTGCCTTGCGGATCAGGGTCATGTGGTTGGCCGGCAGGACAACCAGGTCGACACCCTCCAAGCGCGTTGATTTCAGTGGCACCATGCCGTCACCGATGCCCGTGACCAGGTCGTGCATCGACGTCTCGAACTGCGTGCAGCCCTTACAGTCGCCTGGAAGCGTTGCTCGCATGCGCTTCATAAACTTGGTCACGTCCTCACGGCCGAATGGACTGGCGCGGCCCGCAATGACCAGCATGTCGACGTCCTGCGGGTGCGGTCGGCCGTTTAGTTCGGCGAGAAAATCGCTCTCCGGCAGCAAGTCCAGCTTGGCCTCGCCGGCGCCGTCGAAAACACCACCGAACAGCAGGCCGTCGCCGCTGAAAACACGGACCATCTGGTCGCGCACCTCGGCAAAGCCGCGGAAGCGCGCGATCGGCGCCCCGTGATTCGGCGTGCCGACCATGATCAGGCGTTCCACCTTCGGATAGTTCATGTGGCCGCTGCCGCTGCCGTTGAGCAAGTCGGGGCGGGTCAGCACTTCACGCGAAACCAGGCCGCCCATGCTATGCGCGACGAGGCTGACACGGCGTACGCCACAACCCTTTAGGATCGTCAAGTGCTTTGCCAGCGTATCCGCGGATTCCGCAATCGGCTGGTCGTTTGGATATTCATAACGGCACACATCGTGACCGTGGTCGAGCAACTCGGGTATCACGTTGTTCCAGATACGTCCGGTGTCGTCGATTCCGTGCACCAGAACGATCACGCGCTCACCGAGCGCAGCGTCCGCCGGCGCGACATAATAATCGTCAGATGTGCATGCGAAAATGCCATACCGCGCCGCTGCTGCCGAGGCAGCGTCCGGAAACCATTCCTCGACCTGACCGCGAAATTCGCTACGGATATGTTGGCTTTGGCGGCGCATAGCGGCACGATCGATGTTGATTGTCAGGCGGTCGTCGTCCAATTCGAAGGTAACGATGCCCTCGGTCAATTCAGCCAGGCGCTTACAGTATTTGTGCTCTGTGGTATCAGTCAGGTCGAGCGACAAGTCGACGTTCTCACAAATTTGCTTGTTGTCGAGACCCATTTCCTCTGCCAGCCGGCCGAGCATTTTGCCTACGTCGAGACGGCCCTCTTCGAGCGCAATGCTCACCGAATCCTGCAGCTCCGTGTGGTCACCCGCATGCAGCAGGAAACCGGTGCAAAGCAGATACAGCAACCATCGCTTCTTTATGCTCAAAATTTTCATAGTCAATGCCCGAACGGAAACCCACGTGCGCCGAAAGACGACCGCGGGGGATTTCGTTCCCAGGCACCAGATGCCTCAATAGGTTGATCCAGTCAAGTTACCCTGTGTCAGCCCTGTCTGCATATCCCTAATTCATAAGTCAGCTGCCAGGATGAAAGTCGCGATAGAGCCGCAGCAACCCCTGCTGGGCGCACGCGTTGCTGATGACATCCCGGGCGCGGCTGGGCGGCATGAAAAAATGATGTATCGCTTCCTTCAACAGACGGTTGTCCTGCAGCTTCGGGACCTGCAGCAGCGTCTGCTTGCCTTGCTCACATTGGGCGGCGCTCTGCTTCATCATGCAGTCCGCAAAAAAAAGCGGAATAGCCAGATTCACCAGAAGATCCTGGAAGCGGCGCTCGCCAAGGAGGCTGGCCGGCTTTTCCAGGGCTCGCGTGAAATCGTAGAAGCTTTGCCAGGACGCATCGGCGGCAGCACCGAACAGGTCGTGCAATTGTCGCACGGACTCCTGTGGCGTCGTTTTACGGCGCATCGTCTGAATGATGTTGCGACCCAGCCTGTAGCTGTTGTCACGCAGAATCAGGTGGGCCGCGAGGAGGCGGCGCTCCGGCCAATTGTACGGCCGCAGGCGATGGCGGTTCCAGTGAATGTCCGGGCAGCCCCGGCGATGCGGCCACCAGGCGTCCCACAATTCCCGAACCAGCGTCCGATGCTGGGGCAGCACCGCCGTGCGCGTCGGGTCCGGCAGCAGCCCTGCCGCCCCGAAAAGAATGGCCATTGCCTCATGCTCGCCGGTCAAAGCGCTCAACCGGCGCACCGGCATATCCGTCGCCAGGCGCTGGAAGGCCAGCCGGTTGTTCTTGTATCCGAGGATGTCGAGGAACCGGTAGTAAACAGTCTGCTCCAGGCCGTTCCGGAGGATTTCTTCGGAAATCTCGCGCGATTTCTCCAAGATCCGGGCGACGCCGTACGACTGCAGCAAATCCGCGATATGCTCGTCGCTGAGTTTGGCAAAGTGACCGGCGCAGTTACCGGGGTGAATCTTGCTCGCATAAGGATAAAGTGATAGGTCGATGCGTGCCAGCAGCTCGGGCAGCGGCACGCTGAGTTGGTGCTCCAGCACGCATAGCGGTATGTCCTGGGGGAATGTGAGGTGATGGTTGGGATTGCTCCAGACGACGTGGAGGATAGTCCGGCTGTAATCGGGATTGCGGTCGTGGTGATGCCGGAACCAGTCCTCCGGCTGCAGGTGAATCTCGACCGAACCGTGCTGCAGCCGACCGTTCACTGCGATGGCGGCATCATGGAAATCCGGACCGGACTCGACGTTCCAGACACCGGCATGGAAGATCTGCAACAAATCACCTGCGACCGCAGTCAAAGGTGTGTTGACGAGTTGTTCGTTCCAGATGACCTGGACCAGTTTTTCCTGGAAATACGGTTGCTCGTCGTTGAAGACGAAGAAACCGCTGTCGAAGAGGTCATTGTAAAAGGCACTGAGCTTTCTGTTGGGATGAGGTTCGATATCGGGAGGCATAACAGCACCTTGAAAAATCAATCGTTCGGCTTGTTCTCTTCGACCACTACCAGACTGGAACGGTTCCAATGCCGTTGAAAAACAGGTAAATATCATGACCTACCGTATCTTTTGGCTCTGCTTGGCAACTACGATTGGGCTGTTGCCCGTCGCGTCAGGCCAGACCGTGCTGATTCCGGCCACGTCGAACCGCGTGACGCCAACTGTGCACGCGGTCAATCAGGTGCTGCCTTCGGTTGTCAATATCAGCACCGACCGTCAGGTCATCGTACAGTACAAGTATCAGATCGGTGCCGTCACCTACCGTTCGCGACCGCAAGCCGATCACCACCAGTCGCTTGGCAGCGGCATCGTCATCGACCAGCAGCACGGTCTCGTGCTGACCAATGACCACGTTGTGAAGCAGGCCCATAGAATCATCGTCACCCTGGCCGATGGCACCAACCACGCCGCCACCCCGATCGCGACCAGCGCCGCCAGTGATCTGGCCCTGCTCATGATTGATGATTTCCTGCCGCGCGCCGGCGTCACGGATATCCGGTTCGCCGTACCCGGCGATGTCTTACTGGGTGAAGTCGTGATCGCTGCCGGCAATCCGTTCGGCCTTGGCCACAGCGTCGCCGAGGGCATCGTCAGCGCTGTCGGGCGCAACAAAGAACTGAACGGTGTCTATTACCACGACGTCGTGCAGACCACTATTTCGATCAACCCCGGAAACAGCGGCGGTCCCATGAGCAATGCCGACGGCGACCTGATCGGCATGAGCACATTCACCGAGGACGAGGCTGAAGGGATCAGCTTCGCTATCCCCGTGCAGCAGCTCGAGGATGTACTCGGTGTCTGGCTCATACCGTCGCGCTTCGGCATGAACAGCTGCGGTTTCGTGCCGGGCACCCGGGTTGTCGACGGCAAAAGCGTCGCGGTTGTGCGCAAAGTGCTCGAGGGCACGCCCGCCGCCGCGGCGGGTCTCCAGGCAGGCCAGGTGATTGATCGTTTCAACGGTGTGCCGGTGGGACAGGCCATCGATGTCAGCCGCCGCCTGTGGCAATTGAAGGAAGCCGACGAAGTTGAGGTGGCACTCGGCAGCGGCGAGGTCATCAACTTCACCGTCGCAGGCATTCCGGATGTCAGCGCATTGAGCGGCAAGGAGCTCGGTGTCAAACGGCTTGGGCTCGAGCTGCAGCAGATGACCGAGCGCCTGGCGAAAGTTTGGGGTTTCCTCGATTATCGCGGCCTGGTCGTCAGCGAAGTCAAGCCCGACAGTGTCCTGCGGCGCCGCGACCTGAAGCGTGGCGACATCGTACGCTTCATCGGAGAGGAACCGATCACGGATTTCGTCTCCCTGGCGCGTGCTTTCCAGCGGGTGCACTACGGCGAAGTTTTGACACTGGTTGTCGACCGTCCCGGGCAGAACGGTCCCTACGGCTCCGGGCAACGCTCGTTTCAGCGGCGCTTCATCGAGGTGCCTTTCTTCCGCTGAGCCGTCAGCTAAACGGACGGTGCGGGTTCCGGAGTGAGTCGCCGCTGCCGTATGCTGCCGGGAGATGCCTGATTTCCCGCAGCCGCCAGCCCTGGATCACCACTTCGATGACGTCGAAGCGATACGCAATGTCCGGGTGTCCTATCTGGCGCAGATAGCGTTCTGCGGTGCGCACAATGTGCCATTTTTTCTTGGCGGTCACTGCATCGAGCGGTCGTGATCGCGACGACGGCTGCCGCGTCTTGACCTCGACAAAGCACAGCATCAGCCCATCACGCCCGACGATATCAATTTCGCCATGTGGTCCTGCGTAGTTGAACGTCAGGATCTCCATGCCCAATTCGCGCAGCAGTCGCGCCGCCAGTCGCTCGCCGCGCTCGCCCAGACGCAGATGCGCTGCTCGCAGCTCGGAGAATCGCAGTTTTCTGCCCGTTGCCATATCGGTCCGAATGTGATCGCCCCCAGTAAAAAAGTAAAGCCGCGATTCCATTGATAATTTATCTCCTTAAAGTTGACAGAAAGAATATTGGGAAGATGTACGTAAGGCAGATGCAGGACAAGAGTAGATGAACGAAGAGGACCATGGGATATTGCAATTCGGCTGGAGTTTTCTATATTGGTTATTTGGACGGGAGGGGAGGTGAAAACCTACCAGAAGTATATCTCCAAGGCGGCGGTTCTGATCGAGGCGCTGCCTTACATCCAGCAGTTCCGCGGCGCTTTGGTTGTGGTCAAATTCGGCGGCAGCGCCATGGAAGATGCGGCATGTGCGGAAAGTGCACTGCGTGACGTTGTGCTGATGGAATGCGTCGGCATGAAGCCGGTCGTTGTTCACGGCGGCGGCAACGCGATCAGTGCGCGGATGAAGGAACTGAACATCGAGACCCGATTCGTCAACGGGTTGCGCTACACGTGTGAAGAATCCATAAAAGTTGTCGACGATGTGCTGCACAACCAGATCAACCGCCAGTTGGTGCAGTCGATCGAGAAATTTGGTGGTCAGGCTGTGGGATTATCCGGCAAGGACGTGATCGGCGCGATCCCGATGAATGCCACGGATGAGGCGGGTGAGCCGGTCGACCTGGGGTTCGTCGGCGAAGTAGATACGGTCAACGTAGATCCGATCCTGGCTGTCACCGATCGCAACGAGGTTCCGGTAATCACACCGCTGGGCACCGGAGCGGACGGGGCTGTCTTCAACATCAACGCCGATTTCTCTGCCTGCCGCATTGCGGAGGCGTTGGCGGCGCGCAAGCTCGTGTTCCTCAGTGATGTTCCGGGTATTTTGGCTGATTCGCAAGATGAGTCGTCGCTGATCAAGACCGTTTGTCTGTCAGACGTCGATCGCCTGATCGAAGACAGGACGATCACCGGCGGCATGGTTCCGAAGATCAGAAGTGCTGTCGATGCGCTGCAGGCCGGCACTAACAAAGTCCACCTCGTGGACGGTCGCATCCAGCATTCACTGTTGCTGGAAATATTCACCGACGAAGGGGTCGGCACGCAAATAGTAAAAACCTGAGCTGTTGCCGGGCATCCCGAGAGAGCACAACACGGATCAACATCCAATGGATAAGGACCAAATTCTCAACCTTCAAAACCAGTACGTACTGGAAACCTACACCCGGGACATGCTCCTGGTACGGGGCGCCGGCAGCAGGGTCTGGGATGCCGACGACCGCGAGTACCTCGACTTCACTTCCGGCATCAGTGTCTGCAACCTCGGTCACTGCCATCCGTATGTCACCGAGGTAATCCAACGCCAGGCTGCGCGGCTGGTGCATGTCTCCAACTTGTTTTACAACGAATACCAGCCGCAGCTCGCCGCAGCTATTTCCGAGAACAGTTTCGGCGGCCGCGTCTTTTTCGGCAATAGCGGTGCTGAAGCCAATGAGGGACTGATCAAATTCGCCCGGAAATGGGGGAATGAACATGGTCGTTACGAGATCATCTGTATGAATGAGTCATTCCACGGTCGTACCTTGGCGACCCTGGCAGCTACCGGGCAGCCGAAGTACCGGGAAGGGTTCGAGCCTGCGATCCCCGGCTTTCGGTTCGTCGACTTCAACGACCTCGAAGCTTTGGACAAGGCGATTGACGAGAAGACGGCAGCCGTCCTCGTCGAACCGGTTCAGGGCGAGGGCGGTGTGGTGCCGGCGACCCAGGAATTTCTCAGCGGTGCACGGGAGTTGTGTGACAAACACGAAATTCTTCTGCTGTTCGATGAAGTACAGTCGGGGATGGGCCGTACCGGCACGATGTTTGCACACCAGCGGTATGGCGTCCAACCGGACGGCATGAGCCTGGCCAAGGCACTGGGCAACGGCTATCCCATCGGCGCCTTCATTGTGCAGTGGAAATGGGAGGATGTGCTGGTGCCGGGAACGCATGCCAGCACGTTCGGCGGTACGCCATTGGCGTGTGCTGCTGCACTGGCCGTGTTTGAGGCCATTGAGGAAAGCGACCTGCTCTTCAACTGCCGGAAGATGGGTGAGCATCTGCGCGGCGCCCTGGTAAAACTCACCAACGATCACCAGAAGCTCAAGGATGTGCGGGGTATGGGGCTGATGCTCGGAATCGTCGCCGATGAAGCTGTCGCACCTGTTCTGGCAGCAGCCCGCAGCAAGGGCCTGCTGATCCTGCCGGCTGGGCCGAATATCATTCGGCTGTTACCGCCGCTGAACGTTTCGCAGGAAGACATCGACCAGGCGGTTGCCATCGTCAGCGAATCTCTGGAGGTGTTGTGATGTTGAAAACCAAGCACTTCCTCACATTGCAGGACGTCGACAACGACGAGCTTGCTGCCCTGGTCAATCTGGCGCAGACGCTGAAGCAGCAACGGGGCGCGGCCGATTCGCCGCAACCGCTGGCCGGCAAGAGTATCGGTATGATTTTCTCCAAAGCCTCGACCCGCACGCGGGTGTCGTTTGAGGTGGGGATTCACGAACTCGGCGGCCAATCGATGTTTTTGGGTATCGACCAATTGCAGCTTGGCCGCGGCGAGACGGTTGCGGACACCGCAATGGTTTTGTGCCGCTACCTGCACGGTGTTGTCATTCGCAGCCATGAGCACGAAGGAGTCGAAGCGTTCGCTGCCTGTTCGAGCGTACCGGTGATCAACGGGCTCACGGATCTCTATCATCCTTGCCAGTTGGTGGCGGATTTGCAGACGATTGCGGAGTCCGCAGGAAGAATCGCGGGCGTCTCCGTGGCGTATCTTGGCGATGGCGCCAGCAACATGGCAAATTCCTGGGCGATCGCAGCGTCGTTGGCTGGTATCGACTTGCGCGTCGGTGCACCGGTTGGTTATCAGCCCAATGCTGCACTGCTCGAAAAACTGGAAGGCCCGGGGCGTGTTACGGTGACCGACGACCCTGTCGCGGCTGTGGCCGATGCCGATTTCGTCTATACGGACGTTTGGGTCAGCATGGGATTCGAAGAAGAGGCGAAGGATCGTCTGGCGGTGATGGCACCCTACCAGGTGAACGAAACGTTGCTCGAGCAGGCAACGTCGGATGTCAAAGTACTGCATTGTCTGCCGGCGTATCGCGGCAAAGAAATCACTGCCGAAGTCCTTGACGGTCCACGGTCGCTGGTCTGGGATCAGGCAGAGAACCGGTTGCACGCTCAAAAGGCGGTGTTGACTGCATTGATCCGATGAGCACAGGGCCAACCAATCCGGACGAGTTGCGGGGGCAGATCGCTCAGATCGACGACCAGGTGCTGGCGTTGACGCGGCAGCGTTCTGAGTTGACGCGGGTGTTGGCGTCAACGCAGGCAGCGGCAACCGGTGCCGGTGCGGCGGATGATGGTGTTGTCTCGGTGGCTTTTCTGGGGCCGGCCGCGTCGTTTGCACACCAGGCGGCACTGGCGCGGTTCGGCGATGTGGCGGAGGTGTTACCACAGACCACGATCGCGGCAATTTTCACAGCGGTCGAGGCGGGCGTGGCGAGTTGCGGCGTGGTGCCCGTTGAGAATTCCACCTACGGCACGGTCAGCGATACGTTCGACATGTTCTACCAGACGTCGGCTAACATCTCCGGTGAGATCCGCCTGCGGATCCATCATCATCTGCTGAGCCACGGCGGGTTCGACGACCTCGAGGAAATCTGCAGCCACCCCCAGGCGCTGGGCCAGTGCCGGCAGTGGTTGCAACGACATTTGCCCCACTGCCAGCTCACCGAGACGAGCAGCACGGCGGAGGCCGCGCGCCGTGCTGCGTCGGCGAAGAAAACCGGGGCGCTGGCAAGTAAACTCGCCGCTGACTGGTATGGCGTGCCCGTGGTACAGGAGAATGTGGAGGATTCATCAGACAACTTCACGCGCTTCTTGGTACTCGGACGCGATATTCCGGAACCAACCGGAGATGACAAGACGTCCCTGCTACTGGTGATTGAGGATCGTGTCGGTGCGTTGTTCGATGCCCTCGAGGCGTTCAAGAAAAACGGCATCAATCTGAGCCTGATTGAGAGCCGCCCCTCGCGGCTGAAATCCTGGACCTACTATTTTTTCATTGACATCGCGGGACACGCTTCAGAAGCGTGTTGTCGAAAAGCGCTGGACGAAGTCGGCACACATTGCGAAACCCTCAAATGCCTCGGCAGCTACCCGCGTGCGCAGGACCCTGCGTAAGTTATATTGGCAGTTGGCGAAAGGAGACTGGATGAATACTGACTATATCAGGTTGATCGCCTGTGCCGCATTGTTTCTGTTGGCCGGCGCTGCGGGTGCCGGCGATGCAGTGGAAGCGGGCGATCTGGTTGTGCAGGGCACGACGGTGCGGTCGATCGCGCTGCGTTGGGATATTGCGGGTGACGACAATCGCAATGCCGAAGTGACTGTGTCGTACCGTCGCCAGGGCGAGATCAATTGGCAGCCGGGGCTGGCCATGTTGCGGATCGGCGGCGAAGACACCGGCACGGAGACGTACATGAACGATTACGAGATGCCATCGCAATTTGCCGGATCAATTCTCGGTCTCTCCCGTGGCGTTACCTACGAAATACGCGTTGTTCTCGAAGACGAGGACGGCGGCAATCGCAACATGGTGATGGAGGCCACCACCAGGGATGTGCCGGTGGCAACGGCCAATTCGCGTGTCCTGCATCTCTATCCGAAGGACGAATTCGGTGTCAAGAATGAACCGAACTTTGACACGCTCGGCTCGGCTATCTCCGCGGCGTTTCCTGGAGATACGGTGCTGGTATACGGCGGTACCTACCAGGGCTCCTACGTCGTGCAGAACCGCGGCGAACCCGGCAAACCGATCAAGATCCAGGGGGTGGGGGACAAGGAAGCAGTTTTCGTCGGCGACAGGTGGAACGCGCTCATCGACATTCACAATGCCGCGTATCTGTGGTTCGAAGGGTTGACTTTTCGGGACCCGGGCACCCATGACGGACATCACACCGGCAACGGTGTCGTCATCCAGGCGGGCAACCGAAAGCGCAACATCGAGTCGACATGTGTCGGACTGACTGTGCGCTATTGCAAGTTCGAGGACTTTGGCACTGCGATCATGGCATCTGATGCGAACTGCCGCGACTTCACGATAACGGACAATTCATTCTACGGCCGTCAGAATTGGCTGGCGCCACTGGAAAACAAGGAGTTCAACTACCTGCGATACACCGGCAGTGCGGTGACCATATCCGGCAGCAGCCACGACATCGGCTACAACTACATCGAGAATGTGCGCACCGGCATCCGTGTCACCAACGGCCGCGACGGCCGTGGTTTTCGCAAGGGTCAGGAGAATATGGCGATCGACATCTACGGCAATGAAATCACCCAGGTAGGTCGGGATTTTGTCGACGTTAGCGAGGGTGATCAGAACATCATTATTCGCGACAATTTCTGTGTTAATTCCGGGCGTTCGGGCTTCACTATCGGCCCGGTGTACGGCGGCCCGATCTACGTGATCAGCAATGTCCTGTACAATGTCATGCGATCGCTGCCGATGCACCTGACGCGCAATGCGACGGGCATTGAAGCGTATCACAATACTTTTGTCACTGGCGGCTGGGCCAACGGCGAGCCATTCAGCAACAGCCACTTCCGCAACAACATCTTCGTGGGCCGTCCGAACCTGGCAACGCACACCAGCTATACAAGCTTCGACTACAATGCCTGGAAAGAAGGCCCCGTCACGTACGGCGAGCCCTCGAACGAAGGCGCAACGGAGTTCGCATCGCTGGCGGAGTTCACGGCCAATACGGGCATGGAAACCAATGGCAGAATGATTGAATACTCGGATTTCGAAAAGCTCAAGCGCCCGCTCTTGAAGCTGCGCACCTACGATCCGTCAGAAATCAACTTCCACCTGCAGGTCGAGTCGACTGTCGAGGACGCAGCAGTCGTGATTACCGGTTTGCCTCGTCAATTACCTATCGGCAATGGCCCGGACATGGGTGCCTGGGAATTGGGCCAAGACCGCCCGCATTATGGCCCGCGTCCGCCCGAGTAATTGGCGCTATTCTGAAAAGACACCACACATGAGCTCAGGATTGAGCAGCAGCGGGTGAGATAAAAGCTCAGTCGACTCAGGGATATCCAGTGCCGGCGCCAGCGGCGGCAGCCACTTGTTCCACCTCATCGTCGGTAAGCTCCGGGTGAATGGGCAGGCTGACGATTTCGGCGGCGAACGCGTCGGTGGCGTCGAACAACTGGTGCTTCTGCCTTTTGAAGGCTTCCTGCCGGTGGACCGGTACGGGATAGTGGATCAGTGTCTGGACTCCGCTGTCCCTCATGTGTTCGATGAAGGCATCGCGTTGCTTCACCTTGATCGGAAACAAATGGTACGCCGGTTCACCGTATTCCCGGACCGCCAGCAGGCAGCCGGCCGGTAAAAGGTCACGATAGCGTGCGGCGATTTTCCGGCGGCGCGCGGTCCAGCGATCCAGATGTTTCAGCTTGACGTTGAGAATCGCGGCCTGTATCTCGTCGAGCCGGCTGTTGATGCCCTGGCGGGCGTGATAATAACGCCGGCTCTGGCCATAATTGCGTAGTTGCAGAAGTCGCTCATGCAGGTTCGCATCGCTGGTGACTACGGCTCCCGCGTCGCCGAAAGCGCCCAGGTTCTTAGTAGGGTAAAAGGAAAAGCATCCAAGCTTGCCGATCGTCCCAGTCGTTTTCCCGCGGCAGGTTGCACCGACCGACTGAGCGCAGTCTTCGATCACGCTGATTCGATGCGCTTGAGTTAACGCCGTGATCGCATCCATATCGCAACTTTGACCGTACAGATGCACCGGCACTACGGCGCGCGATCGCGGTGTGATCGCAGCTTCGACTGCCGCCGGATCGAGCAGACCGGTTGCCGGATCAATATCGACAACTACTGGGACTGCCCCGGTCATCGTGATTCCGGTGATCGTCGGGAACGCAGTCATGTTGCTGGTAATCACTTCATCGCCGTCACCAATCTCTGCCGCCATCAGGGCCAGCGCGATGGCATCGGTACCGGAAGCAACACCGACAGCGTAGTCGGCGCCGACGTATTTGCTGAATGACTGCTCGAACGCCTGCAACTCTTCGCCGAGGATGTACCATCCGCTCTCGAGTACCCGATCCACAGCCGGACGGATTTCGTCGCGTACCGCATCGTAGTGGGACTTGAAATCGTTGAACAGAATCATTGGTACCCGTGAAGAAAACTTAATGATCCCGTGCACACTGGAGGAAGTCGTCGTAGCTGCGGATGTAGTCGGACTCGTCGTAGTAGTCGGATGCGGCGATGAGCAGTACGCAGCCGGTTGAAAAGCTGTGCATCTCATGCCATAAGAGGCGGCCGAGAACCACGCCTACATGATCGCGGTACATAAGGATCTCCTGTTGCGTCTCGCCGTCGTCGAGCTTTAGTACAAAACTGCCGTTGATACAGAATATCACCTGCTCGAGTTCGTGGTGGGCGTGCTTCCCCCGGATACTGACGCAGTTCTCCAGGTTGTTGATGTAGTAGATGCGCTTGACCTCGAATGGAACGTCACGGTGCTGCTCGAGGACACAGAGGTTGCCGTCGTGCCCGTCGTTAATTTTCGTGAGCTCGACATAGCCGCTGCGCGCGACGTGAATATCCTGGACATGAATATCGTGAGGATCCATCAGCAGAGGTCCGGGGTCATGGTTTCCAGATGCGCCGCGACTGTGATGTTGTCGGGAGGTACCGGCCACTCAGGCGCCAGCTCACTTAGCGGGCGCAGGACAAAGTCGCGGCATGTCAGATAAATATGCGGAATCTGCAACACGGTCGTATCGAAGATCAGATCATCATACAATAGGATGTCGATGTCGATGATGCGATTGTCATGATAACCACGCTGTCGAGGGCGTCCCATTTTGTCTTCCACGGATTCGCAGACGGCGTGCAGTTCGTTCGGTGAAAGTGTTGTGCGGCCGACGATGGCGGCGTTGAGATACGGCTCGGCGTCATCTGGGCAATCAACCGGTTCGGTTTCCAGCATGGACGACATTTGCAGCTCGGAGACTGCCGTTTGGCCGAGACGCGCCGCCGCGGCACCCAAATGCGCCCGGCGGTCGCCCAGATTGCTGCCCAGCCCGAGCGCCACGCGATGACTACCCGGTGCCATCAGTTTCGCCTCCGATACGTGCGGCTATTGAGCATAACCAAGGTGTGGATGCCGCGCAATATCTCGTCGTCACGACGTGGCCGGTAGTTGCTGAAGGTCAGGTTTCGCAGCTGTGTCCGTTCCAAGGGCTCCAGTTCAGTAACTCGAGTCCCGCTGATGTTGAGCGATACCAGTTTCATATCCATCAGTGCGGAGAGATCCTTTATCGCTGTGTTCTTGATATTGAGTTCGGTAATCGGACAATTCGCCAGGGAGGAAAGAGTCGTGATTGGACAGCCTTCGGCATGCAGGACGCTGATTTTCTTGCCGCCCAGGGGGCTCAGGTCTGAAACATCCGTGTTCGAAATATAGAGCTTTTCGATCGGCATGGTCTTGACCGGCAGAATGCTGGTCACGTCGGTGTTGCTGATGGCAAGATAACGGATTTTCTTTCTGGCAATTGGCCGCAGGCGCGTGATCGGGCAGCCGTTCAACGTCACACTTTCCAGCGGCATCCTCTTGAGCATGTCGATATTGCGAAACGGTGTGTTGCTGAAGTCGAGTCCCACCAGCTTAAACTTGGCGACGACATCGAATTTGTGAACCTGCGTGTCGGCAAGATTCAAATGCTGCAGCGGCATGTTGGTGAGCGACTCGATACTTGCCACCTTGGTGCCCGAAGCGGACAGACTCAGCAATTTCAGACCGGCAAGGTTCTGCAGCGTCCGCACCGGTGTCCCGTCGATCGCCAAATGTGTGAGGGTCTGGATGCCTCCCAGGTTTTTTAGTTCCGCGATCTCTGTACGGCTGATGTCCAGAGAGCGCAGCGGCATCTTCGCGAACGAAAAATCTGAGCGCAACGGATTGTCTGAAATGTTGAGGTACTCGAGTTTGTGATCGGCGATCGAGTCGGCGTCTATGATCCGGTTGTTGCTGACGTTCAGGCGCTGCAGCGGCATGCCCTCGAGATGGTTGAGGTGGCGCAGCTTGCAGTTGCTTACGGTGACTTCCAGTAACTTCTTGTTGCGCATCGGGGTCAGCGGATTCACCGCGACTCGCTCACTGTTCCAGGCGTAGAATTCGACCCGGACGAGGCCGTCCAGCGCCGACAGCGCCGACAAGTTGGTCATGCCGTCGATCGGCATCCGGACAGATCCGATTTCGCCGTTGCGTAACGGCTGGAACTGCACGCTAGCCCATAACTTCGGGTTCTTCACATTCTGATTTTTCTGCCGCAACTTCTTTAGTAGCGCTGATGTGCGCAACTTCCACTGGCCCTGATTCACGCGTTTGGCCGACACCAGCAGGTCCTTGACGCGCGGTCCGGCCGTCGGTTGATTCTGGCCTGGTCCGGGGACCGGCCGCTGTGTCTGCAGGCGATCACGTATCGACTCCAGTGCAGGCCTGACATTAACAGCGGTCTCGGTGCCTCCGTACCGGTTGAGGAAGGCGTCCAATGCAGTGATCAACCGTCCCGGGTTGTTGGGCGCGAGTTGAATTTTTTCGGGTGATCCCAAGTCTGCCGGCGACAGATTGACTCTGGCCAGGACGGATTCCAGCGCTTCAACTGCTTCCTGCTCGAGACCAGCCCGATGGCTGGCCAGCACACGCTCGGTAAGCAGCGATGCCAGCGGCGTGGCGGCACGATTGAAGTAGTTGAAAGCGAGTTTCTCCTTGTTCTCCTGCAGAAACAGCAGGCCGCGCATGATGTGCAGATGTGGTTCCTCTCTCCGCCCGAGGCGTTTGCGCATCTCGGTCGAGCTCAAGTCAGTGAGCTTGATATTTTTCGGCATGTGGCCGAACTCGAGCTCCTCGGTACACTTGATCGTGTCGCCTTCGACTTTGACAACGTCCAATGAGAGGTCGCCATCGGTTGTTATGATCCGCGTCTTTTTTCCCTCCACCCGGCGAAAGCCATTGAGCACCAGGGTCGGCAGCGTTGTGATTTTCTGTATTTCCTCGTAGAGCTCCAGCGCATCGACGTCGCCCGGCACGGTGGCCGCAATATTCATCGCCTGTAATTCCTGCTTGATCTGCCGAATATCCAGATCGAGTACGGCGGCAATGGCTTGGTCGCGCCATTTAATGAACTGGATGTTCGGGAATGTTTCGGGTTCGAGTTCGAGTTCGAGTTCGGGTTCGGGCGGCGACGCCTGCAGGGCTTGCGACTCGATCAGGGATTGCTCCAGTTTGTTGCGTTCGGTCCTGGTTTCATCGGCAAACTCACCGTTATAGTCGCGCACGGCGGCGATGGCGCTGTCGTAGTCACCGGCGGCTGACAGTTCATTTGACACCAGTTCAAGGCTGGTCAGCATAGACTGCCGGGTCTGCTCCAGGCGACTGCTCGCCTGGCCGATCTCTTGCTCCACAGTTTTGGCGTGCGGCGTGTTTGCGGCTTCACTGCTCAAGGCCTGCCAGCGTTGCAGGATTTCCCGGTAGGCCTTCGGCTGCTCCTGGGCAAACGCGCGGGCTCGTTCGATGTCGCGCAGCAATGTTGTGTAGGAGAGTGTTGTTGTCGGTGTGCCCAGCAATGGCGCCTTCGTTTGCCCATCGGTGACCGGGCCGGCTATGGGTTGGTCAATGTTGCTGTCGCGGCTTATGGCGATGATGATGAAAGTCGCCAGCAGGACTAAACCAACCCCGATAAATAGCCACCGAATGATACTGAGACGACTGCTCAAATTCTTCGGTTGCGTGGCCTGCATGAGGCGGGGTGCCGTCGCGGCGCCGCGCAACCTTTTAGCCTGGCTGGCGCCGACCTTGAGCTTTAGGCCGGCGGCCCGTCCGGCCGCCCCGGCCGGTAAGGACTTTTTTTTGTTTGACATTTTATTTGGTGTTGCCACGGCTGCTTCCGACGGCATCTTGCCGTCGAGGACGCGATCGATGTCATCGACCAGTGTCTGCCAGGTCTCGTGTCGCTCGTTTTGGGGCTTTGCGAGCATCCGTTTCAGCAGCGCACAACAGCCGTTAGTGAGTGCGGAGT
>Ga0209089_10001535_pt1 | contig 21188 bp, 38 predicted proteins | sample ArcticOcean_MG_C_FD_187431 | JGI IMG/M metagenome (GOLD analysis project Ga0209089, IMG submission 187431) | Marine microbial communities from western Arctic Ocean - ArcticOcean_MG_CB2_150 (SPAdes) (version 2) | ecosystem: Environmental > Aquatic > Marine > Oceanic | place: Arctic Ocean: Canada... | reverse complement strand
CGCAGAGCGCGCCGATAAAGAAATACTCGCGTTCTTTTTAACATGGCTAGCGGTTGCTCTTTTAGCACTTATAAAGCGCGACACACTGCAATGGCGAGTTATGGCAGCTATAAATGCTGTTGCATGTTTAAGCGTACCGGTTATTAATGCCCTTACAACTAACGGTAATCTAGTTAGCTATTTGATGCACAAACAGTGGGCTTTATTTACTTTTGATGCACTGTTTTTGTTATTTAGTATATTGTTTTTTATACAAATCCCATCATCATTTAGATTGGCAGTAATTTCCGAGTACACCACTTTATCCCTTGGTGTAAGTTTGGCATCGTGCCTAACGTGTATTGGTATAAATCCGATAAAACTCATAAATGCTCCCTTATATATTCAACTTCATCCGCCCAATCTACAAATTCGTCTTCTTCATTAAAATCAGCCCACTCCTTACAATCCGAGCATACACCCGTTAGAATCTCATGCACCATTTCCAATGCGCCAACAGGCTTAGAGCCACAACATTCAGATAGAATATTCATGGCATCGGATATAATTATCGGATTATCCATCACTAGGTTTTTCATTTTGTCCCCTTTTTATTAATGCGACTCAGTCTCAAAGCCTCGTTGCGCCACCAGTTGCGCTTATATTCCATCACTTCTAATTGTGCCTTAAACGACACCATGTAATATAACGCCAAACATATGACAAATCCAAGAAATATAAATCCAAGTGTTTCCATTAGAATTCTCCCATTATGCAATCTTCTATCCAATCACAGATTAATTCATGTGTTTTAAATTTCATACTCAGGTCTTTAATATAATAAAACCATGTTTTTTTATGGTATATAATACCCATGTATTTATAACTTTTCATTTTTTCTTTTTCCTTGTTTTTCTTAAATATTTATTGTATCTCTGTATGGTTTCATCAAAATAATCAAAATTCGATTCTGCAAAAGCATAGGCTAAAAAACAACTAGAAAGATAGTCGTCATCCCCTGTTCCATAAACAATGGTAAACGATACTCCAATATACTCGTCATCGTGATGGTGTGGATGTTTATTCACCGTTACTCCCAAGTCTAGGGTATTATCACCAGATATAAATTTACCTAATGGTATACCGCCATTCTTCCATATGCTGTGATTTGCGCCATGATAAAAGACGGGCTTTATCAATTTATGCCACTCTCTGTGATATTGTGATTCTTGCATATCTTTACTCATTTATAATTCCGGGTACGACTATTTTATCAAAGTATTGGCAATCTTTACCTTTGGCAATTAAGCATTTTTTACCTGCAAGTTTGGAATCAATGACCATCTCTCCTGTACGGGATATAATACACCCTAAACATTTATAACCCGTATCGTAATTCGCACAATATTTGAGTACATTCAGTTTATTATTTTTCAATTATAACTCCATAGTTTGCATCATCGAATGCCCCCATTTCAACCCCATTTATATCATCTAATCGAATGAATTCCCTCATCATTTTATCAGCCTTTTTTCTGTTTGTAAAAGTGGCATAGACAAATCCTGAATTTAAATCCACCACCGCATATGTTTTAGCTTTTTTCATTTTTACCTTCATTAGTGTATATTCGTTTTTTAGAAGTTATCCAATCTGTTAAATAATTCCTAGCCGTAGACTTTTCTAAGCCAAATTTAGCCTGAATGAATGGAGTTGCTCCGTACATATTCGTAATATTAGAATCTCGCAATTCGTCAAGATATTTGAATACATCAGCCCTCATCTTTATTTTCCGTCCATGTGGTTAATATATCGTTGTGTAATATTTCAGGGGTATACTCATTTTCTTCATGTTCATCTTCATAAAATATGCTATTTGCAATTTCTAAAATAATATCATTTGGATTTTCAAGCCCTACCCAATATTCAACCATTTCTATAGTAACTTTCATTTTTTATGCCCCAAGAAGTTAAGTGGCTTAACTTTTATTATTAATGCTACAATTATAATTGTAATCATCCACATCGTATTTATTAAAACGTATGGGTTTAAAATATAATCAATCACTTGACCACCTGTATTAATCCATTCTTCATGGTGACAGAAGCAAAAAATTCACGTCCTTTTCTTTGTGAAAATTTTGGATATTCAGGTGAGTAAGGTCTGTTGCAACCGACAAACGTACCATCGGCTTTATACTCAAGACCAAAAAATGAAGTTTCAGTATAATCTAGAGATTCCCCGATAGATTCTTTCATCTGCTTTTTTGATTTGTAGTTTAGTATCATCATTGTAGTGTTTCCTTTCGTTTAGGTGGTCGAATTTATAACAATTATAAACCCGTGTCAAGTCTTTTTTTCTTAGCAATATCTATGCATTCATCTAGATATTTATAACCATCACCGATAAGCATATTGGTATTCCATTGATAATATAAATTATCATATTCTTTTATAAAATGCATATTATAACATTTATAAATTTTTGCCCATTTATGCCTTTTTCTTTTTGCATCGTGTTTCATTTTATAAATCTCCCATTATAACAGAATATAAAGTTTCCATTTTTTCAAGTAAAACTTTCGGACTCCCATTCATGCCAAAGTATTCTTTAACGTGCGAAACTTTCCAATATCGATTGGGCTTTATACCCTTTGTCCATAATTTCACCGCACTTTTCGAGACAATCAAATTATACATGGCGAATTTATTATTAGATTCTAGGTCTCGCATAAATTGGCAATCCCCTTTTATTTCAATTGGTTTATCCATTTATAACTCCCTATTTATAAAAGTTAACTCACTTAACTTTTTGTGAGTGTGGAAAGATTTGAACTTTCTTGATGGTTAAACGGTTTTACAGACCGCCCCCTTACCAATCGGGCTACACACTCATTTTCTCTAACTCCAAATATAACAGGCTTTAGAGACACTGTAACTTACTACTAAAATATAACAATGTCAAGTACTATTTTTCCCACCAATTATATTGAAATAATATAATTCCAATCCGGGCAAAAAATATAACTGATAAGGTCATAAATATAACTTCCACGAATGTTTCAATCATTAGTAAACTCTATGACTTCCCGATATGATTTTTCAGTCAATTGAAGTTGACCGGGGAATTTATGACCGGATGATTCCATGCCTATAACTATAACTCCGTGCTGAGCTTCTGCCATTTTTACAAGGGCTTTTAATCTTCTTATTGTAAAAACCTTGTATTTTCTCTGTTTTTTTGGTTGTTTCATTGTGGTTTCCTCTGTTTTATTATTAGAAAGGTGATTTTAAAAAGGATTTAATTCCCTTTGCGACGTAGTCCATGAATTCCAATTCAATCGAATTATAAACATTCCATTTTAGGTATTCTTCACAATTTTGCATTGAAGCCCTCACCCACCGTTTCAACTCGTCTTTGTGTTCTTCTGCTGACATATAATTTAAGTCATCAAAAATTCCTATATGATTCATTTTATTACTCCTGTTTTATTATTAAAAAGTTAACTCACTTAACTTTTTTACGCATTCACTAAATTAAATTTATTTATTTTTCCGATTGTACCGTGAACGTCGATTGAAATATTTTTGGCTCCCTTATTCGTTCCGTCGCACAATTGACAGTCCCGGCATTGAATTCCCGTCGTAGTGTTTGGACAATCAATTTCGTTTTTCATGTTAGGTGCATTTTTGCCTTTCACTCGAAACGACCTCCAACCCATGGAATTAGCTTCTAAAGTTTCCGAAATTGAATCAGTTGAAGCCATAAAATAAGGTCTATATTCTAGATATTTTAAATTCTTCCACTGGTGGGTATAGCCAGTAAAGCCCCTAGAATTTTCTGCCATAAATTTTACCAAATATAAGGGAATTAAAACGGGTTCCCCATAAGCCCCGAACCTAACCGCCTTCCATTTTAAAAAACCTTTTAAAAGGTCTAAATCTAGAGGCACATACTTACCTAGCTTATAAGCCTTATAAACCGCTAGAGGGGCTTGCCCCGTGTTCACATAGCAAGTTTTATTGACTAAATGAGGGCAAGTGAAACAAATTTCTTTAGATTCCCCATTTTTTAAGGCTTTGACCGGGTTAGTATCCTTATTTAATATCCAGACTTGAGACATATCCCCGGTTTTAATATTTGCACTTGAAAAGGTTATAATTTGAACCGTTTTTTCAGTTTCGTGTAATATCATCCCCTTCATTTTTTTCCTCTCAATTTTTCTTTTATTGCCTTATTAATTATTTTAAAACAATGTCCACAAGTATATTTTCCCGTTATATTATTTTTCATAGACGGTATTACACCATCATGAGATGAGCAATAAACGGAAAAAACCTTCCCCCCTCCATTCCCTAGTCCAAACCCTTTTATTATATGAATTTTTCCTTTCATTTTTTCACTCCATTTTTATACCTATTATATAATTTTCTAAGGTCTCCGACATTATAAACACCTTGGTTCGTGTTATCGGTTGGGTAAACTTTTCTATTGTTTCGCAAGACATCCACAAAGGGATGTAGCCACTTTATTTTTACGGGTTTCCCGTGACCTTGCCCAGACCTATGAGCAATTTCAATTTTATCCTTAATTTCACCGCACTTACATTTTTTTATTACTGCGAAAGTAGTACTCATTTTTATATCTCCATTTTTATAAAAGTTAAGTTGCTTAACTTTTTAGTTCACTTAATAAATCTGCCAAACTTTTTTTCTTTTCTCCAATTTTTTCTATCTTCCAAATCTTAAAAAGCCGGGCTTGAGCCGTGCCCGGTTTTCTTGCCCTCGTTTGGTATGCCGTCCAGTCTTTTAAAATGCCATTTTTCACCCCGGCAACGTGTTTTCTCATCCCTAGCATATAATCACCACGCTTTAAAGAATCTCTAAAATTTTTGGTGGTGAGACCGTCCCAAGTTCGCATTTTTACCAACGTTTCCCCGTCCGCACTCATAAAACAATAGGATTTATTTTTGTAGGTTCTTTCATATTGGGTAACCTTAAAACCTTGTTTTTTGGCTATTTTTCGCACTATTTTATCGTAGGTTCCCCAAGGTACGCCGTGACCATCTTTCCGCCCGTGTCGCTTGAATATGGCGTAGCAATCGGCATACGAGAGACCGAATACAACCGAACAACTAGCGACCGTGCAGTAATTCGTGTCGTTGTTTCCGTGGGCATCTTTTGCGAATTCTCTAAACTCCATAATTAAGCCACATTCAAAAACATACAAACGACCAAAAACACGAATGGGACAATCAAACGACACCAAAAAATCAATTTTAATTTTAACCTATACATTTTTTATCCTGTATATAATATCTAAGCAAAATGCCAGACACCATACAACTAATAAAATATTTAGTGTAATTTCCATGTAATCCATTTTTTTACCTTTTATTTTTGAGAAACCGGGAAGGGAATCGAACCCCTCAAAAGACCGTCCCGGCTTTTAGTTAAGTTACTTAACTATTTTACAAGCCCCTTATCTATGTTATCGAGTAACATTCTCACAGTCTCCGTCTCGTAAACATCGGTTTTTTTATCCCATAAGTGGTTTCCATTGTAATTTATGGAACGCATCCATTTTTGTAACTTCTGTTCTAGGGTTTCTTCAACCTTATTTTTATTCTCGATTACAACTTTGAAAGTTCCAATCTCAACTTCATTGAAATTCCCGTCGAAACGGTTATCTTTATTTTCAACCATGGGCTTTGACACTTTTTTTATTGTGACGTTCTGAGTGTCGACATTCTCGCCCAAAACTTCCACTTGGAGAGACGGCATTTTAATTACGGTTTGCAACTCTCGTTTCACCCATAATTTAGCCACTTGTATTATCTCGTCATCTTTCCCGGTGAAAATCTTATTCAATCGGTCAGTAATTGGAGTTGTCCCGTCATCCTTGCGGTTCCAAAGGTCACGTTCCAATATTGTCTTCATACCGTCCCGAACCTGATTAATCGCTTCCATTCCACTAAATAGACCGTCTATTTCTTTTTTTGTATTCTTTCTCAAATGGGTTGTAACTGGTTTCCCGGTTTGAGTTTGTTCACTTGTTTTTTTAGCCATAAAAGGGCTCCTTTTCTTGTGTTGGTTAGTTAGTTGATTCATATGTCGTTGAAACCTACTAAAATTTTCGCCCCGTGTCAACCCCCTAAATAGTTAAGCCCCTTAACTATTTTCTACACCTTATATATAGACGGTAATTTTACCCACATTTTACCACATTCTACCTATATTGAGACTCATTCTCATTAAGAGCTAAAAGGGGCAAGGATACACCTAAATAGAGAGATGTCCTGTAGATGAATGTAGGTACACCTACCAATGAGATATGACCATGAAGACACCAAATACGGAGCCGTATTTTACCCCTAAATCGTTAGATTATCTGTAATGGATACTAACTAAGGTTACAGGAATTCAGGCTGTTAAGGCTATGAATAGAGCCATATAGATTTTATGACAATTGCAAGTAATATTCTAACAATGGACAAAAAACAATTGGACACATTGCACGGATTCCTAGTGTTATTTAATGTTATTTTACTTTGTGGGTATATCATCCAGACCCCTTTGTCAAGAGTTATTTTAAGAATCTCAAATATTTAGTTGGAGTGCTTCCATCATATGCAAGGTTTATTTTTTATATATCAAATATTTAATTGGACACAATACCCAATATGCAAGGATTATTTTATAGGGTGGGGTGGGGGGTGATGAATTATAATTTTTTAGGGGGATACCCGTCTGACTCTCAGAATAAAATAAAAGAAAGTCGAGTCCCATTTTGAAAAAAAGCCATAAGAAAGTCAGTTATGTTTGTATAGTAGAAGAAGTGCCTTTATTGGATTCAGGTGAGTTTTTTTAAACCTTTTCCAAAGGTTTTAGAGATAGACTTTAAAATTACTTGTATCATAGTCATTAAAGTCATAAATTAAAGTAATAATAGGGATAAAATATGATAAATCTGCCCGAAAAGTGGACAAGTGCTAAGATGAAAGCAATAGAATTATTAGTGGATGAGCCGGGGAGGTCACATAAGGATATTAGCGAAGAAGTAGGCGTTTCCAAGATGACAATACACCGATGGAGCAAAGACCCTGAATTCGTTGAGATATTATATCAAAAGTACATGGTTACTTTCGGGGGAAGGTTGCCAACTGTATTGGGAGCAATGATAAGGGAAGCAGAAGCCGGAAATGTCCAAGCCGGAAGACTAGTTTTAGAACACTCGGGTAAATTAATTAGAAGAGTAGAGATTGCCAATACAAAGTCGCCATTTGAAGCGTTCTTGAACTCTAATAAGAAAGAACTACCATTGGATGTAGAATTTGAGGATGTTACAGTCGAATTGGACGTAGCTCAGAAGAAACCAGTAGTGGAGCGTATTTTTGAAGAGACCTATAAGAAGGTTGAGAAAAAAATATCCGCACAACAGATAAAGAAGACTGCTAAAAAGCGGAATGACGCAAGACAATTACGAGAAAGAGCCAAGAAAGTGGGGTTACCACTCCTCGCAAGGGGTAGGCAGTCCCCATTGAAAAGAATTAAGTGGAAAGAGAAGCTAAAAGAACTAGAAGAGAATCAATAGGGTATGCAAATTTTTTGGTATACCCACTTTACCCCCCTATACAAATATTTTGGGTGGGGTAGGGCTAAAATTATGCCATAAACATCTAATATATGGTATATCCATGTTAAATATATTGTATCCCTCTATACTAACGTATAGAGTAATAGATAATCTATATAGTAGAATTAAATAAAACATGGCATTAAGAGTAATCTGTACTATGAAATCCAGAACCCTTAAATTGTATAGATGGGGCTTGGATAACTGTTGATGTATCATATGACTCACAAGATAAGCATTTTTCAACCGGGGGATTATCGTTGACTATCACGGAAAGAACTTCCCAAGTCCATCCACAAGTCCTACACACCCACTTTAGTGTCTTAAATTTCTTCATAGCTTAAGTCTATTACCAACATTCATTCCATCGGGGACTAATTGGCAATAACAGAACTCCTTACAGATACTCCAGCCTGAACCGGGCATACCTCTTGACATCCAGCCATCCCATGTATCGACTTCACCAGCTCTACTCGCACAATCTGAGCATAGATTCTTCGATACAGCAATCCATCTCAGCTTTTCCCCCATGTCTCCCGGTCTACGGAATGCTTGATTAATTCCTCCAACAAGTCCTCGCTTAATGGAGTTTTTAAGTTCTCCGAAGATTCGTCCGTTACCCCTAAGGTCTTCATGAAGAGACCTAATAATTGATTGTTCGCTAATACCACTTCCATTAAGCCTTCTAATTTCTTGTCCAAGTCGCTCTGCGAAGATTCGAGCATCGTAAGACAGTCCAGCAGTAACCCAAAGTAATATGTCTCTGTCTTTTTCATCTAATTTCACCTTTTTAGTTGGCATAATGTACCTTTATTTCTCGGTTAATACAAGTTAATTATTTTTTACGAGCCAATTCTAAGGCATCGTAAAACTTGGAAGTGATTTTTGATAGGTTATTCACTTGTAGGAATGGTCTAGGCTTTACTACTTTATTTTTAATCCAACTTCTATCACTAGTGGTATACCCTTCGTGATGTAGAGTTCCGTAACTCTTCATCCTTAATCCTTTCTTTGTTTTAGACAGGCTTTTTGCTAACGCCCCAGTTGCGTATAGTGGTATTTGCCCACCAGAATGGGGGGGCTTGGTTTTACGCAGTTCTATGGTAGATTCTTCAAGAGCTGGTTTGACTTGGTTGCTTTCAATAAACTTCTTTGAGTCTTTCGCCACTACATCAGCGTAAGATTCATTTAAAAACTTATCTATTACCTTTGGTAGCTTATCCGCCATCTTTCCAAAATCAAAATTAGCTTTAATCTCTAATTTCATCCCACATCTCCTCGCCCAATTGCTTGGCTTCTAGGTATTCTTTTTGATGTTCAAGGACAAATTTCTCAATTTGGGATTCAGCCCACTTAACGGGGTCTTCTATGATTTCTTCGATTGTACCCTGTAATTTAATATCAATATCATTGATTTTGTCCAGTTTCCTCACGGAATTGAGCAAAGATTGATTGGCTTGATTCGCTTTCGTTTGTTTGTCTATTGGCATCAATAATTCCTTGTGCTTGTTCAATGGTTAAGTCCTTATTGTCCCGTATCATCATTTTAGCACGGGTAGTAAGATTCTGTTCTAGGTCAAATTGGTCTTTTAATATTTGGTCTTGGACTGTTGTTGGGTATTCGACTTCTTCAAAATCAACACCAAAATCTTCAGACAAAGAAATACCATTGTAACTCGCAATTGCCTTTTCCACTTCATAAAAATCTTTTTCATACAATCTCCACATAGCAATATCATCAAAATAATCTTCTTTTCTTTCTAAATCTTTAATCATTAAGGAAATACCAGATGGAACTTCACCGCCAGATTCAGCCCATTGAATCCATAGGTGATTATTCGATGCGACTAATTCGATTTGAAATTTAATATTGTTAATAGCTTCTGCGATATTCCCAGATGGGCTTGTGACGTTGTATTGACCGTCTTCACCCATATCCAGTATAGTATTGGAACCAGCTCTCATCATTTCTTGGTCTGCCCGTAGACCCTTAACCCAAGGTTGACCAAACATATTAAATCTAAGCCCTAGATTCATTTCCGTTAGCCCAATATTGACTTGCTCATTACAATTAATAATATCACCAGCTCCTTCAACAAAGAATGAATCAATCTGGTCTTCCCTATGAGTAAAAACAAATGGCAAAATACCAAGTGGGTTAGCTACTTCTTTCATAATTTTACCACCATCATCTAAAATGGCATAGGTTGAAGCATCCCAGTATGCCCATTGTAGTCCAAGCGTATTGGATAGGTCAGCAGTTTGATTTAATAATGGATAAATGATGGCTTCTGGCTTAAATGGGTTATCTCCAAAATATGACTCAAAGTAATAGATTGGTCGATATTCAAATTTATCATTTTCCCAATAAACACGATTCGCTATCGTTCCGACCAGCCGTGTCATCCTTTCGGAATGCTTCATGCGGACATCTTTAGTCGGTATAAGGGAATTATAGACATCGGTTGTCGAGCCAGTTGTCCGATTAGCACCCAATGTATAAATTCTACTTATTTTATTGATGAATTTTCTTGTAAAATTGGTCAAGGATGGAGGTATTTCAGAAAATGCATCCCCTTGAAAGAAATTCTGAATATATTGCTCAGTCGATGTTCCTGAATAATAATCCAAGTATTTTCTTATTTCCTTTCTACGATTTTGTGCGGTAATTAACTTTGTTTCAGTTAATTTATTTTTAATAATACTATCTATCATCTTTGTATCCTTTTCATTTCCCTATTCTTCATTGGGAATCTATTTGTTATAAAATATCTAAAGCCATCATTGCCGTGGTCGTGATACCCATCTTTAATGGGTTCTTCTTTAATCGGTTTCCCGTCTTCACTCTCGGGGTACCTATACTCCTCAAAGTCTTCTATCATATCTAGGCATTTTGAATCTACATGGACTCTTCGTGTGCTGTCAGCACTCGAAAAGAATCCCCTAGTATACGCAACGCTCGCAACGATATTCCTACTCTCCCTATCCCGTGTTGCCATAACACGAATTCCACTACGTCTAAAAATTTCCATATCACCAGCCCCACTCTGTCCCTGAACATTTGAACCAGCCGGGTCACCATAATATGAAATGATAGGATAACCCTTTGTTTTAATCATCTTAATCAAGTCTTCTGTCTTAATATCTTTCTTGTGTAAAATTGAGTCAAATATTCTAATATGTTCCTGACCGTCTATCAATTGAGTCTGAATAAATAGAACGGCTGGCATCCTGAACCCAAAATCGATTGAACAATACGTTGGGAGGTTGGGGTCGTAGGGAAAGCTACCAGTATCCTTTTCTCTATTAAAATCCCATACCTTTCCTTCAAATACGGAGAATTCCGCACCAAATTCCTGTCCAAACAAAGCGCTTGACATATTTCTCCTACGCTCAATGAGGGCTGGGTCTTCTATCCCCAATGGAAATTCATGTTGATTCATCCATGATGGGGATGAATAATTATGCCAAATTTCGTCTACTTCACCGAGTTTGTAAAGGTCATAAATCCAATTCCGACCTTCCGGGGTGGTAATGAAGATAACTTCACCCTTTCTTCCGGCTACAGTTGGGGATAAATACATATCCCAAATCTTTTTATTCATCTTGGCAACTTCATCGATTACCAATAGGTCGAGACCTTCCCCCACTAAACTTGATGGGTTATCAGCCGACATTCCTTCAACGGTTGTTCCCCATTTGAATTTAATGTACATATCTTTTTCCGATGAGCGAACAACATCTTCTGGGTGACCGACCACCATTCTCTGCCATATTTCCCTGAAGATTAGTCTTGCTTTTTTATACGACATCCCAACAACCCATATTCTCTTATTTGGTTGAGATGCTACATAGGTTGCTTCCATAGCTGATGCCCAAGTCTTCCCAAATCTTCTCCCACATACAAAAACATGGAATCTGGCAGTAGTCTTTTTTGGGAAATGCAACGCAAGTTGACCACGATGTGGGGTGTAATCAAGATACTGAAACCACTTTCTTTTGAATTCGTAATTTTTTTCTTGCATTAGAACGTATATTAACTTACATTGTAGGTACTATTAATGCAAGGAAAATATCTTTGCAAAAAAACACTCACAAAAGAGGTTACAAATGTCAGAAGAAAAAATAGCAGTCGATACAGACGTAAAAACGGAAGAAGGGACAAAACCCGAATCAAATGATATACCACGTTCAAGGCTCAATGAAGTAATTGTTGAGAGAAATACTCTTCGAGAACAGATTGAGAATTATGAACTTAAAGAGAAAGACGCACAAAAGGTAGAACTTGAAAAGCAAGAGAAATGGCAAGAATTAAATGCCGAACTCACGAAAGAAGTTGATTCGTACAGACCATTCAAGGAAAAGTATGATGCTCTTGATGGAAAAATACGAATAGAAGCCTTGAGTAAACTTTCTGAATCTAAACAGGAAAAATTCAAGAATCTAAATACGGCTGACTTGCTAAATGTTGTTGATGAACTGTCCATTGCGAAACCTAATCTTCCAAATGACATTGGGGCAGTAACCCCTAAGATGGAGAAGGATGCATGGAAATCAATGGATATTAAATCAAAGCGAAGTAATTGGCAGAATATTTTAGATTCCTATAAATAAAAGGAGTCATTTAAATGGCTAACGTTACAGTAACAACGGGTGCAAATTTTATACCCGAACTATGGTCTGATGCAATTCTAGACTATGCGGAACGTAAGTTTTCGCTAAAAAATAAAGTAACTGACCTATCATCCATGCTTTCTAGCGGTGGAGATACACTTCATATCCCAAGGGTTGATGAAGAATCCGCTACCGAGAAGAGCGCTGGGACAGCAGTTACATATTCCGCCAACACTGATGCAAAGACAGACCTATCGGTTGACCAACATTTCTACAATGCTAAACGTATTGATGATATTGTAAAGGTACAGGAAAGTGCTGATATGTTTAATATGTATGCAAAGTCCATGGGCTATGCACTAGCAAAGAAAGTTGAAAACTACATTGCTCTAGTAATTCAAAGTGCAACTGCTAACGATGTGGCACTTACTGCTGACAATGTGTTTACATCCGCACTAATACGTTCTGGTACTCAGAAACTAATGGATGCTGGTGTTGATTACACTTCGGACACATTTCTATACGCATCACCTGAGGCATACAATTCATTATTTGCCCTTGATGAGTTTTCACTAGCTAATGAATCTGGCAGAGCATCTGCACACGCCACGGGTAGTCAGGGAGCAATCATGGGAATGGAAGCGTTCTTTTCTGTTGATTGGGATGATGATGGTGGCACTGGTGATGAAACTGCATCTATCTTTACTAAGGATAGTATTGTGTTCGCAATGCAAATTGCACCAAGAGTTCAAAGTTCTTACGACATTGATTACCTTGCGACGAGCTTGGTCGTGGATGTTTTATTTGGAGCATCTCTTGTACAGTCTGCTGGCGATTCCGCTGGTCAGATTGTAAACTTTAACAACCCAGCATAGGTAGTTAAAGAATAAACATGGTTGGGGGCTTTTGCCCCCAATCACACCAAGGTATCCATGAGAGAGTCACGCTCGGTAAGATACCATAACTTAGGAGAAAAAAGATGGCTGATATAGGAAAATTAAGTGTAAAACAAGCTGGTAATATTGGTCTAGGTCAAGGTGGATGTCTTTTTGAAGATGGAACCACGGCTGTAACAGGCAATATTATCGCAATTCAATTCTTAGAAGACTCGACCTTCACAACACTCACCCCTCGCTCGTCTGCATATATTGGCACGGCTGGTGGTAGCGGTGACGCAATCGACACATCAAACACATTCCCTAAAGGTTTAATTCTTTTTGGCGATTGGACTGCTTTTACTTTAGCAAGTGGTTCAGCCGTAGCTTATTCGGGCTAATCGATGATTAGGCTGGGTATATCATTAGCTCTAAATGCATTTGCTAAAGCTGAGTTTGCAGAATCACTCGCAATCATATGGGAATTAATCACCACATCGTGGGAAAGTGAATCCCGAAATTGGGAAAATATTAGTTAAAATTTTATGAATAGGATAACATTATGGCAACTCTAACAGGAAGCACAGTAGCTTCAACGTATACACAATTATTAAAACTTACATCTGCCACATTAGGTGCGGATGGTTCAGCTAAATATATAGAAGATGGTACTGGTACAGATTCAGCTCTAAGTCTATCAACAACACGGGTCGGGATTGGAACTGCTACCCCCAGAACCAACTTCGATTGTCCATCCATCTATCTTGGGACATCAGGGTTAACACATGGCTTCGTCAACTGCGATGATGGGATGTTTTTTAATACCGATGCGAATGCTTCTGGTTCTGAAGCGGCTTTTGCATGGGCGAAACAAAGGCTTGGTAATTCTGGTGGAACAGAGTTCATGCGAATACTAAAAACAGGTGAGGTCGGGATTGGAATTGTAAATCCGTCTGAGACTCTTTCAATATTTGGTACTGCCTATGCAGATGGTGGAGTAGGTGTAGGCAATACAGTATTTGGTAGGACTGCTGGTGACTCTATGAATGCTGGTGCTAATTATAATTCTTTTTATGGAGAAGGTTCTGGGACAGCGAATGCTGGTGGTGATGGGAACGTAGCTCTTGGTTTTTACTCTTTATCATCTAGTACATCTGGAAATTACAATGTTTCTATTGGTAGGTCTGCTATGTATAATAACACTAGTGGTTCTAATAATGTTGCTATCGGGAAGGAAGCATCCTTGCAAAATTCTACGAGTTCAGACAATACAGCTATTGGGTATCAAGCCCTAAGGTCTAATACGGCAATCAATACTACCGCAGTTGGAGCATATGCTCTTTATTCTAATGTTGGAGGAACTGCCAATTCAGGTTTTGGTCGTTACGCTCTCTACGCTAATACTACGGGAGTTGATAATACTGCAATTGGAACACACACACTTTCAACTAATATTTCAGGAAACATCAGTACGGCAGTAGGGGCACACTCTCTTTATGCATCTACAGGAACTAGAAACACCGCAGTTGGTGGCTACGCACTTAATGCCAATGTTGGAGGTGGAGATAATACAGCTGTTGGGGCTGAATCTTTAAAAGCAAATACTTCTGGTGGTAACAATGTAGCAATTGGAATGAGAAGTATGTTCTATACCACAACTGGCTCTGATAACACAGCAGTCGGTAGAAGTGCCATGAGTACCAATGATACTGGGTCTTACAATGTAGCTGTAGGTGAAGAGGCACTTTATACTACTACTTCTGGATATAATGTAGCAATTGGGTATCAAGCCCTGAAGACTAATGGTCTTTATGGATACAATGTAGCAGTTGGGGCACAGGCTTTGTCTAGTCAAACAAGTGCAGACCACAATACAGCAGTTGGTTCTTATGCTTTAAAAACTAATACTCTTGGGCATAGTAATTCTGCCATTGGCTCTTATTCAATGTATACCAATCTATCAGGCAACTATAATACGGCATCTGGAAGGTATAGCATGCAGTATTTGCAGTCGGGTCATGATAATACATCCAGTGGTTACAAAAGTTCGCAAATGTTAACAACTGGTCTAAGGAACAGCGCTTTTGGGGTGTATTCTTTAAGAAATACCACAACAGGAACTGATAACATAGCTATTGGATATGAGGCTTTAAACGCTAATACTACTGCTAGCGATAACACAGCTATTGGCTATAAAGCATTAACTGCTAATACTACAGCTACTGATAACACAGCAGTAGGGTATAAATCTTTAAGTTATAACGTTAGTGGAGTAAGGAATACAGCAGTTGGGAATGAGTCTCTTGCATATGCTACTTGCTCTGACAATACAGCAGTTGGTGACCTTGCCCTTCAATATTCTACTGGTGCTGAAAATACGGCAGTTGGGTCACAGGGACTATATAGCACTACGAGTGGAGTCTATAATATATCTATCGGTCGTGCTACACTACGAGGTAATACAACTGGAAGTGAAAATGTAGGTATTGGGAATGGGGCATTACTGGGTAATACGACGACTGGCAAGAATGTTGCCATAGGTCACAATGCTTTATCCGCAAATCATACAGATTCCAATACTGCTGTTGGGTATAAGGCTTTAACAGCAAATAATACTGGTGCTGAAAATACGGCTACTGGTTTTGAGTCCCTCAAAACTAACATATCTGGGGCTAATAATGTAGCTGTTGGATACCAATCTTTAACTCTTAATACTGCTACTAGTAATACTGGAGTTGGTTCTCATGCTTTGCAAAATAATGCAGGGGGAACACTCAATACGGCACTCGGTGCGTATTCTGCATACGGAAATACTAGTGGTTCACAAAATACAGCCATTGGCAAGAATGCTATGTTTGCTAATTCTTCAGGCTCGAATCTTATTGCGGTAGGGCAAAATTCTTTATATAAGAATACCACCGCATCTTCTAATACAGCAATCGGTAGTTACGCCTTGTATGAGAATCTTACAGGTTCTGAAAATACAGCAGTAGGTGAAAGTACTTTATACTCTAACACTACAGCACACTACAATACAGCAGTTGGTAAGAGTGCTTTAGGATATAATATATCGGGTGCTAATAATACAGCTACTGGACACAATGCTTTACTCCTTAACACTACTGGTGCAAGTAATGTTGCATTTGGTAAAGATGCTTTATATACTAACACTACAGCTTCAAGTAATGTTGCAGTTGGATACAATGCATTGCTTGGTAATACTATTGGTGCTAGTAATGTTGCTGTTGGGACGAGTGCATTAAAAACAAACTACTCAGGAACTAAAAACACTGCCGTAGGTCACATTGCGATGTATGCCAATGGCACAGGGGTTGAAAATGTTGCAGTTGGGCATGAAGCATTGGGTTCAATTACAGTTGCTTCTAAAAATACGGCTGTCGGATTTCAAGCTCTATACGAAACTACTGCTCATAATAGTACAGCTGTTGGTTATAAAGCATTAGGAGTGGTGGGTGCTGTTGGCAACCAAGTAGCCATCGGATATGAATCACTCAAATCAAGTTCATCTGGTCAAAAAAATGTAGCTGTTGGCTATCAATCTGCGAGTACAAATACTACGGGTACAGAGAATTCTGTTTTAGGTTATCAAGCTTTAAACTACAACGTATCAGGTAACTATAATGTAGCTATTGGTTCAAAGGCATTGCAGTATAATACAGCGTCAGATAATACAGCTGTAGGTAGATTTGCCCTAAATGCTAATACAAGTGGTTCTAGTAATGCGGCATTTGGTAAAGATACTTTAATATATAATACTACTGGTGCTGGTAATGCAGCATTTGGTACTGCTACTTTAAACAACAATACTACGGCTAATGATAATACTTCTGTTGGTGTAAGTGCTATGTATTGGAATAGTACTGGCGCTTCAAATGTTGCAATTGGTAGAAGTGCTTTAGTGGCTAATACAACAGCTTCAGGTAATGTAGCAGTTGGTATGAATGCTTTATTAGCAAATACTACAGGTATCCAAAATACTGCTTTGGGTTATGGGGCATTAAAAGCTAATGTTAATTCTGAGTCTAATGTGGCAATTGGTTACAATGCCTTGCTACTTACTACGGGACAAAGAAATACGGCAGTTGGAGCTAGTAATATGCAAAGTAATGTTGGAGGAACCTACAATACAGCAATAGGGTGGAAGTCGCTCACTGGCAACACAAGTGGTACTAATAATTCAGCAGTTGGAAACGATTCATTATCGGGGGTAACAACAGGCACACATAATGTGGGGTTTGGGTATGCGTCTCTTTTAAGTCTCACTACAGGTGGTAATAATACTGGGATTGGTAAGAATGCTGGTCGAACTGGTGCACCCGGAGGGCAAGTTACAACTGGCAGTAATCAAATGTGTCTTGGTGACGAAAATATTACCAATGCACATATCCAAGTTGATTGGACTATTGCATCAGATAAACGTGATAAGACAGACGTAGAAGAGATGACAATGGGTCTAGATTTTGTTAATAAACTAGAACCCGTTACTTATCGTTGGGATAAACGGTCTAAGTATTCCGATGACCAAAGTGTTGCACCAGATGGAACACATAAAGAAGACCAATTAGATATGGGTTTCTTGGCACAGGATGTTGAGAAACTTGAAGAAGAATATGGGTATAAAGCCGATGACAAAACTAATCTCACCATTACATTAAGTGATGATGAAAAGATGTATGGCTTAAAGTACAGTAAGTTTGTACCAATACTCGTAAATGCAGTACAGGAATTGTCCGCACAAGTGGACGAACTAACGGCTGAATTATCAGCACTAAAAGGAGCATAACAATGGCAAAAGCAAGAGAAGCTGACCAGATGGCACAAGATTACCTAGCAATGGGTCATAGTGTATCTTTGATTGATGATGTTATAGCAGGCGATGCTATGGCTGATGAAGATGACGCAGAGAAAAAAGATTGTGTATCTAGGAATGTAGAACACTTAGAAATCATGGTCGCTAAAGACGATTGGGGTTCAGAAAGTATGTCCGCATCAAGTTCAGCGATTACTGCTGGAAAAGCATACATCGCATAACAATAACCATAAACCAGTTCCCAATTATGGGAACTAAAAAGGAGTTACAATGTCTAAAAAAGAAAAAGAACCGACATATAAGCTGTTTGATAAAGAGTACACACAGGCAGATTTAGATGCATTCAGCGATGAACAGAAGGGAATGATTCAACACAGGGATGATTTAATGATTAAAATTAATCGTTCAGAGTTTAATCTTATCCAATTGCAATTCGGTCTAAAAGCCTTTGAAGATGGATTAAAGGCGAGCTTTGAAGAAGAGTAGAAGTACGTCATATAATATCCCCGTAAAGTATGTTTTTACGGGGGTTTTAATCACTCGGTAGGATGTCCAATGGGGAACCAAAAACTGCTAGAAGTTATAGGGGGGCTGTTGTTGATGATAATGCTATCGTTAGTATTAACCTCAAGTGGCTTGGGCAGTTACTTATTTTGGTTGGTATGCTTGTTTACGGCTATTGGCGTATTGAGGCTCGACTGGGACAACTTGAAGAAGCGATGGTTGCGAATAACATTAAAATTGGGGGTCTACTTGACAAACATATCGTTGAAGAAACTATACAGCGAGAGCAGTTAGAAGAGAAAGTGAATTTCTATGAAAAGGAATTTAACATTAACCCATTAAGTTGGGGACGTAAAAAGAAGTAAGTGGGTAGTCTAACTATCCATTTGAAATGTGTGAATTATGCAACATTGCGTTACGCAACGTTATTTTGGTTAAACGTAAATCTCGTAATGAAAATAGTACAATTAGTATGAAAAACAAGGATTGAGCATGAAAAATAGTAACAAATCATCGAAATGTTGTTTCGTGTACATAATTTAGACAGATTACCATAATCACGCATACAAATCATCGGAACGAAGAATATCGGAATGAAATGAAGAAATACGAAATAACATTCAGCGACTCAGATATGTTATCAAGAAAACCTATCTCTGATGAAGATAGAAAAGAACTTGTATGGATTTTATACAGGCTGGGATATTCTGCTTATGAGACAATGGATGGGGATGTTGCTTTTACAGCCACCGATGAAGATGTAACAGAATTATCTGGCATTTCGGAATGAGAAAAATACTATCCATAATATTCTATCACATAGGTCACTTCGCAGACAGGCTTTTATGGTTTAATAGCCCGATGAGTGAATGGATAGAAGATAAACTTGCAGACCTATACCAATGGGCAATGTGGCAATCAGTTGAGTTTGATGACTACTGTGAAATATGGCAATCGGATAACCAAATCACAAGGTAAGATGAAGAATGGATTTCATGGCAATTTATGGCGAAGCTGGTATGATAGGCGTAGTAGGTGCAATGTTTGTGTACCTAGTAGTTTCGATGTCAAAGAAATCAGATTCACAAGCTCAAACATTAGAAGATTTGAAAATTGAAAATCGTGGACAAAGTGAAACTTTAGAGAATATACAAGGCATGGTTATTAAATTAATTGAAAGATGGAATAAGTCTGATGATATATCTCTTAGACATAGAGAAGATATTATTCGTGAAATCGGTGATTTATCTGAAAAGATAAGTTATGTAAGTGGAAGGTTAAATGGAAAAGGCAATGGATAGCTTAAGAATAACAGGCATAAGTACGAGTTTAGGTCTAGTATACTGGACAGATTTACTTTCAGGTGTATTAATGTGTGTAATGTTTTCGGCACAGATTTACTACCTATATTTAAAAACAAAAAAAATAAAGGAGTCGTAAATGGAATGGCTATCAATGAATTGGGAATGGGTTCTACTAGGATTTATGGTTGCAGAAAAACTTGTAAAAATGTCCCCATCAGATAAGGACGATATTCTTTTAGATGTTATTATTCAAGGTCTGACTAAAATGGTCAAGGGGGAAAAGAAATGAGTATGCTATCGAAATATGTCGAGAGGCAAATCAAAAAACGAGGTGCCAAGGGGTTCTTTCTATGGGTTGCTGGATTAGTAGCGAAGGCAACACCGTCTAAGAAGGATGATGAAATGGTAGAAAAAATCAAAACAGTTCTTAAAGAATACTAATGCCAAGATTTGGTAAGAGAAGCAAAGAGCGAATGAAGGGAGTTGATGCAAAACTCCAGAATGTCTTCAACGAAGTGGTAAAGGAATTTGATTGTTCTATTATTGAAGGACTGCGCTCACAAGAAAGGCAGAATGAATTAGTTGACCAAGGAAAAAGTAAAACAAAGTTCGGAAAGCACGTTCAGGGTAAAGCTATGGACGTAGCCCCGTACCCAATTGATTGGAATGATAGGGATAGATTTCACTATTTTGGCGGATATGTTAAGGGTATTGCTAAACGCCTGAATGTTCGTGTCCGATGGGGTGGTGATTGGGATGGAGATTTTGAGACCAAAGATAACCAATTTGATGATTTGGTTCACTTTGAAATACTGGACTAAAATAGTTAAGTTGCTTAACTTTTGTCTTGCATCAACATACAAAATGTTTTAATATAGGGGCGTTATGGCGTACTGCACAAACAGAGATTTAAAAGATATATTCCCATCAATAGATGAGTTTGATACAAAAATAAGTGTTTATGGATGGGTAGTCCATAGCACATCTCTTTATAGAGCAGATAATTGCGGACTGATTACGCTTCTTTTTGCCAATGGTCAAGACCTAGGTTCTGCTGAAGCAAATAGTGGCGTAGTAAATGCAAATGGTGAGTGGTATTATGAATCATCCCTTGATTCTGTTTATTATTACAATAGTGCCACAAATCCAAATGATATGCTCATGGAGTCAGGTGATGATTGGGTAGACATACGCACACGTTATATCTCCAACGCATCTAAATATCTTGATTCAAGGCTTGATGCAAACCTACCGAGAGAACAATTTAAAGACCAAGATGGTAATTACGATTATATCATAGTGCGGACTACTGCACTTCTCACTTGTAGTTTTTTAATTCGTGCAGCACAACCTACATCTGAAATAGCAGATGCTTTATTCCTAGAAGCCAATACTAATATAGCTTCACTAAATGATGGAAGCACAAAACTATCTTGGCAAACAACTG